>Ga0307507_10000970_pt1 | contig 63792 bp, 10 predicted proteins | sample 7_EM_MG_FD_207223 | JGI IMG/M metagenome (GOLD analysis project Ga0307507, IMG submission 207223) | Populus trichocarpa ectomycorrhiza microbial communities from riparian zone in the Pacific Northwest, United States - 7_EM | ecosystem: Host-associated > Plants > Roots > Unclassified | place...
GTGGAGCCTTAATTTAGAAGCTTTTAATCCAGAAGCTATTAGCTTTAAGGCTTTTAGCTTAGGGGCGTTTAATAGAGCTTTTATAGCTAGTAATTAAGATTATATTGGTCACGAATCTAGTATATATTTGGACAATAGAGCTTTAATACAGAGCCCTCTACGTAGGATATAATAGAGCAGTTAATTATAATTCCGATTTAAAGCTTTATATACTAAATATTTTCGATCGCCTAATAACTAAATCGCCGCGTGGCTGTCTACTACCTTAACACGACGACGCGATCGTACGATGACGCAATGGCTTGGTGCCGAGCAATGAGAGGAAGGGGAAGAGAGGGAGGGGAGGGAAGGGAGGGAAGGGAGGAGATTAGGGGTGGCTCGGCCACTACAAGAAAGTCGTGATATTGGTATAGTGTTAAACTTTAAAAATCGTATCTTAGGAGCTTAATTAACAACCCCTATATAAAACGTTAACAACGTCCGATTTTAGAACACTAAATTGGTAGATCTTCTAGGAACGCTTATTATAAGCAGCTCCAAGTGCGAAATCTAAAATATTTAGCAGTGGTATGGGTATGGGAGGGGGCATATATTTGCGTTCCCAAATGTCGTTACGTAACGCAATTTTTGGGCAAGGAAAATTAGAAGTCTCCCTAGGGGTAGAGCGTCAGCGTCTTACTAGAGTCTCCTCCTGTCTTCTCTCTCACCCGTCATCTCCTCGTCCGATGCTGTTTATATCGCCACGTCAACCAATAGATCCCTTAGTGGAGACTAGGGAGGGGTATTAGAGCACCTCCAGCTCCTATAAGGAAGAAGAAAAGAAGAGAGGAAGGTATAGAGGAGGGAGTATTTATAGATGGGAGGAGGCCTGCAAGCACAGGAGATTAGGCAGCTATAATATAGCTATTAACGTTGCTTGACTAACACCTACTAGAGGCTCCTCCGTCCTTCCTGTCTTCTCTCTTACCTGTTGTCTCCTTGTCCGATGCTGTCCATATCGCCACGTTAACCAATAGATCCCTCAGTGGAGACTAGGGAGGGGTATTAGAGCACCTCCAGCTCCTATAAGGAAGAAGAAAAGAAGAGAGGAAGGTATAGAGGAGGGAGTATTTATAGACGGGAGGAGGCCTACAAGCATAGGAGATTAGGCGGCCATAATATAGCTATTGACGTTGCTTAACTAACACCTACTAGAGGCTCCTCCATCCTTCCTATCTTCTCTCTCGCCCGTTGTCTCCTCGTCCGATGCTGTCCATATCACCACGTCAACTAATAGATCCCTTAGTGGAGACTAAGGAGGCGTATTAGAGCACCTCTAGCTCCCTATAAGGAAGGAAGAGTAGGTATAGAAAAGGGATTATTTATAGACGGGAGGAGGCCTGCGAAAGGAGTAGTAGTAAGGTTAAAGCGCCTTAGTCACTGCTAGGTGGCATTATATCTTATTAAGAGGGTCTACTGCAGTGACTAAGTAGGGTTAATTTAGAAGTAATATGCATTCCTAGAGGTTACGTAATTTATTATATAAGCAACATTTCCGCCCTAAGAAAAATCTAAAAATTTCTAAAAATCGATCAACGCTATAGACAGCAGTAATATTAATCTGGCAATACTGCTAATTCTCCCTATATACCATTATATGTATATCTAACAGCTCCGGAGGCGATAAGAAGGTAGGACGGATAGGGGGGTTAAAATTTAGACAAATCGGACTTTGTAGTTAAGCTGTTTAAAAGTTAGGAAACTAAGATAAATGCCACATTCTCTGCTTACCTCTAAGCCAGTACATAATTTCCTATTTAGGAAAAGTCGTTTGCGAGTAGTTACTGCTGCCTCCATATAAAATCTTTCTGTTGTGCCTCCTTAGCCTTGCTCGTAGATAACTGAAATCGTTCCTTATTAAATCCACATTCGAATATAAGCCCCAAAAGCTTTTTAACTTATAAGATTGCTATATAAGTTAGCCTAGCTATCTTATCCTTTTCCTTAATATTTAGAACTACCTAGTTAAGAGTTAGGCCCTAGCTTTTATACACAGTAAGAGCAAAAGCTAAAGTGACTGGAAATTAACGCCGTAAATAAGAGCCTCTTACACCCTCCCACTTACAAAGTATGGAAAAGATAGGGACGACCTTCCTTCCGTCCTACTAAGTAAATAGGGTAGGTCTATTATAACCATCTACCGTAATTAGTAGTGCCTGGGGCTGATCCCTTTTAATATCAGCGTGCTCCTTCCATATAATATCTTTAACTGTACCAGTAGTGCCATTTACTAAGCCTAGTTTAATCCAGATATTCTATATTAGTATAACTTTAGCGCTAATACATAGGGTTAAATTCTGTACAGTCTTACACTAATTGGGAGTAACCTTTTGTGCACCTATACCAGTGTCTACTAACTTAATAACCACTACCGGCCGTAAAAGGTCGCGAAGCCGGATAGTATTATACTTACCTATAGCTGCGCGTGTGTTATAGAGCCGGATTGCGTCATTAAAGCTTACAACCTTGTTAATAGATAAGCCCTACTAACACCTAGTTAAAAAAAGCTTCTAAGTCAAATTACTTATAGAATTAATACGTAGCTCGGCAAGGGCGGTCCTAAATACAGAACTCTTGGCGTTATTACCGCCCTACCATATAACTTGATTAAGGATAGCAGTTTGGTTAATTGCCTTATAGGCTTCCTTTCCACGGCTAATAAGCTCCGACGGGCGAGCAGACAAACTGCTATATAAGGCTGTCTGACATATAGGGGACAGTTAATAGAAATCGCCCACTAGTAAGATGTTTAAGCCTCTAAAGTAATTGTTGTTACGCGTAGGATAGATCTAACGGAGGCGGCAATTAATTTAAGCTAGATGTACTTGCCTAATCATTAATTTTTCGTTAAGGATAAGGTAGTGAATATCCTTAAAAGCCTATTATAAAGGCGTAAGACTAGCAATAGGCAATTCCTTAAAGGGACGGTTTACCAGCAACCTTAACAGTTCGTATATAGTTCTGCTATTAATATTAAAGGCAGCTACTCTAGTAGGGGCGGCTCAAACTAATGGTAACAGCTTGCTATTAGATATTGCTATATTATAGAGCGTGGCAGACAGAACTGCAATAAGATATAATTTGCCAGTTTCTACCTCTCCATTAATATTAACCCGCAGCGGGGGGGAACTAAGGCCTATCTAGATCTGCCTGTAGTAACTAACTACAACATCATAAATATAACGCTGGGCCGGTTGCAGGGAGGACAGAGTTACTGTCTATAGTAGGTAGCTCTGCGGTAAAGGCTATAATTATACATCCTACTAATAAGTCCTCTTATTAAGCTGCGGGTATATACCCCAATACCTACCCTAATTATAGTTATAATTAAGCTCCCTATTACCAAGCTTGTTAGGGTCCTCAACTTTAACTATATTAGTGTTTTAAACACAGGCATATAGCATCTTAAAGGACTAATATAGCTCCAGATTGTCTACAAAATCGTTATTAAACTTATTAATATTAGTAGCAGCCTCGCAAGCTTCCTCTAGTGCCCAATTATAAAAGTAGTTGGGTGGGTACTAATAAGATATAACACAAGCCTAATAGGAAGCCACGTAATCCAGGGCCCTAAATTTATTAGTATAAGTAGCTACTTCTTCATACTCCCTCTATGGGTAATAAAGAAGGAGCTTCATATAACAGAACTTAGGATACTGCGGATAGGAAGAATCGCCTTTATAGCGCGGAAAGTATAATATAACTTAAGGCCTTGCTCTTGGCCGACGCTTATAATTAGTATAATTGAAATAGAGTAGAAAATCAAGGAAAGTAATATTCTCTACCTTATTTGGGCGGCGTTTATATTTCTTGTAAGTAGATAGTCCGCGCTCCTCTAGTTGCCCGTCCTTAAGCTCGTACGCAGCGCTTTAATCGTCTTCCTGCTAATAATCTAAAGTTACTACGTTCCTAGAGCCTTCACAAAGGGGAATATTAAAAAGCAGATAGTATACTTCCTACGCTAACCAATCGCGTTTAGCAATAAGCTTGTTTATAAATTTAGCTACTACTAAGCCAAAGGCATAAAGACTGTTAGTATATAGCTATACTAATTAGAGCAACTCTTGGTAGGAAGTTAACTTCTTCTCCTCCTTACTACAATATTTGCCTATGTAGTTAACTATTACTGATATACTTATAGCTAGCGAAGTATTAATATTAGCCATCTACGCTAATATTATAGCTGCATTATAACCATTAAGAAGCTTATTATTACGCTGCGGACAGAACGTCCAGTAATATGGATTTTAATCCTTTAATATAGCAGCCTCATTACGGAGAGAGCGTGGAAAGTAAAAGCGGCACCCCTTTACTCTAGCGGAGCCTTTCTTTAACCTTAAGCAGTAGAATTTAGTGCAACTACGGTAGCGTTAAAATCAATTAAGGTAAGCAGTAAGCAGCTTACTGCTATTAAGCTGTTCTTTATAGCTAAGAGCTAAAGGATGTTAAAGATTAGGAGGCCTAGATTAATTAGGATTTAATATAGATACAAGAGTAGCCTAGTACTTAGCAAACACCTTCCTTAATTCACTAGTCGACGTGTCTAGCTTTAGAGCCGTTAAACACTATAAGAAACTGTATATATAACCACTACCTTATACCTACCACTTAAACCGGAACCAAAAGTTAGTGCTATTAAATAGATCTATAAGCATGTGCTTCTTAAACAGGTCGAAGCGGCAATACAGCCAGTAAGTAGCAATATAAGGATTTTTATTAAGATTTCGAGATGCAATCTAACGGCGCCAGGCCTTATTAGCAGCCTTATATTTATTAAATTAAGGCATATAAGACTGTAGATCATACTAATATAAATCAGCAGCGCTAAGCGTAAAGAATAGAGACCCGTTTTTAATATTTTTAGTATAAGCTATAAGCTCATTTCTCTTCTGTCTCCAGTAAGGCCTGGTGCCCTTAAGCTTCTATGCATACCGTATAATCCTATTCAGAATCTGGTTACCTCTACTACCACTAATAAGATTACTAAGCTCATCTAAAGACAGGCCACTCTTAATAGATTAACTATAAAGGAAGCTAGTGGCTTTAAGGGCTTGCTCTCTTATAATCTAATTAAACAGATAGTAGCGAAATAAGGGGTAGCGGCCAAATCGACCGTCCTGATACTTAAGTATATGCTTAGCGTACGCAGCCAGGGTAACTATATATCTTTATAGTATATCAAAATCAGCCTTGCCATAAGGGAATAATGTAGGAAAGGCGCCGCGTATAATATAATTAGCTAATCGCTTAGAGAGAGGTGTCTGCCGCACAGTAGGGATTTCTAGGCCCGCCTATAGGCCTTGCTGATATTGAACCTCGCAACTTAGAAGCTCCAATTTACCAAGATTAGGCGCTAGATTAGGAACCAAAGTATCTAGTACATTATTATTAAATTCGCCATTCTATATGTTATCGCCAAGCCCGATAGGTGGATGATTAATAGCAGGAGTATAATTGCCCGTAGGAGCAAATACAGCCTGCGGTCCAGGAGGGGGGTAAGCTCTTAGGGTACTAGAATTAGAATCCAGCTTGTTAATAGAAGGCAGCTAATCTAATATAGAACCATTCTTGGGTAAGCTAGTAAGCCAGTTACTGCATATTTTAACGTCGCGGTAATCCGGATAATTAATCTTTAGAAAGGAAAGCTAATGTACTATAGCAGAGCGCCTTATGGTATACCGCTTAGTAAACTGTTAACTTAGGTATTCGCCACCCTCTGCTGCCGCAGGCCTTACGACCAGTATATCGAGTTCAGAAGGTAGCCGTGGTAGCTACCTCTAAGTCTTTGGTATATTCTGGCCAAAGCAGCAGATGTGGCCAGTATAGCGATATTGCTAGCCGCGTACACGCACGACTTGCAGATGAACGTATACGCGCGCAATCAGAAGCTCCTCCACCGCAGTGAGTATAGGTAGGAAGCCAGGAACAGGCCCCAGATCGAGCTCGTTGCCTTTACTAAATAGGAAAGGAAGGGCTAGATCCTTAAGGCTATTGGCGTCCCTAATGCAGGCTTTGCATATACTGATATCGTCACCCTCTGTAGCTAGGCCCATTTAAAACCACTACTCCTTATAACGCCTGCACGTCTCTATACGTTTAGCTTATAGCGCACTCCTAAACTTCTTAATTTGCTCCCAATTGACAGCCAAAACGGGTGGTATAGCCGTAGTCGGAGCTTGCCCCGAAACAGGTGGTATCGACGCTAGGGTAGGTATTGCCGTTGGAGAAGGTATTAGAGCCTCATCTAGTATATATAATAGAGGAGTCTGCGAGTAAGCTTCACCCTGCCGATTTAGAAAGCGGTGCTCCCGTTATATTGCTATAATTGCCCTCTATTACTGAGCAATTTCAGGGGTATCTTGACTGTTCTAGCCGCAAGGTAAAAAGGCGTTCTTAGCACCATTTCTAGGTAGAGCATTTGGCTAGCGCTTTACAGGACGAGTCTCAGTAATAGAACCTAGCTCCGTAAGAGCTTTCCACTTATTTAAACTGTATTTAGAGACCTAGAGAAGTAAGCAGAAGTAGAGGTAATATATAGGGGAAACGCGCCTTTAACCAATATAATTAACATAGCTTTAAAAGCTTAGTAGATAGGCCGTTCTTAATAAAATTAATATGGGGTTATATTAAACAGCACTTGCTATACCTAATTAAAGCAGGCTCTGCCATAGCTAAGACGCGTATAGTAGTATTAATAGATGTCAACAAAGATGTCAACTAAAAGGTATTTTAATATTCCAATATTTTAATGTTCGTCACGTGTATTCTGCAAGTAGATACCGCCCGCAACTTTTTTTTAGACCAATTAGAAGTTGGCTTGGCAAAGTTTAAAATCTGGATCCGTAAGTATAGACCTCATAAACTCGGTCAATAAGCTAAAACTTCGGTAAAAAGAACGCGTTCCTTTCCGGTTTAATACACGTCTATGGCTTTATAGGTTACGTAGACGTATATTATCTAAAGCGTTTAGATTTATATAAGGAGCTTTGAGCTCTATATTAAAATGACGCGAAGAGCTAGCCGTATACGGTAAAGTTGCTCATATTTTAGCGTACAATTCTCGCGTTTTGTGAGCGGTGAGAGGAACATTAAAATTGTAAGGCTGTGCAGACAAAATCACTCCGAATCAACAGATTATGAACTGAAACTGAGGCCTCCATACTGCAACCGAACAACCCCCTAGCCTATTTACTAAGCCACCGTAGTACCTGCTACAAGCTCCCGTAACACTAGCGACCTCCGTAAGGACATGCTTTTGATGTTCGTCCGCATTATTGATAGCGGCCCATGCGAGTGCACTAGTAAGCGCTTATTAATCACGATTGTGTGGGATTGTGCTTGGAGACGTTCCGTTAATTTAAGGTGCTTTACTCTATCTAGTCTTTCCCCCATACTCCCAGAATCACGCCTGAATACCTTTTCTATTTCGAGTGTAGGAGGGGGAGAGAGGATGGGCTCTATGAAGAATGTCTCTTCCTCTTCCTGACCTTCGGACTACTATCCTCATCGTTATGGCTGTCAGCCTTCATCTCGGAGTCTCCTCCGTTCCCCACGAGATCGTCGCTATTGAAATTGTCGTCGTTTCCCCCGCTAACAGCCTCGTCGGCAGCATGTTCACTCTCCTCTACCTCCTCGTCTCGGGCTTCCCAGAACTTTATCAATCCTAGAAGATTGCACAGAGCATGTCTCCGACCAGCTTTACTGTCGAGCGCGAAGAACTCAGTCTCTGTCATATATAGGTAAGCGTTTGATGCTCTCTGCTGCTCCACGTCGGTGCATTTAAGGTACGCAATGTAATCTTTGGTCCGCCAAATGGGCGTCGGAAACCACTGGCTGACCGTTGTCATCGATGCGTTGAAATGCCTTCTTGGCTTCTAGTAATGCCAGTCGGCTCCTCCACATCCATCGACATTTACCCCTCTGCTTCGTCTCCACCGTCCAGATGCTGCCATCGTCCGTGGCGTCAACCGTTAGTGAAGGTAGATCATAGTGCTCTCGTACTGGACCCGCTCGGAATGCAAGCATAGTTTCGTTTCCCGGATCTTGTCCCGCACAGAAATTCAGTATATATCGAATAAAGGCCCCGGCAAGGTTGACTGTTAGGACCTCGGACTTGGTCCTGTCGGTGTGCTCGTCATTGTCGATTCCTCCGCCACTAGAAGAGTCAGTCCGGTAGGACTGTTGAGACGAATGTTGGGACGACTGGTGCGGGGGGCTCCCGGATTCTGAGGCTTCTTTCTCCGTATCGCTCAACGATGTTTGTATGTACTCGCTGGATACAAAATCCTTCCTCTGGGTTTTGCGTTTCTCCCGTTGGGGACGTTTACTTGCTTCGACGGATACGTTAGGGGCCATACATTCCGCCAGCGCAGACCAGAGCGTTCCCAAGTTACCGTTGTCCCGCCCCAGTTCCAAGCTGGATTCATACTGCAAATCTTTCTTCCGGAGCCCGTCGATGAGACGTTTGATGTTATCCCATTCTTTGCGGTCTTTGAGATCGTCTGGATTTGGCGCGAACCCATCGAGGATGGGAAGAATTTTGCCGCCGTTTTTATGGATGAGACGACAAGCAATGAGATGTTCTTTTCCCCATTTGCTAGCTGGGAGGTCGTTAAGATTTTTCTCTTTTAGCTCACGTATTACGCAAGCATTGGGATATTTCTGCTGATATATCTTCAGGCTTCTCGTTGGATAGTACGGCGGTGTGGTCTGGTTCGTCATTGCTGTAAGGACTATGGCAGTGAGTGGGTTACGAATGTATTAAGAACGAGCTCTCGGTGTGGGATATTTAACAGTTGCAATCCCGCTCTGACTCAACTTAATGTTAAGACGCTCTGACCTTTTTTTAAATTTTTTTTTATCCATTGTATTATACTACGACGCTCAGACTTAATGTTAAGGCGCTCTGACTCAATGTTACGGCGCTCTGACTTAATATTAAGGCATCCATCTCTATGGCTAGCGCGTTTAAAAATTTGGCAGGCTCACCCGTGACTGTAATTAGCTGTTGCTTAGGATATCTCTAAGAGTCGTACCCTCTTACCGTGGTTTACAACGGCGCTAAGCTCTGCCAATCTCAAATAATAACAGCACGAAATAAACTAAATGCATCACGCCCTAAGGTATAACGTAGTTGACCGGGAAGCGAGCCACCCCACGTACCAAGCCATATACAAGTGATATTTGATCAATTTATAATAAAATCAACAACGAGCTTATATAGTTATATTTCAATCGCGATATCGCTTAAATTAATTTAACTACGTTCTAGTAGTAATATAGACCCGCTCGCGAACTAATTGTATAGGCGACTACTATATTACTACAATATCCCCTTCCAGATCAAGAACCCGTTAACCCACTTATTTATAGGCCGTAGATTACGCCTAAATATACAAGAGGTAAGCCTAATCCTAATCATACTTGCTAGGGTTTAGAACGGCTCTACTTAATATAGTAACGTTAAGCTCTAGTAAAATCATTCCTTTCTTATACTCCCTTTAAGTTAACTATATTTAATTCCTCTATATCCTAGCTTTTAGAAGGCTCTATATAGGTAAGAGTCCTTAAGACAGTAGTAGGATTATAAGGTAGAAGGCCTATAGCTTTTTAGGCGCTGCAGATTATATTAGGGATAAGTACCTATATACGCGCCTTGAGGTAAAGCTTTAAAAATATTATTTATTAATACCTAAGTGGCTATATTAATAGAAGTTATCCACCCACCTCCTATAGTAGTAGGGGAGTGGCCTAAAATAACCTATATTTAGTAGTTAAAGCTTATAAGTTAAATAAGGTAGTAGAGCCACTAGGATAATCTTATAATAAGCGTTTACTTAATAAATTGCTAGATAAGGTAGCTCGAATAATTACCCATTAAAAGTAGGTAATATTACTATTCTCTACCATTAAAATCTCTTATAAAAAATCTCGTATATTTATTATAATATTTAATATAATATAGGTCTAAAGAGTTATCCACTTACCTATTAGGAGAGGTAGTATATGTATATGTAACAGACTACCAGCACTGCGCTAAGACACAAGATCGTCGCCTAAGAGGCTCCGAGACAGGATAGACCCTACCCTTATATATCTCGGATATAGTCAAATATTGAGTTATAGACTTTGGAGTTCGGGGTCTACTTTTATATATTTAGTTCACTTGATTTCCATAGATTTAGAATTAAGTTGCTCGTTTGATTCCCTATACTGCAAAACCTAACAATATATCCGCGAAGGCCTTTGTTTTACTTACTAATTTAATACTGCTTTTTTTAGTAGCATTACGCCTTATAAATTAAGGTAGGTAATAAAGAGCCATTAACGTATATTATCTTAATTATAGATACTAACTTATAAGTGCCTAGCCATATTACGGTATATTTATTAATAGGCTAGGTATATAGGTAAATAAAAGATATAAGTTTAACTAACGAAGCTAGTACCTAATAGATTAACTCTAGTTATATTCTAAGATTTACTATAAAGAGAGAATATCTAAAGTAGGGATTGTGATCCTTTAAATATATAACCTAAATTCTATAAAATACGCTTAGTACGTTAGTACGAAGTATGTAAGTACGTAGGGTATATAAGGCACGTAAGATATATAAGGTGCTTAAGCCTATAACCCGTTATATAACTTACTTACCCCTTATCCTATAGTTTAATCGGTTTTAGCGCCGCCCGCGCTATTATAACTAGTTCGTCTATCTCCTCTTTAAGTAGTTATACTACTGCTAATATAAGGTCTGTAATACTAACTTTATAGAGCTTATACTATATCTACGCTTTATATATAAAGATCTCCTACTACTAACTACGCGCTCTCTAGTAAGCCTTAATATAAAGTAACTACTCTATATAGCGGTATTTACTTATTTAATAAAGTCCTAGCGGAAGAGCTTTACATATATTTAGGTTAGGAGATATAAGAACCAAAAGTCTACCTATTAGTTAGGGTTATAAAAGAGGTGTATAGGAAGCGGTCCTCTAAGATATATATATATACTAAAAAGACGTTAAGCCTCTATTTCTCCTTTATAATAGCCGTTAGTATATAGTAGTATTATTAAAGCGTCTTACTATAGGGCCCCTAATTATTACGGAAGTCACTTGCGTACGTTCGCCTCGTAACACCTGTGCACGTCCTATAACTACCCCTATTTCTTTAACTACGTTAACCTAACCAATTCTGTTTCTTTATCTAAATATCTTTATATTAACTACGTATAGTTACGCATACATAGACTTCTTAATTACTACCCCGTTTAGTATATTGTATTTTAGTTTATACTTACTTCCGCAACACTAATCTAGTTATAGCTTATAGTCTTAAACTTATCCTATAATAAAGGACCTTTATCCTTAGAACCTAGCTTATAATAAGCTAGTTAGGTAATTATTTTTTCTTTTATAAGACCTTTAATAGCCTAGCACATACGTTACTTATAGTTATAATTAGCGTTATTAGTCTTAAATTAGTTCTTAACTACGGCGATCTACTAGTTAAGATACTATTAAGTAATACTACTAATATTAGGTAGTAATTTCTTAACTAGGGCGTTAAGACTTATTTAACTTATATATTCGCTATATAACTTAGGACAACGGTAGATAGACATCCCCTAATTAATACGCGGACACTCCCCACTAATTAAGTTTAGTTCCTTCCTAATCAAGTTAGAATATTATAAATTTAGGTTGTTTGCATCTGCATTATAAAAATTAAATTATTAAAATATAACTTTTATAACTATAATATTGATTACGCAGTACCTTATAAGGCGCCGAGTAAACTTATTTAGGTGCTACTACCTCTACTTAATATCTACGAACTACCTCTATAGGCACGCCCGTGAGTATACCCGCGTCCGCGCCTACGCCCACTCTTACTCCTACGCCTATACTCACGCGTAGTATACTTAGTATTCCATTTAAATCCTAATAGCTTATAATAAGTTAATATATTAACGCGAACAGAGCCAGCTAGGTGGTTGTAGCGGCGCTTAATAGTTTAAGGCTGGGGCAAGGATAGGTAAGGCAAATAAAAAATAATATTTTATATATAGGCGCGCGACAGTCGCGTACTAATACAGATACAAATAATCTAAATTGACGTAATATTCTAACTTAATTAGTGGGGGGTATCCGTGTATTAATTGGGGGGTGTCCGCGTATTAATTAGGGGGTATCTATTTACCATTGTCCATAACTTATACTCTTAAGAGATAATAGAAAGGCCTTATTAAATTAATAATACTCTATAAGTTAGCTATTTTCTTAGCTAGCTTAGCTAGCTTTATTAGATTAATAGTATTTAGTAAAACGCTTATAATCTTATTAAACCTCTATTAGGTGTTACGGACGCTTTAAGTATAATATTATAACTACTTGGAGAAGAGTTAGAAGAAGCTAGTTGGTTAATTAGAGCACAGTCTAGGATGGATCCCATAAAACCATATAACAAGAAATGGTAAGCAAGGTCACGTGGTGTAATCTATATAATCTATAAGATCTATATAATCTGCAATAGAGTAGATAAAGCAGACAGAGTATATAGAGCAATAACTTTCTTAGGAGTACGGACGTGTATTTAAAAGACCACAGTCCTTACCTAGATAGTTCTCTTCTTTATAGTAAATCTTAGAATATAATTAGAGTTAATCTATTAGGCGACTACTCCACCAGTTATTATTTGTTACTGCTATATTATTAGCTTCCTATTTACCTACATACCCAGCCCAATAATAAGTCCACCGTAGTATTTCCTACAAGGCTTTATTATACATTCACTACCATAGTTATAGTATTAATAAAGTTAAACAATATACTACTAAAAGCACTAGTTACAACGCTATCTACGACAGCTATAACCTTAGGGTCTAGAGGAGACACTAGTATAAGGGACACGGATTTACAGCTAGTTATAGTAGGTTAGTTACAGGAAATAGTTAATTAATTAATAGATAATAATTAAATACTTAAAACCCAAATTAATAGAATTGAAGCAGTAAAGGTTAAGCTACTATTAATTAAACAATTCTTAGGGGAGAAGTTAAAGCTTAAAGGGTTTCTTACGCAAATACACTTTAAGGTTATACAAGAAGGAGCTAAGTTGGCAACACCTATAGACTAAATAGCGTATATAGGGTTGTTTCTAACTAGAAGAGCACTTAAGTAGTTTAAACTTTACCTTACCAAGATCCAGACAAACGGAATAATAACTACTAACTAAGAAGTACGGTTTATATTTACTAACTGGAATAGATTTGCGGAAAGACTAATATAAATATTTAGGGATCCTAAGGCAATAACTACAGCTAAGAGGAAGCTACAGAACCTAGTATAATATACTTTAGCTATTAAGTATATAACACAGTTTCAGACACTTATAATATAGATTAAGTAAAATAATAAGGCGCTTATGGCATAGTATAAATAGGGACTTAAGGCTAAAGTCTAGGACGTAATTATCTTAATAGAAGATGCGGAAACCTTAAGGGAGTTAATAGATTAGTTAATTAAGATTAATAATAGGATCTACTAAAGGGAATAAGCTAAGAAAGGGTAAGATAGAGTTCTATAGTTATATAAGGCACAGAATACGCATTAATAGATATAGAATTAAAAACTATAGAATAGTGGACCAGAGCTAATAGATCTAAGCAGTACTAGAGAGTTTAAGAGATGGATAAAGAAACTATAGAAACCTAAAGGTTAAGGATTAAGTAATTATAGAACTAAGGAGCAGAGGCTAAACTAGGGATCTTAGTAATAGAAGATGTTTAGGCAGACTCTATAATAAGAAAAAGAGCTTAAAAAAAGAGCTTATATAAATTGCGGGAAATAGGGTTATTTTACCAGAGACTATAAAGGTGGTTAGAGTAACTATACAGTAAAAGGCACTAGGTTATTAGAGTATAATAATATGGATATAGGAGTATTGCGTAGGACTAAGGAGTGTTTAATTAAGTACTTTGTGTTTTGTTATAACAATACATACTAAATTTATAAGGACGCTAAGTATAGCGTAAGCTATTGGCCATAAGAGCTAGAGTTAAGAGGACTTAAAGGAACTATAGAGTTAGATAAAAAATAGGATTAACTCTATAAGCTGGATTAAGATGTCACAATAATATATAGACAATAATTAGCAAAGATAGTAATGGAGTTGGAGTACTTATTAACTAATAGCAATAAGGAAATGAAAGGGACTAACTAGGAGTACCTAAACCTTAATAACGCAATAGAAATAGAGACTGAGACCGCCACTAAGCAAGGCTTAGTAACGGGTATTATAATACTATTAGATATAGCATCTATTACTTTATAAGACGGAAGGAGCAATATTTAAAAATAATTAAGTAAGTAGATAATTGCTAGTGCTAGCTTACTACTTAATAAAGGTAAAAGGCCACAGGCTTAAGATTCTTAGGAAGAGATATAAGACGCTTAAGATTCTTAAGATAAGATAAGATATACTTAAGAACCTATAACAGACAAAAACCAATAGGAAAAGGCAGTAGCTTAGTTTAAAGATAAACAAATAAGTACGGGATAAAGGTTCCTAGGGGACTAAGATTTTAAAGAAAGAATAAGGACCGTAGTAGATAGATATTATGTCCAGTCTTAAAGTTAAAAAGTTAATACAACAATTAAGAAGCAAGAGGACTTTAAGGATTTTACTATAAGACGCAGAAAACAAGAAAGTATAGATAAGTTTAGGCAATAAATTATCGCATAGTAAAAATAGAAACTAGACTAGAGATCTAGCACGCTAGGATATATAAGGAATAGAGCACCTATACGGAAAGTTATAAATAGGCCGAGGGTAGGAATACTAAGAGCTAAGTAGTTAAACAAACTGGAATAAAAAGAGGATCTAGGGATTCTAACTAGATTCGCAAAATAACATACTAAAGGTTATAACAATATAGTAGTAAAGAGATACTTCCTTATAAATAAGTTATATATACTTACAGAGCTGTATTAAAAGTAGTATAAACAGCACGGAAATAATAAGTAAGAAGACTTTTATATATAGCTTAATAAGAAAGTTATACCAGATTAGGCTATATTAGAAAAATAAATAAGTTACATTAAAGGAGCCTTAATTATAATATTAAAAAACCTAGAGAAATAGGCTATAGACTAGAGAGAGATAATATAAGTATTGGTACCAGGAAATAACATAGCAGCGTTTAGGTTAATAAGGGAGAGGTTTAAACTTATAAATAAAGATAAACTAAGAGTTAACCTAAAGCACCTAGCGTATTATACATTGGCGTAGATTGCATATATAGATAATATATATAACATGCATAGGATACCTAAGGACAAATATTACAAGTATCTAATAAGGATATACTGGATAATGGACGAAAGGCGATATAGAGATGCGAAATATATATATGGCTAGCACCTAGTAGAAGTTTAAAAGTTAGGCGACTTAATACTTTAACCGGGAAGGTTCCTTACGGAAAAATACTTAAATGGACAACAGTAGTAAAAGTGTTCTAAAAATATATATCTATAGTATATTAAGGACAAGAAGCAAACTAAGTATTAGCTAAAAGTAGACTAAGTACAGTTAAGAATTAGTAGCTAATAGTTAGGAAAAGTGGAGGTCCATAGGACTAGAGGGAGCTAGTAGTAGAGCCTTAGACCCTTAAAGGAATTACAGGACAATACCTAAATCTATAAGTTAGTTAGTAAGATTAAAAGTTTAAGGCGTTAGTAGATAGTAGAGCAATAAGAAACTATATATCACTAGCAGCAGTTAAAAGGATGGGATTACTATATAGACAGAAGGAATACCTATACCTATTAATAACAATTTTAGGAGATCCAATAGCCTATAGAGGAGGCATTATTAATCTTAAAATAGGACCTATTTAGTTAACCATTAAAGGCAGACAAGTAGAAATATCTTTTAATATCCTACCATTGGGAAAGGATAAGGCAATATTAGAAATATCTTAGTTACAGGAATATAACCTAAGGATTAATTAGGTTACAGGTTAGGTTAATATTAAAAATATATAATAATATAAGACGTAATAACAAACTAAGTTAATATAGTACTAAGTCAGAGTAATATATAAAGAGACTAAGCAAGGCTTAAGTTATATACTAAAAAGATACTATAAGTACAGTAAAAAGCTATAGAGCCCAGAAAGAAAGAAGCTATTAAAGTATATAGTATAGGACTATAAAATAGAATTAGAACCGGGAACTAGTCTAAAGTTCTTTCCAATCTACAAGCTTACTAAGACCAAGTTAGTAGCGCTTAAGGAATTTATCTAGGAAAACTTATAAAAGGGATATATTAGAATATTGCAGTCATTAATAGGATATCCAGTGTTATTTATCCCAAAGAAAAACGGAAAGCTTAGGATATACATTAACTATAGATAGTTAAATAGCATTACTAGAAAGGATAGGTATCCTTTACCCTTAATTAGTAAAATCTAAGATAGGGTAGATAATGCGCAAATCTTTATAAAGATCAATCTAAGGTAGGCATACTATTAGATTAGGATTAAGAAAGGCAATAAATAGAAGGCAGCCTTTAGGTTAAAGGAAGGACTATACAAGCCATTAGTTATATAGTTTAGACTTATAAATATACTAGTAACATTTCAGAAAAGAATTAATAGTATATTAGGAGAATACCTAGATAAATTAATTTTAGTGTACCTAAACAACATTATTATCTACTTAATAAGTAAGGAAGAACATAGAGAATATATTAAGTGGGTCTTAAAAAGACTATAAGAAGAAAAGATGCCAGTAGCAATTAAGAAATGCAAGTTCTTCACCAGAAAGACCAATTTTATTAAATTTATTATTAAACTAGGTAAAATTAGTATAGACCTAAAGAAAGTTAAAGCTATAGTAAATTAGCAAGAACCAGAGAACGTTACGTAGTTAAGATCGTTTCTAGGGTTTTATAACTACTATAGGAGGTTTATAGCATAGTAGTTAAAAAGTATTAAGATATTTACTAGACTTACAAAAAAGGAGGAACTATAGATATGGGGCAATAAGCAAAAGAAGTTATTTAAGGAACTTAAGGAGTTGTTTACCTAGGATCCAATCCTCAAAATCTACTAACTAAAGCAAGACACGGTTGTAGAAATGGACGTATTAGACTTTATATTAGGAGTATATTTACTATAAAAGTACCAGGACACATAGTATCTAGTAGTATACTATAGTTAAAAGATAATACCACTAGAGTTAAACTACAATATCTATAACAAGGAGTTGTTAGGTATAGTCGCAGTACTTAAAGAGTGGAGAGCATTCTTACAAGGCACAGAAAAACCATTTATAGTTAAGACGGACTATAAGAACCTAACAGGGTTTCTAATAATAAAGAAACTTAACTAAAGACAAGTTAGATAGGCAGAAATGCTTACAGAATATTATTTTAAAATTTAGTATACTAAGGGTACTAAAAATGCAAGAGTAGACGCACTTAGCAGAAAGGCGGAATTGCAAAATAATAAGAAACTATTAGGCGCAATATTACGCAAAGATAAAGACGGATTAATTAGGTATAATTATCCTAAGATTATAGCAACTAGAGAAGAAAGCCAGACCTATAAGATACTAGAAAGTATATAGTTACAAAAGATCTAAAAAGCGTAAAATAAGGACCTAGAATTAGAATAGTATAGGTAGTAAGAAGCTATATACGTATCAAAGAGTATTACAGAAGAGTTTATAAAAGAATTCTACAAGGGAATAACTTAAGGACACAACGGAGCTATAGGCTTAGTATTAAGACTTTAAGAGGAATATATTATTTAAGGAATTTAGGGACTAGCGAGACAAATTATAAAGAAATATCTAGATTGCTAAAGAAATAAATTAATAAGGCATAAGCTGTATAAAGGGCTACAACCTATTAAAATATTAGAGAGACTATAGGAGGTTATATTATGGGACTTTATTATAAAACTACCAAAGTTAAAGAACCCTATTACTAGATAGGATCATAACGTAATCCTAGTAATAGTAGACAAGTTAACTAAGTAGAGCTATTTTATAGCATGTATAGAAGAAATCTTAGTAGAGGATATAGCTAGAATCTATATTAAAGAAGTATTTATAAGACATAGAGCACTAATAAAGATTATATTGGATAGAGATCTAAGATTTATAGTAGCGTTTTAGGAGGTATTTTTAGCCAAATAAGGGGTTTAAGTAGTAATATTAATAGCATATTACCCATAAACAGATAGATAAATAGAGAGACTAAACTAAACATTAGAATAGTATCTAAGGCATTATGTTAATTATGCACAGAATAATTAGATATCGTTATTACTAGTTATATAGTTTGCGTATAATATAACACCATAGGAAGGGATAGGTATATTACCTTTTAAGGCGAATTACAGATATAAGCCAAGAACATTATTATCGCTATAATAAGTAAAAAAAAATAAGTAGTATAGCTAAACAAAGAATAGTCAACTTAATAAATCTTTATATATATCTTAAAGAAACGGCAAAACTAGTATAAGAAAGAATAAAAAGGTACTATAATGCTAAGAGATCTAAGGGACTAGATCTTAAGGAGGGAGATAAAGTATAGCTACTATATCAAAGTTTTAAAAGTTCATAACTAAGCAAAAAGTTAGACTATATTAGACTAGAACTATTTATAGTTAAGATAAAGATCTTAAAAGTCACATATAGACTAGACTTACTAGAGAAAATAAAATTTTACCCTATACAGCATATCGCAATACTAGAGCTAGTATACAGGAATGTTAAGCCACTAGTTTATAAGGCAGATATATATAGAGGACAAGAAAAAGATAAATAGAAAGTTTTAAAGATTATTAGTTATAAGGATATTAATAATAAAATATAGTATAAGGTTAAGTGGATAGGCTATAAAGAGACTACCTAGGAGCTATTAGATAACCTAAGAAACGCTATAAGAAAGGTATAGAAGTATTAGAGGAAAATGGGTTAGGTAGTATTAATAAAGAAGGATCGCTAAAGAATAAGTCACTTAAGGGAGACCCAAGAGGAGCACCTACTAACGTACTTAAAGTTATTTCCCTCTCTATTAGAAGAGAATCCATTCTTTTATTACTAAGTTCCTAAAGACCTTATTTTATAAATTTCTACTCCTTAAAATAAACCTTCTTACAAACCTTCTTAAGATGGATTAACTAAGCAGATGTAGCTAAATAAGAGTTAAGAGTACGTTAATAAGTATTAGCAGCCTCTTTCTTAACATTATAAAAATAATAAAGTTTAGCTAGCGCTACTAATAGCTCGTTATTAAGCTTTATAGCGGTAGATTAAACCTAAAACCCTAGTAGTAATTAACAAGGGTACTTAAAGGCTGTTAAGAATAATAGAATGTATATATTTAGCGTTAGAAACAGAGCAAATATTACAAAACAATTAAATATTTACTTTAGTGCACTTTAAATATAAAGAGGGTTGCTAAGATAAGGGACTTGCTAACCCAATATAAACTAACCCCTCTTTCGCATAATAAGAACATAGAGACGGCATTATTTTACTAAGAGACAGTATTGCAGCCATAGTGTAAAACCAACAAGCTATAGAAGACAAGGAAGGAGCTTTAGGTATAATAAGTAATAATATTAACCAAATTAATTAAACAGACATTATACCTCTAGTAAATAACTTAAAGATATTAGGAATCTTTAAGGACAAAGATAAAAAGGAGGGAGATAGTATTATGGACGCTTTAAGTATAATATTACGACTACTTAGAGAAGAGTTAAAAGAAGCCAGTTAATTAATTTGGGTACAGTTTAGGATAGATCCTATAGAACTATATAATAAGGAATAGTAAGCAAGGTCACGTGGTATGATCTGTGTAATCTATAAGATCCATATAATTTGCAATAGAGTAGATAGAGCAGATAGAGTATATAGAGTAATAACTTTCTTAGGAGTATAGACGTGTATTTAAAAGACCACAGTCCCTACCTAGATAGTTCTCTTCTTTATAGTAAATCTCAGAATATAATTAGAGTTAATCTATTAGGCAACCACTCTACTAGTTGTTATTTGTTACTGCTATATTATTGGCTTCCTATTTACCTATATACCTAGCCCAATAATAAGTCCACCGTAGTATTTCCTACAAGGCTTCGTTATATTAGGCCTAGGTATAAGTTAAATTAGTCTTTAGCGTTTATAGATATCTAATTATTTTAAGATTTAGAAGGTTGCTTAGATTTTGCTAGTATACTTTTAGCGGTTTTGTCTACACTAAATCCTAAGGCATTTTATAGTCTTATTACTAGCATATTACCTATTACGGACCTTATATTAGTAGTAGTACAACTACTTAGAGAGGATATAAACGGACTAGTAGTAGAAGCGCAAGAGGCGCTAAAACTAGTTAAACTATAGGACAAGGGGTAGCTAAGTTATATAATAAGTTATAACGTAGTTTATAAGCGAGCTAATAAACTCAAAATTTACTAAAAATTAGGAAAATCGAACCTTAATATCTCAACAACTAATTAATAATAAATTCTAATAATTTAGATTTAGGCTTTTATATATACTCTATAGCCGATATTAAAGTTATATAGTAAACTATTTAATAGTTTTAAAGATATAGTAAGATATAGCAATTTAGCCTTATTTAGCCCCTAAATTTCAATATCTTAAAAACCACTAAACTAATTACTATATAACCTTAATAGAAGCTATAGAGTATATACAAAAAGCCTAAATCTAAATTATTAGAATTTATTATTAAGTAGTTGTTAAGATATTAAGGTGCGATTTTTCTAATTTTTAGTAAGTTTTAAGGTTATTAGCTCGCTTATATTGCTAGCTCGCTTATAAACTACATTATACTACTTGTATACTCTTAAATTATTATAATTTATATTACTTTATAACTATAAAGGAGCTTATACCTTAATAAGCTAAATAAGTAAAGGAGCTTATATAATTTAATTTTAAGATTAAATATATACTAGGGGAAACAATCCTATTAACAGCCCGTTATAATAGCTAGACTATAATAAAGACTTTAAAATAGGAGACAGAAAATATATAATAGATATTTTACTCCCTATATTATAACATAAGCTCTAGATATAAAATGCTTAAATATAAATAGCTCTATATACTAAGTCTTAGGCTGTATAAACCTATAACAGGACTAGCCCAGTTATAGTAAGAATGTCTTAGTAAAATACTCAACAGATAAATTCTAACGCTTTAATTAAATTCTGCCAAATTCTGCTAAGTTAATTAAATTCTACTAAATTCCTCTAACTTAATTAAATTCCACTAAATTTTACTAATGTAATGGAATTTGGTTAAAACCTATTAAAACCCGCGTGCGCTTATACCCATATATCTACTATTAAGACCCCTAAATATTTAGTTATAAGCTTTTTATACTTCTTTCTCTTCTTTATATAACGTCTTATTCTCTATAAAAGCTATATACCCTTAAATTTAAGTAGAATTTATATTATTTCTTTAAATATTCCCTAAAGCCTCTTTGCGCCCTTATACTATATTATATTAAAATAACTACTATTAAAAATAGCAAACAAACCTAAATCCCTTTTAATAACTATAAGTATTATATCCCTAGTTAGGGAACAATTAACTATAATATAATAATTCTTTATAAATGCCTTAGCTTAGCAGCGGGCTGCACTAAAAGCCTAATATTAATAATTAATAGAAGTACTTTATAAAGAACTCCATAATATTAAGGCACTTTTATTAAAGACCCTAATAATAATACCTATAAATAAGACTAAAATAACTATATTTAAACCTAACCTATTAAATATAAACACTAAACTAGTAATAGTAGCTTAACCTATATATATAACGAACCTAGTATCTATTATAAAAATTAAAAAGCTTCCTAACCCTCCAATATTTAATTAAAATTAAAATAATTTATGTCCCTTTATAACTAAGCTCTATTTTAAACTTTTAATAAACTTTAACGAATACTCTACTAAAGCTAGTAAGGTTAGCTATAGAATGTTTTATTTAAGTAAAGACGCTATATAAATCATAGATCTATTCTTCCGTAATAGCACCTTTATTAATTTTAAAATCTTTATTTCTCTATTTAAATAAATATATAATAACGCTAGCCGTAAATATATAGCTATTACTAAACTTAAAAATTTATAATAATGGAACCAAGACTTTATTAGCTTCTTTTTAGAATTTTTAGGCCTTATTAGTAAATTAGATTAAAATAAAGCTGCTAAAGTTACTACCCTTTAATAAGCTATTTTGGATAAGATTAGAGCCTAATTAGTAGGTAAAAAACTACTAAAAGACATATCTAAATTTACTATAATATATTAACAAATTAATAAGGACCTTTAATATAATAAATAGACTTATTCTCTAAAGTTAACTACACTTTATATTTAGAACTCTATAAAACCAGTATATACCTTAAAGCGTAATCTATTTCTAAAACCTAAAAGCCCTTTATATAACTGTATAATTACAGCACCTGGTATACGAACGCGTATTTACGCGTTCGGTGCACCAACTACTTATATGCTAACTAATTAGGGGGGAGGCGCGTCAGTATATAGACCACGCAGCCTACCTAAATAGAATTAACAGTCACCACCATCCAAAAGAGCATACGATACTATACGTATTTTGTGCCCCTGGATATGACTTAATTGTATTATTAAGTTGATACAAATACTGATCAGTGAGCGCGCACAGATTAGCAATTACTCGACACCTCCTCCCGAGCGATACACGATAGCGACCACCCGTTTAATCCTAGTACGACCTGCTAGAAGGTTGGAAGTTGGGGATTACGGACCTATCACCAACTCTGTATACTTATTCAAGTCTTAGTACGGTTTACTGGAAGTGTAATAGACGTAAATATAGACCTTTACAGAACCCCCTATCCTTAAACCTTAAACCCCTATTCCTACTATACCCTCCCTTAATACCCTGACCTCTTTTTGGACTCCTTACAGAAACCTTCTGCCCTCCTATAAACTATTACGGACCTGCCAATTACTTTTATGGACCTGTTAATCGCCTTTACGGACTACTATAAGACCTCTTCTACCTGCTATGTACTATACCACATATATAGTATAGCAGACCTAAGCAAGCAAATCAGTGAAGGTTAAAAGAAGTGGAGTTAGGGAGTCGACCTTATGTCTACGGACGGCGTTAACGACTATATTAATTTTAAAATCCTTAAATACGGACACTTTAACCTCCTAAACGACGATCTATGGGAATAATATAAGGAAGACTTTGTGGACTTTATGGAAGCTATCTTTAAGGCTTGCAACCTTGTAGCTATTCGCAACCTATGGACCCTCTTACGTTACTAAGGTGTATAGGTTGAGAAGGATAAACGAGTTACTATTGTATGGTCTTTGTACAATATATTATATAAAGAGGACCAAATAGAATGGACTAAAGAGGAAATCCTAGACCAGGTTAAAACCACTAATAAACTCTTTGCTTCTCCTAAACTTAATAGCATTACTAGCCTTATACCTGACCTACTTAACCAAATTTGTCCTATAAACCTAAGCAATTTCGGAATTGATCTTACGGGCCAAAGTATACCTAGTACTGAAGTTATGGACCGCAATACCCCCGTAACCCAAATTACGGACTGTAATACCCCTATAAACTAAAATATGGACTAAAACCCTTTTGTCGCTTAAGTTATAGATCCGCAAACCACTTAAGTGAAGACCTATGGCAAGGAACTAGCCAACCTGGCTAAGCTCTATACCGACAAATCCAAGTATAGCGGTGAAAATAATAACTTTGACTTTAAACTGACTATCTTTATAGACCTCTGTTAGAAGGCTGATATTCCTAAACAGGAGTTTAGCTAAGCCTACTCTACTATGCTGCGTGGCCTAGCCCTTGACTACTACTATACCAACCTTAAAAGTAACCCCCTTGGTGTCCCCTTTGATAAGCTATATAAGGCTATACGTAACTACTTTAAAGGGCCAGAATATAAGCATGATATCCTTACTTAATGGAATGTGATTAAGTTATGGACCGTAATTAATAAGAATACCAAAAAGTTAATTATAGAGTGCCTGTAAATCCTTATTAAAGACCTCTGGCACCTATAGCACGGCCTTAATATTAAGCTTTAAATAGATGACTTCCTATATAATAAACTTATTATGGCTTGCTAGGAAGTAGAGTCTTGTAAATATGCCTGCTATAAGCCTATAGATATCTTAGCTGGCCTTATTAATGATTTGTGGTCCTTTATTACAATATACAAAGTTTTAAACCTACTAGGTAGTACTTAAGCCTTTGTTACGGACCTATAAAACCCGCAAACTGACTTAGATGCCTACTTTACGGACCGCCGCTACCGCTAGCAGTACCCGTACCGACTAAGTCCTACCTGTAACCCCCGCAGCAACTCCTGTATAAAAGCATACCCCTGCAGACAAACCAGCTAAAAGTGCTTTGTATGCGGTAAGGAAGGATGTTGGTCTATAAGGTATACTTAGGAAGAACGTAATAAGTCTAAGAAGAGATTTAACAATTGGATCAACTAGTTTATCTTAGACTATAAAGGAGAGGAAGCAGAGGAGCCTCTTAATGAGTTAATAGAAGCCCTTATAATTAACTTTAACTTAGATACTTAGGAATAGGAGACCTTAGAGACAGTCCTAACTACTTTTAGACCTTTTATGGATGGCTAAGCCTTTAATATTACGACCGTATTAGCTGACTGCTCCTTTGTACACTTAATTGTACCTAAAAACTAGCCCATAAGTATACCTATTAGACCTGTTATGGATGTTATAGACCGCGAACAGGACCTATTTGCATATATTACTATAGAACGCTATACTCCTAAAGAATTCTACGGCGTTATGATTAATATAGGTGCCTCTAAAATGTCTACTGTAGGTTATGGACAATACCTTATATATAAGACCACCACAAATAATAATACGGATATTGATACTATGTAAACTGGGGCCGTAAACGTTTAATTTGGTATTGGCTTAACCGCATTAATTGGATTAGTTATAGTTAAGACCTCAATTAGCCTAGTTAATTTCTATGTAGTAAAAGCGGATACCCCTTTTCTACTCTGTCTTACGGACATAGACAGGTTACAGGTTTACTATAATAATATTATAGACATCCTAATTGGCCCCACAACTGCCCTAGGAAGTAAGTATATTACCCTACTAATTACACAATAATTTGGACACCCGTTCCTTATATGGGGAGAGACTTTATAGACCTATATTTAGGAATCTTTTAACTATAACCCGTGCTACCTTACCAGTACTAAAATCTACTGCCTATATTGCTGTTTTGGCCACCTGTTAGCCGAAAAGCTGTATAGAGTCCTTAAATGCTCTGGATATAATAACGTTAATAGGAAGGTAATTAACCACCTAACTAAATACTGCTCCTTTTGCTAGAAATATGGACGTTTTCTAGGCCGATTTAAGTTTACTCTTTATAAAGACCTTAATTTTAACTACTTAGTATACGTAGACATTATGTACATTAACGGCAGCCTAGTATTACACATAATTAATAAGGCAACCCGCTATTAAGCCGCCCGTTGGTTATAAAATATATCCGCAAAATATACTTGGGATATTTTACGGACCTGCTAGATTAATATATACGTTGGACCACCTGAGTATATTACCTATGACGCTAGTAGGAACTTTATTAGTAAGGAATTCCAATAATATATTATGGCTATAGCTATTTTAATAAAAGCCGTTCTAGTTAAGGCGTACTAGTCTATTAGACTTGTTGAGTAAGCTTACCTAGCTTTACGGAGAGCTTACTAGATTATTATGGATGAGTGTAAGGATATCTAAAAGGAATTGGCTTTATAGATGGCTGTAAAAGCTATTAATAATACCGCTGGCCCTAATAGACTAGTACCTACCCTTTTGGTTTACAGAGCCTCCTAAGGATAAGCAACCTAGGCCCTCCTGCCCTGTCTATTACGGAACAAGCAGCTATAATATAAAAGGCAATAGCTGAAATAGTCAAATTACGGGCTAAATAAGCTGTTAATAGCGCCCTATATTACCGCAATGGACCTAATATGACCTTAGTTTATGACCTCCCGCTTAATTCTAAAGTCCTTGTATAGTGTAAGAGCGGCAACTAGACTGGACCTTATTGTTTACTGGCTGTAGAAGACGAAATGTGCTGCGTATAACTTCCTAGTGGACTGACTAACTTCAAAAGCACGTCTGTAAAACCCTACTTTTAGTCTAAAAATACCTGTGCTGTTAAACTAGATAAACTAGAAGTACCTGCTAAGCTAAATAAACTAGAAGCACCCCTGCCTACTTTGGAAGTTTTCTAGAAACCCATTGAACCTGCTATAAAGCGCGGTTAAGGACGCCCCTGAAAGTACCCTATAACTAAGAACCCCGTAATAGAGAATTATTTAACCTCTGTAGGTATATCTGTAAGGCAACTTCTACCTGTGGATATATTAGTTCTAGTATAGGAAACACTTTTTATGGACTTATAATGTAAGGAGATTAATGGACTACTTAAAAAGGGTGTTTTTACGGCTATAACGGAGAGAGACGTTCCGCAAGGCGTCCGTATATTTAACTTACGCTTTATTAATAAAATTAAGCACCCTGGTACTGATAAAACCTTTAAAAAGTTAAGGCTTGTTATATAAGCTTATAATAACTAGGGAAAGGACTTAGTCCTTACGCAATTGCCTATAATTTAACGGGTCAGTTAACGGATTATACTTGTACTTACGCCTGGACTACAGCAAACTAAACCTATAGCCCTTTACTTACGGGATATCTCGCAAGCCTATATGCAGTCTAATACCTACCTAAGTAGAGATATCTTTATACAACTACCCCTTGAGCTTAATTTGCAACTAGGAATAATTTTATGGGTTATAAAACCCCTTTACGGAGTGCTGGAAGCTGAAAACCACTGGTTTAAAACGTATTACCAGCATTATATTAGTAAACTTAAAATGGAACAGTTGACCTATAACCCCTGCCTCCTATACACCCTATTAAATGGCCTTGGCATTGTTGGACTCTAAATAGATAATACCCTCTTCTTAGCGGACTAGACTTTTATGGATACTAAAGAGACTAAACTGCAAGAAGCTAAGTTCTTGGTAAAGCTGTAAGAGTAGTTAACTGAGCAGACCCTAATTAAGTTTAATGGAGGTTTAATTATATAAAAGGGCAACTTAATCTAGTTAACTTAGGAATGCCAAGCTTAAAACCTAAGGCTTATTATAGTAAAGCCTACAGACCTTACTAGTTCCCGCGGAGAGACCTATAAGACTGTAAATATAAAGGACTAATACGTTGCATAGCGCGTAAGAGGTGCCTATATTGCCATAGTCTGTTAACCCAAATCTGCCTATAACTTATTATTTACGGCCCAGGTAACAGATCTATAAAAGTAAAATATTAAGCAGCTTAATAAGCGTATTTAGTAGTAAATTAATAATGCAATAAAAGGGCTTACTTTTATACTACTAGACCTGAATTCCCTTAGCGTACTAGTATTTATAGACGCCTCCTTTACCAATAATAGGGACCTATTATCGCAAATTGGCTTTGTAATTGTACTTACAGACTATAATTAGGACGCAAATATACTGTATTAGTCTTCAATTAAATGCAAACAAGTAACCCGTAGTGTACTAGCTTCTAAACTATATACACTAGCTTATGGCTTTAATATAGCAGCCGCAATTAAGTTAACAATCCAGAAGATCCTACAATTGGAGCAACTACCTTTAGTCCTATATACCAACTTAAAGTCCCTTTATAACTGCCTAGTTAAACTAGGCACGACACAGGAGAAGAGGCTTATGGTTAACCTAATATGCTTGTGTCAGGCCTATAAACGACGTAAGATTACGAAGGTTAAATAGATCAGTAGCGGAGATAACTTAGCGGACGCTATAACTAAGGCAAAGCTGTGTTAAGCTCTAAAAACCCTAATTAACACAAATAAGCTTAATCTAAAGGTTATAAAATAGGTGGAACGTAACCAATGGAGCACTTATGGTTTATTTACGGCCCGTCGGAAGGCTATATGGTTCATCTACGGCCCGTTAGAAGGCCGCACGGTTTATTTTACGGACCGTAAGCAGGACTTACAACCAACTTAGAGCACCGTTTGGAAGGCAGCCCAGAAGGCACCTTGGGAGGGATTTCCTATGTATTTCTTGTGTTCTACGGTTCTATTAAAGCAATTACGGGGGCTATACACAAGTGGGCCTATTTTCAAGTGCCGCTAGTGTATAATTACAGCACCTGGTGTACGAACGCGTATTTACGCGTTCGGTGCACCAACTACTTATATGCTGACTAATTAGGGGGGAGGCGCGTCAGTATATAGACCACGCAGTCTACCTAAATAGAATCGACAGTCACCACCATCCAAAAGAGCATACGATACTATACGTATTTCGTGCCCCTGGATATGACTTAATTGTATTATTAAGTTGATATAAATAATAACCCTATAGACCTTAATACTGCTTAATTTTATATATCCTTAGGAACTAATAAATAAAGAACTTAAGCTATAAATAAAAAATACTTTGGATATAGTAAAAAAGGGCATATTTAAAGGAATTGTTAAACCTACCCTTTTAAAAAAGTCCGCTATAGTTCCTCCTAGTTCTTAAATTATACTTAGTCTATAAATTATACTTAGTTACTATAAAGTATCTTACCTTTAGTTAACTTAGAAAATAAATTATCCTAGGGCTAAGTCGCGCCTTAGAATAAAAAGTGGAAAAGTATAAGTGTCTAGGCTTTTCCTATACTAATATATAATACAACTCCCTTAATATACTTAGTAAAATTTAAATACTTAAAAAATAGAAGGAAGTATAAATCCTAATAGATAGCGGAGCCACTAGTATAGGCTTTATTAATATAAACTATATAAAAACTTAATACCTAAATTTAAAGAAATATAATAAGCCCTAAGGCCTATAAGGATTTAATGGTAAACCCTTAATATATAGTAAACTAACGCACTACACTCTAGTAAAGATATAAATAGGTAAATACCCTAAATACGTTTCCTTATTTATAATACACTTAAAGTAATATAAAGTTATACTTAGATATAGATAGCTAAAGCAATATAACCCCTTAATTAGTTAGGTTAAAGAAATACTAAAGTTCTATATAACTTACTGCCAAAGTTATTACTTAAAAAACTATTTGCCCTATAAATATATACATAACTATTTAAATTTAATATAATATAAATTACCCTTACTATAAGCCTTAAACTAAAATAATAAAGCTATAAGTACTAATTATAGTAAAGAATATAAAGATGTTACGCTAAAACCTCTTAAAATTTATATAATATAGGCCATACCTTTCATTTTATTTGTGATGGGCTTATACAAATGCTTCTAAACCAAAGCTTATAGATTGCTACTATATAAGAATACTAAGCTAAGGAGAAGAAGAAGTTTGTTAGAGACTGGCAAGATACAAAGGGGTCGCCAAGGCGCTAGTAGTAAGCGAACCAATAGCGATTTTCCATCCCGGGGATGGAAAATCCTAATTAGTTAGCTCTATAAGCAGTACTGGTAGAATGCCTAGAAGGTAGCAGGTGACGCGCTTTAGCACCGTTACATTACCCCCCCCTTCAAAAAAAGCCTGCCCTTAGGCTTTGTCTAAGTTCTTTATTATTATTTAGATTGTTATAGTTATCTAACCCTTCCTTTTAGCATTTAATCTAGCTGTCTAGTTTACGTAGTAGTCTAGGGAGATCTAGGTAGATAAGGTAGAAATCTCGCAGCTTATAGGGAAAGTACTTAAAATTAGATACGGGGTACTATTTTAGATCTTTATTATAACCTACCTAGCTTACGCGGTATTTTAAGGTACTATGGTCCTTTTTAACTGCTAAGATCTCTTTAACTTTCTATTTCTTATCCTCTGCAATCCAAATTGGCGGTAGGGGGTTATTATACTACCTAGGCAATAGGTCGTCCGCGGCCTTCCATAGTTAGTCTAAAGAGAAGATAGAGTGGATCTTTATTAACTCTGGCAGCTTAGCCCTAAAAGAGTGCCCTTCCTTTTTAAGGATTTCATAAGGGCTAGCCATTTAATAGTCTAGTTTATGGCTCGGCCTCTAGGTCTTCTAGTTTTTTATTAATACCTATACCTTATCTTCTATTTAGAAGTCTACCTGTTGGTATCACTTCCGGTAATACGTAATGCTATTGCAATAGTATAGGGGTGGTAACTGATTTTTAATTAATGCTTATTGATTCTCCTATTCTATAGGTGGAATTTAGAGCTTGCTTAGCTTACGTAACTAACCCAATTAGTTACAGACAACCTCGTTTAGACACTGGGAGTATTTAGTTTTTAATAGTGCTTAAGCACGCCTCCTGCCAAATTCTGCCAAGTTCTGCTAGGTCCCTTTGAGTTCTGCCAAATTCTATTAAGTTCTACTAAATTCCGCCATGTTCTACCAAATTCCATTAAGTTCTACCAAATTCTGCCATATTCCGCTTAGATTCTACCGAATTCTACTAGGTAGTTAAAGTAACTAATTATAATTTTCTATCCCCGGTGTAACGGAACCTTGTAGCTTAGACTACGGTGGGTTCTATTATTGGGCTGGGTATATAGGTAAGAACAAAAACAACAACGTAATAATAGCTGGTGGAGTGGTTACCCAACAGATTAACTCCAGTTATATTCTGAGATTCACTACCAGGAGAGAACTATCTACGGTAGAAACTGAGGTCCTTTAAATACACAACTATACGCCTAAGAAATCCTCTCTTGTACGTAAGGTATGTGTTATACGTATTATATGTGGCGTACACTGCGTATACTTTGTATACTGCGTATAATATTATATAACTTGCTTACTATTCCTTGTTATATGGTTCCACTGGATCTATCTTAGACTGTGCCTATATTAACTAACTAGCTTCCTGTGACTCTTCCCTAAGTAGTTATAATATTATACTTAAAGCGTCTATAACACTATCTCCCTCCTCTTTATCTTTATCCTTAAAGATTCCTAATATCTCTAAGTCGTCTACTAGAGGTGTAATATCCGTTTAATTAGTCTGGTTAATATCCTTATTTATTATACCTAAAGCTTCTTCTTCTTTATAAGCGCAATGTTGTGCTCGCACCGTGGCTGCTATACTATCGCTTGGTGAGATAATGTCGTCTCCATATTCTCGTTGTGCGAAAGTAGGGTTAGTGTGCGTTATAATAGTAAGTCCCTTGTCTTAATAACCCTTGTCTTGCTTAGAGTGTACTAAAGCAAATATTTAGTTGTCTTGTGATGTTTGCTCTGTTTTTAACGCTAAGTATGCGCGTCTTATGACTTTTAATAGTCTTTAAGTTCCTTAAGTAACTTATTATAGGGTCTTGTGTTTAATCTGCCGCTGTAAAGCTTAATAGTAAGCTCTTAAGCGCCCTAGATAAGCTCTGTTGTTTGTGGGAAGCGGAGCAGGAGGCTATAGCTGCTTAATAGCGTGCCCTTAAAGCCTGTTTATCGGCCTCTGCCCGTCTTCTTTGTCTTAAATATATCTGTGAGAAGGTCTATTCTAAGGAGTAGAAACTGGTTTAATAGGGTTTATCTAAGCTGGGTAATAAAAGGACTAGTTCTCCTCCTGCAAGGGAAATAACTCTAAGTAGCTTGGTAATTGCTCCTCTTAGGTCCCCCTTAGGTAACTTATTCTTTGGCGATTCTTCTTTATTAATATTACCTGACTTGCTTTCTTCCAATACTCCTATACCTTTCCTATAGCGTTCCTTAAGTTGCTTAGTGGTTCCTAGGTAGTCTCACTATAGCCTATCTACTTTACTTTATACTATATTTCGTTATCTACATCCTTATAACTAATGATCTTTGAAATTTGCTATTTGTCTTCCTCTTGTCCTCTATATATATCTACCTCGTAGACTAGTGGCTTAATATTCCCGTATACTGGCTCTAGTATTGCAACGTGTTGTATAGGGTAGATTTTTATTTTGGCTAGTAAGTTTAACTTATACGTAACTAATAAAATTCTTTGTTTAATTTTAAAAGGTTCTAGTCTAACATAGTCTAACTTCTTACTTAGTTGTCAACTCTTGAAATTTTTGTGTAGTAGCTATACTTTATCCCCCTCCTTAAGATCTGGTCCCTTAGATCTCTTAGCATTATAGTACCTTTTTATTTATTCTTGTACTAGTTTAGCTGTTTCTTTAAAATCTGCATAAAGATTTATTAACGTCTCTATTTTTTGTTTAGCTGTGCTACTCGTCCTTTTTGCTTAATGTGGTAATAACGATGTTCTTGGCTTGTATCCGTAATTTACCTTAAATGGTAATGTCCCCATTCCTTCTTATGGTGTTGTATTGTATGTAAACTATATAACTGGTAATAATAATACCCAATTATTCTGTGCGTGATTAATATAGTGCCTTAGATACTGCTCTAGTGTCTAGTTTAGTCTTTCCGTTTATCCGTCCGTCTACGGATAATATGCTATAGATATTACTGCGTAAACTCCTTGTTCTACTAGAAATACTTCCTAAAATACTACTATAAATCTTGGATCTCTATCCGATATAATCTTATTTAGTGCTCCATATCTTACGAATACTTCTTTTATATAGATTTTAGCGACATCTTCTGCTAATATCTCTTTAGTGTATGCTATAAAGTATTCCCACTTTATTAGCTTATCTACTATTACTAAAATCGCGTTATAATCTTATCCTATAATAGGATCTCTTAACTTTAGTAACTTAATAATAAAGTCCTATAATATAACTTCCTATGGTCTTCCTAGTGTCTTAACAGGTTGTAGCCCTCTATATAGCTTATACCTTATTGGTTTGTTTCTTTGGCAATTTAAATATTCCTTTATAACTTGTCTTGCTAGTCCCCAGATTCCTTAAATAATATACTTCTCTTAAAGTCTTAATACTAAGCCTGTAGCTCTGTTATGTTCTTATATTATTCCCTTATAGAATTCCTTAACAAATTCTTCTGTGATAGACTTAGGCATATATGTTGCTTCTCTGTTTTTATATTACTCTAAGTCTAGATCCTTTGCCTATGCCTCTTAAATCTTCTGTGTTTAATTACTTTTTGGTAATTTATGGATCTGACTTTCTTTGGTTGCTATAATCTTTGGATAATTATACCTAATTAATCCGTCTTAATCCTTTTGTAACAAAGCTCCTAATAGCTTTTTATTACTTTATAGTTTAGCCTTTCTGCTTAGAGCGTCTGCTTGTGCATTATCTGTACCCTTGGTATACTAAATTTCGAAATAGTATTCTATAAGCATTTCCGCCTATCTAACCTATCTTTGGTTAAGTTCCTTTATTATTAGGAATCCTATAAGGTTCTTATAGTCCGTCTTAATTATAAATGGTTTCTCTATGCCTTATAAGAATGCTCTTTATTTCTTAAGTGCTGTGACTATACCTAATAACTCCTTGTTATAGATGTTATAGTTTAACTCTAGTGGTGTTATCTTTCTACTATAGTATGCCACTGGGTGCTATCTATCTTAATATTTCTATAGGAAGTACGCCCTTAGTGTAAAGTCTAATATATCTATTTCTATAACCGTCTCTAGACCTGGTTGATAGATCTTAAGAACTGGCTTCTAGGTAAATAACTCTTTAATTCTCTTAAATAGTTCTTATTACTCCTTTCCTTATACCTATAGTTCTTCTTTCTTTGTTAACTGTATAAATGGCTTAATATTCTATAACTATTGCGCTATAAACCTTCTATAGTAATTATAAACCCCTAGAAATGATCTTAACTGCGTAATATTCTCTAGTTTCTGCTAATTTACTATAGCCTTAATCTTCTTTAGATCTATGCTGAGTTGGCCTAGTTTAATAATAAATCTAATAAAATTGGTCTTTCTAGTAAAGAACTCGCATTTTTTAATTACTACTAGTATCTATTCTTCTTGTAGTCTCTTTAAGACCTATTTAATGTGTTCTTTGTGTTCTTCCTTATTCTCTAAGTAGATAATAATATCGTTAAGGTATGCTATAATAAATTTATCTAGGTGTTCTCCTAACACACTGTTAATTTGCTTCTAGAACGTTGCTAGTGCGTTTATAAGCCTAAACTATATAACTAATAGCTTATATAGTCCTTTCTTTGACCTAAAGGCTGCCTTCTATTTGTTACCTTCTTTGATCCTAATCTAATAGTACGCCCATTTTAGATCTATTTTTGTAAAGATCTTTATGTTGCCTATTCTGTCTTAGATTTCGCTAATTAAGGGTAAAGAATACCTATTCTTTCTAGTAATGCTATTTAACTGTCTATAGTCTATACACATCCTGAGTTTTCTATTTTTCTTTAGGATAAATAATACTGGATATCCTGCTAATGACTATAATGGTCTAATGTATCCCTTATATAAGTTCTCCTAAATAAACTCCTTAAGCGCTACTAACTTAGTTTTAGTAAGCTTATAGATTGGAAAGAACTTTAGACTTATTCCCTCTTCTAATTCTATCTTATAGTCCTATGCTGCATGCTCTAACAGCTTTTCACTTTCTAATAACTATAACTTTTTACCATACTTGTGGTATCTCTTTGGTATATAACTTAAGCCTCGCTTAGTCTCTTTATATATTGCTCTAACTTGGTACTATACCAACTTGGTTTACTATCGCACTTTACGCCGTTGTATATCCTTAATATTAACTTAACCTATAACCTAATTAATCTTTGGATTGTACTCCTGTAACTAAGGCATTCCTAGTATCGCCTTGTCCTGTCCTAATAGTAGGATATTAAAAGACATTCTAACTGGTCTCCCTTTAATAGTTATCTAAATAGGTCCTGTTTTAAGATTAATAATACCTCCTCTATAGGCTATCTAATCTCTTAAAATTGTTATAAGTGGATATAGGTGTTCCTTTTATCTATATAGTAACCCTATTCTTTCTACTGCCTTTGGTGATATGTGGTTTCTAGTTGCTTTATTATCTACTAATGCTTTAAACTGCTAATCTTACTATTTAGCTCTTAAGTTTAGGTGTTGTTTTTAAATTTCTTTAAGGGTTTAAGGCTCTAATACTAGTTCCCTCTAGTTCTATACGCCTCCCCTTTTCCTAACTGTTGGCTGCTAGATCCTGCCTGTACTTAGTCTAACTTTAGCTAATACTTAGTTTGTTTCTTTTCCTCTATATACTATAGATAAGTATTCTCTGGGTACTTCTACTACTATTATCTATCTAGACATTTTTTTATAAGGAATCTTCCTAATTAAAGTATTAAGTCTCCTTAACCTTATACTTCTACTAAGTGCTAACTATATATATACTTGGCGTTTCTAAACTGCTTTTCCTCTAGTGCCTAATATATTCTTGCTAGGTACTTCTGGTTCTTATTTTTTAGTGCTCTATGTATATTGCACGTGTTATCTATATAAGCTATCCATGATAGTATATAATACGCTATATATTTTAGGTTAACTCTTAGTTTGTTTTTATTTTTAAGTTTAAACCTATACCTAGTTAACCTAACTACTGGTATCTCTGCTGTAGGTACTAAGATTTATTGCTTGCTTCTCTAGTCCCTAGATCCTTCTTCTAGGTTCCTTAATATTATAATTAATACTCCTTTAATGTAACTTATACGTTTTTCTGTAATAGGTTAGTCTTAGATAACTTTTTTGTCTAGCTATATATAGAAATCTGCCTATTTGTTGTTATATTATTGCCTATACTACTTTCCATATAACTGGTTTAGTGTGTATGGTCTATTTGTTAGAAAGTACCTTATTATTACTGTATTATAATATCCTTTGGTATATCTTTCTTTAAACCTAGTTAGAATATCTAGATCCTCTTTTTATTTTAGTTTATCTAACCACTTTGCCCTAGGTGTCCCTGCACTTGGCCTATTAGTAACTCTTTGTATAGGTGCTCTGTCCCTTATATAACTTAGCATAGCTAATCTCTTGTCTAGCTTTTACTCCTGCTATATAATAATTCTTATTCTAAACTTATTTATAGTTTCTTGTTTTCTGCGTCTTGTAGCTAGATCTTTGTAGTTATCTTGCTTTTTAATTATAGTATTAACTGTTTAATCTTTAGGCTAAATACTATGTTTACCTAGGATTACTAATATTCTTATTTGTTCTCTAAACTTATAGTTCTTAAACTTGCGTCCTATACTTATTCGTTTATTACTAAACTAAGTTACTGCCTTTTCCTATTGGTTTTTGTCCATTATGGGTCCTTAGGTATATCTTATCTTACTTTAAAAATCTTAAGCTTCTCTTATCTCTGCTTAAGAATCTTAAGCCTATGGCCTTTTACCTTTATTAAGTAATAAGTTAGCACTAGTAGTTATCTACTTACTTAGTTTCTTTTAAACGTTGCTTCTATTATCTTATAAAGCGATAGAAATTATATCTAATAGTATTATAATATCTGTTACTAAACCTTGTTTTATAATGGTCTTAGTCTCTACTTCTGTTTTAACTTCTCTAAGGTTTGTATACTCCTAGTAAGCTACCTTTATTACCTTATTATTAGTAAATACTTTGCCTTTATTAAATTTATTATCTTTAATGTCTAATCTATAAGCTGGTTTATTGGTTCCTCTAAACTTAGATAATAATAGCTCCTATAGCTAATAGCTTGCGCCGTATTTAGCGTCCTTATAAATTCGGCATACGTTATTATAATAATACGTAAAACTGTTAATTAAACATTCTTTTGTTCCTTATAGTGCACTATTATCCCTCTATATGTATATGCCGTCTGCTGGTCTGGTTCCCTTTACTATATAGTTACTTTAACCACCTCTACAGTCTCTGGCGAAATAACCTTATTTTCCATAATTTATGTAAGCTCTATCTTTAAACTATTTTTCTTGCTATAGAGTCCGCCTAAACGTCTTCTATTACTGAGATCCCTAGTTTAGCCTCTGCTCCTAGGTCCTTTAATTACTTAATTCTTAACCTTTAGGTTTCTATGGTTTTTTTTCCTATTTTTAGGTTTCTTTAGCACTGCTTAAGTCTATTGGCTCTGTGCTATTCTATAGTTTTTAACTCTGTGTCTGTTGTTGCGTACTCTGCGCCTTATATAACTATGGAACTCTATCTTGCCCTCTTTTAGCTTATTCCCTTTAGTAAATCCTATTATTAATCTTTATTAACTAATCTATTAACTCTCTTAGAGTATCCACATCTTCTATTAGGATAATTGCGTCCTAGACTTTAGCCTTAAGTCCCTATTTAGACTATGCTATAAGCGCCCTATCGTTCCACTTAACCTACGTGGCTAGTGTTTAAAACTATGTTATATACTTAATTGCTAAAGTGCGTTATACTAAGTTCTAAAGCTTTTATTCCGCTGTAGTTATGGCCTCTAGGTCTTTAAATATCTATATTAATCGCTCTGCGAACCCGTTCTAACTGGTAAATATATACCATACGTCCTAGTTAGTAGTTGTTATGCTATTAGCCTATATTTCCGTAAGATACAGCTTAAACCACTTAAGTGCCCTCCCTGTTAGGAACAATCCTGCATAGGCTACTTGGTTTAATAATGTTGCTAACTTCGCTCCTTCCTATACTACCTTAAAGTACATTTGCGTAAGAAATCTCTTAAGCTTCAACTTCTCTCCTAAGAATTGTTTAATTGAGGGTAGCTTAATCTTTACTGCTCTAATTCCATTAATGCGTTCTTTAAGTATCCTATTATTATTTTGTAAATAATTAACCATTTTCTGTAACTAACCTCGCGTAACCACTTAAGAATCCCTATTATCTATACTGGTATCTCCTGGTCCTAAGGTTATGGCTATTGCTGACGCCGTTATAACTAGTGCTGCTTTTAGTGGCATGTTGTTTAATCTTGTTCCAATACTATAACCTTGGTAGTAAATATATAACGGAACCTTGTAGCTTAGACTATAGTGGGTTCTATTATTAGGCTAGGTATATAGGTAAGAATAAAAACAACAACGTAATAATAGCTGGTGGAGTAGTTGCCTAATAAATTAACTCTAGTTGTATTCTAAGATTCACTACCAGGAGAGAACTATCTATAGTAGGGACTAAGGTCCTTTAAATATATAACTATACGCCTAAGAAATCCTCTTTTGTACGTAAGGTACGTGTTATACGTATTATATGTGGCGTATACTGCATATACTTTATATACTGCGTATAACATTATATGACTCGCTTACTATTCCTCGTTATATGGTTCCACCGGATCTATCCTAGACCGTGCCTGTATTAACTAACTAGCTTCCTACAACTCTTCCCCAAGTAGTCGTAACATCGTACTTAAAGCGTCCGTAACACCCAGGATGGAAAATTGCTATTAGCTCGCTTAGTACTAGCGCCTTGGCGGCTAGCCTTGTATCTTTGCGCTCTCTATTCCTACTTTAATGTCTTCTTCTCTCTCTACCCACTTGGTAACTTATAGCTTAATTATATTTATATTAATTAGGTCCTTTAACGCCTAGCAAGGCTTTAATTTTATTATAGCGTCTATAGGGTTACTGCCCCTATTAATCCATTTAATCTTTGCTATCTCTTTTCTCTTATATAATTGTTGTAAATATATTAGGTTAACTATAAGTCGTTTCTCTTATATTATCCTAAGTTTAACTAAGCAGTTATATAGAGATTTTAAATGGGTATAAAGGATAAGCGGTAGTTATTTAAGTTATAGGATCTTTTTAATAGTTGCTTTAATTATAGCTCTGGTGTCAAATCCATGGGCTATTCTATATAGTTTAGATGCCAAGACACTTTGTATAACTTGCTTGCATTTAATAAATAACCAATAGAGGATATTAGCCCTATTGTCCTTATCTATAAGTGTAATAATAAAGCCGATCTAAGAAGAGAGGTTATAGTTATTAGCAAAGGACAAGTCTATAAATATTATTAGTTTAAGGGTGCTTATATTAAGTTATACAAAGCGAAGTCCTTAGGAGGGATTATTGATTTACCATTATAGCCGTTTATTAAGCTGCTTTGCATATTCTTCCTTTAGGTTAACGACTTGTGCTATAAAAGAGAGGTTAAAGGCAGCTTCTAGTTAATAGACTGTGGTAATATAGGCTCCTCTTGCTCTCTAAGCAACGTACTAGTTTTTTAGTATAACTGCCTTACGGACTTCCCCTCTGGAGCTAGTTAGGTCTGTAGTCTTTATAGTAACTAACTTTAGGTTCTGGCATTAACGTTCCTAGGTAAGGGCTATTAAATCTTTTTCTTGCTTAATATAGCCTCCATTAAACTTAATTGGGGTATTTAGCGTAAGCTTCTCTCTCTCTTTTACTAGGAACTTTACCTCCTAAAATCTAACTTCTTTGGCCTCCGTAAAGGTTTTATCAGCAAGGAATAGTATATTATTAGTCTATAATCCTACAATTCTAAAGCCGTTGCTGTTTATGTATAATAAGTAGGGATTGTATATTAACTAGTTTATCCATAGTTTATTAAGGTGGTAATAGTGGTATATATTAAACCAATAGTTGCCAGCTTCTAGGACACTATAAAGTAGTTTAATAACTTTTAGAATTAATCCATCTTTTAGTCCAAGTTTTAGTGGCGGGTGTATAAAGAAGTCTCTATTTAGGTAGGTACTGGACTGTATATAAGCTTATAAGATATTGTATAGGTATAAAGAAGCTGGTCTTCTTTTATTTCCTTATAGGGTTGCTATAAGTGCTAGGATAATTCTCTGGCTAATACGTTAAATAGTTAGTAATTATGTTAAGACTAGATCTTTACTATAGTTATTATAGGCTTATATAACCAGTCTAGACTTCTTAAAGGCCTTATCTATTCCAGCGTTCTTAATCTTGTTAATAAATTAGGAGTTAAAGATTCTAACTCCTTTTAAAACGTCTACTATATTAGTAAACTTAAAGACACCTTTCTTAAGTAAACCGCTTATCTCCTTGCGTTAAGACTCTATAAATAACGGTAAGGTATACTTAGAGGTTATAGTATCTGGTTTTGTTAGGCTGTTATTAATAAATATTAATACATCTACGATATTTTGCTGCAACTTTATTGGCGGTTATTGTGTCTATTTTAATCTTTGGGGGAGTATAGTAGCTACTGGTTCCTTAGTTGGTTCCTTAGTTAGTTCCTTAGCTAGTTCCTTAGTTAGTTCCTTAGTTAGTTCCTTAGTTAGTTCCTTAGTTAGTTCTTTAGTTAGTTTCTTAGTCGGTTCTTCTAGTTTGGGTTATAGGTATGGTTTTACTACTATAGTCCTAAAGTTAGTAGGTCCACTAGGGAGCTATATCTTATATATCTCTCCGTTAATTCTAAGTAGCTTAAATAGGCTAGTCTATCTGCCGCTTTGTCTAGTATTGCCTTTGCGCTATATAAGTACATCTAAGTTAAGGGGGAGGTTGTGGATTGTGGTAATAGATAGACTGTTTTGTTAGTTTAGTATATTGTTAACTTGCTTCTTTACCCTAATCCTTGCAATCTCCTCTATTACCTTCTTTATAGCTGCCGCTCGCTATATAATAGAGGGTGCTGGTAGGTTAAGTTCGCCTATTTAAGGGTAGGCACTAAAGACAAGTAGTGTTAGGACTAGGCCGTCTAGGCCAGCTATATTATTGGTGGCTTTTACTGCCATTTATAAAGCTAGTTCTTTAGTTATTCCTAAGTCCTATAGTTCCTTTATAATTATCTAGTATGCTTGGCGTAGTATTAAATAAGCTCTTTCTACCATTTTAATAGACCAGTAAGCTTCCACTAGGACGCTCTTGGTTAATATGGCTATTGCTATAGTATACTATTAAAACTCCTTGCTTATAAAGTTCTTCCTAGTGTTATAGGTAATGTAGTTAGGTAGTCTAATATAGGTGTTAATCTAGCATAGTTATAGGATATTCTATATATGTTTTGCAGAGATGTTATATAGCTATCTCGTGGCTTAAAATCTGGTAGCTTTGTTAATAACGTAGAGGATAGGGTTTCTGTTGATGTATATAATATTAATAAAGATGGAATGGTTAAAATCGGAGTCTTGGTCTTTTTATAATGTAAACTTAAACTATTTAGGAGATTTGCTGTGTTTCTAGTAGTGGGAACAGTACTTAGTAAGATAGTTAATAACCTACTTATTAATATTATTATGGCCAGAGTGTTCTAATACTTTATGTAGCTTGTCTACTAATAGGTGTCTAAAGCGATGGTAGAGTTAGCGGAGTTTAATAGTGGTTAGGTAGTAAGGGTTTTAATTAAATAAGTAGGTTATAAATAACTGCAGTGACTCTTTCTATAATAAGAAGGGGTAACTAAATTAGCAAACTACTGGCACTGATTTTGTTAGGGTAACTAGGACGTTCTTAAGGTTATTATAGTAGACCTTTAGTACGTCCATATCTGCAAGATATAGTAGGAAAGGTATATTGGCCTTTATAATATGGAACTTAATATTACCAACTGGTGTGTTGACTATAACAGAGCTAATAAAAGAGGTAGAACCGATGCTAAACTAGACGTTAATAGCGCCAGCCTTTAAAGTATTAATAACGGTATTATAGGTCTTCCTATATGCGAGGTATTGTCTATAGCTAGCTATTAATCTCTTTAAGGCTCCTATATTAATTATTACTCTATAGAACTTATTGGAGGTATATTAGCTAGTAGTAACATAGGCAAATAGGTCTAAGTCGTTGTGGTAAGCAATTAGATTGGTGCCGGTAATTGTATAGGTAAAGGATTAGTCCACTAAGTTAGTTACAGTATTAATGGCTCCTTCGTGCTATATCGTTCTAAAAGAGGTAAGGAATAATTTAGTCTATTCTTAAGTTAGAGATAATAGTGGTAACTTAATATTAATTATAAGAGCTTTTATTGCGTTATTGGTAGATTCTGAGTTAAGTTTATTATTGTAATCCATTCCCTTGTACTCAGTAATATATTACTTAACATGCCTATTAAAGTGGCGGTTAAGTCTATCTTTAAACTTCTTCTTTAATTTATTATGTTTTTCTCTTAAATGTTTAGATAACTAGCAGCCTTCCTTATAACAAACAAAGCAGCGCTTCTTTAATAATGCATATTGGTTGGATAAAGATGGTTGTGTTCTATAAGGTAATTAGGGGTGTTATCTGTAGTAGCGGCGGTTAGTAAAAAAGGCTTAGGGGTTCTTGCTATTTAACTTTTCAAATATTATAATAGAGGATTGTAAGTCGTTAATTAGACCAGTTAGGCTGTTAGAAGGTTTAAAGCAGGCATATTAGCACGCTGGTAACTCTTAGCAGGCGTTAATAAGCTTATTATAAAGGAACTTGTCTGTACGTAAATCTAGGTTAAGGCCATACTGGAGGTGTCTTAGTTCTTTAATAAGTAACTATAGGTAGTCTAAGGTTAACTTTCTAGCATTCTCGTTCTTGCCTATTGTGGACTTTAGAGTTGTCGCGTTCCACCGCCCTAGTATACTACGTCTATACTTAGGTCCCTTAAAGTAGTTACGTGTGGCATTACAGATTTAGTTAAATAAAAGGGTTAGGGTAACATTCTTAAGGTTAGTGTAGTAGTGGTTAAGTGCTAGACCGCGTAGCATTATAGGGTAGGCTTTAACCTTGGCTTCTTAGGGTATATTAGCTCTACTACAGAGGTTATAAAAGATGGTAAGTTTAAAGTTGAAGTTGTTATCTTCTCTGCTATACTTGTTGTCTTCCGTGTATATCTTTATAAGGTTTATTAGCTCCTTGCCAAAACTCTAGGTTTAACTCTGTCCCCTAGGTGGTTCTAGTTATAGGGTTAAGTTAATATAGTTAGGCTCCTATTATAGGGGTGGTATAGGGGTAGGTTAGGGTATAGTAGGTAGTATTATAAGTAGGGTAGAGTTTGTGGTTGGTGAGATTAAGATTAGGGTTTTAATGGTACTAGTACTGGCGAAGTTGTTCTTAAGAAGGTAGTTAATTTGTCCTAAGGTAAACTTTCCTCTAGTTACTATATACTCCTTAATTTTAGGCTTAGTCTATTCTATAGGGTCTTCTTCTTATAAGGTGTTAAATAGTGATTTAGGGACTATAGTATTTCTATACTTTTTTATCTATACGCCATTGGTCCGTAGGAACGTTTGGAGCTTTTAGATACCAATTTAGTTACAATCCTTAAAGATTTATATTATAAAGTTTTAGAAATATTCCTTATAGACCTCCCATAGTTTATCGTCCTTAAGGTTATATGCTTTATATTCTAGGATCTTAAACTTTACAAATTCATTAATATCCTTTGTGGTGGTTTCGTCGGACTATAGATTAATGCCTTTAGGCCATTTCTCCTGTCCTGCGTTAACTTGTGCCCTAATATCTAACATATTAATTATTGTCTTATTAGGTTCTGGCTGAAAACGCGTAATAGATGCAAACTAAGGGCCTATTAAAAGGGTTGGTTCCTTAAGTACCTAACGCGTTTAAAATGCGTAATAGATGCGAACCAAGGGCCTATTAGATAGGGGTCGGTTCTTTAAGTACCTAAAGGCTGTATATAAAAAATCAAGGGCCTATTAGATAGGGGTTGACTTTTTAAATACACGTCGACTAATGCTCCTTAGCAGACGGGTTCGGTAGAGGCCTATAGCAGGGACTAATCAAGCTCGTCTCTCTTTATAGATAATACGTCTCCTGATCTATAATTACTAATTAGTATTGGTATCACTTCCGGTAATACGTATTGCTATTGCAATAGTATAGGGGTGGTAACTGATTTTTAATTAATGCTTATTGATTCTCCTATTCTACAGGTGGAATTTGGAGCTCGCTTAGCTTATATAACTAACCCAATTAGTTACAGACAACCTCGTTCAGACACTACCTTACGGCAATATTAGTTTACGTCAGCCTCTTTCTTCTCTTATACCCTTTTTATAATTACTTAGGTAGTCTTCTAGGCTCTATATATTCTCCTAGCAAATATCTAGGCCTTTTTATAGCTAAGGCGTTCGCGGACCGTTATAGGTCCTATAGGCCTATCCCAATCAAAGGATATTTATGGCTTATATCTATAGAGTAACTTAAATAGTAATATTTCTATACTATTATAAGGGAGCGTAAGCTATGCGTAGTCTATTATAGGCAGTAGTTCTAACTAGTTGTCCTAGTAGTAGTTAATAAAGGGGTAAAGTTACTAGTTAAGGTACTAGTTTATAATCTTGGTTTAGCCGTTGGTCTAAGGGTAGAATATAGTAAAGAGCTTAATCTTAATCCCAAGAATACGGCAGAATTTATCCTAAAAGTCTAATATAAATTAGGGTCTATAGTTAGAGATAATTAACTTAGGAGCGCTATAGGTCCGGTAAATATTATTAATATATATACGGGCTATATCCTTTATAGTGGTAGTCTTAAAGTAAGGGAGGGAAATAGCTTACTTACTAAATCGGTTGACTATAATAAAGGCCATATTATAGCCATGCTTATTCTTTAGAAATAATTTAAAGTCTATTATAATATACTGCCAAGGGCGTTTAGGAACTAGCAGTGGTTATAACTATCTAGGTATTTAATCCCTAGGGGTATCTACCTATTTATAAGTATAATAATTCCTAATAAATCGTTCTATATGGGACAGGAGTCCTTACTAGTAGTAGTAAGGCGCTAGTAGTTAGTAGGTCTTATCTTAACTAGGGTATTACGGACGCTTTAAGTACGATATTATAACTACTTAGGGAAGAGTCGTAGGAAGCTAGTTGGTTAATACAGGCACGGTCTAGGATGGATCCAGTGGAACTATATAACAAGGAATAGTAACTAAGGTCACGTGGTGTTAAACGCGTTAACTATATTAAATAGAAGGGACGTTACGTTTAATACAGACAACACATACCTTACGTATAAGAGAGGATTTCTTAGGAGTATAGTTGTGTATTTAAAGGACCTTAGCCCCTACTATAGATAGTTCTCTCCTTATAGTAAATCTTAGAATATAATTAGAGTTAATCTATTAGGCAACTACTCCACTAGTTATTATTATATTGTTAATTTGTTCTTACCTACATACCTAGCCTAATAATAGGACCCACTATAGTTCCTACTATAAGGTTCCGTTACACATTCACTACTAAGGTTATGGTATTAAATAAGATTAAATAACATACCACCCAAAGCACCAGTTATAATGGCGTTAATAATAGCCACAGCCTTAGGACTAGAAGACACTAGTATAGCAGATACGGATTCTTAAGTGGTTATACAAGGTTAGTTATAGAAAATAGTTAATCACTTATAAGATAATAGTAGGATACTTAAAGAACATATTAATAGAATTAGAGTAGTAAAAATTAAGCTACCTTTAATTAAGCGGTTCTTAGGAGAGAAGTTAAGGCTTAAGGGATTTCTTACGCAGATATACTTTAAGGTAATACAGAAAGAAGTAAAGTTAGCAATATTATTAAATTAAGTAGCCTATGCAGGATTGTTTCTAATAGGAAGGGCACTTAAGTGGTTTAAACTATACCTTATAGAAATATAGGCTAATGGTATAACAACTACTAACCAGAACGTACGGTATATATTTACCAGTTAGAATAGGTTCGCGGAACAATTAATACAGATATTTAGAGACCTAGAGGCTATAACTATAGCGGAATAAAAGCTTTAGAACTTAGTATAACGCACTTTAGCAATTAAGTATATAACGCAGTTTTAAATACTAGCTATATAGGTTAAGTGGAATAATAGGGCGCTTATAGTATAGTATAAATAAGGACTTAAGGCTAAAGTCTAGGATATAATTATCCTAATAGAAGATGCAGATACTCTAAGAGAGTTAATAGATTAGTTAATAAAGATTAATAATAGGATCTATTAAAGGGAACAAGCCAAGAAAGGGCAAGACAGAGTTCCATAATTATATAAGGCGCAGAGTACGCAATAATAGATATAAAGTCATAAACTATAGAATGGCGCAAAGCTAATAGATTTAAGCGGTACTAAAGAAACCTAAAAGTGGGAAAAGAAACTATAGAAACCTAAAGGTTAAGGATTAAGTAATTAGAGGACCTAAAAGCAAAGGCCAAACTAGGGATCTTAGCAGCAGAAGATATTTAGGCGGACTCTATAGCAAGAAAAATAGTTTAAAGATAGGGCTTGCATAAATTATAGAAAACAGGGTTATTTCGCCAGAGACTATAGAGGTAGTTAGAGTAACCATATAGTAAAGGGAACAAGGCTAGTAAACGGCATATATATATAAAGGGATAATAGTGCACTATAAGGAATAAAAGAGTGTTTAATTAATAGTTTTATATATTATTATAACAACGCATGCCAAATTTATAAGGACGCTAAGTATAGCGCAAGCTATTAGCTATAGGAGCTATTATTATCTAAGTTTAAAGAAACTAACAAACTAGCTTATAGATTGGACATTAAAGATAATAAGTTTAATATAGGTAAAGCATTTACTAATAATAAGGCAATAAAGGCAGCTTACTAGGAGCATATAGACCTTAGAAAAGTTAAAATAGAAGCAGAAACTAAAACTATTATAGAATAGGGTTCAGTAATGGATGCTATAATACCATTAGATACAATTTCCATCGCTTTATAAGACAATAGGAGCAATATTTAAAAAAAACTAAGCAAGCAGATAACTACTAGTGCTAGCTTATTACTTAATAAAGGTAAAAGGCCACAGGCTTAAGATTCTTAAGAAGAGATAAAAAAAGCTTAAAATTTTTAAGATAAGATGAGATACACCTAAGGACCTATAACGGACGAAAACTGGTGGGAAAGGGTAGTAACTTAGTTTATAGACAAACAAATAAGTATAGGACGCAAGTTTAAGAACTATAAGTTTAGGGAATGAATAAAAACGTTAGCAATTTTAAGTAAATATAGTATTTAGCCTAAAGATTAAACAGTTAATACTAGGATTAAAAAGCAAGATGACTATAAAGATCTAGCTATAAGACGTAGAAAACAAAAAACTATAAATAAGTTTAGAACAAGAATTATTATATAGTAAGAGTAAAAGCTAGATAAAAGGTCAGCTATACTAGGTCGTATAAGGGATAGAGCACCCGTATAAAGAGTTACTAATAGGCTAAGTACAGGGACACCTAGGGCAAAGTAGTTAGATAAACTAGAATAAAAAAAGGATCTAGATATCCTAACTAGGTTCAAAGAAAGACATACTAAAGGATATTATAATATAGTGATAATAAGGTACTTTCTAATAGATAAACCATATATACTAAACCAGTTATATAAAAAGTGGTATAGGCAACAACATAATAATAAATAGGAAGACTTTTATATATAGCTAGATAAAAAAGTTGTCTAAAACTAACCCATTACAGAGAAACGCATAAGTTATATTAAGGGAGTATTAATTATAATGTTAAGGAACCTAGAAGAAGGATCTAGGGACTAGAGAAGTAAGTAATAAATTTTAGTACCTATAGCAGAAATACCAGTAGTTAGGTTAACTAGGTATAGGTTTAAACTTAAAAATAAAAATAAACTAAGAGTTAACCTAAAACATATAGTATATTATACACTATTGTGGATAGCTTGTGTGGATAACACGTGTAATATATATAGAGCACTAAAAAATAAGAACTGGAAGTACCTAGTAAGGATATATTAGGCACTAGAGGAAAAGCGGTTTAGGAATACTAAGTATATATATAGATAGCACCTAGTAGAAGTATAAGGTTAAGGAGACTTAATACTTTAACTAGAAAGATTCCTTACGGAAGAATACCTAGACGGATAATAGTAGTAGGAGTGCCTAGAGAACACTTATCTATAGTATATAGAGAAAAAGAAATAAACTAAGTATTGGCCTAAGAAGGACTAAATATAGGTAGGATCTAGCAGCTAACAGTTAGAAAAAGGGGAGGCGTATAAAACTAGAGGGAACTAGTATTAGAGCCTTAGACCCTTAAAGGAATTTAAGGTTAACACCTAAATTTATAAGCTAAATAGTAAGATTAGTAGTTTAAAGTATTAGTAGATAGTAGAGTAACTAAGAACCACATATTACTAAAGACAGTGGAAAGGATGGGGTTACTATATAGATAAAAAAAACACCTATATCTATTTATAATAATTTTAGGAGATTAGATAGCCTATAGAGGAGGTATTATTAATCTTAAAATAGGACCTGTTTAGTTAACTATTAAAGGAAGACTAGTTAGAATGTCTTTTAATATCCTACTATTAGAATAGAACAAGGCGATATTAGGAATGCCTTAGTTACAGGAGTATAATTTAAAGATTAATTAGGTTATAGGTTAGGTCGATATTAAGGATACTTAATAGCGCAAAGTGCGATAGTAAACCAAGTTGGTATAGTACTAAGTTAGAGCAATATATAAAGAGACTAAGCGAGGCTTAAGTTATGTACCAAGAGATACTATAAGTATGGTAAAAAGTTATAGTTACTAGAAAGTGAAAAGCTGTTAGAGCATGCAGTATAGGACTATAAGATAGAATTAAAAGAGGGAATAAGTCTAAAGTTCTTTCTAATTTACAAGCTTACTAAAACGGAGTTAGTAGCGCTTAAGGAGTTTATTTAGGAGAACTTACGCAAGGGATATATTAGACCGTTATAATTATTAGTAGAATATCCAGTACTATTTATCCTAAAGAAAAATGGAAAACTTAGAATATATATAAACTATAAATAGTTAAATAGTATTACTAGAAAGGATAGGTATTCTTTACCCTTAATTAGCGAGATCTAAGATAGGATAGGCAATATAAAGATTTTTACAAAGATAGATCTAAGATAGGCGTACCATTAGATTAGAATTAAGGAAGGTAATAAATAGAAGGCAGCCTTTAGGTTAAAGGAAGAACTATATAAACTATTAGTTATGCAATTTAGGCTTATAAACGTACTAGCAATGTTCTAGAAGCGAATTAATAGTGTATTAGGAGAACATCTAGATGAGTTTATTATAGTATACCTTAATAATATTATTATCTACTTAGAAAATGAGGAAGAACACGGAGAACATATTAAGTAGGTCTTAAAGAGACTATAGAAAGAATAAATGCTAGTAGTAATTAGGAAATGCGAGTTCCTTATAAGAAAAACCAATTTTATAGGATTTATTATTAAACTAGGAAAGATTAGTATAGACCTAAAGAAAGTTAAAGCTATAGTAAGTTGGCACAAACTAGAGAATGTTATATAGTTAAAGTTATTTTTAGGGTTTTATAACTACTATAGGAGGTTTATGGTATAGTGGTTAAAAAGCATTAAGCTATTTATAAGACTAATAAAGAAAGAGGAACTGTAGGTTTAGGGTAATAAATAAAAGAAGCTATTCTAGGAACTTAAAGAGTTGTTTACCTAAGAACTAGTCCTTAAGATCTATTAACTAAAGTTAGAAACGGTTATTAAGATAAACATATTAGACTTTGCATTAGGAGTATACTTGCTATAGAGGCACTAAGACGCATAGCACCCAGTGGCGTACTATAGTCGGAAAATAATACTACTAGAGTTAAACTATAATATCTATAATAAGGAGTTATTAGGTATAGTTACAGTATTTAAGGAATAGAGAGCATTTTTATAAGGCATAAAGAAACCATTTGTAGTTAAGACGGACTATAAGAACCTTATAGGATTCCTAATAATAAAGGAACTTAACCAAAGACAGGTTAGATAGGTGGAAATACTTATAGAATACCATTTTGAAATTTAGTATACCAAGGGTATAGACAATATATAAATAGACGCTTTAAGCAGAAAAGCTAAACTATAAAGTAATAAAAAGCTATTAGGAGCTTTATTGTAAAGGGATTAAGACGGATTAATTAGGTATAACTATTTAAAGATTGCAGTAACTAAAGAAAGTTAAATCCATAAATTACTAGAGAGTAATTAGATATAGAAGATCTAAAAAATATAGGTAGAGAATCTAGATTTAGAGCATTACAAAAATAAAGAAGTAATATATATACCTAAGTCTATTGCAGAAGAATTTATTAAGGAATTCTATAAGGGAATAATATAAGGACATAATAGAGCTATAGGCTTAGTGTTAAGACTTTAAGAGGAGTATATTATTTAAGGAATCTAGGGACTAGCAAGGTAAGTTATAAAAAAGTATTTAGATTGCTAAAGGAACAAACCAATAAGGTATAAGCTGTATAGAGGGCTATAACCTATCAAAATACTAGGAAGACCATGGGAAGTTATATTATAGGACTTTATTATTAAGTTACTAAAGTTAAGAGATCCTATTATAGGACAAGATCATAACGCGATTTTAGTAATAGTAGATAAGCTAATAAAGTGGGAATACTTTATAGCATGCACTAAAGAGATATTAGTAGAAGATGTCGCTAGAATCTATATAAAGGAAGTATTTATAAGATATAGAGCACTAAATAAGATTATATTAGACAGAGATCCAAGATTTATAGTAGTATTTTAGGAAGTGTTTCTAGCAGAATAAGGGGTTCGCGTAGTAATATCTACAGCGTATTATCCGCAGATGGATGGATAAACGGAAAGACTAAACTAGACACTAGAATAGTATCTAAGGCACTATATTAATTATGCATAGAATAATTAGGTATTGTTGTTACTAGTTATATAGTTTACATATAATATAACACTATAAGAAAGAATGGGGACATTACTATTTAAGGCGAATTACGAATATAAACTAAGAATATTGTTATTGCCACGTTAAGCAAAAAAGATAAGTAGCACAGCTAAATAAAGAATAGAGACGTTAATAAATCTTTATATAGGCCTTACAGAAACAGCTAAGCTAGTATAGTAAAGGATAAAAAAGTACTATAATGCTAAGAGATCTAAGGGACCAGATCTTAAGGAGGGAGATAAAGTATGGCTACTATATAAAAGTTTTAAAAATTAACGACTAAGCAAAAAGTTAGACTATGTTAGACTAGGACCTTTTAAAATTGCGTAAAGAATTTTATTAGTTATATACAAGTTAAACCTACTAGCCAAAATAAGGATCTACCCTATATAATATATCGCGATGCTAGAACTAGCACATAGAGATATTAAGCTACTAGTTTATAAGGCAGATATGTATAGAGGATAAAAAGAAGACAAATAGCAAGTTTTAAAAATTATTAGTTATAAGGACATAGATAACAAAATATGGTATAAAGTAAAGTGGATAGGCTATAGTAAGACTACTTAGGAGCTACTAAGCAACCTAGAGAACGCTATAGGAAAGGTATAGGAGTATTAAAAAAAAGTAGGTTAGGCAATATTAATAAAAAAGGATCGCTAAAGAATAAGTTACTTAAGGGGGACCTAAGAGGAGCAATTACTAAGCTACTTAGAGTTATTTTCCTTACAGGAGGAGAGCCAGTTCTTTTATTACCTAGCTTAAATAAACCCTATTAGACAAGCTTCTACTCCTTAAAACAAACCTTCTTACGAACACGTTTAAGGCGTTAAAGATAAGCGTAAGCTAAATATTAAGCTTTAAGGACGCGTGCGGACTTTTCTAAGGCACGTTAAACCTTAAGCAGCGTAGAGGCTAGCTTACTATTAAGCTTCATAGCGGTAGATTAAACATAAGACCCTATAATAAGTTACTTAGGGAACTTAAAGACTGTTAAAAGTTATAAGACGCGCATACTTAGTATTAGAGATAGAGCGAACATCGCAAGACAATTAAACGTTTGCTTTAGTGTACTTAGAGTAAGAGGAGGGTTGTTAGGATAAAGGACTTACCAGTATAACGCACACTAACCCCTCTTTAGCGTAACAAGAGTAAGGGATCGCCATCACCTCGCCTAGCAATAGTATGGAGGAGACTGTATAAAGGCAACACTCAACCCAGGAAAGAGAAGAAGAGGCTTTAGGTATAATAAGTAAGAATATTAACTAGACTAATTAAACGGACATTACACCTCTAGTAGATAACTTAGAGATGTTAGGAATCTTCAAGAACGAAGATAAAAAGAAGGGAGATAGTGTTATGGACGCTTTAAGTACAATGTTATAACTACTTAGGGAAGAGTCGTAGGAAGCTAGTTGGTTAATATAGGCACAGTTTAGGATAGATTTAGTGGAACTATATAATAAGGAATGGTAACTAAGGTCACGTAGTATTAAACGCGTTAACTGTGTTAAACGGAAGGGACGTTATATTTAATACAGACAATACGTACCTTATGTATAAAAGAGGATTTCTTAGGAGTACGGTTATATATTTAAAGGACCTCAGCCTCTACCATAGATAGTTCTCTCCTTGTAGTAAATCTTAGAATACAATTAGAGTTAATCTGTTAGGCAACCACTCTACTAGTTATTATTACGTTGTTGATTTATTCTTACCTATATACCTAGCCTAATAATAGGACCCACCGTAGTTCCTGCTACAAGGTTCCATTATATAGGGTACGCCGTAGAGACTTAATAGTAGGCTTCACGGATTAGCTTTATTCGTAGGTTATTAACGTCTAAAACTATAAGCCGTTCTTAGTATAAGAGTAGTCCGTCTTCTATTTCTAAATTAGGGTTGCCTTTTATAGCTTAATCGCGGAGGGCTTTTAGGGATTTAGCTGTACGGTTCGCGATTAGGATGCAATTAATTAGTCCTATTAGTTTATCTAGAATCTCTTCTTCTATAGGCGCTAGCTTATTCCATTTAGAGCTTAGTTCCTTAAGGATACATAGGTCGAGCTATTTAGGATAGAGGAGGGCGCGTGTCCGGTACTAAGCCTTTAGCTTATCCTATAGTTCTACATCTTGTTCTCTCTAGGTAAGGGTATTAGCTTTAGAATTTTGCCTACTAAGGCGGTATATAATTGTAAAGAAGAATTAGGAGAGTATGTTAGCCCACCTAGCTTATTAACTAGTAAGCTGCTTTATTGTTATAAAGTACTTAAGGGCTTTATAATTAGTATAGACTTTAATCTAAGAGTCTATGCTTCTAAGCTCTGCACGCTATTCGGACAATAATTATATAATAGCCAGCATTTCCTTATTGTGTACCTCATAGTTATACCCAGCTAGGGCTATTATCTTTAAGAAAAACGTAATAGGGTACTACTTGCTATCTAGGTATAACTGTAAGAGAACCCCTACTACTACTTTATTAGAAGCGTCCGTTTCTAGCATTAATTTAAGGTCTAGGTTATAGTAACGGAGGACTAGGGAGGAGGTAAGTTAGTCCTTTAACTCCTTAAAAGATTTTATATAATTATCGTTAAAAATAAAAGGCGTATTATTCTTAGTTAGTTATATAAGAGGCTTAGCCATAACCCCGTAGTTATAGATAAACCAATAGTAGAAGTTATAGAAGCCAAGAAAGGACTAAATGCCTTTTATAGTATAAGGGTTTTTTTAGTTATATATTGCCTTAACCTTCTTAGGGTTAACTTTAATTTCTTTTATGCTAATAATAAACCTAGGGTACTTTATTTATTTTACTCTAAATTCGCATTTCTTAATATTAACTTATAGGCCTATATTTCGCAGCCTCTTTAGAACCTTTTTAACGTAAACTTAGTGCTTAAGTTCGTTATCTAAGTATATAAGAATATTGTCTAGGTATGCCATGCAGAATTTATTAAGGTAGTTAAAAAGAACATTATTTATATACTGTTGGTACGTGGCTGGCCTATTTATTAGTCTAAAAGGAAGAACTTTATATTTATAAAAACTATAGTAGGTATGGAATATTATTAAATCCTCTAATATAGGGTCCATCCTAATTTGGTAGAAAGCTTAACGGACATTAAGCTTAGTAAAGATTTTGGCTTGGCTTAGGCGTATTAGGGTCTTATTAATTAGGGGGAGAGGGTAATAATCTTTTTAAGTAATAGCATTTAGTTTTTAATAGTTAATATAGAAGTGGAGGCTTTATTAGGTTTCTTTATAAATAGAATAGGGGAAGTAAAAGGGGCCTAACTTGGCTTAATAAACCCCTTATAGAGGTTATCGATTAAGTACTGCTTAGTTACTTTTAGTTCCTCTATAGTTTACTAGTAAAGGGGGCTATAGCCTAGAGAGTTATCGGCCTCTAGTTAAATCTTATAATTATAGGTTTAGTAGGGGGGCAGTATATCTAAGACTGCTTTTAAGAACACGTCTCTATAGTCTACAAGGTATATAGGGAGGAGGCGCTTAACTAGCTCCTTATTAGTTTCCTCTATTAGCCCTTCTTCCTTCTTATTAATAATCCGGTTAATTTTATATAAGCTAGTTATAAAGACCTTATTATCCTTCCGGTATATATTAAAGTAGAAACCTATAGCGCTAATTGCCGCGATGTCTACTATAGGGGGGTTGTGTAATAGTAGGGGTGTCTGCGGCCTTAGGGGCCTTTAGCGTATTGGCGTTATCTTTACTTCTTTTAGCTCTTATTATATCCTTTAAAGGTTATCCTCTATATCCTATTAGTATATCCTCTTCCCTATTAACTGGATCTCCGTAATTTAGAAGTCGTCTATATTATTGTCTGTTCCACTTCTATAAGTAGAGTCCTCCTTAACTATAGTCCTTTAGAGAAGTATCCTTATTAGTATAGAGTTTTTACTAGCCTTATAGTGGGCATCTTCTTAGGTAAAGGCTAGGTTGCGGTCCCTAACATCCTACTAGTAAATAGGGTTGGCCTTTACAGCTAATGTCTTGCAGTTAGTATAGATTTCTTTAACAAAAGAGGGTAACCTTAGTCTATTCTCTGGCTAGATAAACTGTCTTTATTAAATATTTAGCCAAATATTAAAGTAGGACATCCATTTTCGGCTAAGGATTATATTATAGGACCCTAGGTCTAGGATATAGAAAGGGATACTAAACTAGCATTATCTATTAATAGCAATATATAGCTTTAAGATATAGGTAACCGGCTTACCGGCTTGGCTGTTATAGCCTTTTACTTAAACAGGCTTCTCTAGTTAGGTAGCATTTATATTTAAGAACTTAGCAACGTTATTTATATAAGCAGTATTTATAAAGGCAAAGCTATTTTCTCCAGTGTTAATAAAGGCAGTTATATTAACTCTATATCTATTTTAAGATACTATATATAGAACCATAAAGTGTTTTCTACCTATTAGCTAACTTATATTAATCTCTTTAAGATTAATAGGATACCCTAGGGGGGAGTCTTTCCCTAGGGTTCTTCTTTTCCTGACTTATTAGACATTTCTTCCTCCTTTATCTTCTTAATATTACCTATATCCCTTAGCTCTGGGCAGAATGTAGTAAAGTAACTATCCTTTCTATAATTAAAGCATATAACTGTGGTAGGGTTAATTAGGGTATTGCAATAAGTATTAGCTAAAGGTATAGTATATAGTAATTCAGATGAGGCTTACGGGTAGGTAGTTATAACCGCTTTTAATATAAGGGCGGTTGTGGTTTATCTTCTAATGCTAGCTCCAGTTAATGTGGCGGATAGGTTCTGGTTACTATAGGACTTCTTTAGTTAGTTAGAATAAGCATTAATTTATTTTAGTTCTAAATCTAGTAATAAACATTAGGCTGCAAGTCTTTAGTAGGTTAGTAGGTTGTTTAAGGCTATCGCAATCTTCTCTTATAGTTAGACCGTTAGCTTATTATATAGGTCTAAATGGTAGTTCTTAGGGGGAACTTGGCCTTCGCCTACTAGGTATAAGAACTAGGTCTAGAACTTAGTAAAGGATTAGTTTAATTTTATTATTAGGCGGTTATAGTTATAATAGGTATCCCATACTTTATTTAGATTAATATAAATAGTAGCCAGATGCTGTATTATCTTATTAACAGATATAAACTAAATAGGTAACTTATCCTTAAACTTGGCTTAGAGGTATTATTAGGCGTCCCTAACGGTTTAACTAAAGAGGTAGAGCATTTTAGCTTCTTTAGAGGGGAAATGGTTATGGTTAACACGAAGCTTCCCTTATACCTAGATTCTCTAGTTCTTAAAGGTTAGGTCTATACAATTTAATAATAATAGAGGGTTAGGGAGCTTAACGGACTTTAATTACTTAGTTATTGTATCCGTACTCTTTAGTATATTATATTTGGTTAAGTAAATAGGTTAACTAAGGCTTTATAAAGGGGAGGCTGGGCTATTTTATAAGGTAGCAAGGCTTTCTAGGATCTCCTTTAGAGTCTCTTATATACTTTAGGCTTAAAAACAATTAACCTTTTAATTAGCTGTAAGGGCATAAATCTGCTTATGTATACCTATAACGTCGTTATTATCTTCAATTTCTGATCCTAACTAGATCTTATATTCCTCTTAAGTAGAGGTAGATTTTTTAAATAAGCTCGCTTTAGGTGCCATTACTAGCTTCCTAAGGTTTATTAAAATTATATAATTTAGTTTTAATTCCAGGGTTCTTTTGGGGGTATAGGTTAAGTACAGTCTGGCCTATAAAATGGGATATTGTTAGAGCCTTCTTGGGCGTAGTAGTGTAAGTTTTTTAATGTCTAAGTATAATGTGTTAACGCGTTGTTGCAGATAAAGGTCTTCTTTTAGGGTGGGATATTATTAAGGCCTTCCTAGGCAATGTAGGGAGAGCTTAGTATAATATAATGGGCTTATACAAATGCTTCTAAACTAAAGCTTGTAGATTATTACTATATAAGAATACTAAGCTAAGGAGAAGAAGAAGTCTATTAGAGACTAGTAAGATATAAAGGGGTTACTAAGGCGCTAGTAGTAAGCGAACTAATAGCGATTTTCTATCCCGGGGATGGAAAATCCTAATTGGTTGGCTCTATAAGCAGTACCAGCAGAATGCCGAGAAGGTAGCAGGTGACGCGCTCCAGCACCGTCACATTATTAGCAAAAAGACAAAATTATAAAATCTTTACTATAATTATAGAAGATATTAAAAAAGCACTAGAACTAAAATAATATACTAATTCTTAACCTCTTATATATAAAGAATACTATAATCTAATTAATAAGTTTAAAAAATGATTTGTAGACTAACTAGCCCTATACTAAGATAAGTACGATTTTAAGACCAAAATTTGGTCCGCTATATAGTATATTATAAAAAGAACTGCTTATAATATAATAATACCTTAATAAGCATCTGGAAAAAGGATTTATTTGCCTTAGTTAATCTCTATTCGCCTTACCTATACTATTTATTAAAAAGCTAGAAGGAGGCTTAAGATATTATATTAATTATTAAGCTCTAAACATAATTATAATTTAAAACTAATATCTAATTCCCCTAATTTAAGAGACGCTTAACTATTTAGTAAATGTATAGTACTTTATAAAGCTTAATATAGTTACTACCTTTAATAAAATCTATATATATAAAGGAGATAAGAAGTATATAGCTTTTTATATATAATAGGGATTTTTTATATACCTAGTAATACTATTTAGTATAAAGAACAGTGTTAGTATATTTTAGTAATATATTAATAATATCTTAATCCACTTATCCTTACTCTTTAAATATTAGAAATATATTATTATTATTCATTGCTTAACGTCCGATTCGGATCCCTATTGGGCCCACGCGGACTACTCCTTATATACATATGGGGAGAAAACTCTATTTGAGAAAACCCCGTAATCCGTCTCCCCGCCTTTTAGGGCTCGCTTGCGAGTCGCCTGCGAGTCACCAGTGGTGCTCTACTACCTTACTTTTTGACCTCCTTGGGAACCACTGCTGCCGTAACAAACCTACGGACGCGCTAGTATCACACACTGTACTCTACTCCTGTAGAGTTATTAGGGGGCGCCTATTACTCGCCCCTTTGCTTTCTATTGCTATTTCCTTTGCAACCCGGAACTGGTCTAGCACATTTTGGCCAATAAGCCACCGGGTAGCCGCCTTGAGGCCTTTCTATATTAAGAGCAGTGTATTATAGTTTTCTATACCAGCTGCTGAGAGCATTGCTTCTCGGCCGGTGCGTAAGGGCAGGTAGTTATATAGTAGAGTTTAACGTGCCTACTTATCCAAGCCTCCACCCTAGTTTTCTAGTGTCGTCCCACCTTTGGGCGTATAGACCTTCTACGGTTGAGGCCCGGCCAAAAGCCTCCCCCGCCTAGGTAACTCCTGTTTGCTCCTTAAGCGTACCTCACCAGCGTACCGCCCTAGCGAGCAGTCCCGTCTGTTGGTACACCGACACGCGCATCCGTTCTCTCGAGCCGCGTAGTAGTCTCTCCGGCCAGGACGTGATCCTGCCTGCCTACCAGGTGCACTAGGGGTCAGAGCCTAGCCAAGGGGTAAGGTCCCTAGAGCCAGCAGTGGCTACTACGCACTACGCCCCGCAGGAGGCTAGTCGTAGTATAGGGGCGCAACACCCTATACTACTACTAGTTCCCGTTTCGCGTTGCCTGTAAGAGTCTCCTTATGACAGGCCGACCGTGTCTTGCAGGAGGGGGCCGTAAAGACGCCAGGTCCCGTGCCAGGCAACCTACTCCCCCCTCTCCTACTAACCAAGCTTGTGTCCCCCCTTCCTATAAGCTGGCCTGTGTCTCTAACTGTTAAGACCTCGTCTGACTGGCCTGTGTTTCCTCCAAGACCTCCCCTATATATATGCATACTAGGTTGCGTGCACCACGCCTATTAAGACCCTCCTATAAGTCGCCTTATATGCATGCGTTAGGTTGCGTGCACCACGCCTATTAAGACCCTCCTGTAAGTCACCTGCAGGTCGACCGCAGGTCGAACGCCATGGGGCCATCAAAGCTGGCCTGTGTTTCCGCTACCTAGAGCTTTGCCCGTGTTTCCACCTCGTTAAGCCGTCTAGTCGCTGTCGCGTCGCTATTACGGCGCTGTCGCGTCGCTGTCTCGTCCAGGTCGCGCGCACCACGCCTATTAAGACCCTCTTCTGAGTCTCCTGGATGTGCCGGATAGGCTCTCATAAAGGGGCCTTAACGAGTTCTCTAGGTAGGGCCTTAACAAGTTCTTCGCGGTGGCCTTAGGGGCCTTAATAAGTTTTATACAAGGTATCTGCGATGCGTTAACCTTAACAAGTTCTTATAAAAAGAGGTTCCCTACGCCCTCGCCATATCCCTTTGCGATCTTAGAGCTAGTGCAAGCCCAAAGGTGTCCTATTGTATGACTAGGACGCGTCCACGTCGGCTGGCTAATAATAAGGCCAGTTTCGGGCCTGGCTATGAGCCAGGTAGTTATATATTGGGTGGTTTTTGTATCCCAGTTTCCCTTAATAGGCCTCCCTAGGTGGTAGGGCAGGAGCCTTAAGCGGAGGCAGTAAGGCTCCTGGTGTTGTTAAGGGCGATACTATGGTACGCGTCGCGGGCTCAACACCACATAACCGCGACGACAGCGCGCTGCATGCGCTGCGACGGCTCCCTACCATCGCCTCTGCACTTAGCCATCAAAAGGAACGATTTCCTGATGATGTTTCCACCCGCGGCGACGTGGACGCGTGCAGTAGGGCTTCGCGGGCATTTGAAATATATTAAAATAGTTTTTAAACGCCTATAAGATATAGGTTTATAATATAATATTAAAAAATACAAGTTCTATATATCTAAGGTTATATATTTAGGCTTAATTATATCCTATAATAAAATTAAAATAAACCTTAAGAAAGTTGCTATAATTATAAACTAGGGAAGCCCTAATAATATATAAGATATTTAAAGATTTCTAAAATTTATAAACTTCTATTATTAATTTATTAACTACTTCTTAAAAATTGCTTAACTGTTAGTAAACCTAATAAAGAAGATTATAAAATTTAAATAGAATACTAGATATAAATAAGCTTTTAATAACTTAAAATATTACTTTATAACTACTTTAATTATTACCTACTTTAACCTTAAATATATTATTAAAATAAACTTATTAGATTATATGCTAGGCGGAGTATTATTGCAATATAATAGGAACAGTAAGCTATATCTAGTAGCCTTTCTCTCCTAAAAACTTGCCCCTATTAAATTAAACTATAAGATATATAATAAAGAACTGCTTATAATTATTAAATACTTTAAATAATAGCATTCTAAGCTTAAAGGATTATTATTTCTAATATATATATTAATAGACTATAAAAACCTATAGTACTTTATAACTATAAAGTAATTAATATAGCGCTAAATTAATTAGGCTAAAGACCTCTTATAATTTAACTTTAAGATTATATACTAACTAGGTAAACTTAACTAGAAGCCTAATATATTAATATAATAATTATAAAACTTATCTATAAACGCTTTAAATAAACGGATTATAAATTAATTATAGATTTTATTGCCTCTTAAATATATTAAAAAACTATATTCTATATTTTTAAATATAGAACTTAATAGAGATAAATTAGAAGTTAATAAATAGGAAATAGAAATTAATAAGCTAATAAAATATAAATATAAGAATAATATATAAATATAAGAATAATATATAAATATAAGAATAATATATAAATATAAGAATAATATATAGATAATAGATATAATAAAGGCAATTTAAATAGGAAAATAATAGTATAAGGATATTGTATAATTACACCACGTGGTATACCAAACGCGTAGTTACGCGTTTGGTGCACTAACTACTTACGTGCTGACTAATTAGGGGGGAGGCGCGTTAGTATATAGACCACGTAGTCTACCTTAATAGAATTAACAGTTACCACCATCCAAAAGAGCATACGATACTATACGTATTTCGTGCCCCTGGATATAACTTAATTGTATTATTAAGTTGATATAAACACTGATCAGTAAGCGCGCATAGATTAGCAATTACTTAACACCTCCCCCTGAGCGATATATATAATAGCGACTACCTGTTTAGAATCCTAGTACGACCTGCTAGAAGGTCGGAAGTTGGGGATTATAGACTTATCACTAACTCTATATACTTATTTAAGTCTTAGTACGGTTTACCAGAAGTATAATAGACGTAAATACAGACCTATATGGAACCCCTACCCTTAATCTACCTCTAAACCTTAAACCCCTATTCCTACCACACCCTCCAACCTCTTTTTAGACCCCTTATAGAGACCCCTTACCCTTCTGCGAACCACTATGGACCTATTAATCGCTTTTACGGACCGTTATAAGACCCTATGGAAACCCCCTACCCTTTTACAAACCGTCACAGACCTGTTAACCGCCTTTACGGACTACTATAAGACCTTCCCCACCCATAACGTACTATACTACACTATATAGTATGGCAGACCTAAGCAAGCAAGTTAATAAAGGTTAAGAAAAGTGGAGGTAGGGAGTTAACCTTACGTCTATAACCAATGTCAACAACTATATAAAATTTAAAGTTTTTAAATATAAATATTTTAAGCTTATAAATGACGACCTATAGGAGTAATACTAAAAAGACTTTGCGGACTTTACAGAAGCTATTTTTAAGGCCTATAACCCTACTACTATCCGTAACCTATAAACCCTTTTATGTTATTAAGGTGTATAGGTTAAAAGGGACAAACAAGTTACTGTTGCATAGTCTTTATATAATATAATATATAAGAAGGTCTAAACGGAATAGACTAAAGAGGAAATCCTAGACTAGGCTAAAGCTACTAAAGAACTCTTTACTTCTTCTAAACTTAATGGGATCGCTGGCCTTATACCTAACCCACTTAACTAAATTTGTCCTATAAACCCAAGCGGTTTTAGAATTAATCTTACGGGCCAAAGTATACCTAGTACTAAAGTTACGGACCGTAATACCCCTATAACCCAAATTATGGACCGTAATACCCCCACAAATTAAAATACGGACCAAAACCCTCCTATTACTTAAGTTACAGATCCGCAAACTACCTAAGCAAAGACCTATAGCAAGGAACTGGCTAACCTAGCCAAGCTCTACACTAACAAATCTAAGTATAGCGGTGAAAATAACAACTTTAACTTTAAACTAACTATCTTTACGGACCTCTGTTAGAAGGCTAATATTCCTAAATAGGAGCTTAGCTAAGCCTACTCTACTATACTACGCGGCCTAGCACTTAACTACTACTATACTAACCTTAAAAGCAACCCCCTTGGTGTTCCCTTTGATAGGCTATATAAGGCTATACGCAACTACTTTAAAGGGCCTAAATATAAGTGTAATATCCTTACCCAATGGAACGCGATTAAGTTACGAACTGTAATTAATAAGAACACTATAAGGGCACGAAGAGCCTTTAGGGTAGATTCGAAGGAATAATATAAATTCTATCTAAATCTAAGGGTATAGCTCTTGTAGAGAATAAGACATTGCGTAAAGAAGAGAAAGGAATAACCAGAGAATCTTATAATTAAATAGTTAGGGGTCTTGGTCGATGCGTGCGCACGTACGCACGCGGATGGACTTTAGTAGAATTCGATTAATCTGGTAGAACTTAGCAGAAGTTAATCAAGCTGGTAGAATTCGGCAGAATTTGGTCAAAGCATCAAGTTTATCTATTAAGTATTTTACCGAGACATTCCTACTATAACTAGGCTAGTCCCGTTACAGTACCCCCCCCTTTAGCCGAAGGTTTAAAATAATTCAATTTAGTTAAGAATTTATAATTTTATTACGTATTATATTTTTATGTTGGGTGGTGGTCTTGGCAAGGCAGATCTAACCAATTAGATAACTTTAACCGCCAGTTAAAGTTCCTTAACATTTTGCGTATTACGTAATCGCGTTACAAACATTATAACTTATTTTGAGTTCTTTTCAAATTTGAGTTTCGTGTATTTGTGTTAGGTGGCAGTTGTTTGCCTTTATATCGTGTCCATCTAGCCAGAGCAGGCCGCGAAGGATAGTCCTTATAGAATTCTTTTACTAAGGAAGGTGCGTCGGCCTTAATCTAGTTATAGGTTTCCTAGGTTTGTGTTTTATATCCTTCCTACTTAATAAGAAGTTTAAATCGTTTAGATTATGTTTTTTATTGCATATTGTTGATCAAGTTAATAAAGTAAGAACCATTACCATTGTTAACAATTACGGGAGGTGGTAGCGGCACTTTACGAGTTAAAGGTTTACCCTTTAAGGGTTGCAGCAAGCTTACGTAAAATATTAGGTGTATTTTTATCTTAGTCAGCAGTTTAAGCTTATAGGCGTACGGGCTTAGTTTCTTTTTAATTTAGTACAGGCCCGCGAACTTCCAATTAAGTTTCTTTAAGGGCCGTTAAGTCTTTATATTTTGTGTATTTAGGTAAACCATATTACCTTTTTTAAAGTCCTACGTGGGAGCTCGTCCTTTGTTTGCATGCCATTCCTATACCGTTTAAGCGTACGTTAATTCACTTCGTAGTAGTTCCGTTAACTACTTTATTTAATTAGCGAAGTTATGCATATTAATTAACTAAATCCGTTTAATTGTGGGTCCTGTTGTATTAATTTTAGGTCGTGGTTTAAATCTAAGTTAAGGGTCTTGTTTATAGGTTGCATAGAACAGCGTTATACCTATTAATTTATTTATTATATTATTTGCAGTAAACTTAGCTAAAGGTAGCTACTTTTCCTAGTTGTCTTATAGGTAGGAGCAGTATATTTATAGGTATTGTTCCATAATCGCGTTTATAATTTTGGTTTAACCATCTGTCTCTAGATAAAATACAGTTAAGAGTTATATTTATATGCTTAATTATTTATATAGAGCTTGCTAGAAGTCTGAAACGAACTGGCTTCCACAGTTAGATATTATTAAGTTAGGGAGTCTATATAGCTTAAAGACGTGTTTAACAAAATATTTAGCTACTAAGATAACATTAATTAAGTCCATAGGAATTATATATCGCATTTTTATAAGGCGGTTAACTACTA
>Ga0307507_10000971_pt1 | contig 63665 bp, 10 predicted proteins | sample 7_EM_MG_FD_207223 | JGI IMG/M metagenome (GOLD analysis project Ga0307507, IMG submission 207223) | Populus trichocarpa ectomycorrhiza microbial communities from riparian zone in the Pacific Northwest, United States - 7_EM | ecosystem: Host-associated > Plants > Roots > Unclassified | place...
TTCACAGGGGGGGTGGCCTATTAAGAGTATACTCTTGTTCTAATGTTTTGCAAATAGGTATCAAAAGCAGAGGATCGTAAGGATCGCGGTGCCTAAGTAGGGGGTTGATTAGTCACCATAAGGGTGACTAATCAGATACACGCGACCGCGCAATATACATTCCAACATATAGAAATAATGGAATCCATAGGTCTAGATAGCTAATATCATTGGGCTCTATAACACTAGTAGTAAATAATATCTTTGCCGTAGCTATAGTCCTAGAGCTATTGCCTAAGAATACTATATATTGTTATTTAAACGAATAAAGGGTTTTTAGGTACTATTAAGTCTTTAGTTTAGAGTGTCCAGTTCGGCTACTTTAGACTCTTTAAGTCCTTAAACTTAGTATTAAGCCAGTTATACTTGCGTTTTAGCGTATAGTTTAGCTACCATGGACTCTTTTAAGTACTTAAGCTTAGTACTAGGCTATTTATACTTGTGCTTTAGTATAACTAGTTCTAGTAAGAAAATAAAAGGTATACTTTTAGCATCTATAAAGCCAAGCCACTTAGATTAAATACTAGCAATTAACCGTTAATACAATAATATATACTCTTTATACCTAGAAGTAATACTATATTATTTAATAATTATCTAAATGCTCTAGTACTTTGCGGACGTGTTGCTTATACTAATTCTTATCTTCTAAGTAAATTAAAATGTTATCTAAATAGACAATATATATATGTGGTTACCTAGTCCCACTAAGGCTCTATAAATATATAATTAGAATATTATAGGCGCATTAGCTAGCCTAAAAGGCATTACTAAATACTTAAGGTGGCCGTATTAGGTCTTAAAAGCGGTCTTTTACTTATCTCCTTTTTTAATATAGAGCCTATAATAGGCATCTTATAGATCTAGCTTTATAAAGATCTTTGCCCTAGATGGTTAATCTAGCATTTTACTAACTAGTAGTAGTAGGTAATGGTTCTTAATTATAATCTTATTAAGACCGCGATAGCCTATATATAGCCTTATAGTTCTATTTGGTTTTAGGATATAAAGGATTAGTATACCTACTAGCGACTTATTAGATTAAATCCATCCCTTTTCTAGTAAGCTATTAAGGTACTTCTATAGGATCTTAAGCTCTTTATAAGAAAGGTTATAAATAGAAAGTTTTAGTAGCTATTTACCTTCTTTTAGATTAATTATATAATTATATTCCAAATTCTATAAAAGGACTTTAGCTTACCTGCCTAAAAATACTCTAATAAGTCTCTTAGGCCTAACGGAATTTTAACAGGTTAGGGTTACGCCCGTTCTCTATATTATTGTTAGGTAGGTCCTAGAGCTCCCTTAAGACGTTCGCGGGCAGCGTCGCGTGCTATAGTGGCTATTTATATATAGATTCCACTATACTTTAAACAGTTTTATGCGGTAGCTAGTAGAGGGTAAGGAATTTCTTAATGCAGCATTTAAGGTGCTATAGTATAATCTCCGCGTATTACTTAAGCTAGAGTAACCTATAGCGGTAAAAGTATCTTATAAGATTTTTAAAATCGCTACCTCCCTATAGTATCTCTGTAACCTATTTAGTAGTTCCCTATAAGGTATCCATTATAGAAGGGTTATTACCTATACTAGACTTTAAAAACTATCCTGCTATAAGATAGGGATTAGATTTAAGACTTCTTTAGGTATAGAGCGTATACTATTTCTTTTAGAGCTATATTTTTTAGAATGTCTTTTAAGCTTATTAGTAATATACGCCCTTTTAATTCTTTATTGTTTTACTATTTAAAGGCTTCTGTCTTAAAGCATATTTTAAAATCTGCTTTTATAAGCTAAGGATATTTAAAAATAAGATTATAGACTATAAAGCTAGCCGCCTAGAAGGGTTACGGGCCAACTACCTTAGTGCGGTTATATATATTGGCTACTAATACTATAAGCTTATAGGTACTATATAGTTTAATCTAATGCTTATTTAAGAACCCTATAATAGGTTTCTACTACCTTAGTAATAGGACAAGCTTATACTCTTTTACCAAATTATATTATATAAAATTAATTTTGGCTGCCGCTCTTATATATAGTACTTAGAATTAACGTACCTCGCCTATAGGGAGTACTATTTCTAGCTTAATAGCAATATAGAGACTCTCTCCTTCTATATTTTGCCCTAGTTGTAACTAAAAGAGCTCTATAACTAGAGCCTTTTTTTTTTAGATTATTAGTACAATTATCGCCCTATTAATTTTTCTAATTAGGTTTACCTCTAGAGAAGTTTTCTTTTACCTTTTTAGAGTATTTCTATAAGGGTACTGGACGGGTATTAGGTTGGCCCTAGAAGTCTTTTCTATTACTTAAGGTCCCTAACTTTAACCATTCTAAATTTCTCTTTAAAAACGGCTTTTTTTTTTTAAGTTTAGGTCTGCCCTATGTTATCACTAGAGTGCCTATACTTTTAGCTACCCCCTAGCTTCTTATTAAAAGAGGTCTAGTTCCTTACAGTATCCTTAGCGTTTAGAACCGCTTATTTAAAATCCATATATGCGGTAATCCGCAGTAGGGCTCCTATGCGCTTTATTTCGTTATAAATTACTAGCTTAATTCTAGCCTAAATAAATCTAATCTTCTCCTTCTTACGGATATTGCCGTCCTTATTTTTAAAGGGCTCTAAATCTATCTATTATATATAAATTTTTATAAAGTTTATAAACTAGCGGAAATGTTAACGGTCTAGCTATATACTATTCTAGAATTATTCCGCATTATTATATTATTAAATATACGGATCTTAGGTCTAATCCTTTAGGAAGGTCTATAGCTATAGCTATATAGTAATTTGCTCTTTATTAAGTTAATTAAGCGCAATTTAGTTTAGTAATTAGTCTTTAATCTTATTAATAATCTACTATATACGTTCTTTTATATTATTTTATATTATTAGCATCTTAACGAAGTTGTCTACCTCGCAAACCCAATTATCTAAATATTAGGCGCTAGGTTTATAACAAAGTTTTAGACTACTAAAGGCCTTAGCCAGTTAGTTTATATCCTTTTTCCGTTTATTATATAGATACCTTTTTAAGTCTTCTATACCTCTTTAGGTATATACTAGGTAGCCCCTAGAAAGCCCTTAGCCTTAGCTAGGTTATAAAAGAATTTATCTAGCCTAGATTAAACCCTGCTTGATCTAAATTTATCCTTAATAGATTCTAATATATTTATTAGTAGCTTTCTCCTATATAGCTTCGGAGAGCCTTATAATAGCTTGCTAATATCTATTTTAAAGGAGGTTAGTATAGGGCTCTTAACTTTTTAAACTTAGGCCTAGAGAAGCTCCAGCTATAGAGGTAGTATTAGCACTAATAACTAATACAAGTTTCCCAATAAGCCTTAGGCCTTAAGTTAATATTTAGGTTAGATTACCTAAAGGAATAGGCCCGCTTAGCTTATAAGTAGTTTATATATTACTACTATACTAATTATAGGCCAGTGGTTTTCCAAGAGGGTTCTAGTTAAGTCCCTAGTTAAATATATTAGTATATTTCTTTGGCATTTTTTGCTTAGGGGAAGATCTTAAGGTTACCTTTAGCGCTAGGTCTTCGAATTGGCCTAAATAGGGCTAGAGGGGTTCCAATTGCTTTTTAGTAGCGTTATATCTATTATAAAGAGTGTCTACGTTTTCCTTAGTAATAACTATAGGTATATAAGAGTCTTTAAGCTCCTAGTGCATTTAGGTATTAGGGCTTATTTAGCTATCTTGCCTAGAGGTTTATATTATTATAATCTCTTACTATTAGGGAAACCTTCTTGCCTTAATGCGACAGCTTTCTATAAAGTATCTATAGAGTTTCCGTTTAGGTTATCGCGAAGTTTTTTAAGAGAGGAATAGCATATATAAATAAAAGATGTAAATAAATAATCTGGTCTTTAAGCCAGCTACTCTTCTAAATAGAGTAGAAAGGATTTAAATATAAGGGGACTTTATAGATAGGGGGCTATAAAGACAAAATTCTAGAATAGGATAGATTGATAAGAGAGATAAATCCTTAAGAAAGTAAGGCCTCTAGGATTATAGAGACTATATACTATAGGTATATACCTTTGGTACGTAACTAGTAACTATCTAAGGGGCGTCTAAAGATTGTCCTAAGGGTAACCTAAGGTAACTATAATAATATTCCTTATAGGGGATACTATTATAGGATACTCCTATAATACCTTATATACGTCTACTGGTTTCTACTAACTTAGCAATTAAAGACTAACCATAAAATAGTAATCTATAGCGATTTAATAGCAATCTAATGATAATTTATGGCATTCTGCTATATTCTGCTAAGTTCTGCTAGGACTACTACCTAAATCCTATTCTACTTTATATATATATATTAACTAAGTAACTAAGTAAACAATATATACCCTTTCTTCCTATTTTCTTGCCTTCTTTCCTTATATAACGTCTTAACTTTATTATACAGTTTATATACATAGCTTAATAATATCTACTTCGTTATATATTATTATCGCTTATACTTACTCCGTGTTACAGGACACCTCCATAATACTTAACACACATCTACCTATTTCTACTAACGTAGTAAGAAGAGACTGACCGCGAGATGGCAATCTAATGTCAATCTGCTAGCAATCTATGGCAATCTAATGGCAATCTGCTACATTCTGCTATATTCTGCCAAGTTTACTAAATCCTGCTAAGTTCTACTAGGGCCACTACTTAAATTATATTCTACTCTGTGTATATATCAACTAAGCAACCAAACTAACAATATATACCCTTTCTTCCCGTTTCCTTACCTTCTCTCCTTATATAACGTCTTAACTCTATTATATAGTTTATATATATAGCTTAATAATATCTACTTCGCTATATATTATTACCGCTTATACTTACTCCGTGACACTCCGTAACACTATACTTAGCTTAAGTTTTAGAAAATATAAGAATGTCATTAAGGTATATTATATAATAGTTGTTTAGTACATTATAAAAAAATAGTTAATATAGTTTTAAAATATAGCTAGGGTCTTATAGAAGCTAAATAGGGTTACTAATATCTTATAGAGCCTAAAGCGAGTAATAAATACTATAAGCTACTTATGGCCCTTAGCAACACGGATCCTATTAAATGCGGCGATAATATTAAGCCTAGTATAGAATTTGGCGCCGTATAGGGCATTAAGTGTTTTACGGATAAGCGGAAGCGGATGTCGGTTCTTAATAGCAACGTTATTAAGTCCTTTATAGTTATAGCAAATCTTTACTCCTCCTTTTAATTTAGTAGTAAGACTAAAGCTATAATAAGGAACGTTAATTCTTAGATAAAGCCTTTATTCAGCATCTTATTAATTTATTTTTTAATATATTAGAGCTTAGTAGGGAAGAGTAGGCGGTTCTTATAGTATAGGAGCTGCGTTCCTAGTATAATTTTAATTTTATAGTCCTATAGGCGATATAGTAGAAGCTTATTAGCATTTTTTGGGAGAAACCCCTTAATATAGTGCCTGTGTTCCCTTAGGAGGCGTTATATAATATTATCCCTAGTTAGAGCGAGCTTGCCTTTTATAAACTTGTTAACCTCTATATCTCTAACTTTATAGTGGAGGAACTTAGTATTTATAGTTCAGAGATTTTCCTTAAGGAAATGGTAAATAAAAAACTAGTGAAGACCTTACAGACTTTTTCTATTATATAGTTACTATTAACTAAGCGGCGAAAGGATTCCTCTATTAGGTCTAGTAGGGAGTTTATCTATTAATTATTTCCGTTTTTCTTATTCTACTAATTCTACTAGCTCCGCTATCTAGATCCTTATTACTTTTACGCCTTTTTATTTATAAAACTAGGCGAAATTTACAGCGCGTATATTTATAATATTGTCTAGATTAAGGCGTATTTGGTCATCTCCTAATATTATAGCAGGGTTAGCTTATCTCGGTTAGCTCTTAGAAGCGGTTTTTAGGCGCCGGCCTTATATAAGGCATATAGGGAGTAGGTATAATGTTAGGCATTATAGTGGCGCGGTTTCTATTATCTAAGTCTTAGTAGTTTTATAGCTAGTCCTTACTATAATACGGGCTATAGTGTACGCATATAGCATATAGCTTAGTTTTAAGTATTAGGCTAGGTAGCTAGGATTTAAAGGGTATCTAGATTAGTATTAAATTTTTAGTAGTAGCGGCGTAAAGTGGACCTTCTTTTTTAGTCTCGGCAAGGCTAGCTAGCCCATTATTTTAGTTTTAAGTGCTAGAGTAGTCTAGTCTTTTACTGTCTTATTACTTTATAGCTATACGGGTTCCCCTTTATTGAAAGCATTTTTTACTATTAGGGCTTTATATATAGTCTTATGTACTAGGGCTTAGTAGTATTAAGTATTTATATAGGGCGTTTCTACTACCGTTAGCTATCCCCTATAAGAGGTAGTTCCTAAAGTAGTAGTTTAAGTTAAAGTAGATCTTAAGCTCCCTAAAGTTAGGGTGGAGCTTATACTTCTAAAGCCAAGGTATACTTAGGATAATTAGGGTAGTAGGTAAGAGTTTAGTAATAAAAAAGAGTATAGCTTTAGTATAGAGGCTAATTAATATTTGGGTGGTAAAGTAGTCCATAATAAGCGAAGTTAAAATACTATCTATAAGGCGTAGTGGCCTAGGTATCAACAGTTTCTTAGTTATAATATTATACTTTTTTATAATAGACTTGTTGTTAGCAAATACTATTGCCGTACTACTTAAGTCTATTAGGCTTACTATATTAATATAAACTTAGGGATATAGGTTATATAATAAAAAGAGTTAAGTTTAAATAAGGATTAATTTCTTATTACTATTTGCTAATCTTAAATTAAGTAGTAGCTTACTAATAGAAAGGACTAATTAGTCTAATAGTAAAGGCCTAATCTTCTCGTCTTCCTTATTATATAGTTTAGAGCCTTAGACACGACTTAGTTTAAAAGTTTACCTTTTAATAACTAGGATATAGGGCCGTCTTAGTAGAGTAGTTTAGTATTTATCTGGATAGCGGTATTGGTCTTAGTTAGGGTATAGGAAGATAATACCTTACTAATAACTTGATCGTGTTTATATTCGCTAGTATAGAGTTACTAATACCAGGCGCTATTAACGGGTTAGGCTCCTATATAGGGCATTATTAAGAGTAATTAAGCCATATAGTTAAAAGGGGGAGGGGGATTATCTACTACGGCTATAATGGACTCTGTAGTCGCCGCGTCTATAGTTATTAGTTTACATTATTTAACGGGCCAGTATTAAAACTAGGTTTACTATCTTATTAGGGTTATAAGCATCCTTTTAGTAGCCGGACTAATTATAGACAAGGTATAGTCTATTATTAAAGAAGTACTTACGTTCCATATTTAAGATTCTATTAAAATCTATAGGTTCTCTAGTCGCTATTAGGGTTAAGGTTAGCGTAGGGGTAGGGGCTTAAGCAGGTGGGCAATAGTTAGTATTTGTAAGGTTAGCTTAGTATATATAGTTCGCGAGATTCTTAGCAAATATATCTATTTACTTACTCTAACCTATATAATCGCTATTATTAATTTTATAGGCAAGTCTAAGTACTAGCTCTCCAATCTTTAGAAAAATAAACTTCTAGAGTAAATCTACCTTTTATTCGTTTATTTTCCTAGCGTAAACTATTAACTTATTAAGCTCTCCCTTCTAAGACTAGCAATTACACTTACCTTAAGGGAAATAGTTAAGCTTATTTTTTGCAACCTAGGTCGTATTAATAACCTTATATGTTAGCGACTCGGTCAATCGAGGCACGAGCACGGCAAGAAGATCGCGCAAGCCTGTACGATTGGATTGTCTATAAACGAGGATCCAAAGCTAGAGAAAGGAAAGGAGAAGAAGGGCAGCGTCACTCGAAGTCTTATACGATCCTCGGGTCACGTGAGCTCACGTGACTCTACGTCTACCATAACGTCTACCATAATCCACCGTTTTCCACCAGCGCCGTAACATTATAGTAAGTAGCAAGCTCTTTAAGTATATCTTCCTTAGCGGGCTATTTCCATATAAATATATTATTTGGGTTCTTATATATAAGCTCTAGGCCCTACTTAATAAACTTATAGCCCTTACCTTTTAGTATATTTAAGATATAAAGGATCTAAGATTAGACTATGTTAAAGTAGTCCTAATTATAGTTAAAGACTCCTTTAATCTTAATACGCTAGGTCTTAAAGTTAGCTTATTATTCTAGTAAGGTGCCTTTTCCGCTAAATATTGACAAGTCTTTAGACTTCTGTTTTTTCTACTAGGTTACTACCGTTATTATAGGGGTTGTTTACTTTAAAATGGTAATAGTCTTTGCCTAGAAATTAATAGTTTCTATCTAAAAAGTAATAAGGACATTAAGGCTTTTATTAGCTTTTTTATTAGTGGTATTTATATTATATAGGTATTATAGTCCTGCTATAAGGGATATTATTGCAGGTCACCTTAGGTTGCCCTCAGGACAACCCCCGGACACCCCTTAAATGGCCGTCAGTCACGTGCCCGTAGTATATAGTCTCCACAATCCTTAAGGCCTTACCTCCTTAAGGATTCGTCTCTCTTACCAATCTATCCTATTCCATAATCGTGTCCTTATAGCCCCCTGTCTACAAGTTCCCCTCACATTCAAATCCTTCCTACTCTTTTTTAGAAGGGTAGTCGACTTTAAGGACCAGATTATTTACATTTTTATTTACACCTACTATCCTCCCTCGAAAATCTTGTAATAACTTAAATGGAAACTCTATAAACACCTTATGGAAAGCCGTCGCGCTAAGGCAGGAAGGTCCCTTTAATAGCGAGAGATTACGATAATACAAACCTCTAGGCAAGACGGCCGAACGAGCCCTAATACCCAGATGCGCTAGGAGCTTAAGGACTCTCGCATACCTATAGTCACCGCTAAGGAAAACGTAGACACCCTCTATAATGGTTATAATACTGCTAGAAAGCAACTGGAAACCCTCTGGCCCCACCTAGGATAATTGGAAGATTAAGCGCCAGAGGCGACCCTAAGATCTTCCCCTAAGCCAGAAATGCCAGAGGAATATACTAATGTGTCTAATTAGGGATCTAACTAAAACCCTCCCAGAAGACCATCGGCCCACAATTGGTATAGTAGCGGTATACAGACTGCTTACGAGCCAAGTGGGCCTACCCCTTTTGGTAACCTAACTTAAACACTAACTTAAGACCTAAGCCTTATTAGGAAGCCCACACCAGTTACTAATACTAACACTACTTCTATAGCTGGAGCTTCCCTAGGCCCAAGTTCGGAAAGTTAAGAGCCCTATACTAATATCCTTTAAGATGGATATCAGGAAGCTGTCGCAAGGCTCTTAGAAGCTATATAGGAGGAGGCCACTGGTAAATATATTAGAACCCTCTAAGGGCAAATCTAGATCTAGCAGGGATTAATCTAGGCTAGATAAACTCTTTTATAACCTAGCTAAGGCTAAGGGCTTCCTAGGGGCTACCTAGTATCTACCTAAGAAAGTATGGAAGACTTAGAGAGTTATCTACGCTATAAATAGAAAAAGAATATAGATTGACTGGCTAAGGCCTCTAATAGCCTAGAACTCCGTTATAGACCTAACGCCCAATAGCTGGATAATTGGGTTTGTAAGGTAGATAACTTCTTTAAGATGCTAATAATACGAGATAATACTAAAGAGCGTACATACTGGATTATTAGCAAGATTAAAGACTGATTACTAAACCAAATCGCACTTAATCAGCTTAATAAAGAGCAAATTACCTTATAGCCGCAGCTGTAACTCTTTTTAAAGAAGTGGACTTAAGATCCGCACGTTGTATAATATAATTATGCAGAACTATTCTAGAATAGGACATAGCTTAACTGCCACAATTTCCGCTAGTTTATAAACTTTGTGGAAACTTGTGCTTAACTAATAGATCTAGAGCCCTTTAAAAACGAGGACGGTAGCGTCTATAAAAAGGAGAAGATTGGATTTATCTAGGCTAAAATTAAGCTAGCAATTTGTAATAAAATAAAGCGCGTAGAAGCCCTACCGCGGATTACTGTATATGCGGATTTTGAACAAGCAGTTCTAAACGCTAAGGATATAGTAAGGAACCAAACCTCTTCTAGTAGGAAGCCGGGGGGTTACTAGAAACGCGGGCACTCTAGTAGTAATATAGGGCAGACCCAAACTTTAAAGAAGCCGTTCTTAAAGAGAAATTTAAAAGGGTTAAAGTTAGGAACCTTAAGTAATGGGAAAGACTTTTAAAGCCAACCTAACACCTATCTAGCACCTTTACGGGAACACTCTAAAAAGTTAAGAGAAAACTCTAGAGGCAGATCCTATTGGAAAAAGTAGGGCGATAACCGCACTAATAATCCAAAAAAATAATGCCCTAGTTGCGGACCTCTCCTGGCTACAACTAGGGCAAGATACGGAAGGAGAGACTCTCTGTATTGCTATTAAGCTAGAAACGGTACTCCCTATAGGCGAGATACATTAGTTCTAAGCACTATATAACAGCGGCGCCGAAATTAATCTTATATAATATAATTTGGTAAAAGAGCATAAACTCACCCTATTGCTAAGGTGGCGGAAACCTATTGTAGGCTTTCTGGATAAGCATTGAATCAAACTACACAGTGCCCACGAGCTTATAGTATTAGTGGCTGATATGCACAACCGCACTAAGGTAGTCGGCCCGCAACCCTTCTGGGCGGCTAACTTTGTAGGCTATAACCTTATTCTTAGATACCCTTGGCTTGCGGAAGTAGATTCTAAGATACGCTTTAAAACAGGAGCCTTTAAATAGTGGAACAATAAAGAATTAGAAGGGCGTATATTACTAGCAAGCTTAAAAGATATCCTAGAAGATATAGCTCCAGGTAAAATAGTATACACTCTATACCTAAAGGAGTATTAGATTAAACCCCTGTTCTATAGCAAGATGGGTATAGAGCCTAGTATAGGTGATAACCCCTCTATAATAGAGACCCTATGGGGAGCTGCCGGACAGGTCGCGGAGACACTGCAGGGAGGCGGCGATCTTAAAGATCTTACGAGATACTTCCACCGCCACGGGTTACTCTGGCTCAAGCAATATGCGGAGAATATACTACGGCACCTCAAACGCTGCGTTAAAGAGTTCCCTACCCTCCACTGGCTACCGTATGAAACGGTTCAACGTACAGTAGCAACCATATACAAACAACCACTATAGCGCGCAATACTACCTATAAGCGTCCTAAGGGAGCTCTAGGACCTACCTAATAACAATATAGAGGATGAACGCGACCCCGATCTGTTAAATATTCTATTAGGCCTAAGGGACTTGCTAAGGGTATTCTTAGGTAGGCGAGCTAAAATTGTAGCGTAGAACTTAAAATACGATTATGTAATTAATCTAGAAGAGGGTAAATAACCCCTAAACCTTCTTATTTACAACCTCTCTTGTAAAGAGCTTGAGATCCTGCGGGAATACCTTGATAGTATATAGGAAAAGGGATGGATCTGGCCTAGTAAGTTGCCAGTAGGCGTACTAATCCTCTTTATCCCAAAACCAGATAGAACTATAAGGCTATGCGTAGACTATTACGGTCTTAATAAAGTTACAATTAAGAACTGTTACCTACTACTGCTAGTTAGTAAAATGCTGGATTGATTATCTAGGGCAAAGATCTTTACAAAGCTAGATCTACGAGACGCCTATTATAGGCTCCGTATTAAAGAAGGGGATGAGTGGAAGACCGCTTTTAAGACCTAATACGGCCACTTTAAGTATATAGTAATGCCTTTTAGGTTAGCTAATGCGCCTATAATATTCTAATTATATATACACAGAGCCTTAGGGGGACTAGTTAACCGTATATATATTATCTATTTAGATAATATCCTAATCTACTTAGAAGATAAGGATTAGTATAAGTAACACATCCACCAAGTACTGGAACGTTTAGATAATTGGGGCCTTTACGCCAAGGCGTTAAAGTGTGCCTTTAATACCAAGCAGGTCGAGTTTCTGGGTTACATTATAACGCCTATAGGTATAGTTATAGACCTAGTACGGGTGCAGACGATCTAAGAGTGGCCGGAGCTAGAGAGCTACTAGGATGTCTAAGTGTTCCTAGGCTTTGCCAATTTCTATAGGCGCTTTATCTATAACTACTTAGATATTGCCCGACACCTATTTAATTACGTTACGGAAGCTTCCTAAGACCCTACCTAAGAAGCAAAAAGCTTAAAGGCGGGAAGGAAAAAAACCAAGAAGGGACTAATTAAATAGTATAAACCATAGTCATGGCCTAGAAAGGTTTAGGAGGCCTTCTAGAAACTAAGAGTAAAGTTTATAAAAGCTTTATTACTGCGGCATTTCGACCCAGATTAGCCATTGATAATAATTACTAATGTATTAAATTTTGCCCTTATTAGTATCCGGACGCTACCTAGCTCTACTAGAGACCAATAATATTCTATAATAGAAAATTCTAGGGGCCTAAAGTTAGGTATTATACCCACAATAAGGAACTGCTGGCTATAGTCAACTGCTTTAAATAGTGGCGGTATTACCTTAAGCACGCAAGCTATACTACTTATATACTCTTAGATTATTACAATCTACGCTACTTTATAACTATAAAGGAGCTTACACCTTAATAAGCTAGATAGGCAGAGGAGCTCACGCGATTTGATTTTAAGATTAAATATAAGCTAGGGGAGAATAACCCTGCTAATAGACTGTCACGACGGCCAGACTATGCTAAAGGCTTTAAAACGGGAGAAGGAAAATAGATAATAGACATCTTGCTCCCTATATTATAGAATAAGCTCTGGGTGTGGGATGCTTAAGTACCTATAGCTCTATATACCAAGTCTTAGGTGGTGTAAACCCCATTGGCTTCTACTAACGTGCCAGCTAGTACCTAGTCCGTGGCCGATAAGGTTTTAAATATACCTAGACAGGACGTCCCTAATATAAGTTTAGAACCTGATAATACACTACCTCTAATTACTAAGCTATCCCCTTAAGCCAATAGTAAAGCTATAGAGCAATTGGAACTCGGAGCCCTGTAATAACTAAAGGACTTTAACCTTATAGCGGCCTTTCTAATACACGCGTATTAAAGAGTTACAAGATCTATAGTACCATCTAGTCTTGTACTTGGAGCAGTATAGAACGAAACAGCTTTCACCCGGGAACTATTTAAAAGGTTAACAGATCTCATCTATAAGGTGCAACGGAGGGACGCTTCCTATGCTATCTTTAATGCGGAAGTAGACCGGAAACGTGATGGAAAGTAAGCTATAAGGCGCTAAAATTGGGAACTGGACCTAATGGGCCTACTGCGTAGAAATAGTAAGGTTTGGGTGCCACCTAAAGCAAATCTACGGCAGAAAATTCTTATAAAGAATCACGACGATCCCCTGGGCGGCCACTATGGTTAAGCTAAGACAGTGGAATTACTTTAGCGCAAATACTATTGGCTAAAGCTTAAGCAGGAAGCAAAGGAGTATATTAGCTATTGCGAGAAGTGTTAAGTATACAAGATCCGTAGGTATAAGCTATAGGGTCTACTTAAATTAGTTCCCCCCGCTAGTAAGCCATGGCAACATTATGCTATAGACTTTATTATGGATCTCCCGCCATCCAAAGATAGCTAAGGATAAACATATAATTCGGTCCTCGTACTTATTAATAGGTTTTTAAAGTACGTCTAATACCTTTCCGTTAATAAGACGATTAACGTACAAGCGCTTACCAGCCTAATTAAGGAGAAATGCTTTCTTAAAGTAAACTAGCCGCACTCTATTATTACTAATAGGGGCAGCGTCTTTATAAGCCAGTACTAGTCGGATCTATGCTTTTATTTAAAGATAGACCACTATTATAGTATAGCTTTCTATCTATAAACGGATAGGTAAACAGAACGTTAAAATTAGGAACTAGAGTCTTACCTATAAATATATTTAAACTACTAGTAAGATAACTAGTGCGAGCTACTTCCGTACGCGGAGTACGCTTACAATTTAAAGCAATATACATTGTATAAGTATACACTAATCCAGATTGCCTATGGCGTCTAACTATCTGGGTTTAATAGTGTACCCAATAATTACTGGCTAAGGCCGTATAATCAATTATAGGATCCTACTGGGAAGTTAAAAAACATCTACCAGAGAGTATAAGGATACCTCTAGAAATAGAAGGAGCAATGGAAGCATATAAAGTAAGGCCTATAAGATGCCTAAGAGCAGCAGAGACTCTGGTACAACTATAAACACCAAAACAAGTATTTTGGAGTAGGCGACGAGGTTCTATTACATTTAACAAATATTAAGACCCATTAACTATTAAAGAAACTTAATGCAAGATACCTAGGTCCCTTTTAAGTTAAAAAACAAATTAATAAGCTAGCCTACTATCTCCAGCTACCCCTATCTATGGCCTATGTGTATCTAGTGTTTTATGTAAACCTACTGGAGCTATAGCATAGACTACTGCTAGAAAAGAACTTCTGTCTAGGCCCAATTAAACACCCTAAGGTGGCGGGCGAGCGGTACGAGGTTAAAGCTATACTACGCCATAAGTCTGTTAAGAATAAGCTTTAATATGAAGTTAAATGGCTAGGCTGGCCCACTAAGAACTCTATATAGAAACCAGAGGATTACCTTAAATATTACAAAGATATTCTAAAAGAATATTAGGACTAAGGTCTACAATCTACAAATTACAGAAAGCGCTCTAATACTATAGTGTTATCGCGACCTATAAAGAAAGCTTGTAGTAGACCGCAAAAGGCCCTAAAGAGTAAATAGGTTAAATTGGATATAGAACGGACAGGCTCCGGAAACCATAAGGATTAGGGCTATGGCCTAAGGCAGAACAGGTCCTCAGCCTTTTTACGTATATAGCATAGAGTTAATAGGGCATTTTGCTAAAATTGCATTCCTATTTATTAATCTATATTAGGAATATTATTCCTAGGGCTCCTAAGCCCTTTCTAAAAGCCCTTTAAGGCCTTTTTAAGTACCTAATCAAGGTTCTTAATTGCTACTATATACAAGAATAAATCCCAAATACCTAATCTAAAAAGCTACTATGCCTCATTCTTAGGAGCAGGATTAGTATCTATTGGGCCACTAAGTGATGGCTGACGAGAATGGGATCTAGACCCCTTAGTAGGGGTACGAGTAGGCATAAAAATAGGGGCAGGATGATGAGGTGTAGCTAGGGCAGAGATCCTTAAATGCTTAACACCAATATTAGGTCTAAACCAATACTAATAAAGCTCTTACGGCGTTAGCTTATAGTTAATAAAGACACGCTTAAGCCTAGAATAAACAGAGACGTTGGCTGGCTGGTATAGTCTGGAACTACCAAGACCTTGCTATAGTAACTATTAGTTACCTATCTACTAGGTACCCAAAGGGTAACCTACCTAATACCGTATTATATTATGCTCTTTCGAAACTTGACGCGCATACGCGAACTTCTTTTTGTGGTAGACGGCAACCTTCTTCTTATTACCCCTATCCTTTACCCTATCCTTAGTATACCAGCCTTGCTCCCTTATTAGGCGTTGCTGGCTGGCTTGCTAGGAATTGTGGGCGGTGTAGATGGCTATAGTATAGTCTTGAATTTGACCTAGTCGTTTAGCATTAGCGCTTGAATAGGAGAGAGCCCGGGCGATGTAGTAGTTAAGGATATTGAGGGAACGTTGTCACTTAGGCCCAGGCTATTAAAGCTTAAAGTTAGCAATGGAAATCTATTAAAAATAGAAAAACTTACCTTAACGCAACTGCCGCTCTTGGTACGCATGCATTGATTATAAGGACTAAAGGTATTAGATCTAATGTAGTGCGTCTTGTTATAAGCCTCTAGAATCCTCTTATTAGACTTTTAGTCTTTTAAGGACATACAGGCAAAATTATTTAGGTAGGACCAGCACCAGTTGCGGGTTAGCGGAGGTTAAGGTTCCATATATAGCGGCAGGGCCAGAATACGCTAAGGAATTAGCATAGAAGAGCAGTTAGCAAAAGAACAAAAAGGCATACTAAAATAATAAGGGAAAAGAAGAAAATCTTAATAATATATTAAAGATACGTCCAAAATTGGACAAAGGTTGATGATGGGAAGTAAGGTGTTAAGGAAAAGGAACAGCTTAATAAGTAAGGTGTCCTTATACTTTACCGTCCAATACCCTTCCGGTAAATAGCCGCAACCTTGCCGATATAACTCCGTTATAATAGCGTTATTTAGAAGGAAGGAAACACGCATATAAGTTATTTAACTATTACTTCCTTATAAAAACTAATCACGCGGCCGGGGAAGGCAATTAAGATATTAATTGAAGATATATACAGGTTAAATTATACCTAAACGATACTACAGTATTAAAAGAATAACGTTATAGACGTTCTTAATAGTCGTATAATAGCTATAGGCGCTATTGCGAAGTGTCTCCTGTTTGCTAGACAGTAAAGCTACGCCAATTATATAGTATAGGACCACTAGATTTGAAACTATATACACCAAATCTTAAGAGATAAGTCTCTTTAATTGACTAATTGATTACCTAACTGTATATAGCAGCCTAAGGGCAAATTCGGGAGCAATACGTTAGTGACGTAAGGGATTAGGAGAAAGGATTACAGATTATATCTTAATAGTTAAAGACAACGGTGAGCTAAGGCCCTATATATCGAATCCTATACTAAAAGGTTCTATGGAACTATATTAGGAATACTAAATTACCTATAATACTTGCGATTGATTGCAGACCGGTATAAAGGCTTAAAAGTAGAGTTGTATAAAAATTCTTGGGTTAGCCTAGGTAGTTACTAGTATGCTTCTAGTAGGCTTTTAATAGGTCTTCTAGCAATCCTCGTATCTTTTCTCCAGTTATGTTTTTCCTTATTAAGGTTTTTAGGAGTTTAAAGCAGGGGTTAGATAGATAGATAATATACAGCAGTATACCAACATCTCTCCGAACCCCTTCCGGGACGAGCCCTCATAATCTCCCTTTACTACAAGGTAATGGCGATCGGGGGCCGACCGCAAGAACGGGGGGGGCAATGTAAGGGATATTATTGCAGGTCACTTCGGGTTGCCCTCAGGACAACCCCCAGACACCCCTTGGATGGCCGTCAGTTACGTGCCGGAGGCACGTGCCCGTAGTATATAGTCTCCACAATCCTCGAGGCCTTACCTCCTCAAGGATTCGTCTCTCTCACCAATCTATCCTGTTCCACAATCGTGTCCTTATAGCCCCCTGTCTATAAGTTCCCCTCACACCTGCTTTAATATTGTTGAGAAACTTATTGGTATGGTTAATAAGGGCAAGGTAGGCTTTATTAGCCCTAAAGGCCTTAAGGTATAGTAGGAAGCGGCGGATTGCCTATATAATATTAGGGTGTGTTTATATAAAGACGTCTATAAAGACGTTGCGGGGGTTCTAAGGAGAGCTTAAGGTTTTGGCCATTTCGGCATTACTAGTATTATTTATAAATGCCTAAGACTAATAGGATATAAATATATCGCTAAGGCGCTAATAGTAAGTAAACTAATAGCGATTTTCTATACTAGGTATAGAAAATCCTAATTAGCTAGTTTAGCTAAGTTATAGTATAGGGACGCGTTCGTCTTAATAGGGACGCGTAGGTTGTAATTACTCTAGGGTACTAGGAACTAGAGTACTAGGAATTAGGGTTATAAAAATTAATTAACTAAAATATAGAGGATTAGTGGTCGTGATAGGACGTAATTAGTAATAGCATAAACTGTTATAGAGCTATAGTAAAGTAAGCTAATAGACTATAAAAAAGGAGAAGAAGGTAAAAAGGGGTATTATATATAAATAGTAGGGCCAGCCGCCAAGGCGCTAGTAGTGGGCTAGCTAATAGTAGGAAACAGTATAAGATAGTACATATTAGGTCAGTGCCGTAATAGGTGCTTCGCTATATAGCCAGTATATTTAATATTAAAAAGGTCAAGGCTAGGTAAACCTGTAATACTAATAACTCTAAGTAGATCCTACTTTACACCTTCGCATTATAGTTACCTTTAAAAGTTTGTTTACACTCGCCAAGCCCACTAATAGCCAGCATCGCACCTCACTAAAATTTGTAAGAGATGCAATGCTAGCTATTTAAAAACCTAGCAAACGTTAGCAAATAGCCATAAGTAACTTAATATAAAGCTCAAGTCTAGCCTAATTAGTATAATTATATAGGACATTCTATGGTATTTTCCATAGCCTTTAATAGACATAATAAGCCAGCTAAGCCGCCGCCAACGCGCGCATTAACGCGTCCTTCTAAAATATTAAAGAAATGCTCCTATTTAATATTAACGCCCTTTATACCAGCAGCTAAGAAAGCAAGATCTAGGGTAGTGCCTTAGCCTTTTATACGTGTCTCCCCACCTCCACGCCTTAAAGTATTACTGTTTACGCTATTACCGCCAGCGTCTGCTTAGTCCTTAATAGATATAGATCTAGAGGACAATAATAAGGAAGAGGAGGAGGTAGAAAATAATAATATAAAGAAGCCGCTGCTACCGCCGCCGCTAGTAGTACGGTTTATAAGTATATAAAAGGCATTTAATGGAAAGGAGGTTATACCTAGGACTTAATTAGCAATATTAGATTAGAATATACTCTGCCTAACTATAATTAAGGCTTAGAGGAAAAAGCTTTTAAAAGATCTCTTACTATAGAAGTTTAAAGTCTAGTAGCTTAAGGCGATTACCTTATATAAAAACGCGCGAGCTTATAACTTCTATTAATAGTAGATTAATAACTATAAGGACCTTTAGCAGGCAGTTAAGATTATAAAAAAGTGGCATTTGCGCTAGCTATTAAAATCTTTAAGGCCTAACTTTATATTAAGTTTAGTTAAGGAGAAGGAGGTAATTCTAGTAATACCTATACCTATATTAAGTTAGCAAGTAGGTAATAGATTAGAAAGAAGGACTGCTATATAAGCTTAACTTAATAATCTGCCTAAGCTGCTTACTACTAAGGAAGATACTAGTAATTACGTCCCTAAAATAGCTAATAGATAGTCTTATTTAAATAAGCACTATAGTAACTATCTTATAACGTATTAGGGTAATAGTTAATTATTAACCTTACCAGATTACGTCCTCTATTATTATTCTATTAGCTTAGAAAATCTAATATATTAGAACTGTAAGCTATTAAAGGAAGAGTTTAGTATAGATTAGCCTTTATAGAATATTATTGTTTAGCTTATAAACTAGAATAAAAAAGGCCGTAAGAATAATATAATAGAGTAGCTAAAGGAGAAGGACGAGACTATTAATAGTTTTACTAGAGCTTGGCTAGTTAAGGAGCTTAAGTCTTAGCCTTAACTTTAACTTTAACTTTAACTTTAGCTCTCTATATACCCTCCGCACACCCTTAATATTTATATTTAACGGTTAATTAGCCTTATAATTCTAGCCCTATTTAGTTAGAGATAGACCTAGTTAAAGTACTTAAATACATCTTTAAATAGCTTATAAACTAGTCGGGGTTTAATAATAAGCAGTAAAAGGAGATTCTTAAGCCGATTAAGGTAAGGTTAATAAAGGAGATATAGAATATTAATATATTAAAGGCGTTAAAAAGGGAGGGCGAAGGTATAACTAATAAGATATAGGAGGAATATAATTTTAAGATAGGAATATTGGCAAGGATAAGAGGTAAGATCTCTGCCTTTAAGCTATTAGGGTAGTATATAGATTTAAACTATATATCCTATGTTTCTATAATGCGCCTCTATATAAGCTCCTATTAATTAACTAATAGTAAAGTATAGAAACGCCTTAAAGCTCTTAAACGTCTCTACTAGTTAATAGTTCCATTTAATCTACACCTTAAAGTCTTTAAATATTGCTTTAATTGGGTTATAATTTAGTAAATACGGTGGTAAAAATATAAGTAGTATTATACTCTTTATATAGACCGCAGAGTTGTGCTAACTTATAAATTAACGCGTTATCTAAAATAAGAATAAATCGCGGCCTAGGATATAGTATATAATAAGGGAGAACCTATTGCTCTAGAAATAGCTTAAAATTTTCTGCTGTAATTAAGCCTTAGAAGATAAGGTAGCTTAAGTACCCGTTAACTAATAGCGCTAGTAGGATACTCTACCTCTCTAACCTTTTAAATAGGTAAGAGACCTTATACTTTCTTTTAATTAGCACCTAACTAAACTTCCCGTTAAATATCCTCTTGTTAGAGGCTAACTTATTTAGGAAGACTAGCTAATCTACTATCTATATTACCTATCTACTAATTTATAATATATAAAGCTCCTAACTTTTCTCTGCCGCATAAGCCTTAATAGCCTTCCTTAACTAGCGAGCTCTTAATAAGGTGCGGCTAATAGTAGTTTTAGAGACTTAAAGATTAAACTTATTAAATAGGAAGTCTTGTATCTTATTAATATAGGTAGTAGGTTAGTCTTTAAGAAAATTAAATAGTCTCTATTACCGGCAACGCATTAGTAGAAACCTAATACTAAGCAATATTAGACTTATAAGCTCTTAATAGGCTAAAAGCAGCCTTAGTTAACTTTATATAAGACTAGCTAGTGTATACAGCTCGTTATAGAGGTTAAGGTTTAATTGTATCTTATAAACGGTAGGACGAGACACGTTAATAGCCTTCGCAATAGCTAACACCCCCTTACCAGCTTTAATTCTAACCCTAATTTAATATACAATCTTAGGTGCGAGCCTTCTGCCCATTTTAGGTAATAAGTAGTGGATTAAATGCGTTACATCGTATCTCTTATAAATTTTAGTAGGGTGCGATGCTGGCTGTTAGTGAGCTTGGCGAGTGTAAACGAACTTTTAGAGGTAACTGTAATTAGGCTATTTATTAATCTATAGCGCGTAAATTATACTATTATAGTTAAGCTAAGCTATAAGCTCTTAGAGGTAAAGTAACTATTTACTTAAATAAATTAACAAGGACAGACTAATCCTATTTACTATAGTACTATTATAGCTTATTAGATGTCCAGTATTAAGTAAAGGTTATTAAAGTTAACTAAATTTACGTCGTTATTATAGAAGTTGGTATATAAGAAGGCTAATTTAAGCTTAATAGTAGGCTAAGTATAAGGCTATTACCTAGGTGTATAGTAGGGAGCAGGTAAGCCAAGCATAAGTTATAAGGAGAGTCGATGGAAGAGGACGATATAGTAAATAGTAGGTATAGCAATACCCTAGTATAGAGACGAACCGATAAGGAGGGAAAGGGCTATAGGCCTAATAAGCTTATAAGGAGGTGCCAAGGGCTAGCTAAAAGCTAGCCTTAGCAGCTCCTAAGAGCCCCTAGGCGTGCACTTAAGTAAGGGGCTAAAAGATCCCTTATACTAAGATAAAAAGGAAGATACTATGACTATTTAATACTGGTAATAATTATAAAAGTATAATATAACTATAGATGGTTTTAAATACTATATATAGATACTATATAGCGAAATCTGTTATAAATTATATAGTGGCATATATACGGGCTAAGGGATATATCTTTTAGTAGTGTCACGAAGCGAGCACAAGCGGCGATAATATATAGCGAAGTAGATATTATTAAGCTATGTACATGAACTGCGTAATAAAGTTAAGACGTTGCGTAAGGAAAGAAGGTAAAAAGGTACAAGAAGGGGTATATACTGTTTACTTATTGCTAGGTCAACAAGTGCACAGGGCAGAAGTTACGGATATTTTGGATATTACGGATATTGCAGATGTCTCGGATATTGCGGATATTGCAAGCGGATATTGCGAGCGGATATTATAAATATTGTAAATATTGCGGATATTGCAGTATTGTAATTGGTCTTTAGTTGCTGGGTTGGTAGGAACGGGTAGTTATATGCAAGGTGTTAAGGGATAGTCCCATAATAGTACCCCCCCTTTAAACTTAAGCTCCTGCAAGATATAGTTATAGTAGTTCTAGGTGGAGTTAATAGAAGTCTTCTACGGCTTATATAAGTCCTATAGAGTTAATAGGTTCCTATAAGGGCTTAGTAAAGCCTCTCCATTTTGTAAGATATATATATTTATATTTCCGTTTATTATACTTAATGTCATTAACTCTTTTAATAAGGTACTTATCCTTACCATCCACTTTAACTAGTAGGGGAGGGTCTTAAATCTGTCTAGGTAGGGCGTCTAATATAGGGGCAGTAGGGTAAAGGACTGACGTATAGAATATAGGGTAGATTTTAACTATATTAGGGAGCTTTAGTTAATAGGCATAAGGAAAGATAACTTTTTTAACCTTATAAGGGCCGGCGTTCTTCTAATTAAGTTTCTTAGTAGGTCATTTTGTGTTCAGATTTCTTGCGTCTAGCCAGACGAAGTTACTAATTTAGTAAGCCAGTGCTAGGGTTCGGTTCTTATTTACTGCGGCTTTATAGACAGACTAGGCCTATATTATTTTATTAGTAAGGAACTCTTATAGTTCTTCTATCTTCTTTATAAATTTATTTGCTTCTACAACTTATAAGGCCTAATAAGCTAGGCGAGGAATGTTACTAAAGGGTTTAAAACCCATTCGCGGGTGCTAGCCATAATTAGCTAGAAATAGGGAGACCTTTATAGTTTCTAAGATAGAGTTATTTGCGGTAAACTTGGTAAATTTAAGCCAGTCTATCCAGTTGTCCTGTAAATATAACATATATATCTAAATATACTGTTCCATTATAGCATTTGCACGTTCCATTTAGCCATATATTTCTAGGTAATATACTATAGACAACAGTGCTTTAATGCGGAGTTAGGTAGTTAGTTCTTTCCAGAACACTAAAACAAACTAGCAGCCTCTATTGGAGACAATTGTTTTAGGGAGTCTGTAGAGTTTCCATATATAGTCTAGGAATAGTTGGGCAATGGCAGGTATTAACATATTAGGGCAGGCAATTAAATATCTTATCTTAGATAGTTGGTCTATAACTACTATAATGTTTATACAGCCTTTACTTACAGGGAGATTAATAATAAAGTTAATTAAAATATCCTTCCATCTTTGGTCTGGAACAAGCAGTGGCTTTAGAAAGCCATTGTACGTCTTATATAAAGCTTTAGCTCGTTAGTAGGTATAGCAGCTAGAGACATACCTTTATATTATATTATGCATATTTGGCCAGTAGTACTCTTATTAGAGTAGTTCTAGGGTTTTTCCTTGGCCTAGGTATCTGGCTACTAGTAGATTGTATACATGTTTAAGAAGCTTAAGCTTAAGTTTATTATAATTAGGGATAACTAGGCGGTTCTAATAGTATAAGCGGTTTCTATAGGCTTTATATTTATTTAGAGAAATCTTTTTAGAGCATCTAACGCCATTTTAAATTAGCTTAAGCGTCTCTTAGATAAACTTATTGTTTGGATATTTGTTAACTATAATTTGTTTAATTAATTAATTAGTTATTTTAAGGACGTATACTATAAGGTCTTTAGTAAGAGGATTAAATAGTTTAGGGCAAAGTAGGGTTTAATTATAGTAAGTACGCGCTTCTTCCTATGCTGGTATGTCTTATAAGCGTTAGGTTAGGGTATTAGGCTTTTAGCCCTAGACACCTAGGCGGTATATAATAGAGAATTAGAAATGGGATAGGTATTCTAACTAGCGGGCCTAATAGTAGCTTAACTATTTCGTGGTTATAAAGTACTATAAGTTTTTATAGTTGCTAAGAACCTTAATTAAAAATCTAGCGCCTTCTAACTTAGGTCGCCATTATTTAAAGCATCTAATAATAGCCAGTAGTTCCTTGTTATAGATCTTATAATTATATTTAGCTAAGCTTAATTGTTTTAAGAAGTATGCTATAGGGTGCAATACTCCCTCCTCGTTGTATTAAGATAGAATGCCTCTAATAGCATAGTTAGATAAGTTAGCTTCTACAACACTTATTTAGTCTAGGTTGAAATATTAGAGTATAGGTATGGTAGTAAATATAACCTTTAGATATATAAAGGCTTTCTTACATTTCTTATTAAAGATAAAGGCTTTATTCTTTTAGGTTAAAGCAATAAGGGGTGAAGCTAGGGTGGAGAAGTTATTAATAAACCATTAGTAGAAGTTAGCAAATCCTATAAAGGCCCTTACGTCCTTAACGTTCTTTAGTTCTTACCAGTTTATAATTGCTTTAATCTTCGTTAGGTCCATTTATATGCCATCTATAGAAATAATAAGTCCAAGGTATAGGACTTCCGTTTTATGGAACTTGTATTTATCTATATCTAATTATAGGCTAGCTCTATACAGGGCTTCCAGGACAAGGTTAACGTATTTCTAATATTTAGCTAGGTTATTACTGTATACTAAGATGTTGTTAATATAAGCAGTATAGAAGATATCCAGATAAGGGCGTAGGGTGTTATTTACAAAGTGCTAGAATAAGCTTAGGGCGTTTACAAGGCCAAACGGCGTCACTAAGTACTTAAATAATCTATATTGGGTACGGAATACAGTAAGCCATTTATCTTCTTTTGCAATGCGGAGGCGGTTAAATGCGTAAATAAGATTAAGTTTTGTATAGTAACAAGCCTTACTTAATTGGTTTAGTATTTCTTAAATTAATAGGAGCGGATATTGGTTCTTAATAGTAATAGTGTTAAGAGCCTAGTAGTCTACGCAGAAGTATAGACCGCTACTAGGTTTCTTAACAAATATTATAGGTGCAGCTATAGGCAATAAGCTTGCTCTAATAAATCCTTTACTTAGGTACTTGTTTAGGTACTTCTATAGCACCTAAAGTTTATTTTAGGACATTCCATATAGGGGTCTAAATCCGGGCTGCTTTCCTTCTTTAAGTTCAATCTTATAGTTATATGGTTAGTACTCTGCCAACTTATTGGCTTCCTTTTATAAGAATACATCTAGGTTTTTATAGTAATATACTGGTACTTTTATTGCGGGGTTAGTGTGCTTCTTTAGTGCCAAGGCTTTCTTAATATTAGCCATTATAACAGTGTAGATTATATATTTGGGTTTCCTAGCAAGTCACACCAGTAGGGTGGCTCCAATTATTTAGATATCTAGGGTGTTAGGTAAGCTTTTATCGTCTATAGTTTCTTATATAGTTCCTTATTTAATTTTAGATTTAATATTAGGTATAGATTTAGTATTAGATTTAGGTTTGGGTTCTTTAAATATCCTTTTTATAGTAGAATACCAGTTCTTCTAGTATACTTATATAATATATTTAAGCCTTTGCTTAGCCTAGGGCAGTATAGTGCTTAGGGTTAATTCTTAGGGTTTAGCGGATATTTCGGATCCTTAATAGATGTTAGCAGATATTCCGGATCCTTAGTGGATATTAGCGGATATTTTAGATCCTTAGCAGACGTTAGCGGATATCTTATCTTAGTGGAATCTAGTGGAATCCTCAGACGCAGGGTGGATATTAGTAGGAATCTTAGGCTTTAGTTTAGGTTTAGAGCGGTAAGTTATAAAGCATTCCTACTTGCAATGAGAGGCAGTAAACAGAAGCTTAAGGTTATCCTAATTAATAACCACCTTATATAGCTTTATTCAGGGTTGTCTAAAGATTACTAGGTAGCCCAAGGTAGTAACAAAAAGCTTAATCCGTTCTTTGTGGTTTAGGTATTGGAGTCTTAGGGCTATTATATAGGTAATACGCCCTAAGATGGTGCGTTTGCTATTAAATCCAAATACATTAATATGCTGGTTGAGAGGGGTTAGGGTAAAACCATTATCTTACGCGAAGATCTTATTAATAAATCCTATGCCACTAGCTCCTATATTAATTAGGGCTTAAGCATTAACCTATTAATTGTTCTGCTAAAGACAATAGTTGACAGTTATACTGCAATCCTAAAAGTCAGAGTTTGTGATATCTAAAGCATTCAACAAGATCTTAAGGCAGCGCCGTCCTAGAGAGCGACTTAGCTCCAGGACCTTCCTTTTAGAGGCAATTGGGACAGGGTTCCTAAGGGTAATTATATACTGGAGCTTTGTCCTTATAAGTGTTTACTAGATATAGGGCTAAAACTAGATAAAGATCGGGAACGGCTACTAGTGTTGGCCGTTTATAAATTATTTTAGGACGTAGGCATAGGGACGGAACAGTATTTTAAGATATAAGCCTTGCTTCTGTATTTAAAGCAGAGGCCTAGTTTAATGCGTCGTTCTTATTTAGAGGACCCTAGTAGGGCGTACTCTAGGGTCCTAGAGTTAATGTCTATAGCATTAGGGTGCTTATGCTAAGAAGATGACTTAGCAGGGACTTATAGGGCTGTTATATTGTATTAAGGAGCGGGCTTTGGTGTTAGACATAGTATATCGTTATACCATTTGTTAATAACGTTTGCGTAGGCATTAAGGGCTCCTGGTAGGTCTATACCTATTAAAGAGGTTTTTAGTTCAGGGCTTAGGGATTTAATAAGGCTATTAATTAGTGCGGAGTTATTTTAGCCTGTTTCCTTTACGTAGTAGTTAAATTTAGAGAAGTATACTAGGAAGCTTTTCTTCTCTTAAGTTATATAGTTTATCTTCCTTTAAGCGGTGGCTTAATAGTTTAGGTCACCGTATGTAGCTTTAAGAAGCACGACTAGGCTTTGTACTAAGTTTGGCTGAAGAGGTTTAACAAGGTCAGCTGCGTCTCCTCCTAGTTAACTCAAGGCGTAGTAGAGTTAGTTGGCCTTAGTTGGGTAATGGTTAGCATTACTAGTTAGCTTATTCTTAAGCCGGCTTAAGAATAATTAAAGTTCTTATTGTTTACTAGTAAATACTAGAGGGTCTAGTAATTTTTCAGATTATTATAGTGCAGTAGACGGATTTGCGGGATAAATATTTATAGCTGGCTTAAGGTTTGCACCCAACAAGCCAGGTCTAGATTTAGTCATTTTTGTCTTATCTGTGGGTGGTGTGTTAACAGCCTTTTAGGCTGGTATTTGGTTTTGGGTCCCTAATATAAGTGCCTTAAGGGTGCGGACTTCTTCTTAAAGTGCTTTAATTAATTCCTAGTGCCGTGCTTCTTATTTAGCTTATTGTTTAGCTATAGCGGCCTAGTTCTATATAAGGGCGTCTATAAAAAAACCTCTGTATATTTGCTAATTGTTCTTAGAGTGCGGATATAATATTAGCGGCCGTTATAGGGGCTTTAAGGTTATTCTATATTTTGGACTAGGCGGGGCAGGGCAGAATATAGGGTTTTAACGCAACGTAGTGTCACAAAGCGAGCATAAGCGGCGATAATATATAGCGAAGTAGATATTATTAAGCTATATATATAAACTACGTAATAAAGTTAAGACGTTGCGTAAGGAAAGAAGGTAAAAGGGTATAAGAAGGGGTATATACTGTTTACTTGTTGCTAGGTCAACAAGTGCACAGGGTAGAAGTTATGGATATTTTAGATATTGCGGATATTGCAGATATTATAAATATTGCGAATATTACGGATATTGCAGTATTGTAATCGGTCTTTGGTTACTAGGTTGGTAGGAACAGGTAGTCATATACAAGGTATTAGGGAATGGTCCCGTGATAAGTAACTTATAAGTAGTAGCGTAGTATATATAATAAACTTAGTTAACTAAAATATTTCTAGTATTATTGTTTTAAAAGAGTACTAAGCTATATTATGGGACTAATACGCATTATTATAATTCGGCTTATAAGCGTATATATATATATAAGTATAGACCTAACCCCTAAGCGACGCGTATATATACTACCTTACCTTCTATATAGATCCCTACGCAATATTAATTATATACTTTTACCTTATATCTTAATAGTTAGCTCGGACTATAATAGTTAACTTATACTATAATAAGCTATAAATTATAGTATTGTTATTGGCAGTTTAGTATATAGCCGCAAAATGCAACTAAATGCGGCTAAATGCCGAAATTACTAGATTAGTATAAACCTAGCTTAAAATGCGAGTAAATTTTTTCGTAATACAGAGCCTTAACGATATTTTTTATAGGGGTAGTAACTTTAATATTTATTAATAAAGTATATATAATATATATAATGTGACGGTGCTGGAGCTTATTACCTGCAATTTGCCATTTTCTAAGCAATTTGTTAAATTCTACTATATTCTACTAGCACTACTTATAGGGCTAACTAATTAGGATTTTCTATTACCGGGATAGAAAATCGCTATTAGCTCGCTTACTACTAGCGCCTTAGCAATCCCTTTATATCTTACTAGTCTCTAACAGTCTTCTTTTTCTCCTTGGCTTAGTATTCTTATATAGTAGCAATTTATAAGCTTTGGTTTAGAAGCACTTATATAAGCCTGTTATATTATATTAAGCTCTCCCTATATAGCCTAGAAAGGCCTTTATAATATCCTACCCTAAAAAGAGACCTTATTTATAATAACACGTTAACGCATTATATTTGGACACTAAATAATATATATAGCCTAGGAAGGCCTTAATGATATCCCCCCCCCCCTTTATAGGCTAGACTATACTTAACCTAAAACCTAGCATTAAAAATAAATTATATAATACTGACGAACCTCTAGGTAGCTAATAATAGTTCTTAAAGTAACCTTATCTAAAAGAGCTGCCTTTACTTAAGAGGAATATAAGATCCAGTTAGGATTAGAAATTAATAACAATAATAACTGTATAATTACAGCACCTGTTGTACTAACCGCGTGCCTACGCGTTTGGTACACCAAGTACGTGTTTACGCGTTGGTGCACCAACCACTGTTTACGAAGCACTGACTAATCAGGGGGAGGCACATCAGTATATAGACCTCGTAGTCTACTTCAATACAGAAGACAGTCACCATCCAAATAAGCATACAATACTACATGTATTTCGTGCCCGTGGATACAACTCACTTATGCTATTAAGTTAGTACAAACACTGATCAGTAAGCGCGTACAGATTAGTAATCACTCAACACCTCCCCCAAGCAATACTCAACAGCGACCACCCGTTCAATCCCAGTACGACCTGCCGGAAGGTTGGAAGGTAAAGGATTATAGACTTATTACCAACTCTATATACTTATTTAAGTCTTAGTACGGTTTACCGGAAGTTATAGACGTAAATATAGACTTATATAGAACCCCCTACCCTTAACCTATCTTTAAACCTTAAACCCCTATTCCTACTATACCCTCCTTTAATACCCCTGACCTCTTTTTAGACCCCTTATAGAGACCTCTTACCCTTCTACAAACTATTACGGACATCAACCGCCTTTATGGAACACTATAAGACCCCTCCCACCCGCCACGTACTATATAGTATGGCAGACATTAGCAAGCAAATTAATAAAGGCTAAGAGAAGTGGAGCCAGGGAGTTAACCTTACGTCTATAACCAATATAAACAACTACATTAAATTCAAAGTCCTTAAATACGAACACTTTAAGCTTATAAATAATAACCTATGGGAGCAATATAAGGAAGACTTTGCAGGCTTTACGGAAGCTATTTTTAAGGCTTATAGTATTATACCTGTCCATAACCTATGAAACCTTTTGCGTCACTAAGGTGTATAGGTTGAAAAAGATAAATAAGTCACTATTGCACGGTCCCTATATAATACACTCTATAAGGAAGACCAAACGGAATGGACTAAAGAGTAGATCTTAGACCATATTAGAACTAACAGACTCTTCACCTACTTTAAACTTAATAGGATCTCTAGCCTTATACCTAACCTATTTAACCAAATTCGCCCTATAGACCTAAGGGGTTTTGGAATTAACCTTACGGGCTAGAGTACACCTAGTACCCAAGTTACGGACCGCAACACCCCTATAAACTAAAATATGGACCAAATTACCCCTATTGTTTAAGTTACAGATCTACAAGCTATATATCTGCAAGCCACATATCCGCAAGCTATATATCCGCAAGTTATAGATCTATAAGTTATAGATCCGCAACCCACCTAAGCAAAGACCTATGGCAAGGAGCTAGCTAACCTAGCTAAGCTCTATACCGACAAATCTAAGTACAGCGGTAAAAACGATAATTTTAACTTCAAACTAACTATCTTTACGGACCTTTGTCAAAAGGCTAATATCCCTAAACAGGAGTTTAGCCAAGCCTACTCTACCATACTATGCGGCCTAGCCCTTAACCACTATTACACCAACCTCAAGAGCAACCCCCTTGGTGTTCCTTTTGATAAGCTATGCGAAGCTACACGTAACTACTTTAAAGGACCAAAATATAAGCGTGATATCCTTATCTAATAGAATGCAACCAAGCTATAGACCGTAATCGACAAGAACACCGAAAAATCGACTATAGAGTGTCTGCAAATCCTCATTAAGGACCTTTAGCATCTATAGCATAGCCTTAATATCAAGCTCCGAACAGACAACTTCCTATATAACAAACTTATTACAGCTTGCCAGGAAGTAGAGCCTTGCAAATACGCCTACTATAAGCCTATAGATACCTTAGCCGGCCTTATTAACGACCTACGGTCTTCTATTATAATATACAAAGTCTTAAACCCACTAGGCAGCACTTAAACCTTTACTACAGATATTTAATATCCGCAATATCCATAAACAGACTTAGACGCCTACTTTACGGACCGCTGCTACTACTAGTAGTACACATATTGACCAAGTCCCCGTAACCCCCGCGGCAACCCCCATACAAAAATATACCCCCGTAGACAAACCAGCCAGAAGTGCTTCGTGTGCGGCAAGGAAGGATGTTGGTCTATAAGGTATACCTAGGAAGAACGCGATAGGTCTAAGAAGAGATTTAATAAACGGATCAACCAGTTTATCTTAGAGTATAAAGGAGAGGAAGCAGAGGAGTCTCTTAACAAGTTAATGGAAGCCCTTATAATTGACTTTAACTTAAACACTTAGGAATAGGAGACCTTAGAGATATTCCTTACCACTTTTAGACCTTTTACGGACAGCTAAGCCTTTAATATTACGACCGTATTAGCCGACCGTTCCTTTATACACTTAATTGCGCCCAAAAACCAATCCGTAAGTACCCCTGTTATAGACATTATAGACTATAAGCAGGACCCATTTGCATATATCACCATAGAACGCTATACCCCTAGGGAATTCTACGGTGTTATAATCGACATAGGTGCCTCCAAGAAGTCTACTGCAGGCTACAGACAATATCTTGCATATAAGACCACCATAAATAATAATACGGACATTGATATTATGCAAACTAGGGCCATAAATGTCCAATTTGGCATCGGCTTAACCGTATTAATTGGATTAGTAGTAGTTAAGACTCCAATTGGCCTAGTTAACTTCCATATAGTAAAAGCGGATACCCCTTTTCTACTCTGCCTTGCGGACATAGACAGATTATAGGTATACTATAACAATGTTACAGACACCCTAATTGGCCCCGTAATTGCCCTAGGAAGCAAGTATGTCACCCTACTAATTACACAACAATTTAGACACCCATTCCTTATATAGGGAGAGACTTTACAGACCTATATTTAGGAATCTTTTAACTATAACCCGTGCTACCTTACCAGTACTAAGATCCACCGCCTATACCGCCGTTTCGGCCACCCATTAGCCGAAAAGCTGTATAGAGTCCTTAAACACTCTGGATATGACGATGTTAACAGAAAGGCAATTAACTACCTAACCAAATACTACTCCTTCTGCCAGAAATACGGACGTTCCCTAGGCCAATTCAAGTTTACTCTTTATAAAGACCTTAATTTCAACCACTCAGTATATATAGACATTATGTACATTAATAGCAGCCTAGTACTACATATAATTAACAAGGTAACCCGCTATTAAGCCGCCTGTTGGTTATAAAATATATTTATAAAACACACTTAGGATATCTTACGCACCTACTAGATTGACACATACGTTGGACCCCCTAAGTATATCACCCATAATGCTGGCAGGAACTTTATTAGCAAGGAATTCTAACAGTATGCTACGGCTATGGCTATTTTAACAAAAGCCGTTCTAGTTAAGGCGTATTGGTTAGTTGGGCTTATTAAGTGAGCTTACCTAGCTTTACAGAGAGCTTACCAGATTATTATGGATAAGTGCAAGGACATTTAAAAGGAACTGGCCTTATAGATGGCCGTAAAAGCTGTTAACGATACCGCTGGCCCTAACAGACTAGTACCCACCCTCTTGGTCTACAGAGCCTACCTAAGGATAAGTAACCTAGACCCTCCTGCCCTATCCATTACGGAATAAGCAGCTGCAATATGGAAGGCAATGGCCGAAATAGTTAAACTGCGGGCTAAATAAACTGTCAACAGCACTCTGTACCACCGTAATGGGCTAGACACAACCTCAGTTTATGACCTCCCGCTCAATTCTGAAGTCCTTATATGGCGTGAAAGCGGCAATTGGACCGGACCTTACTGTTTACTAGCTGTAGAAAACGTAACATGCTGTATATAACTTCCTAGCGGACTAACTAGCTTTAGGAGCATATCTGTAAAACCCTACTTTTAATCTAAAAACACCTATAATGTTAAACCAGACGAACTAGAAGCACCCGCCGGACTAGATAAACCGGAAGTACCCCCGCCTACCTTAGAAGTCCCCTAGGAACTTACTAAACCCATTAAACCTGCTATAAAGCGTGGCCGAGGACGCCCCTAAAAGCACCCCATAACTAAGAACCTTGTAATAGAGAATCACCTAACCTCCACAGGCATATCCGCAAGGCAATCTCCGTCTGCGGATATATTAGTTTTAGTACAGGAAACCCCTTTTACGGACTTATAACGCAAAGAGATTAACGGACTACTTAAAAAGGGCGTCTTTGCGGTTATAACAGAGAGAGATATTCTATAAGGCGTCCGTATATTCAACTTATGCTTTATTAACAAAATTAAGCACCCTGGTACTGATAAAGCCTTTAAGAAATTAAGGCTTGTTGTATAAGCTTATAATAACCAAGGAAAGGACTTGGTCCTTATATAATCGCCCACAATTTAACGAGTTAGTTAACAGATTATACTTACACTTATGCCTGGACTACAGCAAAGCAAACCTATAGCCCTTTACTTACGGGATATCTTATAAGCCTACGTGCAGTCTAATACCTACCTAAGTAGGGACATCTTTATATAACTACCCTATAAGCTCAACCTACAACCAGGAACAATTTTATGGGTTATAAAACCTCTTTACGGAGTACTAGAAGCCAGAAACCATTGGTTTAAGATATACTACTAGTACCATGTTAGTAAACTTAAAATGGAACAGTTGACCTACAACCCCTGCCTCCTATACAGCCCATCAAACAGCCTTAGTATTGTTGGACTCCAAATAGACAATACCCTCTTCTTAGCAGACTGGATATTTGCGGACGCTAAAGAGACTAAACTGTAAGAAGCTAAGTTCCTGGCAAAGTTATAAGAGCAGTTAACTAAGCAGACTCCAATTAAGTTTAACGGAGGCTTAATTATATAAAAGGGCAACTTAATCCAGCTAACCTAGGAACGCTAAGCTTAAAACCTAAAGCTTATTATAGCAAAGCCTACGGACCTTACTAGTTCCCGCGGAGAGACCCATAAAACCGTAAACATAAAGGACCAATATGCTGCATAGCGTGTAAGAGGTGCCTATATTGCTATAGTCTACCAACCCAAATCTGCCTATAACTTGTCCTTTGCGGCCCAGGCAGTAGATCTGCAAGAAGAAAATATCAAGCAGCTTAATAAGCGCATTCAGTGGTAAATTGACAATGCAGCAAGGGGACTTACTTTTGTACCACTAGACCTAAATTCCCTTAGCTTACTGGTATTTACGGACGCATTCTTTGCTAATAACAGGGACCTATTATCGCAAATCGGCTTTGTAATTGTACTTACGGACCATAATTAGGACGTAAATATCCTACACTAGTCCTTAATTAAATGCAAATAAGTAACCTACAGTGTACTAGCTTCCGAACTATATGCACTAGCTTATGGCTTTAATATAGTAGCCGCAATCAAATTAACAGTCCAGAAGATTCTACAACTGGAGCAGTTACCCCTGGTTTTATGCACCGATTTAAAGTCCCTCTATAACTGCCTAGTCAAACTAGGTACAACACAAGAAAAGAGGCTTATGGTCGACCTAATATGCTTATATCAGGCCTACGAACGACGCGAGATTATGGAGGTCAAATGGATTAGCGGCAGAGACAACCCAGCAGACGCCATGACTAAGGCAAAGCCATATTAAGCCCTTAAAACCCTAATTAACACAAATAAGCTCAATCTAAAGGTTATAGAGTGGGTGGAACGCGACTAACGGAGCACTTACAGTTCATTTATAGCCCATTGGAAGGCTATATGGTTCATCTACGGCCTGTCAGAAGACTGTATGGTTCATTTTATGGACCGTAAGCAGGACTTACAACCAGCTTAAAGCACCGTTTAAAAAGCAGCCTAGACGGCACCTCGGAGGAGATTTCTTATGTATTTTCTTTTATGTTCTACAGTTGTATTAAAGCAATTACGGAGGCTGTACACAGGTGGTTTCATTTTTCAAGTACCGCCAGTGTATAATTACAGCACCTGTTGTACTAACCGCGTGCCTACGCGTTCGGTACACTAAGTACGTGTTTACGCGTTGGTGCACCAACCACTGTTTACGAAGCACTAACTAATTAGGGGGAGGCATATCAGTATATAGACCTCGTAGTCTGCTTCAATACAGAAGACAGTCACCATCCAAATAAGCATACGATACTACATGTATTTCGTGCCCGTGGATACGACTCACTCGTGCTATTAAGTTAGTACGAACAATAACACTTTAGACATACGCGAGCAGATTTATAATTTTATAGCTAAGTAGGCAGCTAATTGCCTTATAGCTAAAGCTATATAAGAGACTTTTAATAAGATTGTAAAGAGCCTTATAGCCTTATAAAGTAGCTTAATCTCCTTTACTAGAAGCCCTAGTTAACCTATTTACTTTACTAAATATAACACCCTAGGTAGTACAGATATAATAGTAAAGTAATTAAAATCTATTAAGTTTTTTAACCCTTAATAGCTATTTAATAGGATAAACCCTACCTTTAAGAATTAGAGGATCTAAGTATAAGAAAAGCTCCGTATTAACTATAACTATTTCCCCTCTAAGCAAGCTAAAATACTTTACCTCTTTAGTTAAACCATTAGGGATACCTAGTAATACCTTTAGGCTAGGTTTAAGGACGAGTTACCTATTTGGTTTATATTTATTAATAAAATTATATAGTATCTAGCTGCTATTTATATTAATTTAAATAGAGTACGGGATGTCTATTATAACTATAACCGTCTAATAATAAAATTAAACTAATTCTTTACTAAGTTTTAGACTTAATTCTTATACCTATTAGGCGAAGGCCAGGTTCCCTCTAAAAACTACTATATGAACCTATATAGTAAGCTAATAGTCTAACTATAAGAAAAGATTACAGTAGCCTTAGATAACCTACCAACTTATTAAAGACTTACAGCCTAATATTTATTACTGGATTTAGAACTAAAATAAATTAACGCTTATTTTAATTAACTAAAGCGGCCCTATAGTAACCGGAATTTATTTACTATACTAATAGGAGCTAGCGTTGGAAGATAAACTACGACCGTCCTTATACCTAAAGCGGTTATAACTACTTACCTATAAGCCTCTTCTAACCTGCTACGTACTACACCCTTAGCTAATGCTTATTGTAATACTCTAATTAACCCTGCTATAGTTACGTACTTTAATTGCGGAAAGGATAGATACTTTACCTTATCTTACCTAGAGCTAAAGAATATGGATAATATTAAAGAGATAGAGGAAGAAGAAATGTCCGCTAAGTTAGAAAAAGAAGAATCCTAGAGAAAGACTCCCCCTAGGGTATCCTTTTAATTTTAAGGAAATTAATCTAAGTTAGCTAATAGGTGGAAAATACTTTACAGTTCTATATATAGTATCTTAAAACGGATATAGTTAATATAACTGCCCTTATTAATGCTAAAGTAAATAGCTTTACCTTTATAAATATTGCTTATATAAATAACATTGCTAAGTTCTTAAATATAAATACTACCCAACTAGCGAAGCCTATTTAAGTAAAAGGCTATAACAGCTAAGCCGGTAAGCCAGTTACTGATATCTTATAACTATATATCGCTATTAATAGACGGCGCTAATTTAGTATTCCTTTTGATATCTTAGACTCAGGATCCTATAATATAATCTTTAGCCAAATATAGATATCCTATTTTAATATTTGGCTAAACGTTTAATAAAGATAGTTTATCTAGCTAGAGAATAGACTAAAATTACCCTTCTTTATTAGAGAAATTCGGACTAACTATAAGATATTGGCTATAAAGGCTAACCCTATCTATTAGTAGGATATTAGGGACTACGACCTAGCCTTCACCTAAGAAGATGTCCGCTATTAGGCTGGTAGGAACTCCATACTAATAAAGATACTCCCCTAAAGTACTATAGTTAAGAAGGACTTTACTTATAGAAGTAAAACGGATAGTAATATAGATAACTTTTAAATTATAGAGATCCGGCTAATATAGAAGATGATATACTAATAGGATATAAAGAATAACCTTTAGAAGATATAATAAGAGCTAAAGGGAGTAAAGGTAACGCTAATATAACAGAGGCCCCTAAGGCTATAGATACCCCTACTATTTATTACGGAGTAAGTACTAGCGGTAATAATATAGAGTGAAGTAGATATTATTAAGCTATATATATAAACTATATAATAAAGTTAAGACATTATATAAGGAAAGAACGTAAAGAAATGGGGAGAATGGGGTATATATTATTAGCTTAGTTGCTTAGTTAATATATACGTAGGACAGAATAGGATTCGGGTAGTAGTCCTAATAGAACTTAGCAAAATTTAGTAAACTTAGTAAAACATAGCAAAATGCGGCAGATTGCTATTAGATTGCCATAAATTGCCATTAAATTGCTATTTCGCGGTTAGTCTCTTCTTACTAAGTTAGTAGAAATAGGTGGATGTGTATAAGGTGTTACGGAGGTATCCTATAACAAAACCCCCTATTTAAACTCAAGCTTCTGCAAGATAGGGTTATAGTAGTTTAGGGTAGAGCTTATAAAAGTCTTCTATAGCTTATATAAGTCCTATAGAGTTAACAGGTTCCTATAAGGGTTTAATAAAGCCTCTTTATTTTATAAGGTATATATACTAGCGTTTCCGCTTATTATACTTAATATCGTTAATTCTTTTAATAAGGCACTTATCCTTACTACCCACTTTAACTAGTAGGGAAGGGTCTTAGACCTATCTAGGCAAGGCGTCTAATATAGGGATAGTAGGGTAGAGAACTAACGTATAGAATATAGGGTGGATTTTAACCATATTAGGGAGCTTTAGTTAGTAGGTATAAGAAGAGATAATCTTTTTAACCTTATAAGGGCTAGAGTTCTTCCAATTAAGTTTCTTAATAGGTTGTTTTATATTTAGATTTCTTATATCTAGCTAAATAAAATTACTAATTTAGTAGGCCAGTGCTAGGGTTTAGTTCTTATTCGCTACGGCTTTATAAACAGATTAGGCCCATATTATTTTATTAGTAAAAAATTCTTATAGTTCTTCTATCTTCTTTATAAATTTATTTGCTTTTATAAGCTATAAGGCATAATAAGTAGGGCAAGGAATATTACTAAAGGTTTTAAAACCTATTTGTAAATACTAGTCGTAGTTAGCCAGGAACGGAGAGACCTTTATAATTTCTAAGACGGAGTTATTTGCGGTAAACTTAGCGAATATAAGCTAGTCTATCTAGTTGTCCTATAAATACGACGTGTATATTTAAATATTCTATTCCATTATAGCATTTATATATTCTATTTGGCTATCCGTTTCTAGGTAGTATACTATAGATAATAGTGCTTTAATACGGAGTTGGTAGTTGGTTCTTTCTAAAATATAAAGACAAATTAACTGCCTCTATTAGAGATAATTGTTTTAGGGAGTCTGTGGAGTTTCTATATATAATCCAGAAATAGTTAGGCAATAGTAGGTGTTAACATATTAGGGTAGGCGATTAAGTATCTTATTTTAAATAGTTGGTCTATAACTACTATAATATCTATACAGCCTTTACTTGCGGGGAGATTAATAATAAAGTTAATTAAGATATCCTTCTATCTTTAGTCTAGAATAGGTAGTGGCCTTAAGAAGCCGTTATATGTCTTATATAAAGCTTTAGCTTGTTAGTAGGTATAATAGCTAGAGATATACCTTTATATTATATTATATATGTTTAGCCAGTAGTACTCCTGTCAGAGTAGCTCTAGAGTTTTTCCTTAACCTAGGTAATTGGCTTCTGGTAGATTATATATATTTAAGGAGCTTAAGCTCAATTTTATTATAGTTAGGTATAACTAGGCGGTTCTAGTAATATAAGTGGTCTCTATAAGCTTTATATTTACTTAAAAAGATCTTTTTAGAGCGTCTAACGCTATCTTAAATTAGCTTAAGTGCAGTGTGTCTAAGAGTTAGTGTCGCTGCCAAGAGGCTGATAACGTAAGCAGTTAGCGAGCTTATAGAGTCGTGACAGTCAGTTAGCTATAAGACTGCAGCTAGCTGGCAGCTCGCTGCCTTGGTAGTGAGATTTGGTGGTAAGTTAAAGCTTTTGGTAGAAGTTGAGGATATTTAAATCTTTGTCTAAGATTGTACGCTAAGCAATAAGAAACCCATGGGAATCTCTTGCTTAACCATAGTAAATAAAGCATTTCCCCCAATATCTCCGTTCTCTTAGGCTAAAATTTACCATTCTATCACCTATGTAAAATGTAACGTATATTACATTTCACGCGTCAGCTAGGCAGTAGAGCTTCTTCCTCTACTTCTTTCTCTACTTCTTTCTTATTAAAGCCACCATCTACGCGTTACTTAACTCCTTTAACACCACATAAGGTTTATGGATTAATTACTTCCTCCTCTTTTCCAATTAACGATAATACCAAATTGGGCGATTAAGATAATTCTATATTGTAAGAGCCTCACTTCCTTAAAGCGCAATCAAAAGCGTGTTAAGCTCGCTAGGAAGCTTAACTGCTACTATAACACAGGCCTTAAGTTTATTAGGATTTGTTCTAATAACGATAATAAGCGGAATAACGTCATTCCTAATCCTCTTAACTGGTGGCTTAAAATCAGTTAAATCCTTTATCTAACACTTGCTAAGATTGCTCTTAATATATTCTCTATACTAGTAATAAGCTCTGCATATAAACGAGCCTTTAGTTAAGCTAAAAAGATTATTACTAATAAGCGGAATAGACTATTAGCCGACATAATTAAAGCAGATTAATATTAGAAGTGGTAGTTAATTAGAGGCCTTTTATTAAGCAGTTTAATCGACTATATTAACTTTAATAGAGCTTTAACTATACTCTGGTTAACGAGCTTAAATATTAATCTTACTGACTATAAGCCAACTACAGAGGCAGAAAAGCTAGCTTGGTAAGGTAGATTTAATAGAGCTTCGTATTTAATTAAATCTAATATAGAAATAGAGCCTCCGGAGCCCTTACCACCGACTATTCTATCTACCTTTTAAGCCTCTACGGGTGCAGGACGAGTTTAGCTATATTTAAATACTGTATTAGGTAAATTAGGGCTAGATTTTAATTAGGTAATGTTTATATTTGTATATAAAGAGGTGCTGCCAAAAATCCGAAATAAAACACCATAAATTCTATAAAAATTTCCTAATTAGGACAGCTAGCTAGCAGCTTAACAGTCAGCGTACGTTATACAACAGTTAGCGGACAGCGAGCGATCCAATTGACGCAGTCAGTCAGCTATTTTTCTCAAGATCGCAGCTAAGCTGACTGTTGGACACACTGCTTAAGTGTCTTTTAGATAAACTTATTATTTAGATATTCGTTAATTATAATCTATTTAATTAATTAATTAGTTATTTTAAGGATATATACCATAAGGTCTTTAGCCGGGGAATTAAATAGTTTGGGGTAAAGTAGGGTTTAATTATAGAAGGCACGCGCTTCTTTTTATATTGGCATGTCTTATAAATATTAGGTTAGGGTATTAGGCTTCTAGCCCTAAACGCCTAGGCGGTATATAATTAAAATTTAGAATTAAAATAGATATTCTAACTAATAGGCTTAACAGTAGCTTAGCTATTTTATGGTTATAGAGTACTATAGGTTCTTATAATCGCTAAAAACTTTAATTAGAAATCTAGCTCCTTCTAGTTCTAGTTGCCATTACTTAAAGTATCTAATAATAGCCAGTAATTCCTTATTATAGATCTCGTAATTATATTTAGCTAGGCTTAATTATTTTAAGAAGTATATTATAGGGTGTAATACTCCTTCCTTATTATATTAAGATAGAATGCCTCTAGTAATGTAATTAGATCAATTAGCTTTTATAACACTTATTTAGTCTATGTTAAAGTGTTAAAGTATAGGTATAGTAGTAAATATAACCTTTAAATAAGCAAAAGCTTTCTTATATACCTTACTAAAGATAAAAGCTTTATACTTTTAGGTTAAGGCTATAAGAAGCAAGACTAGGGCGGAGAAGTTATTAATAAACTATTAGTAGAAGTTAGCCAATCCTATAAAAGCCCTTACATCTTTAACATTCTTAGGTTCTTACTAGTTTATAATTACTTTAACTTTCTTAAGGTCTATTTATATACTATCTATAGAGATAATAAGTCTAAGGTATAGGACTTCCGTTTTATAGAACTTGTATTTATCTATATCTAATTATAGACTAGCTGCATAAAAGGCTCACAGGACCAGTTTAACATTTTTTTTGTGTTTAGCTAGATTATTGCTATATATTAAGATGTCGTTAATATAAGTAATATAAAAGATGTCTAGGAATGGACGCAGGGTATTATTTATAAAGTATTAAAACAAACTTGGGGCGTTTATAAGGCTAAATGGCATTATTAAGTACTTAAATAATCCGTATTAAATACAAAATGTAATAAGCCATTTATCTCCTTTTATAATATAAAGGCGGTTAAATACGTAGATAATATTAAGCTTTGTATAGAAGCAAGCCTTACTTAATTAATTTAGTATCTCTTAGATTAACGGGATTAAGTATTAGTTTTTAATAATAACAGTATTAAGAGCTTAGTAGTCTACGTAAAAGCGCAGACTACTGCTAGGTTTCTTAACAAAGATTACTAGTACGGCTATAGGTAAAGAACTTACTCTAATAAATCCTTTGTCTAGATATTTGTCTAAGTACTTCTATAGTACCTAAAGTTTATTCTAGGATATCCTATATAGGGGTCCAAATCTAGAATATTTTCCATCTTTAATTACAATCTTATAATTATATGAACGGCATTTTAGTAGCTTATTAGCTTTCTTTTTTCAGAATACATCTAGATAATTATAGTACTCTACTAGTACCTTTATGGCGGGGTTAGTGTGCTTTTTTAATACTAAGGCCTTCTTAATATTGGCAATTGTAATAGTAAAGATTATATATTCTGGTTTTCTAGCAAGTTATACTAGTAGAGTAGCTCTAATTATATAAATATTTAAAGTGTTAAACAAGCTTAGATTATTCTTAGTTTCTTATATAGTTTCTTATTTGGCTTTAGGTTTAGTATTAAGTACAGGGTTAGTATTAGATTTAGGTGCGGGTTCTTTAAGTATCCTTTTTATAATAAAATACCAGTTCTTCTAGTACTTTTATATATTAAGCTTAAGCTTCTGCTTAGTTTGGGGTAGTACAGAAGTTAAAGTTAGTTTGTATAATTTAGTATATTTTTTGGGTCCTTAGTAGACGTTAGCGGAAATCTTATATTAATAGAATTTGATAGAATTCTTAGGTTGGTAGAATTAGGTAGACTTCTTAGGTATAAGGTAAATTTTAGTATAAATTTTAGACTAGTGGATTCTAGTGGATTCTTTAGGTTTTAGTTTTAGGTCTAAGTAGTAAATTATAAGGCACTTCTACTTATAACGGGAGGCGGTAAATAGAAGCTTAAGATTGTCCTAATTAATAGTTACTTTATATTGCTTTATCTAGGGTTGTTTAAGGATTACTAGATAACCTAGGGTGGTTATAAAGAGCTTAATTAATTCTTTATAGTTTAGGTATTAAAGTCTTACGGCCGTTATATAAGTAATATGGCCTAAGACAGTATGTTTACTATTAAATCTAAATATATTAATCTTCTAGTTCTTTATTAACACCCATATCTTATCTTCTACTTAGAAGTCTACCTTATAATAGTATTAATTTATATCGGCCTTTTCTTCTCTTATACCTTTTTATGATTACTTAAGCAGTCTCCTAAGCTCTATATATTCTCTTTATAAATATCTAGGCCTTTTTATAGTTAAGGCGTTTACGGGCCGTTATAGGTCCTATAGGTCTATCCCAATTAAAGGATGTTTATGGCTTATATCTATAGAGTAACTTAAATAGTAATATTCCTATACTATTATAATGGAGCGTAATCTGAGCGTAGTCTATTATAGGTAGTAGTTCTAACCAGTTATCCTAGTAGTAGTTAATAAAGGGGCGAAGTCGCTAGTTAAGGTACTAGTTTATAATCTTAGTTTAGCTATCAGTTTAAGGGTAGAATATAATAGAGAGCTTAATCTAAATTCTAAAGATATAGTAGAATTCGTCCTAGAAATCTAATATAAATTAGGATTTATGGTTAGAGATAATTAACTTAGGAGCGCTATAGATCCGGTAGATGTTACTAATATATATATAGGCCATATCCTTTACAGTTATAGTCTTAAAGTAAAGGAGGGAAATAGCTTATTTACTTAGTTAACTACTATAAAGGCCATATTATAGCTGTGTTTATCTTTTAGGAATAATTTAAAGTCTATTATAATATATTATTAAGGGTGTTTGGGAACTAGTAGTGGACGTAGCCATTTAGGGGTTTGGTCCCTAGGGGTATCTATACATTTATAAGCATAACAATTTCTAATAAATTGTTCTATATTAGATAGAAGTCCTTCCCAATAGTAATAAAGCGCTAGTAGTTAGTAGGTTCTATCTTAACTAAGGTACACTATAGAGACTTAATAGTAAGCTTTATAGATTATTAATATCTAGAACTATAAGCCGATCTTAGTATAAAAGTAGTCCGTCTTTTATTTCTAACTTAGGGTTACCTTCTATAGCTTAGTCGCGGAGAGCTTTTATAGATTTAGCTATACAGTTTGCGATTAGGATATAATTAATTAGTCCTATTAATTTGTCTAGGATCTCTCCTTTTAAGGATACTAGCTTAGTTTATTTAGAGCTTAGTTCCTTAAGAATATATAGGTTAAGCTATTCAGGACAGAGAAGGGCTTATATCCGGTACTAAACCTTTAGTTTATTTTATAGCTCCACGTCCTATTCTCTTTAGTTAGGGCATTAGCCTTAGAATTATATCTGCTGGGACGGTATATAATTATAGCGAAGAATTAGGAGAGTATTTTAGCCCATTAGGCCTATTAGCTAGTAAGCTGCTTTATTATTATAAAATACTTAAGGGCTTTATAATTAGTATAGACCTTAATCTAAAAGTCTATACTACTAGGCTCTGCACCCTACTAGAATAACAATTATATAATAGCTAGCATTTCCTTATTATACACCTTATAGTTATACTTAGCTAAGGCTATTATTTTTAAGAAGAGTGCAATAGGGTACTACTCGCTATGTGGATATAGCTATAAAAGAACTTCTACTACTACTCTATTAGAGGCGTCCGTTTCTAGTATTAATTCTAAGTCTAGGTTATAGTGATAAAGAATTAGAAATAAGATTGGTTGGTTCTTTAACTCCTTAAAGGCTTTTATATAGTTATTATTAAAAACAAAAGATGTATTAATCCTAGTTAGTTATATAAGAGGCTTAGCTATAAGCCTATTATCGTGGATAAACTAATAGTAGAAATTATAAAAGCTAAGAAAAAACTAGATGCCTTTTATAATATAGGGGGGTTTCTAATTATAGATCGCCTTACCCTTTTTAGAGTTAACTTTAATTTCTTCTATACTAATAATAGACCTAAAGTACTTTGTATATTTTACTTTAAACTCGCATTTCTTAATATTAACCTATGTCACGCGATGGGTTAATTAAGACTCTAGCACTATAATACAACAAGCGCAAGCCTGTACAATTGGAATGTCTATAGACTTGGATATTAAGATAAGGAGCAGAAGAAGGTCGTGAAAAGGACACGTCTATATATATGGAGCCAAAACGTAAGCGAAACCCCTGATTAGGCCCTATCTAGGTTGCGTATATTAGTGCCGTAACAACCTATAGGCCTGCATTCTGTAGCTTATCTAGGACCTTCTTAATATAAACTTAGTGCTTAAGTTTATTATTTAAGTATATAAGAATGTCGTCTAGGTATGCCATACGGAATTTATTAAGGTAGTTAAAAAGAACATTATTTATATACCGTTAGTACGTAGCTAGCCCATTTATTAGTCTAAAAAAAGGACTTTATATTTATAAGAACCATAGCGGGTACGGAATATTATTAGGTCTTCTGATATAGGGTCTATTCTAATTTAGTAAAAAGCTTAGCAGACATTAAGCTTAATAAAGATTTTAGCTCGGCTTAAATATATAAGGGTCTTATTAATTAGGGGGAGAGAGTAATAATCTTTCTAAGTAATAGTATTTAATTTCCGATAGTTAATATAAAAACAAAGGCCTTTATTAAGCTTCTTTATAAATAAAATGGGGGAAGTAAAAGGGGCCTAACTTAGCTTAATAAATCCTTTATAAAAGTTATTAATTAAATACTACTTTATTACTTTTAGTTCTTCTATAGTTTGTTAATAAAGGGGGCTATAGCCTAGAGAGTTGTCGGCCTCTAATTAAATCTTATAATTATAGGTTTAGTATGGGGGGTAATATATCCAACCCTACTTTTAAGAACGTATCTTTATAGTTTAAGAGATAAGTAGGGAAAAGGCGCTTAACTAGCTCCTTATTAGTTTCCTCTACTAGCCCTTTTTCCTTCTTATTAATAATCCGGTTAATTTTATATAAGCTAGTTATAAAGACCTTATTATCCTTTTAATATATATTAAAGTGGAAACCTATAACACTAATTACCGCAATATCTATAACCGACTACCGCTACCATATCAGATATCATCTTATAACTCACTACCGTACCTTTTATTATCGCATATCTCACTACTCATTTCTATTACCTATTTATTACCTATTACTAACTAAGTGGCAATGTCGAGCTGGTGGCCAATTAGGTAATAGTTACAAATTATCGTCGGCATCGCCATCAACCTTTGCCACGTATTTCGTGTATATAGTACACCTAATTTCCGTAGATTTATAATTAAGTCGTTTACTTAATTCTCCTACACTGCAAAGCTTACAATATCTACTATAGGGGGGTTATATAATAGTGTTACGGGACACCTCCATAACACCTTATATACGTCTACCTATTTCTATTAACTTAGCAAAAAGAGACCGACGGCGAAACGGCAATCTAATGGCAATCTACGGCAATCTAACGGCAATCTGCCGCATTCTACTATATTTTACCAAGTCTACTAAATTCTGCTAAGTTCTATTAGGACTACTACCCGAATCCTATTCTATCCTATATATATATTAACTAAGCAACTAAGCTAATAATATATACCCCTTTCTCCCTATTTCTTTACCTTCTTTCCTTATACAATATCTTAACTTTATTATACAGTTTATATACATAGCTTAATAATATCTACTTCGCTATATATTATTACCGCTAGTACTTACTATGTGACACTATATTGCGTTAACCCTATATACTACCCTCTAAAATATAAAACAACCCTAAAGCCCCTATAATAGCCGCTAGTATTATATCTATACTTTAAAAACAATTAGTAGAAATATAAAAGTCCTTTATAGACGCCCTTATATAGAATTAAGCTTCTTTAATTTAATAATAAGCTAAATAAGAAGCATGATATTAGCAAATAATTAAGGACCTTTAAGAAGAAATCCGCACCCTTAAGATACCTATACTAGGGCCCTAAGACCATATACTATTTCTAAAGATAAACATATGGGACGAGAGTCCCGAACCTATAGTAGCTATTTACCCTAAATTAACTACTATATTATAATAATCTAAATATCTACTAAACCCTCTAATATTTATTAGTAAATAATAAGAACTCTAATTATTTCTAAGCCAGCTTAAAAATAAGCTAACTAGTAATGCTAACTGCTACTTAACTAAAGCTAACTAACTCTGCCATGCCCTAAGTTAACTAAAAAAAGACATAGCTAACCTTATTAAATCCCTTTAACCAAACATAGTATAAAGTCTAGTTGTACTCTTTAAAGCTATATATGGAGATCTAAACTAATAAGCTACTACTTAGAGGAAGATAAACTATATAACTTAAGAAATATAAAGTTTTTTAGTATACTTCTCCAAATTTAACTATTATGTAAAAGAAATAGGCTAGAATAACTCTGTACTAGTTAATAGCCTTATTAAGTCCTTAAGCCCTAAACTAAAAACCTTTTTAATAAGCGTAGACCTACTAGAAGCCCTTAATGCCTATATAACCGTTATTAATAAACGGTATAATGATATACTACGCCTAATACCGAAGTCTACTCCCTAATATAATATAATAACCCTATAAATGTCTACTAAGTTATTATCTTAGCCTAAGCACCCTAATGCTATAGATATTAATATAGGAACCCTAGGATATGCCCTACTGGGGTCCCCTAAATAAGAATAACGCGTTAAGCTAGGCCTTTGCTTTAAATACGGAAGTAAGGTTCATATCTTAAAATATTGCTCTGTCCCTATACCCTAATACAACCTATAAATAGCTAATACTAGTAACCGTTTACCGTATTAATCCTCTAGTTACCGTCCCTAATCTTTACCTAGTTCTAGCCCCGTATTTAGTAAGTACTACTTATAAAAACAAAGTTATAACTAATATTCTATAGGAATTCCTTCCCGCTTACTACTAAAAGGTATATCCTAAAGTTAAGTCACTCTCGAGAATAGTTATATTATAGGATCTTGTTAAATATATTAGATATTATAAATCCTAACTCTTAAAATCGTAGTATAACTATTAACTACCATCTTTAGTAGAAAGGTTAATAGGCTAATACTTAAGTTCTAATTAATACAGAAGCTAGCGATATAGAATTTATTAATAAGATCTTTATATAAGATAATAGGTTTACCCCAATACCCCTTAACCGGCATACCTAGAGGCTAAGCTATAGGCTAGACTACTAAATGGCTAGCCCCTATAAGATCCTTAAGAAGGAAAGGCACTCTTTTAAGGTTAAGCTACTAGAGTTAATAAAGATCCACCCTATTTCTCTATAGATTAACTGCGGAAGGCCGCAGACAACCTATTGCCTAGATAGTATAACGACGCCCTACTACTAATTTAGATTATAGAGGATAAGGAATAGGAAGTTAAAAAGGACTAGAGTACCTTAAAATACTATATAAGCTAGGTAGGTTATAATAAAGATCTAAAATGATACCCTATATTTAATTTTAAGTACTCTCCTTATAGGTTATAAGATTTCCACCTAGCCCGTCTAGACCTCCCTAGACTACCTAGTAAACTAAATAGCTGGATTAAATACTAGGAAGAAGGGTTAGATAATTATAACAATTTAAATAATAATAAAGAACTTAGATAATAATAAAGGACTTAGATGATAATAAAGAACTTAGACAAAGCCTAAGGGCAGGCTTTTTTAGAAGGGGGGGGTAATATAACGGTGCTGGAGCTTGTTACCTACAATCTGCCATTTTCTAGATAATCTGTTAAATTCTGCTATATTCTACTAGCACTACTTATAGAGCTAACTAATTAGTATTTTCCATTCCTGGGATAGAAAATCGCCATTAGCTTGCTTACTACTAGCGCCTTAGCGACCCCTTTGTATCTTGCTAGTCTCTAATAGTCTTCTTCTTCTCCTTAGCTTAATATTCTTGTATAGTAGCAATCTACAAGCTTTGGTTTAAAAGTACTTATATAAGCCCGTCAAATATAATATATTATTTAAATTATTAAATTATGCTTTTATATATACTTCCTAATATTAATAAAATATATATAAAATATTAAATTTATAAAATTTATACTTTTATGTATGCTTAGTAATCTTATAGTTAGCACTTAGTAGCTAAATGCTAAGACTTAATTATAAAAGCCGCGTTTAGTTGCTAAATGTTAGAAAATGCTAAAATAGCAGAAAAGTAAAATTAAATACTCATAAAAAAATTCCTAACATAAGGAAGTATCTCTTTATTACTGCGTTGTTATGGCCTTTTATATATTGTTCTATAAATCTAGTTAAAATCCCTAGATCCTTTTCTTATTCTAGTTTATTTAACTATTTAGCTCTCTACGTTCCTACCCTTAGCCTATTAGTGATTTTTTATATAGATGCTCTATCCCTTAAATAACCTAATATACTTACCCTTTAGTTTATCTTTTATTTTTACTATATAAGGATTCTCTTCTATATTTTCCTTTAGCCCGCGTTTTATAAGTAGATCTTTAAAGTCTTTATACCTAGGTACTTCTTAATTATAGTATTAACTTTTCAATCATTAGGTAGAACACTACGTTTTTTTTAGAATTGTTATAGACTTTATTCGTTCTTTAAAATCTTAGCTCCCTAGAAGTCTTTATCCTATACTTATTCACTTTTCTTAAAACTAAGCTACTACTCTCCCCTATTAGTTGCTCTCGGTTATAGGTTCTAATGCTTCTCTTACCTCTTCTTAAAAGCCTTAAGTCCATAGCCTTTTGCCTTTATTAAGTGGTAAATTAGTACTAGTATCTTTCTTATACTTACTTAATTCTTTTTAAATGCTTCTCCTTCTATCTTATAAAGTAATAAATACCATATTTAACGGAGTTGTAATTTCCGTTACTAAACCTTACTCTATAGCGGTCTTAGTCTCTATCTTTAATATAATATCTCTAAGATCTACACATTTCTAGTAAACTGCCTTTATTGCCTTATTATCTATAAATCTTTTACCTAGCTTAAACTTATCGTCTTTAATATCTAACTAGTATAATGGTTTGTTAGTTTCTATAATTTATATAAGTTCCCTTTTTAACCCATTTGTCTTACTATAGAGTCCGCCTAGATATCTTCTACTACTAAAATCCCTAGTTTAGCCTCTACTCCTTAGTTCTATAATCGCTTAATCCTTAACCTTTAGGTTTATATAGTTTCTTATTTTTCTATTTCTTGGATTCTCTGGTACTATTTAGGTCTATTAACTCTAGTCCGCCATACTATAGTTTTAACGCCTACTATAATGCTTAATTCGTCTATACTAGTCTTATTATACTCTTACTATCTTTTTTAGCCCAATAAAGCCTATTATTAATTTTAATTGCTTAGCTAATTAGTTCACTTAGAGATATTGCATCTTCTATAGGTATTATTGTCGTTTAGACTTTTAACTTTAGTCCTCTTTAGTACTATACTACTAATATTTAAAATTACGCCATATAGTCTATTACTAAAAATCTCTATATAAGTTTAGATGGCATTTTTTCTATAGTTATTATCAATTATAGGTCTCCGTATATTTATATAAGTCTATTTACAAATCCGTTCTATATTACTAGTTCCGCCAACCCTATTTACTAATACCTCTATAAAGTAGGGTTTAAACTATTCTAATACCTAACCCGTTAAGAGCAGTCCTATATACGCAACTTGGTCCAATAGTATAGGCAACTTATCTCCTTTATGTTATATCTTAAGCTTTAACTTCTTTCCTAAAAACCGTTTAATTAATATTATCTTAATCTTTATCGTTCTAAAGTTATTAAGCTTTAATTTAAATCCTGCTTAGTTAATATTAATACACTCTATTACTTCTCTAAATCTTTCTATTATAGCTATTTATAAGTTATTAGTTCTTTTTATACTTCTATCTTCTTATAACATAGAGGTTAATGCTCCAGGTATTGTTATAGGCACTATCTTAAATGGCATATTATTTAACTTTATTAATGCCGTAATTAGGTAGTAAATATATAGTAAAGCCTTAGAGTAGATACTATAATAGACTTATTAATAGGCTAGGTGTATAGGTAAATAAGAAGTTAATAACGTAAGTATAACTAATGGAGTGGTTACCTAATAGATTAACTCTAATTATATTCTAAGATTACTACAAAAAAGAGAACTATTTAGATAGGGATTATAGTCCTTTAAATATATAATCTAACTCCTATAAAATATACTAAGTATATTAGTATATTAGTACGTCGGTATATTATATATTTCTACGTTTCTACGTTCCGAACTAATAATATAACGTATTATATAACTCGGTTACCCCTTATTCTATAGCTTGATTAGTTCTAGCACCTCCCATATTATCTTAATTAACTTATTTATATCTCCTCTTAGTAGTTATACTACTGCCGATATAAGGTCCGTAATAACTAGCTTTACATAACTAGTAAGATCTCTTACTAGGTTATTTACTAGTATACTTAAGCTCTTATTCCTATTTCTATATAAATTCTTTAAAGTATAACGGCACCGTTATGGAACCTAGCTAGGGCTTAGCTAAAGACTTAGTATATATATAGACGTATGCTCTACCTTCTTCTGCTCCTTAGCTTAATATCCTTATCTATAGACTACTAACTATATTGGCTTGCGCTCGTTACTTTATAGTACTAAGGTTTTAATTAACTAAGTCGCTGTAATTTAAAGAGGCTAAGGGGCCTTTTCCTCCTATTTCTATATACGGTTATTCTCCTACTAGTTCCATTAGCGTTAGAACCTTTATTTTCAGTCCTAGTTCTTAAACTAGCTCTATTAAAGAGGCAGAGAAAAGCTTCTAATTTACCTTTTTATAGAGAAAGAAGTTTCTTAAAAGGGGATTTAGGTGTCTTTATATCTCTTTAGTAAATTGGAAGAAGGCTATAATTTTATAGTTAGATTCTATTTCTTTTATTATAGTCTAATTATTATATAGTGTCACGGAGCGAGTACAAGCGACGATAATATATAGCAAAGTAGATATTATTAAGCTACGTACATAAACTGTGTGATGAAGTCAAGACGTTGCGTGAGGAGAGAAGGTAAGGAAACGGGAAGAAAGGGTATATATATATCGTTAGTTTGATTGCTTAGTCGACACGTGCACGGAGCAGAATAGGATTCGAGGGGCGGTCCTGGCAGAACTTGGCGGAATTCGGTGGATTCTAGCGGAATATGACAGATTGCCGTCTCGCGGTCGGTCTCTTCTTACTGCGTCGGTGGAAACAGGTGGACGTGTGTAAGGTGTCACGGAGGTGTCCCGTGACATATAGAATTCTAGATATAAGGAAAGGAAAAGAAATATAACATAATGCTTTACGCTACTCGGCTACTAAATAACCTAAAGAGGTAGCGTATCTAGCTTAATACTAAATACGCTATATAGAACAATATATAAGCTAATATAGGCAAAAAAAGCCGACGCAGGCCAGACTCGAACTGACGACCCCGTAGGGAATAGATTTCTAATCTATCGCTTTAACCACTCAGCCACTGCGCCTTATTGATACGGCTTAATAGTAATAATATATATTGCTTCTATCTTAGATAAAATTTAAAAAAATCTCTTTCCGCAAGAGTATATATCCTTTAATGCTATAAGTTAGAATTGCTATCTACTTTAGTGTTTTTTATAATATATAACGGCGATTTTATTATCTATAAAGTCTATTAATTTGGCTATATATATATATATATATATAAGGCTAAAGATAATTATATAGTAATTAAATAAGTACAGAGGTCGCTAATAAAAGTCCTTATACCTTCCTAATTAGGAAAGTAATTTACTAAATTAAAATTATTATATAATTTATAGGATTAAAGTAGTTATTATAACTTAAAATTTATTATAATTTATTAATGCTATAATTTACGCAGTTATAGCGGGGTCGTGCCTAAATTTACGTAGGGTAGGCTAATAGCTACGCACCTAGATAGCTTGCCAAGAATAAGGTTAATTTTTGATTCGTTAGTAGTCGTCATTTTTAGGATTTATAGGGCTAGGAAGGGTCCAATTGGCGTCTTGGCGAAAACCTTATTTTAACATTCCGAACTTTTAAATTAATTGGTCGGTTCGTTTGTTAGTTTGTTAGTCGGGGTCGGTCTAGTCGATATTCAATATTCAATCGTCCGTCCATTTGGTAAATAAAGAAGCTCAGGACACCGCAAAGGTGGTAGAAGTGGTGACTTCTTCAATAAGGTGGTAAATTAATTGCTTAGTAAGCGCTAAATATAAAGATCAGATGCAGTACGGTAGGCAGGCCGTGTCACGGGACTCCCCCGTTCTCACGTCCCTGCGCATTTTAACGTTCTTGACCCGTGCTCACGTTCGTCCCGAGACACCTGCGCACATACCCCTACAACCCCTATTTATACCCATACCTGGCACACAGAAGACTCTTCTTCTTTATCCAGATGTCTTTGTATCAACCACGCATAGTTACGTGTACATAGCCTTCTTAATTACTACCTCATTTAGTACCTTGTGTCCCGGTTCGTGCCTACTCTGTGATACTACATCTGGATCCCTTTTCACACCTAGCGGGCCTGTGGGCTACTGGTTGCGGAGTATGCCTTTCTACGCCTGCAGGGTAGGAACAGGAGCTGCTGGCTGCAGGTAGACTAGGACGCTAGGGTTCTAAACTGGTTAACAAGATTCCGCGCCGATTTGCATACGGACCTCAAACCTGCGCTGGCACCATACTGCCACCCGAACCGACAAGCCTCATGCTGATACGCTTACGAGACGACCCCGTTGCTGGCACTGTACTGCTACTGTCTGAACCTGTAGCCAAAGCTTTCTGCATCTAATACCAAATGGTCCTAAGCCGCCCAAACCTGTCACTGGCATCGTACTGCTGCCACCAAAGCCATCCGCATTTGATACCTAGATTGTCTTAAGCCGCACGACCCTGCGCTAGTACCATACTGCTGCCAAACTGACAAGCCTTGTGCTAATATGCCTACGAACCCTAATAACCTGTCGCGCCAATAAGCCTACAACCCAAACACAACTGGGTAGAGCCTCGCTCCCTAGGTACCCTGCCAGATAGAGCGTGGCTCTCTGGACCAACCCTGTTGCTTGTATCGTACTGCTACCTGAACTGATAACGTTGTGCTGATATGCCTACGACCCAGTCGCTTGCATTGTACTGCTACCCAAACCAATAAGCTCCGTGCCAATCTGCCTATGGAACCCAACGCTGGCACCGTACTGCCACCAACAAGAACCTGCCTACAATATAAATACTGCACCGCACCAACAGAGTCTGAAGCTCGGCCAGTGTTGCCGAAAGCTCCGGGAGTGCTCGCCAAGGCACTAAAACCTCGGCTAGTGTTGATATTCTGACACCAACCCAGCTTCACTTGGTACACAATTTAAACTTTCATTAAATTACGTCTAGAGGCAATAACATAATTATATTTCGATTATAACGTTAATACAGCTGTTTTAAACCTTTAATTAAATACTTCCTACCATTTATCACGATTTCGAAAGATATTAGTAATAAAATGGACAATATAAGTTTTAGGAGGTTTTATTAAGGATCTAATATAGCTATAGACCCTAAAGAACCAGTAGTCTAGAAAGGTATTTATTAATATTCTATCTATATTATTATCTTAATCTAGCCTAACTATATTAGTTACCGCCGAATTCCTTCTAGCCCCTAGAGAATAACTGCGATAACTCTTATATAAGCACCACAGGTATATATCTAGGTTATATCCATAATCTAATATGGAATAGACACTACTTGACAGTCTAAACACCTAATTTTATAATAAGGTAAAGTAACTTCTGGTAGTTATAAGAAGGATCTAATTAGGATATAGACTAAGAATTTTCTCCAAAATAGGCAGGTAAATGCTTTTAGTGGGATAGAGGTCGCATAAGATATAAGTTATATTTTAGATAAAACTACGTTATATCTATAATCTAACCTTAATAGATTATTAATAAAGTCCTTAATAGCCCTAGTAGCTCTATCCAAGATCCAGACGCCACTATAATAGCTATATATAGCACTCTAGCAAATAGGGTAGTAGCTTCTAGGCCATATTCTAATCTAGACTTAGATAGTAGTAAGGGTAAGGGTTCTGGCACTTATAATACTACTCCTTGGCTAAATACTATAAAGGGGCGCATTTCTGGTGCCCCTAGCTAATATACTAAGGCATAGTACCTTGGACTTGACAAGCGCCTAGGGTAGGTTCCGTTTTTTTATATTAAGGTAATATCTAGCATGTATCTAGCTTATATCCAAGATATAACCTAAATATAGCCCCATGGCGAACATTTCCTCGTCCATATTCTGCTAGAGGAGATTTTCTATAAATGGGATTATACTATTGGGAAGACTATAAGTTATAAGTGCTATATATCTTTGTTATATCCTAGATTTAACTATAGTAGGATCTAAATGCCAAGCACACTATTTGCGCTTAGGAAAAAAAATTCGCAAATAGTTATAGAGGATTAATTAAGTATATTAAGTCGCATTTCCTAGTAAGATCCTAGATATATCTATATTGCATCCACGTTATAACCTTTTTCTAACCTTAAAATAAAGAAAGGTGTAGGCTATATAATTAAAAGTGTAAAGCCTAGAGGTTAAAAAGAGCTAGAATTGGATAATTTAGATAGTATGGTTATCTATATATCTATATTATATCCTAGATCTAACTTATTTTAGCGGCTTAGAAGACACTTTGTAGAGCTATTTATATAAAAGAGGAACTGCAGGTTATATACCCTGTTAGTAAAGCAGTAAGAAAGGCTAGAATATATTATAATGGTATAAACTATTGTTCTTCTATCCAGGATATATTGCTAATATATTTTAGCGCCCCTAGCCGAAAATGCACCCTTAATGGCCAAAGGTCATGGAAAACGCAAAGCAACTTTAGCAGATCTAGGTATGTTATTATTTATAATTTTATTATATTATAGATCTAACTAGAATATATAGAGGAGCCAGTTAAATAGATGCGCATTATATTCTATTTTAGAATTCCATTAATACCTAAGAATAAGGCAAGTTTAGGCAGTTCTAATTACTATATAACTATAATCTAACTATAATCTAACCTTGATATAGCCTGACCGCACTATAATATTTAAGGTTATTGGCAAGTCTAATAAGCAGAAGTGTTCTTTATATAGGACTAGTAGCAAGAGTAGGTTTGCTAGTTATATTTCTAATATATCTTAGATCTAATGTAAATAGCATACTTATCTAACTAGGCTATATATATATAGTTTAACAAGGTATGCTTATAGTCTTTAATTATATTGCTGATATATTTATAATCTAACTGTAAATAGAACTTTGTTTTACCCAGGATAACGCTGCCAGGGGTTACAGATGACTTTAATAATAGAAAGACATTTAATACTAAAGAGGACTACGCTATATAGGTTAAATAGGTTATAGCGTTTATACATCTTAGATATATCCTAGTTCTATCCTAGTTCTATTATAAACACTAAAGCATTAAGCGCGGGCATAGAGCATAGCGTGGAGCATATAGGTTAGGCTTTTTTAGATATTATAATGTCCTTATATCTAGGTAATAACCTTAATATAACCTCTACTCCTTATACTCGTGAATATAAAAATTTATATTAACCAAGTTCTTATTCTAATTTTCTTAGCTCCAACTCCAGCTTCCAATTTTATAGTTCAATTGCCTTTACTTTAGCTTCTATATATAGAACCCTAGCCTCTTATTTACAAACATTTAATTAGGATTGCTGTAGTGTTAACTGTTATAAGAATTAAGCTTGTTAAGTAACTGTTATATAAAGTAAAGACTGTAAGCTACTTTTATGTCTTAAATATAGTTAGCTTATAAGCTAAATATATCAAGGATATATCTAGATAATCTTACTCAACGGTAAAATAGGTTTAGGAGAGAGCGAAACCTAGCCATTATTTAATATTATAATAGAGGAGACTAAAAGATATTAGCTTTATAGAACTTAGTAAAATCTAGAATATAATATACCGGAGCGAATAGAGGCAATAGATTATAAGCGAGATTTTAATTATACGCCTCGCGAACTTTGTAATTGCGACTATAGGCGTATACTAGTTCCAGAAGATAATATATCTAATATAACATTATTAAAATTAAAATCTTCATCCTCTTTAATATTTATAGATATAGCATTAGCTTTTCCTTTGCCAGTATAAGTCTATTTTCTTGATTTTTCTAGCTCTTTTAAACCTTATTAAACTATAGCAGATTATATTAGCAATATATCCACATTAGAGCCATAATAAAGCTATATATTTACGCTTCTATATAAGAGCCATTCTTTTAGCGACAGATGTAGTTCGCGACGTATATAAAATTCCATATTAATTATACGCCTTCTATGCTTTATAATTAAAAATATTAATTCTCTGCCTACTAAATCTATTATTATAATACTATATAACGGATATAACAGATATACAAACATTAAAATAGCGGCGAGAAGGCTTAATCAACGCCCTAGATTATTTGCTTGGAAATAGGAGCATTTAATGGCGTTTATATTCTTTACAATTATAGAGAATATATTATTGTCCATTTTATTATAATACGGATTTATTCTAGATGCAATATATATATATCGCTTATGTCGACACTAGTTTACAATTTTATGGTTATTGCTATACTTTTCTATAACCGCAAATATTAGAATGTGGATATAATATAGATAAATTAGGGATATAATATCTCCATACTTTTAATCACGTTTAAAATTTCGTAGTATTGCTTGTGGCTTATAGCCTCTATAATTAAAGCTATATACTGCCTAATACTATCTTAGCCTATATTTCCGGCTCTAATAACCCAACGAATACCGCGAAGAATGTGGATTTGGCAATATATAATTATAGACTTTATATAGCCCTGCTAAGTCTGCGAGGGGTTAATATCTACTAGGTAAAGGCCAAGCCCTAATATATTTTAGTAATATTTTTAATATATACGCATTATAAAATACCTTTTACCTACGCCCTATCCATATCTATAAGAGCTGCATAAAATCTACATTTATAAATATAACTCTAATAAGTTAGATAGCCGCAATTCTCATATAAGCGGAATATAGTATAGAAAAGTTATTAATACATTTCTGCTAATTAACCCATGGCTTGGTTTATAAAAACTCTTATTAGTATAATAACTATAGCCTTATTAGAATAAAGATATAACCGTAATATAACCGTAATATAACTAGGTTATATAATACCTTTATTAATTCTAGGGACATTTGTGGTAATTATAACCTTATCTAACCTAGCTGTACCAACCCGTTTAAAAGATATATCAATTTCAAATGTTTTTAACATTAAGAGTATTTCTACCTAGCCTTTTTAAAAGCATATAATTATTAGCTTGCTATCTTGGTAGAATATATCTTATATATATCTAGGACCTGTTTTATAATACAGATACTTTTTAAATATTACCCCTTATATATCTTGACCTTGCGGAAATAATAAAAGCTGTTGCTTTTTAATTAGGTATTAAATCTTATTAAGATTTACAAGGCTTTGGTAAAGGCTTAAAAGGCTAGTAATATTATATTTTTTGCAAAACTCTTTTATTAAAGGGCTGTATATAAAAGAGCCTAATAGAATAAGGATAGAGTATTAATATAACTTGGATATAACGTACTTAAAGTAAGCCCTGGCCCCAACTATCGCTGGATTTATTGTTGAAGTTCTTTAATAAGCTGTATTGGAACCTTTAATAGAGGCGCTAGAGGATACATATATTTGCTATAAGAAGTTAAAATAATATATAGGCAATCCTTAATATTATCTAGCTATATATAGTTGAACTCTATATTATAAGGGGCTAGTACCCATTTTTCAGGTCCTTAGGTATGGTTACAGCCTAGATATATTAAGGTTATATTATAGTTATATGCGTATTATAATAACTTACCGCAATTATCTAATCTTTTCTTTCTATGCTTTACCACTGTATAGGTTTCTAGAGTGCCCTAATAGCCTTAGTCAAGTAAATCTCTTAAATATTTTAATAAATATCTTAAAACTAAAGAAAGAGACTTTTAGTAGTATTTTTTATAGTTTTATATTCGACTTCCCTTAGTACAGTATATGCTTACTATAGGTCTATCTATAAGTGACTAGTTATAGCTTAGTTATAGTTATAATATATTTAGGATATATTAGACACTAACCGTGTACTTTATAATATAAAGATATGGCTTATAACTAGCACTCTGCTCTATACAGGCAATCTAGTGCTAAAATATATAATAAATACTGTTATAAAGTCTATATACGTTAATAAGAATAGATAATATAAATAAGTATCTTACATATTTGTATCTCTTCGTTTAAGATTATCTTAATTTAATTCTGTTAAATCGCCAAGGAAATATATAAAAGTATATAATGTCTATATTATAACTTAAATATAGTAACATAATATCATAGATATATTATACCTTTTCTTGCAATTTACGTATTCTTTCCCAGTCTTCCTCTATAACTTGCTTATAGTAAAAGTTTTATAGCTAAGGGTCTAAGTATTCGCAGCAAAATACGCCTATACAGGGTATCTGTCTCCTAAAGCACTTTTAGAGACTAAGAAGAGGGTATATTATACTTATCTTATTCCTTAATATACACGAGTATTGTATCTATCTATATTAGAACCCAGTTATATATAAGATCTATCTAAAATATAGTCTCTTATATTTTTATACATCTTGGTAATATTCTTATTATTTAGCTATAGGCTAGATAAATCTATTATATATCCAATCCTGTGCTTAGAGGATATAGGATATTCTAGTATCTCTTAACTAAATATAAGTCTTTCTACTGCAAGCGATCTAGTTTGTGTAATTGATATTAAGCCTGGCTATATTATAGAAATAATTAGTTTATATATTATATATAGCTTATGTTATAGAATTCTACTTACTACTAGCGTTAAAGAAGAGGCATTGGCAGATTGTTATAGCATAGACATTTAGGATTGTATATCTTTGTAATACTCCCAATATAAGCCAGATATATTCTAATTACCATCTTTAATATTTATATATATGCGTTCCTCCTATACCTATTACCCTTTATAGAAGAAGTCCTCCTGTAATTATTCCAAGTCTTTAATTAAGGACTAAGTTGCTTCTATTAGCAGTAGTATAGAAGAACTACCTAAGATAGGTAAGTATATAAGGGTGCCTGGATTATATCTTAGATACATTATTAATCTATCCTAGATATATCTCTGCGCACTTTAGGGTGGCTATATATTATTAGCCATTTCTAATACTAAGATCGCATAATCTTAGATATACCAAAAATAGAGTATAGTTGCAATATTATACAATCAAATATAGCTTTAATGGCGATAATTTTAAAGAATTTTATATTAAAAGCTTATAAAGTGTGTATATACGGTGCTAAAGTTCATCTAGTATAAGATTTTGTGACGTGGCGTATTTCAACACTCCCAAAGCTTTCGGCAACACTAGCCAAGCTATATACTCGCACCAATAAGAACCTGCCAAGAAGACACTGCACTATACCACACCAACTGTACCATATAACTGAAACCTGTTTACCCACCTACCCACCCCTATGTATGATACACGACCTACCTACCCCTACACGATATATGACCTAACCCGCGACTAAGGGGGGAGGGGGGAGGGGGGTGGGGGGGGGAGAGGGGGCCTACCGGCCTTAGGGACAAGGCCTGGTGAGGAGGGACCATATATAGACATAAGAAGGAAGCCATAGAGCTGCTAGAAGCGAGAAGGAGACCATATAAGCTTCAGCAAAGCATCTCCAAGCAGTAAGGACTGTAGCGTAGCTGGCAACAGAGGCTGGGCTATACTTCGGGCCCAATAAGTTAGTGGCCTAACAATTAAGCAAAGAGGACCGAACTGGCGGAGCCTGTGCAGCAGAGGACGTAGAAGGGAAGAGAAGGCTAACGAAAAAAATTTTCCCTTAGGGGGTTTTTTTTTTCTATATACACAACACGCCTCGCAGGAGCTCGGAAGTAAGGAGGGGGGTACTGTCACGGGACTCACCCGTTCTCACGTCCCTGCGCATTTTAACGTTCTTGACCCGTGCTCACGTTCGTCCCAAGACACCTACGCACGTACCCCTACAACCCCTATTTATACCCGTACCTGGCACATAGAAGACTCTTCTTCTTTATCCAGATGTCTTTGTATCAACCACGCATAGTTACGTGTATGTAGCCTTCTCAATTACTACCTCGTTTAGTACATTGTGTCCCGGTTCGTGCCTACTCCGTAACAGGCCGGGCTCATAACTGTTGGCCACGGAGGTAGCCTTATTACAGAGGTGCGACGGGTGCTGTTTAACGTCCGTATTAGACAGTGTCAGTCTAGTTTTAACCTGTATCATCACTCTCTAGGGACCCCTGTAGGGGGTTAATTCTCTTAAGTATATTAGGGCTCTTAGAGCCACCTTAAATAAGATAGATCACTTATATAATTCTGTGTCTCTACCTACTAGCTAGCTTAAGTTATTTGTCGTGATACCTGCCTGGCTAAAAGTTATGAGCCTGGTAACCTTTTGAGCACCAGGGAGATCTTAGTGGCCAGACGACTACCACTAAGCCTCTTTGAGCATAGTTTGTTACGAAATATCGCGTGCTTTACGCGTAAGCGCGTCTTTTTACGCAACCTTAAAATAAAAGCTAATATGGCAACTAAGGACTCTATAAACCCTCTTTTGCTAACCTAGAAAGACGAGTCTAAAGCTCGGCCAGTGTTGCCGAAAGCTCCGGGAGTGCTCGCCAAGGCACTAAAACCTCAGCTAGTGTTGATATTCTGACACCAACCCAGCTTCACTTAGTACACAATTTAAACTTTTATTAAATTACGTCTAGAGGCAATAACACAATTATATTTTGATTATAACGTTAATATAGCTGTTTTGAACCTTTAATCAAATACTTCCTACCATTTATTACGATTTCGAAAGATATTAGTGATAAAATAGACAATATAAGTTTTGGGAGGTTATATTAAGGTTATATTAAGGTTTTATTAAGGATCTAATATGGCTATAGACCCTAAAGAACCAGCAGTCTAGAGAGGTATTTATTAATATTCTATTTACATTATTATCTTGATCTAGCCTAACTATATTAGTTGCCGCCAAATCCCTTCCAGCCCCTAGAGAACAACTGCGATGACTCTTATATAAGCACCACAGGTATATATCTAGGTTATATCCATAATCTAATATAGAATAGACACTACTTGACAGTCTAAACACCCAATTTTATAATAAGGTAAAGTGACTTCTGGTGGTTATAAGAAGGATCTAATTAGGATATAGACCGAGAATTTTCTCTAAAATAGGCAGGTAAATGCTTTTAGTGGGATGGAGGTCGCATAAGATATAAGTTATATTTTAGATAAAACTATGTTATATCTATAATCTAACCTTAATAGATTATTAACAAAGTCCTTAATAGCCCTAGCAGCTCTATCCAAGATCCAGACGCCACTATAATGGCTATATATAGCACTCTAGTAAATAGGGCAGTAGCTTCTAGGCCATATTCTAATCTAGACTTAGATGGTGGTGAGGGCAAGGGTTCTAGTACTTATAATACTGCTCCTCGGCTAAATACTATAAAGGGGCGCATTTCTGGTGCCCCCGGCTAATATACTAAGGCATAGTACCTTGGACTCGATAAGCGCCCAGGGTAGGTTCCATTTTTTTATGTTAAGGTAATATCTAGTATATATCTAGCTTATATCCAAGATATAACCTAAATATAGCCCTATAGTGAACATTTCCTCGTCTATATTCTGCCAGAGGAGATTTTCTATAGATGGGATTATGCTATTAGGAAGACTGTAAGTTATAAGTGCTATATATCTTTATTATATCCTAGATCTAACTATAGTAAGATCTAAATGCCAAGCACACTATTTGCGCTCGGGAAAAAAAATTCGTAAATAGTTGTAGAGGATTAATTAAGTATATTAAGTTATATTTCCTAGTAAGATCCTAAATATATCCACATTATATCTACATTATAACCTTTTTCTAACCTTAAAATAAAGAAAGGTGTAGGCTATATAATTAGAAGTGTGAAGCCCAGAGGTTAAAAAGAGCTGGAATTGGATAATTTAGATAGTATGGTTGTCTATATATCTATATTATATCCTAGATCTAACTTATTTTAGCGGCTTAGAAGACACTTTATAGAGCTATTTATACGGAAGAGGAACTGCAGGTTATATACCCTGTTAGTAAAGCAGTAAGAAAGGCTGGAATATATTATAATAGTATAAACTATTGTTCTTCTATCTAGGATATATTGCTAATATATTTTAGCGCCCCTAGCCGAAAATACACCCTTAACAGCCAAAGGTCGTGGAAAATGCAAAGCAACTTCAGCAGATCTAGGTATATTATTATTTATAATCTTATTATATTATGGATCTAACTAGAATATATAGAGGAGCCAGTTAAATAGATGCGTATTATATTCCATTCCAGAATTCCATTAACACCTAAGGGCAAGGTAAGTTTAGGCAGTTTTAATTACTATATAACTATAATCTAACTATAATCTAACCTTGATATAGCCTAACCGCACCGCAATATTTAAGGTTATTAGCAAGTCTAATAAGTAGAAGTGTTCTTTATATAGAACCAGTAGCAAGAGTAAGTTTACTAGTTATATTTCTAATATATCTTAGATCTAACGTAAATAGCATGCTTATCTAACTGGGCTACATATATATGGTTTAACAAGGTATACTTGTAGTCTTTAATTATATTGCTAATATATTTATAATTTAACTGTAAATAGAACTTCGTTTTACCCGGGATAACGCTACCAGGGGTTACAGATAACTTTAATAATAAGGAAACATTTAATACTAAAGAGGACTACGCTATATAGGTTAAATAGGTTATAGCGTTTATATATCTTAGATATATCCTAGTTCTATCCTAGTTCTATTATAAACACTAAAGCATTAAGCGTAGGCATGGAGCATAGCGCGGAGTATATGGGTTAGGCTTTTTTAGACATTGCAATGTCCTTATATCTAGGTAATAACCTTAATATAACCTCTGCTCCTTATGCTTGTGAATATAAAAATTTGTATTAACCAAGTTCTCGTTCTAATTTTCTTAGCTCCAACTCCAGCTTCCAATTTTATAGTTTAATTGCCTTTGCTTTAGCTTCTATATATAAAACCCTAGCCTCTTATTCATAAATATTTAATTAGGATTGCTGTAGCGTTAACTGTTATAAGAATTAAGCTTATTAAGTAACTGTTATACGAAGTAAAGACTGTGAGCTACTCTTATGTCCTAGATATAGTTAGCTTATAAGCTAGATATATTAAGGATATATCTAGATAATCTTACTTAATGGTGAAATAGGTCTAGGAGAGAGCGAAACCTAGCCATTATTTAATATTGTAATAGAGGAGACTAAAAGATATTAGCTTTATAGAACTTAGTAAAATCTAGAATATAATATACCAGAGCGAACAGA
>Ga0307507_10000972_pt1 | contig 63651 bp, 16 predicted proteins | sample 7_EM_MG_FD_207223 | JGI IMG/M metagenome (GOLD analysis project Ga0307507, IMG submission 207223) | Populus trichocarpa ectomycorrhiza microbial communities from riparian zone in the Pacific Northwest, United States - 7_EM | ecosystem: Host-associated > Plants > Roots > Unclassified | place...
CTGGCCCACGCAGACTACTCCGTCACAGGGGGAAAACTTGTAATTTACAGGAAGAAAACCCTGCAGTTGGGGGAGGAAAAACCCTATAAGCTACCTTAGTAGGATGAAAAACCCCGATTTGCTATATCCGTCCGTAGCGGCGACCCTGCGGGCCTACAACTACGTCCTGTCCTCCTTGGATGTTCAAACTCCTTGGGAACCACTGCTTCCTTCTCTAGCTTATCCAAGCTAGGGTTCACTACGTCCTAGCTAGGCCTTGCCAATTAATTGCTGTGTTGTTATTGTTTCCCATATCTTGGCCATCCCCTGTGTGCTATCTCTTGTTTGACCATTGCTATATACGCCTTGCCTCCCTTCCCCCTAGAGCCATCGAAGGCGTAAGGGGGATTCATCCGTTCTAACCACCGTGATACTAAGCAGCGGGATATTGTATATTAGGTATCTTTTGTGCCTAGGCCCCAGCTAGGCCCTCTCAAAGGGTCACCACTCCGTTAAGAGGAGACAAGGAAAACCGTGGGTCGCAATCCAGGCTGCTAGGCAGTATTACGGCAGTAAAACGGCGAGTGACCGTATGCTCCGCGGGCGATCGCCCTAGGGGATAGGAGGGGCCGTATATTTGCTCGTTCGTCTGCTCATTCGCGTTCGTTCGTTCGTTCGTCGATGTGAGAGGTCGTCGATGCTTTCTATTGGGGGTCGGGGGATGCTATCGAATGCTGTGCATCCATAATGGATCGTACAGGTGCCTTAGGTAGGAGAATAGCGTAGTTGAATTGTAGAGGGCCAACAGTAGTGGTTTTCGAGATCTCACCATCTGAAAACCTTTCACCACCGCCCATAACGCTCGCAACTACCACCAAGTCCTATCCGCACGCTGTGCGACGTCTCTGCGTTGGCTCTGAGTCTGAACTTCAAAGACCCAGGTTCGTAGCCGTCACCACGTACAGGTGCAGAGTCCGATTTCGACGGCCTTGTATAAGATATATAAGTTTTTATTCTTCCTACTTTTTAATAACTAAGCCCTATTATTAATAACTATACCTTAATTAAGAACTTTTATGATTTTATATCGCATATTACCACGCGAGCTAGCGTCCGATCTTAATAAATCTACTTAACTAACTAGCTACTATAGCTGCACCCTCTAAGGCAAGGCAGAAAGGTTAGAAATATCTCTAAACCTCTTTACAATACGATATAAGCTGTACGACAGTGCCCAAAGAGGGGTGCTAGGGCTACTTCAGCCGATTGTCTTATAAAGTGGCAACACATATATAAGGCGCGGCTGGAAGCATTTGCGTAGCAATAAAAGATATTAGTAAAGACCTTAGAAGATCTTGGAAAATAGGTTTAACAACTTAGAGCTGAGTAATAGTAAAGTAGGTATGTTTAGATTGTTATAAGGCAATTAATAAAGAATAGGAGGAGCTAGAAAATTTCGCGTGTTAATTATAGGATATTAAAACTAGCGTTAGCGATTTGGATTATAATATATTAATTCTTAATTTTAATTATAAAATATTTAAGTGGATGGCTAGGCGATGCAATTATAGGATAGAGGTGGTGATAAAGAAGGTCCTTAAGATGGAGGAGAGACTAAATAATATAAATAAATAGGTTAACTAGTTATTAAATGCTTTAATAGAATAGAGTATAGTTAGCGGGAATATAATCTCTAAAGTAAACAATAAATTTATTTAAAGATGTGTTAAATAGCTAAAGGTACAACTTATAGAAATACGCCTTAGGTTTAATCTAGATAAGGCTATAGCTTACCTTTTACTTAGCTAGTAGCTTACTTATTTACGCTAGACGCTTACCTAGCTTACCCTAGGCGCTTACCTTAGGCGTTTATCTAGCTTACCCTAGGCGCTCTTAGGCGCTTATCTAGCTTACCCTAGGCGCTTACCTAGCTTATACTGGACACCTTAGGTTACCTAGTAGCTTTTGTAATAGCCTATACCCCAGTCCTTTTTTTGCTATATAGCTTAGGAACTTTTAAAGTTCTATATAAGAAATGGCTTTACTAAGATCTATACACTTCCCTACCTTGCCTATAACGTCTTATTGTTGGCAACTCTCTATATTAGAGACGTTGATACTAGACCTGCTTAAAGAACATATCTATAAATATTAGTACTGCACACCTATACTTAAAAAGAGGTGCTTTATTGGCCAGGAACTAATTTATAACGCTGTTAATATGGTATATAAGGGATTAGACGGTTAAATATACAGCAATATAAAAGAGGATAATATGCTAGTGTAGGTAGAGTTACCGCTAAAGTATTCTATTGTTTATAAAGTACTTTAATTAAAAACTTTAGCTAGGAATTAGATAGCGCTAAGAGATATAACTCTACTAAAGGCCTGTAACTAAATGGAGCCAAGTTATTAAGATATAGCATTGGTTGGTTAAAAAAATGTGTATTTTGTTTTATAGATACTAGGGTATAAATGCAAACGGTTGCTACTGCATTGCCTATTTAATATTAGACATATTAGGCCCCTTAGTATCCTTAGCCTTCTTTACTTTCTTTATTAACTAAGTGTAATAGTAGACCTATAAACTTGCCTAGGTTTAACCTAGGAATTTCTTCGCAATATTCTTCTACTAGATATTATTACTCCTTAACAGAATTAGTTTATTGTTATTATCTTTTATAAACGCTTATCTTATTTATTAGGGTAAACCTAATAATTGGGAAGATGTGGGCGATCAGGAACCCAATAATGCGCGTAAATGGGAAATCGGTTTTTGGGATAATATGGGTAGAGGGCTTCTATGTAATAAGGTTGGATAGTTTCCTATAGGCGAAAGGTACTAGTTATACATTTAATTCCTAATGGTAATAGTTCCAGCCTAAGTTAAATATCCTTATATAATTATTGGCTTTACTAAGGAGCAAAGAAATGGAGCGTTGGGTAATGAATAAAGCTTAGCATTTATTAGGTATTGTAAAGTTATCTCCTTAGGATAGATTAAAGGGTTAAGCTTGGCAAACTTCTTTAACTATAGTTCTTGCTCCGTTTTAGGAGGATTATTATTATTAGATCCAACTATAGTTCCTAGGCTACTGCATTCTAGTAAATTAAGACTATTGGTCTTACTATTGGGATTAGAGGTAGGATAATTAAGACTTTTACTCTATATGTTTATAAGGGCCTTTGTAAAGTTATTAATATATAGTTTATAGGTTGGGGTTAGGGTTAGGGTCCTTAGGCCTAACCTATAGCATTAAATATATAATTAGGGCTTGTAGTCCTAAACTCTGGTAGAGAATATATTTTAGTAAATAAAAGATATATACTGCGAGGGGGTAATGCTTAAAAACTGCTAGTAAAAGTAGAAGCTTTATGCCTTACAGTCTAAGGTAATGGTTTAGAATTGCCTTTTTAGGGCTTACTAATGCGGATAGACTTGCTAGATGCTATATACAGCCTCTAGCTACTAACACTTATGCTTTAGAGATAAGCATATTAGTAGCGACGTTTATTATTTAAGTAAAATATTGTGGATATAAAGGCGCTATATACCAGGTTTAAATTTAATTCTATATACTACAGTCTATTACATAGCTTAAGTGTTTCTTAGTGACCTAGCGCTCTAGCTTAAAATTACGCAGATCTACTATTAAGTTAATATTTGTATAGTGTGTGCTAGTAGTAAATAGGTAGCGACTAGAGTCTTATAGATACTTCTAGCTTTATATATTAGGTTGCCTATATACCTAAAAGTTGGCGATGCATAAATAAAGGATACTGTGTCTGTGGTGGTAAATAGAGCTCTCTAGTATAACCGTTGTAAGATTAACTCGCCTGCCGCCTACTTTATTATCGCATAATTAGACTTAATAGTAGTAAGTAGGGCTCTTTAGAGATCGCTGTGTAACCAATATGCCTACTACCCACTTTATTATTATATAGTTAGGCCTAGTGGTATCAAGCAGAGCTCTCTGGTATGATTACTATATTACTAATACGTCTGCCGCCTACTTAATTGTTGCCTAATTGTCGCCTACTGCCTTAGGATTCTTTAAGGACTTACTCTACTATTAGAGAGACTCTATTATATCAGAACTTAGTTATCTTATAGCTTATTAGCTTATAAACTAGTTTAGATTCTAGCCTTAATATACTAGCCATTAACCCTACTTACCTTAATATAACACAGTATAGAATCTGCTGCAACCTAGGAGAAAATTCTTATCTTAGCGCCTTACGGCACTATTGTGGCGATTTAGCCAACGGCCTTGGGCATAGGATAGCTTTAAGGGGTTGTTTAAACTTTGCTATTTTATCTTATAGTCTATAGTAGAAATAGGTTATCCGTACTTACTCCCTAGTACTCCTTATGCTGTACGGTAATGCTGCTATTAAGAAGTCTAAATTATATAATTACTATGCCTATAGGGAGACTTTTCTTGGGCTCTGTCCTTGCAGCTTATAATATATTAGGTAGCTCCGCTTGCTAATATAAACATATAACTTAAGATGCCAAAGTGGTTAGAAGATAACGCTGTCCAATTTAGGAGTTAAATCGCGCCGCTGACCTAGGTTTTATACTAGGGTCGCTAAGTAATTAAAATATATCTTATAAGTGCAACCACTAAAAGGTTACTGGGTTAGTTAATAGAGGCAATTTATAAAAGGATATTTACTATATAATTATCTTAAGTAGGAAAAGCGCTAGTGTAATAATAGTACGTAGAGCTAAACGCTAGAGTTATTTACCGTAATAAGAATCCTACAAGCCGATCCTTATAAATTATTAAACAGCGGCTTAATTAGCCGTAGTGGCTTAAAATATAAGTGCCTAATCTTATTAGTTGTAAAGGACTAACTTACTAATATATACTAAGCTAAAAGAGTATAAGGCAATGTATATCGCTAGTTAGGGCGCTACCTTGCCTAGTATAAAGGATTTTAGTAAAGCCCTTTAAGTATTATACATTATTATAGGGAAGAAATGTTTAAGCTTGCTATAGTTAAAGGCGTAGTAATATCTTTTGTGTTATTAGTAGTAGTATTTAAATTAAAATAAAGGGGTGTGGTTTATACGTAGTTTTACTATTAAAGAATATCTAAAGCTGTAGAAGGAATAGAAAAGGACTAGTAGTATAGGTAGTATAGTTAGCGTAAAGCTATAGGAGAGGAATGGTGGTTAAAGCTAGAAATAAAACGGCGATAGGAACTATGCTTTTATAGATAATATTAACGTATAGGCCTTTAAAAGCGGCGGTGTTTGCTTTACAAATTTATGGTTTTTATTTACTTAGGGGTAAATACTTAAAAAAATATTACTTTTAACCTAGGGTTTTAATGACTAGTAGTCCTAGCATAATATAATTTCTATTAAAAAGGGCTTAATAAATTACTGTATCCCCGATTTATATAGGGCTATATTTTATTTACTTATAAAAAAACAAAGCTTACTGTTAAGTATTACCTTATAACTTATACCCTATTTCTTGCTATTATATATCTTACTATCTATTTTTTATTACCTATTTATTATAATAATAGCTCTAAAAGAGTCCTTTATATGGGTTTCCTGCTTATATAAGCAGACTTCCTTTATTCCGCTTTTGGTTAGTCTCTATAGTAGTTATTTTAGATTCCGTACCAATATAGGCCTATATTAAGGCCTATATTTCTTATAGTTAGATTCTAGAGATTTATTTATTTATTCTAATATTATTTAGTTTATTACATTATCTATTACTAATTAAGTGGCAATATTGACCTGGTGGCAATTAGGGTACCAAAAATTTAAATAAATAACTATATTTCCTAATAAATTATTATTTAATCCTATAACTCTGTTTCTCTTTTAACTTATTTTTAAGATTTAGCTTTAGAGACTGCCTAATAGGTAAGGGAGGTTGTTTAGAGGAATTTCTACAGTATAGGATCTATTTTTCTTGCGCCTAAGAACTACTAGGAACAACTATCCTCTAATATTTAACGCGGCTCCTAGTCACGCTTTAGGATTAGAGGCAAAGTTTAATAATTAAGGAAGGTTATTTAGAGGAACTTCTATAATATAAGACCCGTTTTTCTTACGCCCTAGAATAACTAAGAATAATAGTTTTTTTAAATTAGCATTAGAATTAGAAGCGGAGTTTAATAGCGGTTTTTAGGTGCGGCGATTATATATAAGGGATAACTTATATATAAATAGGGAATGGTAAGTCCACTAGAGATAATGCTTCGTAGCGCGCTTTGGGTTTAACTAACTACTAATAGGCGTTAATAGTTGCGCTATATGCTTGTGGACATTATTACCCTTACCTTTATTATCTGTGTTGCTACTGCCATTATTATAGTTTTTAGCCTTAGCTAAATTATTAGCAGAATTATAAAGAACTTAATTTAGACTGTTACTAGTCTTGCTATAGGGCGGTGTGGTATTACGGAGAGAGAGGCGCTAAAGGGAAGGGCTAGTAGGTTGCGTAGTAGAGGCCGCCTAGTTATTAGTACGGTTATAAAGGTTAAGGATAGGGCTAGGAGGAAAGGTTTTATAGGGGGGTAATTTTTATTACTTTATAGGCCTAAGGTTCTTGGATTTATTAAAGCTATAATTAATATTTTCTTATTATTTAAGCTGATTAAGTTTCCGCTTCTTTAATATTGGCGGTATACTTCTTAAGTTTGTCTTTTTACGCCCACTATTATTAGCTAATAGGTTATCTATGTTTACGTTTATTAGTCTAGGGTAGTAGTAATTATTATCTTTATAACTTACTAGCGCCCTCTACTTTTTTAGCTTCTAAAGACTTTAGACTAGTAACTAACGTTATAGGTTTCTAACTAAGCTATAAAGTGGTCCTATTATAACAGTTATTAGCTAGTTTGTTGCTGTCTAGTAATATAGGTCTAGTATAGCTATATATAGGTATATAGGAGAGCTCTTCTAACGCTTCTAGCAAGAGTAACTTATTATTATTATTGCTACTATTTCTATATTCTTTAGCTTCTAGGTCTAAGTTAGCTATAGTATCTTTAATAACTATTAGATTCGCTACTACTTGTTAAATATATATGGATACTAGAAAATAATAGGAAAGTTTAAAATAAACTACCTTAATTACTTCCCCTACTGCTACCTATATTATAGATATCTTTATCCTTACTATCCCTATTATCCTTATTATTATTCTTCCCGTAATTATATTTGGAATTTATAGGCTAAGCTTAATATGCCTTAGGATTGTCTTTTAGGGGAAAATAAGGCCTATTAGAGTTCCTCTAAAGTATACCCACGCTTATTATTAGGGCTATAGGTTATATAATACTAGAAAGGGGCTTTTAGCTTTTTTTAAGTAGTAGTATAGAAATTAATTAAACAAAATTTCTAAAGAGAAACAATGTTCATTGCTATTACTTAAGGGGAATTACTAGATTTTAAAATGCGCGCTAGTCCTATTTTTGCCGCTAGCTTTTGCCTATAGCCTAGGCTTCTTAACTAGCTAAGGTATTTAATGCATGCTATTTGCGGAGTAAAGGTCTGTAATGGCTTAGACCTACCGCCTAATTAACACCTTTAGTAAATTGCGGTTAAAACGGCGCCCTATCTACCTAGCTAGAATATTCAGCTCTAATAAGGCTATTATATTAGTATTTCTTAATAAATAGCAGCGCTAATATATCTACTCTAACCCAATAGAACTAATCTCCTATATTAATTATTAGCTAGATATAAAGCCTAATATACACATTACTAGATATCTATAACGGAAGGAGATAGTGTCTTTATTAGTAGTAAGTAGAGCCCTCTAATACTAACTACTTTAATACGCCTACTACCTATATTAAGTGATCTAGACATATTAGTGGGGAGTAGGGCTCTTTAATACTTATCACTCTAAAATACCTACTGCACGCATAATTATTAAATAATTTAAGTATGCTAATGGCTTTCTACTAACCCCTCTACTACTAACATGCCTACCCTCCCGTATTATTAAGTAATTTAGACTTATTAGTAGTAAGCAGAGCTCTTAAATACTAATTACTTTATTACTAGTACGCCTACTGCCTATGTGATTAAGTAACTTACTAGTAGTGGGTAGAACCCTCTAATGCTAATTACTCTGTTACTAGTATATCTATTAGCTATACTAAGTAATCTAGACCTACTGTGCAGTAAGTAAAGCTCTATTAGGTAATCCAGATATATTAGTGGCGGGTGGCATAGGATACTACGTAATGCTCGCCCTTCTAATATAGGCTAGCTAGCGTTAATCCTTTATAGTTATATACCCTAACCTAAAAGACTAGACCTTTACCGCTTAAACGTCTTATAAATAGTAAGGTGGCTAAATAGTCCTTTACGTCTAAGCCTATAGATTATACGGCGTCCTTAGAATGCCCGTTTTAATGCAACTATATAGGTAAATAGATGTGCGTGTATAGCTACCTAGAATGCTACTTACGAGGTCTAGTTTAAATAGCCTAGTAGGGTATAGCTGTTTAGACATTTAGCTAGGTTTCTACTAAGTAACCTAGTAGCATGTTCTTATAATATAGGTGGCTTTAACTACTAGCGGATACTAAAGCTATTAGCTCTATATAATACATTCTAGGGGAAAAGAGCGCGTAATTAAATTATATAATATATGCCGTTAAGTAGGCGGGGCGAGGTGGGGCAAGGTAGTATACCTATCTATCCCTACCTAGGAAGGACATATAAGTAGCTATAGAGTAGTCTTAATTAGGAATTAAAAGGAGAGATATAAGAGAGAAAGTGGAATTATAAGAGTATATACACGCTAAGTGGATAGAGGTAGTATTAAAAGAACTTAATAAGTATTAGAAAGCTATTAATACTAAAGGCTAAAGTTAGGAGAGGCTAAAGCTATTAACTAGCCATTATAGGAGGGAAACTCACTTATAGGAAAGGCCGTAATTAACTATATTAATTATTAATTAAAGATATAAAATAGATACTTATATATACGCTAAGGGGCGAATATATTTTAATATAATAGTAATAAATAATAAGAAGAGGGAGAGGTATAGTATAAGAAAAGATAAGGATAAGAAGAAAATAAGGCCCTTTATAGTAAAGTTTAGGTCTTAGTAGAGCTAAGGTTTACTAAGTTTTTACTAACTAACCGCTCCTTATTAACGAATTCTCTACTTTATAGTAGATAGGGAGCCGTATATATATGCTTTTCTTACTCTATAACTAAATTCTACTATAGGGCGTCTAAATCCTTATATAAGATAAACTTCGCGAATATTATCTTTTTTATATTACTATCTTTTAGCTAACTTTTACTTCTAGAGCTATTCTATAATTCTTTCTTAGAGAAGGTAAGTAGAAAATAATAAAATTTAGCTTAAAAGATTGTTAATTAATTTCTATTTAATAATGCTAGACTAGCTGGTACTATAGTTTTAAATTAATCTCTACTTCCTTCTATATTGCTCTAATCTTTATTAGTATTTAAGTTTTTCTCTTCTTACTTATTTCTATATCTATTTCTATCTCTATATATAATTTATTAAGCCCTTTTTTTAGTATTTTTAATATACTCTCTACTAAATATTTATACTTCTTTAAATTCTTAAGGAACCCTTATAATGTTTTTTTAGTATCTTTTAATTTGCTTTTAAGATCTCTATATTCTATTAATATTAAAACTACTTTAGTATTACTATACCAAAACTTACTTAGATTTTTTTTTTCTTTTCCCTATTTTTCCTTCTTCTTTTTCTCTTTCTCCTTTTTTTTTTCTTTTTTACCTCCTCCTTTTCCTTTTTCTTCTTTCTTCTCTTTTTTTCCTTCTTCTCCTTTTTCTTCTTTTTCTTTTCCCTCTCCTTTTCCTTCTTCTTTTTTTCCCTTTCTTTTTCCTTTTTATTTTTTTTATTCTTTCCTTTATTCTTTTTTTCTTTTTCTTTTTTTCCCTTTTTTTTTAGCTTTCTTTCTTTTTTCTAATTCTATTAGCTTCTTATACTTTATTACTAAGGAATTTTCCTTACCCTTTATTACTTCCCTGTTTAAATTATTTTCTTTATTATCTAAATTGTCTTCTTTATTATCTAAATTGTTTAAATTACCTAAGTTATCTAAGTTATTTAAGTCGTTTAAGTCGCTGTCCTCTTCCTCCTTTAATGACTTATCTAATAAGGAGTTGTCCTTATTATCCCTAAAGGGAGACAAGCCTAAGTCGTCCTTATTATCCTTATTATCTAAGTTTAAGCTACTATCCTTTTCCTCTTTTAATGGCCTATCTAATAAGAAGTTATCCCTAAAGGTAGAGCTATTAAAGTTATCCTTAGAGGAAAACAAGTTTAAGTTATCTAAGTTATCCCTAGAGGAAAATAAGTTGTCTAAGTTATCTAAGTCATCCCTCCCTCTAAATTTCCTCTTACTTATCTACTTTTTCCCCCCTACTAGCATCTATTACTTTTTAGTATATTTTAGTATACCATTAGGCTCTAGTTACTTTACTTTCTTTTAATACCCCTCTAATTCCCTATTAATAAGTTCTAATCCATACTTATTATATAATACGGTCCTTATAAACTACCTCTTTACGCCCTTTACCTTAATATATATAGCTGTAATTAGCATATTAGTATAATGGGGTACGTTGTTTTTAACTTTTAAGGAGATATAACCTTTTAGGCTTAATTCTCTATCTACTAATACCATACTTCTAATAGTAATACTTATAAAGGAGATATCCTTAATATACTTCTTTTCGCCCTTTTTAATCGCATTAGGGTATTTATTCTTATAGATTTACAAAATCCCCTTACTAAATCTTCCGCTTATAATAAATATGTACCTTTTATAACTGTTAAATATCTTTAGATACTAGATTAGAAGCTAATAGCTATTATAACCTGCCTTATCCTAGCCCCTAAGCCACCACTATTAGCTATTTAATAAGACTTAACCTTGCTTCTTCGTCACCACTAGAGGTTTAAAGGTTTTATTAGTGTTATCTTTAATAGCCTTTATATAATCCTTTTTTTTCTTCCCTTTTTTCTTCTTCCCCCTTTTTTTACCTTTTTCTTTACCTTCTTCTTTTCCTTCCCCTTTTTCTTCTTCCCTTTATCTTTTTTAGCTTTTTCCTTCTTTTTAGATAGGTCTAATTGCAAAAATACCTCCTACTCTATATACTATCTTTTAAAAATATTATTATTAAGAGTAAGGGTAAAAGGAAGAAAGTTTAGAAGATCCTTTCTTTGTTCTCTATACTAAGCTGCTAGTAATTTAGTATTAATTATATCTAGGTAGGTTTTTGCCATTCTTATACTAAAATTATCCTATTTTCCTTTTATTATATATATAAGTATATTTCTTAAATCCTTTAGCAATAGAAGAACTGTCTTATAACAAACAGTGCCTAAGAGTTTATAGCAGTTATATACTTTATTATATTTAATAGCTTTTTAATTTGCTTTTTTTAGGTTATTAAGAGCTATAAAGTTGTCTTTAATAATAACTTGCCAAAAAATAGGAACTAACTTTTTATTTTAGTGCTTGGTATAAAATTCGCTGACTTAATTAGGATTAAAATTATTATTTTTTATTTCTTAATCTCCGTCTTTATCTATTATTAGATCTTATAGCGTAGTTAAGGACTAACTATAGGTAAACCTATTATCTAACTCTAGCCTTTTTATGCCTTTTTTATTATTATTAAGGAGATAGTTAAAGTTAACTGGACCCTTATTAGGGGTCCAATTCTTTATTTCTTTAATATATTTACTTAGAACATTAAGTTTTTTAGTAATGTTTATAATAACTATACAAAAGTTAGTTGTATATAAGTATATATATATTAAACTCCATATTTTTAAGAGCTTTGTTGCTATTATTTACGCTATCCCGCTTTAGATATACTTCCTATACTACCTTCTACCACACTTATATTTTCTAAGCAGGACTTAGGTTATTGCCCTTTTTAAGTTAAATAAATTTTAGTAAACTGGTATTGTTATTATTCCACTTAAGAATTTTATTAATCTTATTTTGGCGTATTTAGTTTTCTTATCTAGATTTGGCTATTTCTTTAGCCCTATCTCCCTTTCTTTATTGCTTTTTTTAGGAATTATTATTAGGGAATAGGGTCGCTTTTAGAGTAGGGGGCGCGTTATCGGCCATTATTAATAAATTGGCACTAGTACCTAATAATGAAATTCTAAAGATTTAAATTAAAGGAAACTACCCTTTTATATTTGCCTTAATTATATATAGTGGCATATATTTAGGCTTTAATAATTTATATATAGACACTACTATATATAATTTGTGTCTATTTTGGTAGATTAGGGAAAGATATAGGGCTTAAAACTAGGGGGCGTTTTATTAAATATAGGGTAGTATTAGCGCTTTTAATCACGTCTATATAAAGGGTCTTAAATATACTTAATACGTGATTTAAATTAATTAATTAACTATTACTATATTACGGCTAGTTTTAAAGTATAAAGTAGATAAATATAGATTTTTAAATTATCTAAGAAATATCTTTTAAAGCTTTCCTAACTTAATTAGGATATTAAATTAAGTTAACTAGGATCTAAGTTAATGGGAAATCTTGTATAGAGGTAAGGTATAAAATACCTAAAAGGGTCTTTTAAACCATCTTATTATCTAAATATTATTGGATTTACACCTACTGCAATAAAATAACTGCTTTAAGCTTAGTGATTCTTGCTTATTTTTTTCTATTCTCTAAAACAATATCCTATATTTTAAATAGCCCGTTAGATTAATTTTGTTCCTTAATATTAATAATATCTTAGAACATCTTTCTAAGTTATTTAGTGGTTGCAGTCGCGCTGCTTAATTATTTCTAGTAATTATCGAGCTTCTTTTCTAACTCTTCTCTAGCTTTATAGGCTTTTTATTACCCTTTATATCTCTAATTTTAAATCTAGGAAATTGCTATCTAATTATAAGAAACTTAAGCTTTTAGGTTGTGGATATATTGCATTATTTATTACTCTTTAATAAAGAAGTTCCTAAGGAAGTCCTAATTAGAGTGCCTGTTGTATATCTTATAGTACTAGCAATATCTAGGGTCCTGTAATTATTAGTACTTAAGTAGTTTTTTTCTACTAGAGGTATACCGCTAAGCTATAGCACTGGCTTTTATCCACATAGTTAATATAATAAGTTATATTATTTATATTTTTAAAGCACGATATAATTCTAGAATAAAGGCTTCCTATACTAGTATATAAATCAATATTTTAATTATAGGCTACTGCTAATTATAGGCTATGTTTGTTTTACCACGGTATATAGGAGAGGTGTAAGTATATATCATTTTAGTATAATCGCTGAGTGCTAATTACCTACTACTAAAAGAAAGATCTAGATATACGCGTACGTTTCTACTAAAATTACTATTAAATGCCGCCTGCCTTAAAATTAAAGAGCTACCTATTCTAAAATTATGTGCAGCGCTAGATAAAACCGTTTTACGCTACCCTACTATTAACGTTGCTACTTTACTAACTTAGAAGGGAATGGAATAATAATATAGTTTACGCTAGATCTAGCTTATGCCTTCTTGCTAAGTTAATAGCTATAGGTGCGTAGAACCATAGGGGTTAGGGGAGAAAAGGTAATTCCTAGTGCTATATTTTGTATTAAACCGCATAATAAGTAAAAAGTTAAGAGTCTTCTCTGCAATTTTACCTACCGTATTAGTAGCCCCTTCTTGGTTTACTTGCTTATAGCTAACCTTATAGCTACTCTATGGGCGTAGGAGGAGATCTGCTGTTTAAACTTTTCTAAGCTTTTAGTTTTTCTTAGAATTTTAGTTCTTCCTAGGATTTTAGTTTAAGCGTTTCTACTACAACTTAATTGCTGACTTTGTTTAAGGTAAACCAGTAGTCTATTTATTAAAGGCTGTTATAAGCTTAGACTAGGAGAGAGGGGGCTATTTAGCCCAGAGTGTGCAAAGAAGGTTTTTATTATTTAGTAACTAATCCTCTAACTAAGTAACAGTCTCTATAGTAGATAACTTTATAGGTAATAAGTTAAGAAAATAAGGGGTTAAATTATAAGCATCTTAGAGGACGGTTTTTTAAATCTATGGTCTGGATTAAATGGATATTAGTTGGTAAGTTTTTAAGTATACTGGCAGAGTAGTAGGTAGTAAGAGCGGCGTAGGCGTAGTAGGTGACGATGGACCATATATATCTACTAATTAGCCAGCCACTCTGTATAGCTCTTAGTATAACTAGCTAAGCACTTTATATATATTAGCTTCTAGAGAACAATTACTAAAACTAACCCTAGAACTTATACCTAAAGCATTACCATCCAAAGTTAATTAGGCGTTCTACGCTTGTAGTATTGCTAGACTCTTTATACATTACAAAATACTATAATTAATTAGGCGCTCCGTGAAGTTTAACTATTAGCCAGATTACCTTAGGCGCTTTATACTTGCTAAGCGCCAGGGTTTCTAACTTAAGGCAGCATTAACGCTAGAAAGATACCTAGCTTTATAATTGCTTAAAGATAAAGAGTACCTATGTAGTAAGACTAATATCCTTTTTACTTAAACTCTATTAATTTTTTTCTATAAGGCCGTATCCTACTATAACTAGCTATAACTCTTTGGTAGATAACGAATACTAAAAGAGAATTATAAATAGAATGCTAGAGATAGATTAGGGTTCTATTAAAATCAATCCTCTTAATCTTAATAATATTTAGTTTTCAGACAACCTAGATATAGCTATATTATAATACTCCAATATATTCTAGCAACCTTTTAGCTAAGGGGCTATGTTAGAATAGCTATAGCATAATTAGGGAGACTAGAATAAGTAAGGATATTAGCCTAATCTAGATCTAGGCCTTACATGTATATATATTAGCTTAGAATTATCGGCCGAGATTTATATATTAATAGGTTCTAAGCTACCTAATGTCTATATACTGGCACAAGAGCTTTAGAAAAAGTAAGTTTTGGATTATTAAGAAAAATTACTTTACTAATATTGATTAGATAAGAGTTAATAGCTAAGTAGGTAAAATTAGATGGATTGCGTCTTTATCTAAACTAATTATTAATAATAAACGGCTTGATTATCTTAATAATTATATAGCTAAGATATAAGTATGGGCACTCTCTATTAGTGCAAGAATTAGGGAGTTAAAGGAGGTATTAAATAGTAAAAGTAATGGCGGAAAAGGTCAATAATTGGCTAGTCTAGGCTTAGGTACTAAAATTTGGCACCAGATATTCTAATAGAGTCTTAATATGCAGCTTTTACAGTACTTTTAAAAACTTGTTAATCCCTTATTTATATTATAAAGCCTTTTCCTAATAATAAATAGCAGCTTTTCTTATTAAACGGCATTCCTACTACAGTTCTACAATTCTAACTTTTAAATTACTAAGCCCTTTATTAACTCTATTACTCTTTTACTACTCTCTTCTAGCTTCTATATTCCGTAGTTCTTTTATACCTAATGTAATGGTGCTAGAGCGCGTTACCTGCCAAATTCTGCCATGCTGCTGCCATATTCTGCCAACCTACAATTGGCTCGCTTACCGCTAGCGCCTTAGCGGCTGCCCCTTTATATATGTTTACTATGGTCCTTACAACCCCCTTCTTTTCTTCTCCTTAGCTTAGTATCTTTATTAGATAGCAATCCACAAGCTTCAGTTCAGGGGCATTTGTACAAGCCGTCACATTATACTAAGCTCTCCATACACTACCTAGGAAGGCCTCAATAATATCCCCACATCTTAAAAGAAACTTCGTCTGTAATGACGCGTTAACGCACTATACTTAGACACTAGAACAACTTTATACTGCCTGGGAAGGCCTTAATAATATCCCACTTTATAAGCTAGGCAGGACTGGACCTATACCCCCAGAATTAAAACTAAAGCGCACAAGACCGACAAACCCTAGGAGGCTAATAATGGCACCTAAAGCGAGCTCATCTAAAAGACCTACCTCCACCTGAGAGGAACACGAAATCCAATTAGGATTAGAAATTAAAGACAATAATAACATTATAGATATACGCAAATAGATTTGCGCCCTTGCGGCTAATTAGAAGGTCAATTGTCTTTAAGCCTAAAGTATATAAGAGACTCTAAAGGAGATCCTAGAAAGCCTTACTACCTTATAAAGTAGCCTAGCCTCCCCTTTACAAAGCCTTAGTTAACCCATTTGCTTAACCAAATATAATACACCAGGAAGTACGGATATAATAATAAAGTAATTAAAATCTGTTAAGCTTCCTAACCCTTAACTACTGTCCAATAGGATAGACCCTACCTTTAAGAACTAGAGGATCTAGGTATAAGAAAAACTCTAAATTAACCACAACTATTTCCCCTCCAAAGAGGCTAAAATGCTCTACCTTTTTAGCCGAACTATAGGGGACGCCTAACGTCACCTTTAAGCCAAGTTCGAAGATGACTCTCCTGTCCAATTTATATCTATTAATAAGATGCTATAGCACCTAGCGGCTATCTATGTCAACCTAAACAAAGTACGGGACGCTTGGTATAACTATAACCGCCTAATAATAAAGCCAAACTAACCCTTTGCCAAATTCCAGACTCAATTCTTACACCTTATAGGAGAAGGCTAGGTCCCTCTTAAAAACTACTAATTAAACCTTTACAACAAACTAACAATTAGGCTATAAGAGAAGATCGCTATAACTCTAAACAACCTGCTAACCTACAAAAGACTCGCAGCTTGTTGCCTATTATTAGACTTAGAGCTAAAGCGGATTAACGCCTACCTAGATTAGCAGAAGCGACTCTGTAGCGATTAAAGCTTACCCGCCACCCCTATGGGAGCTGGAGTAGGAAGACCAGCCACGACTACTGCTACACTAAAAGCGGTTATAACTACGCACCGGCAAGCCTTGCCCGACTAGCTACGTACCACAACCTTAACTAGTACTCGTTGCAATACCCCAATCAACCCTGCTATAGCCACTTGCTATAACTACGATAAGGAGGATCATTTTACCTCGTTTTACCCAGAACTAAAGGATATTAAGGAGATAGAGGAAGGAGAAACATCCAATAAGTTAGAAAAAAAAGAACCCTGGGGAAAGACTCCCCCCTAGGGTATCCTATTAATCTTAAAGAGATTAATCTAAGTTAGTTAATAGGTGGAAAACACTTTACGGTTCCATATACAGTATCTTAAAATGGATATAGAGTTAACTTAACTACCCTTATTAACATTAGAGTAAATGGCTTTGCTTTTATAAATACTACCTATGCAATTAACGTTGCCAAGTTTCTAAATGTAAAAGCCACCCTACTAGAAAAGCCTATTAAGGTAAAAGGCTATAACGGCTAAGCCGGTAAGCCGGTTACCCACATCCTAAAGTTACATATCTCCCTTAATAGATAATGTTAATATGGTATCCCCTTCTACATCTTAGACCTAGGGTCCTACGATATAATCCTTAGCCAAAAATAAATATCCTACTTTGATATTTGGCTGAATGTATAACAAAGACAGTTTATCTAGCCAGAGGATAGGCCAAAATTACCCTTCTTTATTAGAGAAATCCAAACTAACTATAAGACACTAGCTGTAAAGTCTAACCCTATATACCAGTAGGATGTCCGGGCCTGTGACCTAGCCTTTGCCTAAGAAGACGCCCGCCGCGAAGCTAGAAAGAACTCTATACTAATAAAGATACTCTCCCAAAGCGCTATATTTAAGGAGGACTCTACCTACGGAAGCGGAACAGATAGTGGTATAGACAACGTCTAAATCGCGTAGATCCGACCGGTGTAAAAAAAAACGTACTGATAAGATATAAGGGATAACCTTTAAAAGATATAATAGGAGTTAAAAGGAGTAATAACAACGCTAATACCCCAAAGGGCCCTAAGGTCACGCACGCCCCTAGTGTTATGTAACCCCCCTGTAGTAGACATTGCTGTAATTAGCGCTATAGCATTCCACTTTAATATATACCGGAAGGACAATAAGGTCTTTATAATAAGCCTATATAAGATTAACCAGATCATTAATAAGAGGGAAGAAAAGCTAATTAAGGAAACTAATAAGGAACTAGTTAAACGTCTTCTTCCTACTATCTATACTAAGTATAAGGACGCATTCTTAAGGGCGGCTTTAGACAAGTTACCCCCTTACCAGACATATAATTATAAGATTTAATTAGAAGCCAATAACTCGCTAGGCTATAGCCCCCTCTACTAATAATTAACGGACAAGCTAAAAGTAATAAAGTAGTACTTAATTGATAACCTTAATAAAGGGTTTATTAAGCCAAGTCAAGCCCCTTTTACTTCCCCTATCCTATTTATAAAAAAGCCTAGTAGAGGCCTTTATTTTTATATTGACTATTAAAAGCTAAATACTATTACTTAAAAGGATTAGTATCCTATTCCTTTAATTAATGAAACCCTTGCATGTCTAAGCCGGGCAAAGATCTTTACTAAACTTAATATCCGCTAAGCTTTTTACTAAATTAGGATAAACCCTGCATCTAAAGATTTAATAATGTTTCGTACCCATTACGGGTCCTATGAATATAAAGTTCTTCCTTTTAGACTAATAAACGGACCGGCTACGTACTAAAGGTATATAAATGACGTTCTTTTTAATTACCTTAATAAATTCTGTATGGTATACCTAAACAATATCCTTATATACTTAGACAACAAACTTGAGCACTAAGTTTATATTAAGAAGGTCCTAAAGAGATTACGGAACGTGGGCTTGTAAGTTAATACCAAGAAATGTAAATTTGGGGTAAAACGCACAAAGTACCTTAGGTTTATAGTAAGTATAGATAGAATTGAAGTTAACCCTAAGAAGGTTAACGTAATCCGCAACTGGCAGCCCCCTTATACTGTAAAGGGTATCTAGTCCTTTCTAGGTTTTTATAATTTCTACCGCCGATTTATCCGTGACTATAGAGTAGTGGCAACGCCTCTTATACAACTTACCCAGAAAGACACGCCTTTTATCTTTAATAATAACTATATAGAAGCCTTTAGAGAGTTAAAAGATTGGCTTATCTCTTCTTTAATCCTTTGTTACTATAACCTGGACCTTAAATCAATGTTAGAGATGGACGCTTTTAACAAAGTTATAGCGGGAATTTTATTACAGTTATATCTAGATGGTGAATAGTACCCTATTACCTTCTTCTTAAAAACAATAGACCCAGCTAAGTATAACTATAAGGTACATAATAAAGAAATGCTAGCTATTATCTAATTATTGTCCTAATAGCGCGTAGAGCTTAAAGGTACAAACTCCTAAATTAAGATATATACGGATTATAAAGCTATAGAGTACTTTATAACTATAAAGCAGCTTACTAAATGATAAACCCACTAGGCTAAAATACTTTCTAAATTCTTCTTTATAATTATATATTGTTCTGGCAAGTAAAACACTAAAGCTAATGCACTAACCCAAAGGGAACAAGACGTAGGACCCTAGGATAAGCTAAAGACCTAATACCAGACGCGCGCCCTCCTCTATCCCAAATAGCTTAACCTATAAATTCTTAAAGAACTAGACTCTGAACGGAATAAGCTAGCACCCTTAAAGGGAGCAGTCTTAGATAAACTAATAGGGCTAGTTAACCGCATCTTAACTATAAACCGCATGGCTAACTCCCTAAAGGCCCTCCGCGACTAAGCTGTAAAGGAGGACCCTAATTTAGAAATAGAAGAAGGACTGCTTCTATACTAAGAACGGCTTATAGTTCCAAATATTAACAACCTACGGATAGAGTTAATCCGCAAAGCCCACTGTTAAGTCTCTATGGTATACCCTAGTTATAATAAGACCTACTAACTACTAGTAAGGACTTCTATCTAATATGGATCAATTTATTAGAAACTGCCACGCCTATAGACGCGTAAATACCCCTAGGGATTAAACTCCTGGGTGGCTATAACCGCTGCCAGTTCTAGAACGCCCTTGGTAATATATTACTATAGACTTTAAGTTATTTCCGAAGGACGCCTACGGCCACGATGCAGCCTTTATAGTGGTTAACTGACTATATAAGCAATCCGTCTCCCTCCCTTGTTTTAAGACCATAACTGTAAAGGATATGGCCTACCTCTACATTAATAACATCTATTAATTCTACAGCGTCCCTGAATTAATTGTCTCTAACTATAGCCCCTAGTTTATATCGGATTTCTAGAATAAACTCTGCCGTATCCTTGGGATTAAGATTAAGCTCTCTACTACATTCCACCTTTAGACTAACGGCTAAACCAAGATTATGAACTAGTACCTCAACCAGCGACTACAGCCCTTTGTAGACTACTATTAGGACAACTAGTCGGAATTACTGCCTATAATGGACTATACGCAGCTTACACTCCCCTATAACAGTATAGGGATGTCCCCATTTAAACTGCTCTACGGGTATACACCACAAACGTCCTTTAATTGGGATAGGCCTATGGAACCTACTACAGCCCGTAAACACCTCAGCTATAAAGAGGCCCAGGCATTTGCTAAGAGAATATATGGAGCCTAGGAGACTGCTTAAACAATTATAAGAAAGGCGCAAGAAAAAAAGGAGTCCGATATAAACCAATATTATCGCAAGGAAGACTTCCAAGTAGGAGATAAGGTATAGGTATTAACAAAGAACTAAAAAACCCAGAGGCCGAGCCGCAAGTTAGACCACTAAATGGCTGGCCTATACAAGACTCTTTAAAAGGTAGGACACTCTTTTAAGGTTAAGCTACTAGAGTTAATAAGGATCCACCCCATCTTCTCTCTAGACCGGCTACGAAAGGCTACGGATAATCCACTACCTAGATAGTATAATAACCCCCTACTACTAATCCAGATTGCTAAAAACAAAGAATAGGAAGTTAAAGAAATCCTAGCAGTAAAAAAGGTCCGTAATGTCTTAAAATACCGTGTAAGCTGGGTAGGCCATAATAATAACCTAAAGTGGTACCCCGTATCTAATTTTAAGTACTCCCCCTATAAGCTACAGGACTTTTACCTAGCCTACCCTAACCTCCCTAAACCACCACGTAAATTAGACAACTGGATTAAATGCTAGGAAGAAGGGTTAGATAATTACAACAATTTAGACGATAATAGGGAGCTTAGACAACGCCTAAGGGCAGGCTTTTTCAGGAGGGGGGGGTGATGTGATGGTGCTAGAGCGCGTTACCTGCCAAATTCTGCTATACGGCATACTAGTACTCCTTAGCAAGCGGTAACTAGCATATTTATAAGGAAGAGGTCTATACAAAACTCTAGGTATAATCCATAGCAATATTTTAGGAGCTTATTAAGGAGTAGTTGGAAACTCTAATAGATTTGCTTATTAGGGTTCTTGTTAATAATTCCTTAAAAGTTAGTAGCATTCTATTTAGTAAGGTTTCTCTAATAGTACTCTAATTCTTTAAAGAAGTAATATATATAGTTATATACCTTAGCAAATAATCTAGTTAAAAGGGCGCTATTATAGTAGTAATCCTAAACAAGTCCCTTTAGCATAGTTAGGAATACAGTTATATAGCCTTTAGGAGGTAGACTAGCTCTCTTACAGATATTATAGAAAATAGTTAACTTAAAGTTAAAGCTATTACTCACTCTATTATACTTCTAGCCATCTATATAGATCTTAATAATAGTGGCTGCCTCTTTACTATATATAGGTAGGTGCATAGTAGGATTGGTATTAGTAGTACTAGGGTGAAGATACTAGGCAGAAGAAGGACCAAGTAGGGTAGAAGCGGTTACTATAAGGGGGGTAGAGGCAGTTGCCGTAGGCAATAATTGTTAATTCTACATCTGTAAGAGTTAAGTAAGGAGGGTAAGTAGTTAATCTTGGGTAGAGGTAGGTAAGGCCTACTATTAGGTGGCGGTTAGTGTAGTTTGCTAGGGTATAGATATAATAGCTAGTTAGGGTATTATAGGGGTAGGTATCTGCGTTCTAGGCGGTGTTATAGCTATAGCTATGGGCTGAATTATAGGCATTGGAGGTAGTAGAGGTAGTTAATGGTTTATAGGCGTCGGAGGTAGTAGAGGTAGTTAATAGTTTATAGGCGTCGGCACCATATAGGAAGGCAGTAGGCTGTAAGAGGGGGTTATAGGGACTGAAGAGGCTATAACTAACGGGGGTATAGCTTAATTTAATATTAGAGCTATTTATATAGAGTTAAGTTGTTCTTGTAATACCACTATAATTATAGGGCTAATTTCCTTAAGAGCTCCTATGATTTCCTTATCTATCTATTTATAAGGTTCTTCCTCTTAGAGGAGGTTAAATAATGCTTCTAAGATTAAATATCTATTATTATACCTTCCCACATACACTCCTCTCTTAAGTAGATAAGTGCGTAATTTTGCTCTTATATCAATTTACATACGTCTAAAATCCTTAGTAGTAAAGCCTTTAAATTCCTCCTTAAATACTATCCATAATATATAATCTATAAAGTTCTCCTATATATATACATAGACCTTTATTTCTACATATTCTCCTAGTTTATCTTTTATAGCATTTACTATATTAATCCCATCCCTATGCCTTAAGATCTTCTCTGCCTATTCAGGATCTATTTTTAGAAAGGGGGTCTATAAGTTTAAGTTTAAGGTTTAAGGTATTCTCCACAGTCTTAGGGCTTATAGAGTATCCTTAGTCTAAGAGTTTAAGGGTTAAGGCTTGAACAGAGGTCAAGGTTAAGGTTAAGGTTAAGGTTAAGGTCGAGGTTGTTACGGACGCTTTAAGTACGATATTACGACTACTTGGAGAAGAGTCGGCGGAAGCTAGTTGGTTAATATAAGCACGGTCCAGGATGGAGCTGGTGGAGCCACGTAACGAGGAATGGTAACCGAGGTTATGTGACGTGCTCTATAAGGTCTATGAGGTCTACGAGGTCTGTTATGTACCTTATATACCTTACGTACCTTACGTACAAGAGAGGATTTCTTAGGAGTATGGTTGTGTATTTAAAGGACCTTAGTCCCTACCGTAGATAGTTCTCTCCTTGTAGTAAATCTTAGAATATAATTAGAGTTAATCTGTTAGGCAACTACTCCACTAGTTATTATTATATTGTTGATTTGTTCTTACCTATATACCTAGCCTAATAATAGGACCTACTGTAGTTCCTACTATAAGGTTCTGTTACACATTCACTACTAAGGTTATAGTATTAAATAAGATCAAATAATATGCCACCTAAAGCACTAGTTATAACGGCGTTAATAACAGCCACAACCTCAGGACTAGGAGACACCAGTATAGCAGATACGGATTCTTAAGTGGTTACGTAAGGTTAGTTATAGGAAATAGTTAATCACTTATAAGACAATAATAGGATACTTAAAGAACGCATTAATAGAATTAGAGTAGTAAAGATTAAGCTACCTTCAATTAAATAATTCTTAGGAGAGAAGTTAAAGCTTAAGGGATTTCTAACGCAGATACACTTTAAGGTAATATAGGAAGGAGTAAAGTTAGTAATATTATTAGATTAAGTAGCCTATGCAGGATTATTCCTAACAGGGAGGGCACTTAAGTGGTTTAAACTATATCTTACAGAAATATAGGCTAATGGCATAACAACTACTAACTAGGATGTACGATATATATTTACCAGTTAGAACGGGTTCGCAGAATAGCTAATATAAATATTTAGAGACCTAGAGGCCATAACCATAGCGGAACAAAAGCTTTAGAACTTAGTACAATGCACTTTAGCAATTAAGTATACAACACAGTTTTAAACACTAGCTACGTAGGTTAAGTAGAATAATAGGGCGCTTATAGCATAGTATAAATAGGGACTTAAGGCTAAAGTCTAGGACGTAATTATCCTAATAGAAGATGCGGATACTTTAAGGGAGTTAATAGACTAGTTAATAAAGATTAATAATAGGATCTATTAAAGGGAACAAGCTAAGAGAGGGCAAGACAGAGTTCCACAGTTGTATAAGGCGCAGAGTATATAATAATAGACACAGAGTTAAAAACTATAGAATAGCGTAGAGCTAATAGACCTAAGCGGTACTAAAGAAACCTAAAGATAAAAGAAGAAACTATAGAAACCTAGAGGTTAAGAATTAAGTAATTAAAGGACCTAGGAGTAGAGGCTAAACCAGGGATCTTAGTAGTAGAAGACGTTTAGGCGGACTCTATAGCAAGAAAAATGGTTTAAAGATAGAGCTTGCATAAATTACGGAAAATAAGGTTATTTTGCTAGAGACTATAGAGGTGGTTAAAGTAACTATATAGTAAAGGGAACTAGACTAGCAGACAGCACATATATATAAAGGGACAATAGTGCACTATAAGGAATAAAAGAATGTTCAATTAACAGTTTTACGTATTATTATAACAACGTATACTAAATTTATAAGGACGCTAAGTACGGCGTAAGCTATTAGCTATAGGAGCTATTGTTATCTAAGTTTAAAGGAACCTACGAACTAGCTTATAGATTGGACATTAAAGATAATAAATTTAATATAGGCGAAGCATTTACTAATAATAAGGTAATGAAGGCAGCTTACTAGAAGCATACAGACCTTAAAAAAGTTAAAATAGAAGTAAAAACTAAGACCATTATAGAATAGGGTTTAGTAACGGATGTTATAACACCATTAAATACAATTTCCATCGCTTTGCAAGACAATAGGAGCAATATTTAAAAGAAACTAAGTAAGTAGATAACTGCTAGTGCTAGCTTATCACTTAATAAAGGCAAAAGGCCATAGGCTTAAGATTCTTAAGAAGAGATAAAAAAAGCTTAAGACTTTTAAGACAAGATAAAACATATCTAAGGACCCACAACGGACAACAACCGATGGGAAAGGGTAGTAACTTAGTTTAGTAATAAACGAATAAGTATAGGACGCAAGTTTAAGAACTATAAGTTTAGAGAATAAATAAGAACGTTAGCAATCCTAGGTAAACACAGTATTCAGCCTAAAGATTAAACAGTTAATACTAGGATTAAAAAGTAAGATAACTATAAGGATCTAGCTATAAGACGCAGAAAACAAAAAACTATAGATAAGTTTAGATAAAGAATTATCGCATAGTAAGAGCAAAAGCTAGATAAGAGATTAGCTATACTAGGTTATATAAGGGACAGAGCACCTATATAAAGAGTTACTAATAGGCCGAGTGCAGGGATACCTAGGGTAAAGTGGTTAAATAAACTAGAATAAGAAGAGGATCTAGATATTCTAACTAGGTTTAAAGAAAGACATACTAAAGGATATTACAATGTAGTAATAACAAGGTACTTTCTAATAGATAGACTATATACACTAAACCAGTTATACGGAAAGTAGTATAGGCAACAATATAACGACAAATAGGCAGATTTCTATATATAGCTAGATAAAAAAGTTGTCTAAGACTAACCCATTACAGAGAAACGTATAAGTTATATTAAAGAAGCATTAATTATAATATTAAGGAACCTAGAAGAAGGATCTAGGGACTAAAGAAGTAAGTAATAAATCTTAGTACCCACAGTAGAGATACCAGTAGTTAGGTTAACTAGGTATAGGTTTAAACTTAAGGATAAAGATAAACTAAGAGTTAACCTAAAACATGCAGCGTATTATACACTATTATGGATAGCTTATGTAGATAACACGTGTAATATATATAGAGCACCAAAAGATAAGAACTGGAAATACCTAGTAAGGATATATTAGGCACTAAAGGAAAAGCGGTTTAGAAATACTAAGTATATATATAGTTAGCACCCAGTAGAAGTATAAGGTTAAGGAGACTTAATACTTTAACTAGGAAGATTCCTTACGGAAGAATGCCTAGATAGATAATAGTAGTGGGAGTGCCTAGAGAACACTTATCTATAGCATATAGAGGAAAAGAAATAAACTAAGTATTGGCTAAAGTTAAACTAAGTACAGGCAGGATCTAGCAGCCAATAGTTAGGAAAAGGGGAGGCGTATAGGACTAGAGGGAACTAGTATTAAAGCTTTAGACCCTTAAAGAAATTTAAGGATAATACCTAAATTTATAAGCTAAGTAGCAAGATTAGCAGTTTAAAGCGTTAGTATATAGTAGAGTAACTAGGAACTATATATTACTAAAGGCAGTAGAAAGGATAGGGTTACTATATAGATAGAAGGAACACCTATATCTACTTATAATAATTTTAGGAGATTAGATAGCCTATAAAGGAGGCATTATTAATCTTAAAACAGGACCTATTTAGATAACTATTAAAGGAAGACTAGTAAAAATGTCTTTTAATATCCTACCGTTGGGACAGGACAAGGCAATATTAGGAATACCTTAGTTATAAGAGTACAATCCAAAGATTAATTGGGTTATAGGTTAGGTTAATATTAAGGATATATAATAGCGCAAAGTATAATAGTAAACCAAGTTAGTATAGTACCAAGTTGGAGCGATATATAAAGAGACTAAGTAAGGCTTAAGTTATATACCAAAGAGATACCACAAGTATGGTAAAAAGTTATAGTCACTAGAAAGTAAAAAGCTATTAGAGCATATAGTATAGGACTATAAGATAGAATTAAAAGAGGGAATAAGTCTAAAGTTCTTTCCAATCTATAAGCTTACTAAAACGGAGTTAGTAGCGCTTAAGGAGTTTATCTAGGAGAACTTACACAAGGGATATATCAGATTATTATAGTTATTAGTAGGATATCTAGTACTATTTATCCTAAAGAAAAACGGAAAACTTAGGATATATATAGACTATAGATAGTTAAACAGCATTACTAGGAAGGATAGGTATCCTTTACCCTTAATTAGCGAAATCTAAGACAGGATAGGCAACGCAAAAATCTTTATAAAGATAGATCTAAGGTGGGCGTACTATTAGATTAGGATTAAGGAAGGCAATAAATAGAAGGCAGCCTTTAGGTTAAAGGAAGGACTATATAAACCATTAGTTATGCAATTCGGACTTATAAACGCACTAGTAACGTTCCAGAAGCGAATTAATAGTATATTAGGAGAACACCTAGATAAGTTTATTATAGTATACCTTAATGACATTATTATCTACTTAGAAAACGAGGAAGAATATAAAGAACATATTAAATGGGTCTTAAAGAGACTATAAAAAGAACAGATGCTAGTAGCAATTAAGAAATATAAGTTCTTTACTAGGAAGACCAATTTTATTAAATTTATTATTAAACTAGGCCAACTTAGTATAGATCCAAAAAAGATTAAGGCTATAGTAAATTGGCAAGAACTAGAGAATATTATGCAGTTAAAATCATTCCTAGGGTTTTGCAATTATTATAAGAGGTTTATAGCGCAGTAGTTAAAGAATATTAAGCCACTTACGCGGTTAATAAAGAAAGAAGAACCATAAGCATAGGGAAAGGAGTAATAAGAACTATTTAAGAAAATTAAAGAGTTATTTACCTAAGAGCTAGTTTTTAAGATCTATTAACTAGGTCTAGAGACAGTTATAGAAACGGATATATTAGACTTTATACTAGGGGTATACTTTATACAGAAATATTAAGATAGATGGCACCCAGTGGTATACTATAGTTGAAAGATAACACCACTAGAGTTAAACTATAACATCTATAACAAGGAGTTATTAGGTATAGTTACAGTACTAAAGGAATAAAGAGTATTCTTACAAGGCACAGAGAAACTATTTATAGTTAAAACGGACTATAAGAACCTTACAGGATTCCTAATAATAAAGGAACTTAACCAAAGATAGGTTAGATAGGCGGAAATGCTTATAAAATACCATTTCAAAATTTAGTATACTAAGGGTATAGATAATGCATGAGCAGACGCTCTAAGCAGAAAGGCTAAACTTTAAAGTAATAAAAAGCTATTAGGAGCTTTATTGCGAAAGAATTAAGACGGAGTAATTAGGTATAATTATCTAAAGATTATAGTAACTAAGAAAAGTTAGATCTATAAATCACTAGAGAGTAATTAGATATAGAAGATCTAAAAAGTATAGGTAGAGGATCTAGACTTAGAGTAATATAAAAACAGAGAAGTAATATATATGCCTAAGTCTATTATAGAAGAATTTATTAAGGAATTCTATAAGGGAATAACACAAGGACACAACAGAGCTATAGGCTTAGTATTAAAACTTTAAAAAAAGTACATTATTTAAGGAATCTGGGGACTAGTAAGATAAGTTATAAGGAAATATCTAAATTGCTAAAGAAACAAACTAACGAGGTATAAGCCGTATAGAGGGCTATAACCTATTAAGATACTAGGAAGACCATAGGAGGTTATATTATAGGACTTTATTATTAAGTTACTAAAGTTAAAAGATCCTATTATAGGACAAGATCATAATGTGATTTTAGTAATAGTAGACAAGCTAATAAAGTGGGAATACTTTATAGCATACACTAAAGAGATATTAGTAGAGGATGTCGCTAGAATCTATATAAAAGAAGTATTTGTAAGATATAGAGCACTAGACAAGATTATATTAGATAGAGATCCAAGATTTATAATAGTATTTTAGGAAGTATTTCTAGTAGAATAAGGGGTTCGCGTAGCAATATCTACAGCGTATTATCTGTAAATAGATAGATAGACAAAAAGACTAAACTAGATACTAGAACAGTATCTAAGGTATTATATTAATTACGCATAAAACAATTGGGTATTATTATTACCAGTTACACAGTTTGCATATAATACAACACTATAGAAAGGAATGGGGACATTATTATTTAAGGCAAATTATGGATATAAACCAAGAACATTATTATTGTCACGTTAAGTAAAGAAGATGAGTAGCACAGCTAAATAAAGAATAGAGACGTTAATAAATCTTTATATAAACCTTAAAGAAATAGCTAAACTAGTATAAGAACGAATAAAAAGGTACTATAATACTAAGAGATCTAAGGGACCAGATCTTAAGGAGGGAGATAAAGTATAGCTACTATATAAAAATTTTAAGAGTTGATGACCAAGTAAGAAGTTGGACTATATTAGACTAGGACCTTTTAAAATTAAGTAAAGAATTTTATTAGTTACGTATAAGTTAAACCTACTAGCCAAAATAAAAATCTACCCTATATAATATGTTGTAATGCTAGAACCAGCACACGGAGATATTAAGCTACTAGTCTATAAGGCAGACATATATAGAGAATAAGAGGAAGATAAATAGCAAGTTTTAAAGATTATTAGTTACAAGGACGTAGATAACAAAACATAGTATAAGATAAAGTAGATAGGCTATAGTAAGACTACCTAGGAACCACTAAGCAACCTAAAGAACGCTATAGGAAAGGTATAGGAGTATTAGAAGAAAGTAGGTCAGGCAATATTAATAAAGAAGGATTACCAAAAAATAAGTCAGCTAAGGGGGACCTAAGAGGAGCAATTACTGAGCTACTTGGAGTTGTTTCCCTTATAGGAGGAGAGCCAGTCCTTTTATTACCTAGCTTAGATAGACCCTATTAAATAAGTTTTTACTCCTTGGAACAAACCTTCTTATAAACTTTCTTAAGATAAAGAAGACAGGCAGAGGCCAATAAACGGGCTTTAAGGGCACGCTGTTAAGCAGCTATAGCCTCCTGCTCTGCTTTTTATAAATAACAAAGTTTATCTAAGGCACTTAAAAGCTTACTATTAAGTTTTATAGTAGTAGATTAAACACGAGACCCTATAACAAGTTACTTAGGGAACTTAAAGACTGTTAAGAGTTATAGGATATGTATACTTAGCGTTAAAAACAGAGCAAACGTTACAGAACAATTAAATATTTAATTTAGTACACTTTAAGTAGGAAGAGGGTTGTTAAGACAAAGAACTTGCTAGCGCAATATATACTAACCCCTCTTTTGCACAACAAGAACATGGAGACGGCATAACTTCACTAAGCAACAGTATGGCGGCCACAGTACGGGCATGTTACTAGAATAAAGAAGAAGAAGAAGCTTTAGGTATAATAAGCAGAGATATTAACTAGGTTAATTAAACGGACATTACACCTCTAGTAGACAACTTAGAGATGTTAGGAATCTTTAAGGACGAAGATAAAGAGGAGGGAGATAGTGTTACGGACGCTTTAAGTACAATATTATAACTACTTAGAGAAGAGTCAGTGGAAGCTAGTTAGTTAATATAAGTATGGTCTAGAATAGAGCCGGTGGAGCTATGTAATAAGGAATAGTAACCAAGGTTACGTAACGTGCTTTATAAGGTCTATAAAGTTTATAAGGTCTATTACGTACCTCACGTACAAGAGAGGATTTCTTAGGAGTATGGTTGTGTATTTAAAGGACCTCAGTCCCTACCGTAGATAGTTCTCTCCTTGTAGTAAATCTTAGAATATAATTAGAGTTAATCTGTTGGGCAACCACTCCACTAGTTATTATTACGTTGTTGATTTGTTCTTACCTATATACCTAGCCTAATAATAGGACCCACCGTAGTTCCTACTACAAGGTTCCGTTACAGAGGTCAAGGTTTAAGGGTTGTGTATACGTTTCTACAGCCATAGGGCCTATAAAATAGTTCTTAACAAGGCTAGTATTCTCTCAGCAATCTATTATATTAGCTATAAAGCCAGTATAAATTCTCTTAAGCGTGAGTAGAAGTTATAGTCTTCTCCTTTAATAAAACAGATAAGAACTAGGCAATCGTGAACTATTTCTAGTACTACTTCTTAAGCGCTAGCTATTGCGTATTTCCTAATCTATACGTCTACTAATCAGTGTCGGTATACATGCTTTAATCAACGTGCACAAATATCACTGTATTGCGATACGTATGCAGTGTTAATTGATGGATGATTGATTTCCTAAAGTAAGGGGTTGCTCCAAGGTCAGACCAACTAGCCTTGCTTCGTGGTCTCGTGACCACGTCACATAACTAACATTCCAACAATACTTTATCGCTTTTATTAAAGTTATATAATAAATAGTTTAGTAGTTTTTAAGATATTAAATTTTAGGGGCTAAAATAAGGCTAAAATACTATATCTTACTATATTTTAAAAACTACTAAATTATTTACTATATAACTTTAATATAGGCTATAAATTATATATAAAAACCTAAATCCGAATTATTAGAATTTATTATTAAGTAGTTGTTAAGATATTAAAGTACAAATTTTCTAAATTTTAGTGAGTTTTGAGGGCGGCTAACTAGATAATATAGCTAACTAGGTAATTAACTACGTTAGGTTAATAATATATTTATAGAGTTAATATATGGGAAAGTAATAAGTTAAGCTTTAATGCGGTATTATACTGCTTTAGGTAATAAGCTAACTTAAATAGGTAGGCGATCTACTAGCGCGGTTAAAACTGGGGTGTCGTTCAAAACCCCCTCATATAAATTTTAGTGGGGAGCGATGCGGCTCTTTCGGCTTGGCGATTTTTACCGATATTTTGAGTTCTGTCAATGAGGCAGCAATACAAAAATTAGGGTCTTATTACAAACACAAAACGCCCTATAACCATGAACTACGACGGTGCTAAAGGTTTAGAATTCGGTGGAGGAAACACCAAGGTAGATCCAAGTGTCACCGCAGGTCAGTTGTGATGTTTGCCAACCACATATCTCCGTTGCTAACCAACATCAAGAACTACCGAAAGGCTGTCGAGTGGTATCCACCGAAGACCATGGCATCAGTTTCTGGGCTAATACCGGCCGAATCGACGTCGAGTTGGTCGATGGCACACCGCAGTCTTTTTTTATAAAGGTGATATCGAAACAGCTAGGCAAGAACATGATGCAAGGGGAGTTCGAGTCTATGAAGGCTATATATACACTCTTGCCCGACTTCGCGCCGAAGCCGATTGCCTGGGGAACATACGAGACCATCCCAGACACGCACTTTTTCTTGTGCGTGTATCGAGAGATGATAGATGAAAGGCCAGACCCGCACAAATTCACCGCTCGTCTAGCAGCGCTCCACCAAAACAGCAAGTCTACGAACGGCAAATTTGGCTTCCACATAACCACTTATACCGGCAATTTGCCCCAAATGAACGAGTGGGAAGAAAGCTGGGAGACTTACTTTACAAAGAGCATGAGGTGGGCTCTCAACCTTGAACTCGAAGCCAAGGGACCGGACCCCGAGTTCGATGTGCTAGTCCCGGTCCTCTTTGATAAGGTTATACCTCGTCTGCTTCGCCCACTCGAGAGCGAGGGTCGATCTGTGAAGCCCTCACTTGTGCATGGAGATCTTTGGTATGCAAATTCTGGAATTGATGTGGACACGGGCGAATCTCTCATCTTCGATGCCTGCTGTTTCTATGCTCACAACGAATGTGAGTTAAATGATCTCCCGGGGACGACAGAATTGATGAGGCTCACATATGCTTAATGAAGATGAATTTGGTCAATGGCGGCCAATCTGCAATAGATTCGGAGCCGAATACTTGGCAGCATACCACTCTTATGTTCAGATATCCCCTCCTGAAGAGGATTACGACGGCCGCCTAGATCTTTATAAACTGTGAGAATGCGATTTTAAGGTTGTTTTAGAGGTAAATACTAAACTGACGTTGGATTAGGAGATTTAACACGCACGTATCTGCCCTCTTCACCCAAAATCAGACGCTTAGGGAGCAGTATGAGTCTCTTTGCGTTTTTGCCGTTTTCGCTGTCGCTAATAAAACCAATAGGATGCTTGGCGATATGAGGGACTTAATTCAGAGATATGGCTAATTAAAGAAGAAATATTACAACTGTCTTTTCCTTTGCCCAGGATACTTATGCTAGGCAGTGTGTAGAGCCAGGTTGTAGTGATGAGAGTCGGTTATATAAGTTGGGTAGGAACGGAACAATTATAGTAGAGCGCCTTCTCAATATCAAAGACTATTCTAAGAGAAAGAAGTTAACTATAAGATCTTATCTATGCTAAGGGAGTGTGTTCTTATGTATCGCAGTTGACTCCATACAAATGGAAACCTTTAAATCCCTTACTCGACTTAGGCTCCGTTCCCTAAAACCTCTACAAAGCCGTATACAGTGATAGCAATAATTAGGTAATCTAGATATTGTATACGGCTCTAAACCAATTAAAACGTAAATAATATACATTTATATAGACTTGTAAAAGAGTAGATATATATAATGCATTATAAGTATACCTCTATTGTTTAATCTATATAACAGGACTAGCCTAGTTATAGTAAGAATGTCTTGGTAAGACACTTAATATATAAAACCCAACGCTTTAATTAAGCATAGAGATACTTTACTTATTGAGCTTGGTTCTTTTCCTTAATACCTTACTTCCTATTATTAACCTTTATCCAATTTTGGATGTATTTTTAATGTATTATTAAGATTTTCTTCTTTTCCATTATCAATTTAATATACCTCTTTATTCTCCTACTAACTACTCTTCTAAGCTAATTCTATAGCGTATTCTGGCCCTGCTGCTGTATATAGAACCCCAACCTCCGCTGACCCGTAACTAGTGCTAGTCCTACCTAAATAACTTTACATACGTCCTTAAAAGACTAGAAATCTAATAAGAAGATTTTGGACGCTTGTAATAAGACCCACTATATAAGGTCTAACACCTTTAGTCCTTGTAATTAATGTATGCATACTAAAAGCGGTAGTTACATTAAGGTAAGCTTTCCTATCCTTAATAGGTTTCCATTACTAACTTTAGGCTTTAATATAGCCTGGGCCTAAGTGGCAATAATCCTTTAATATCCTTAACTACTATATTGCCTAGGCTCTCTCTTATTCTAGCGCCAATGCTAAATAGCTAGGTTAAATTTAAGACTATGCCACAGCTATTTATACCGCCTATAATTCCTAGCAAGCTAACTAGTAACACCTAATAAGGGAGTAAGGTTGGTATACTAAGGATAGGGTAAAGGATGGGGGTAATAAGAAGAAGGTTGTTGTTTACTATAAGAAGGAGTTTACGTATGCGTGTTAGGTTTTAAAAGAGCATAATATAATACGGTATTAGGTAGGTTACCCTTTGGGTACCTAGTAGATAGGTAACTAATAATTGCCATAGCAAGGTCTTGGTAGTTCTAGTCTTTGCCAGCTAGCTAATATCTCTATTTATTCTGGGCATATTTAAGGCTGAAATGCTTAAGGCAAGAGATGATTTTCTATAGCTTTGTAATAATTAACCTAAGTTAGAGCCCTTTAGGCTGGGTAAACTATGCTTAGTTTAGTGCTAATATGGGTATAATAAAGGGGACTATGCGTACTTAAGTTAAGCATTTAAAGGCCTTAAGTGAGTTTAGGAGAGTTTGCTATAACTGTAACTGTTATAACATTATTTTTAGGCGTAGGAGAGAAGCAAGTGCGTATAGGCCCCACACCTTAATCTTAGAAGCTGCATTAAGGTATAGTTACGTAAAATTCCCTAGATTATCTCAGCGATAGCTGGCCTGCAAAAGGGCTGAGATATAGGATTTAAATTGCTTAGTATTAGAATTGTATAAAAGAATTGCCGTATAAAGTGGCTGGGACTTCTCTATTTTTAGGAAAGATTAATTCTAGATTAATAAAGAAAATGGATAGGATGGCGTTTACTTCCTCAGCTTTAAAGTTACTGGGCTTCCATAATGCCGATGCATACTAGTCCAAGCAGCTAGGCAAATCTTGTATAACAGTTAACTTCTAAAGAGATAGGGGTAGTACGTAGAATAATTGGATAATATAAATACCCCAACCTCTGTACGTAAAATAATAAAGTTTAACCTTACTGCAGCCACTTTAGTAGTCTTTAGTAATATAAACCCGCTATGCCTATAAAGCGGAGACCACCCCTAGTACAATTCGGCGGACTTAAGAGACTTATTTATACAAGATATAACATGAAAAATTTAAGATTAAGCTAGACTAAGATACTAAAAAGAATTAATAAGGCCATAATAAAGCCTATATAGTATTACCATTACTGTAAATAATAAAACAATGCTGGGCTGGAAAATTGGGTGTAAACTATTATATTACTACCACTTACTCTATAGGTTTGGTATTAGAAAAGCGGGGTCGGTTTCCTAATAACTTTTCATATAATGCGCCATTCTTTAAACTGGCTATGCTATGCCCTATGCGATAGGTCGTATCCAATAAAAGTGAGTTCTATAGCTTGCTACTACTTTAGCAAACTTTAGATAAGCTAGTTAGATAAAGTAGACTTTCTATAAAGCCAATACTAGTTAACCAGCATGTTTGTCTGGCATTGCGTATACCACACTTAAGTCAGACGCTATATTTTAGTGGAAAGTAAAAAGGGCGATTATTTTACTATAAAAAACCAAGTTTATAGTTAATAAAGAAACTGACCCTAAAGGGAGTATTGATCGCGTTCTATATAAGGTATATAAAGAGGTTTCTAGCGCACTTTTTTACTCTAAAAGTTATAAGAGAATTAACATACTAAAAATAGAAAACTTAATTTTAGCATAGTTATATATAATTGCAAACTTTTCCCTAAAACCCTACTGGAAAATAAAGCATGAAAAAAATATATAAAGAGCACGATGGAGATAGCGGTGTCGTTTACAATTAGCGTAATATTTAAGTATGTTAGCCACCTTTCCATTTTAAGTAACCTACTTAGGCTGTAAACAGAAGACGAGCTTAATATAGTTATTTCCCTAAATAAAGTAAGGCTTATTACTAGAGATAATAACCCTTACTAATGGCAGCCAACCCCTAAGAAACAATACCTCTTTAAAAAACACCTAAGTAAACATTCCATTATAGCGTATTAGGATCTATACTTAGGTATTAGAAATACTATTAGAGCTATAAGAACTAAAACTGTAGAGGTATAAAACTACTAATACTATTTAATATAAGCTAATGGTTTTTAGAAAGAATTTAATTCCTATAAATATCTAACCCACGAAATTAGGAGTTAAGGGTTAGGTGTAAGAGAACTATAGAATATAGAAGCTAAAAGAGAGCAGTAGAAGAGCAACGGAGTTAATAAAGGGCTTGGTAATTTAAAAGTTAGAATTACAGAACTATAGCGGGAATGCCGTTTAATAAGGAAAGCTGCTGTTTATTATTAGGAAAAGGCTTCGCGATATAAATAAGGGATTAATAAGTTTTTAAAAGTACTGCAAAAGCTATATGTTAAGACTCTATTAGAATATCTAGTGCCAAATTTCGGTACCTAAGCCTAGACTAGCCAATTATTGACCTTTTCCGCTATTACTTTTACTGTTTAATGCCTCCTTTAACTCCCTAATTCTTGCACTAATAGAGAATGCCTATGCTTGCATCTCGGCTATGTAATTATTAAGATAATTAAGCTATCTGTTATTAATAATTAGTTTAGACAAAGACGCGATCTATCTAATTTTACCTACTTAGCTATTAGCTCTTATCTAAGCAATATTAATAAAGCAATTTTTCTTAATAATCCAAAACTTACTTTCTCTAAAGCTCTTATGCTAGCATATAGACATTAGGTGGCTTAGAAACTATTAATATATAGGTCTTAGCTAATAATTCCGGGCTAATATATATATATATAAGGCCCAGATCTAGATTAGGCTGATATCCTTGCTTATTCTAGTCTTCCTAATTAGGCTGCAGCCATTCTAATATAGCCCCTTAGCTAAAAGGTTACTGGAATATATTGGAGTATTATAATATAGCTATATCTAGGTTGTCTAAAAACTGAATATTATTAAGGTTAAGAGGATTGATTTTAATAGAACCCTAATCTATCTCTAGCATTCCATTTATAATTCTCTCCTAGTATTTATTATCTGCTAAAGAGTTATAGCTAGTTATAGTAGGATACAGCCTTATAGAAAAGGATTAATAGAGTTTAAGTGAAAAGGATGTTAGTCTTACTATATAGGTGCTCTTTATCTTTAAGTAATTACAAAGCCAGGCATCTTTCTGGCGTTAATGCTGCCTTAAGTTAAAAACCCTAGTGCTTAGCAAGTATAGAGCGCCTAAGGCAATCTAGCTAACAGTTAAACTTCGCGGAGCGCCTAATTAATTATAGTGTTTTATAATGTATAAAGAGTCTAATAATACTACAGGCATGGAACACCTAATTAACTTTAGATGGTAATGCTTTAGGTATAAGTTCTAGGGTTAATTCTGGCGATTGTTCTCTAAAAGCTAATATATATAAAGCGCTTAGCTAGTTACACTAAGAGCTGTGTAGAGTGGCTAGCTAATTAGCAGATATATATGGTCCATTATCGCCTACTACGCCTACGCTGCTCTTACTACCTACCACTCTGCTAGTATACTTAAAAACTTACTAATTAATATCTATTTAATCCAGACCATAGATTTAAAAGACCGTCCTCTAAGATACTTGTAATTTAACCCCTTATTTTCTTAACTTATTACCTATAAAGTTATCTACCATAGAGACTGTTACTTAGTTAGAGGATTAGTTACCAGATAACAAAAACCTTTTTTATATACTCTAGGCCAAACAGCCCCCTCTCTCCTAGTCTAAGCTTATAACGGCCTTTAATAAATAGACTACCGGTTTACCTTAAACAAAGTTAGTAATTAAGTTATAGTAGAAACGCTTAAACCAAAATTCTAAGAGGAACTAAAATTCTAAAAAGAACTAAAAGTTTAGAAAAGTTTAAATAGTAAATCTCCTCCTGCGCCCACAAAGCAGCTATAAGGTTAGCTATAAGTAAGTGAACCAAAAAGGGGCTACTAATACGGTAGGTAAAATTGCAGAGAAGACTCTTAACTTTTTACTTATTATGCGGTTTAACACAGAATATAGGACTAGGAATTACCTTTCCTCCCCTAACTTCTATAGTTCCACATACCTATCCCTTAACCCGTTGGGGTCCTTAGAGAATTCGCTACCGGATTTAATTGGGCACTTGGGTTAAACTAGGTTTTCCAACTGGCTGGTCCCTTATCGATAACCATAGGACCTAAATTAACGGGTTAAGGGATAGCTATTAACTTAGTAAGGAGGCACAAGCTAGATCTAGCGTAAACTATATTATTATTCCATTCCCTTCTAAGTTAGTAAAGTAGCAACGTCTAGTAGGGTAATGTGAAACAGTTTTATCTAGCGCTGCATATAATTTTAGAATAGGTGGCTTTTTAATTTTAAGGCAGGCGGCATTTAATAGTAATTTTAGTAGAAACGTACGCGCATATCTAGATCTTTCTTTTAGTAGTAGGCAATTAGCGCTTAGCAATTATACTAGGGTAATATATGCTTATACCTCTCCTATATACCGTAATAAAACGGACATAGCCCATAATTAGTAGTAGCCTATAATTAAAATATTGATTTATATACTGGTATGGGAAGCCTTTATTCCAGAATTGCATTATACTCTAGAAATATAAATAACGCAACCTATTATACCGACTATACAGATAAAAGCCAGTGCTATAGCTTAGTAGTATACCTCTAGTAAAAAAAAACTACTTAAGTACTAATAATTACAGGACCCTAGATATTGCTAGCACTATAAGATATACAATAGGCGCTCTAATTGGGACTTCCTTAAGGACTTCTTTATTAGAGAGCAATAGATAATGCAATATATCCACAGCCTGAAAGCTCAAGTTTCTTATAATTAGATAGCAATTTCCTAGATTTAAAATTAGAGATGTAAAGAGCAATAAGAAGCCTATAAAGCTAGAGAAGAGTTGGAAAGGAAGCTTAATAATTACTAAAAACAATTAAGTGGCGCAACCATAACTGCTAAACGACTTAGAAAGATGTTCTAAGATATTATTAATATTAAGGAACAAAATCAATCCAATAGGCCATTTAAAATATAGGATATTATTTTAGAGAATAAAAGGAAATAAGTAAGAATCGCTAAGCTTAAAGCAGTTATTTTATTATAGTGGGTGCAAATCTAGTAACATCTAAATAATAAGATGGTTTAAAAGACCCTTTTAGGTATTTTATGCGTTATCTTTATATAAGATTCCCCATTAACTCGGATCCTAGTTAACTTAATTTAATATCCTAGTTAAGTTAGGAAAGCTTTAAAAGATATTTCTTAGATAATTTAAAAATCTATATTTACCTACTTTATGCTTTAAAACTAGCCGTAATATAGTAATAGTTAATTAATTAATTTAAATTACGTATTAAGTATATTTAAGACCCTTTATATAGACGTAATTAAAAGCGCTAATACTACCCTATGTTTAATAAAACGCCCCCTAGTTTTAAGCCCTATACCTCCCCCTAATCTACTAAAATAGATATAAATTATATATAGTAGTATCTATATATAAATTATTAAAGCCTAAATATATGCTACTATGTATAATTAAGGTAAATATAAAAGGGTAGTTTCCTTTAATTTAAATCTTTAAAATTTTATTATTAGGCACTAATGCTAATTTATTAATAATAGCTAATAGCGCGCCCCCTACTCTAGAAGCAACCCTATTCCCTAATTATAATTCCTAAAAAAAGCAATAGAGGAAGGGAGATAGGGCTAAAGAACCAGCCAAATCTAGATAAGAAAACCAAATATGCTAAAATAAGATTAACAAAATTCTTAAGTAAAATAATAACGACGCTGGTTTACTAAAATTTATTTAACTTAAAAAGGGCGATAACCTAAGTCCTACTTAGAAAATATAAGCGTAGTAGAAGGTAGTATAAGAAGTACATCTAAAGCGGGGTAGCGTAAATAATGGCAACAAGGCTCTTAAAAGTATGGAGTTTAATATATATATACTTATATATAACTAACTTTTATATAGTTATTATAAATATTGCTAAAAAACTTAATGTTTTAAGCAAATATGTTAAAGAAATAAAGAATTGGACCCCTAATAAGGATCCGGTTAACTTTAACCATCCCCCTAATAGTAAAAAAAAAGGCATAAAGAGGCTAGAGCCAGACAATGGGTTTACCTATAGTAAGTCCTTAACCGCGCCATAAGATCTAATAATAGATAAGGACGGAGATTAAGAAATAAAAAACAATAATTTTAATCCTAATTAAGACAGCGAATTTTATACCAAGCACCAAAATAAAAAGTTAGTTCCTATTTTTTGGCAAGTTATTATTAGAGACAACTCCACAGCTCTTAATAACCTAAGAAAAGCAAATTAAGAAGCTATTAAATATAATAAAGTACATAACTGCTATAAACTCTTAGGTACTATTTATTATAAGACGGTTCTTCCATTGCTAAAGGATTTAAGAAATACACTTATATATATAATAAAAGGAGAACAGGATAATTTTAGTATAAAAATAGTGAAAATATACCTAGATATAATTAATACCAAATTACTAGCAGCCTAGTATGGAGAATAAAGAAAGGATCTTCCAAACTTTCTTCCTTTTACCCTTACTCTTAATAATAATATTTGGCCGTCGAAATCGGACTTTGCAACTGTATGTGGTGACGGCTACGAACCTAGTCTTTGAAGTTCAGATCTAGAGCCAACGCAGAGACGTCGCATAGCGTGCGGACAGGACCTGGTGGTGGTTGTAGGCGTTAAGGGCAGTGGTGAAAATTTTTTAGATGGTAAGATCTTAAAAACCACTACTGTTGGCCCTCTATAGTATGACGACTACTACACTGTTCTCCTATCTAGGGCACCTATACAATCCAACATGAATGCATAGTATTCGATAACATCCCCCGACCCCCAGTTAAAAGCATCAACGACCTTATATCGACAAATAAGTAAACGCGAACGAGCGAATAAACGAGCAAATATACGGCCCCTTCTAACCCCCAGGGCAATCGCCTGCGGAGCATGCAGTTACTCGCCATACTGCCGTAATACTACTAAAACCGTTAGCCAGATAACCCCGTATGGTTTTCCTTATCTTCTCTTAACAGAGTGGTGCCCTTAGAGAGGGCCTAGTAACTAGGGCCTAGGCACAAAAGATACCTAGGTACACACACATCCCGCTTTTATCTTTTGGTATTAGGATGGTAGAACGGATAAATCCCCCTTACGCCTTCGATAGGCCTTAGGGGGGGGGAGGCATGGCGTATATGGCAATGGTTAATAAGAGATAGCATACAGGGGATAGTTAAGATATGGAACATAAAGCACACGGTAATTAATTGGCAAGGCCTAGCTGGGACGTAGTAAACCCTAGCTTTGGATAAGCTAGAGAAGGAAGTAGTGGTTCCTAAGGAGTTCAAAACATCTAAGAAGGAGGACGTGCTATAGGCCCGTAGGGCCGCAGCTACGTGCAAATATGGCAAATTGGGGTTTTTCATCCTACTGAGGCTGCTTATAGGGTTTTTCCTCCCCCAACTATAGGGGTTTTCTTCCTATAAATACATAAGTTTTCCCCCCTGTGCGGAGTAGTCTGCGTAGGCTAGTAGGATCCGTATCAGACGTTAATCAAAGAGTTACTACTAATAATAATATTTTTAAAAGATAGTATATATAGCAGGAGGCGTTTTTACAATCGGACCTATTTAAAAAGAAGGAAAAAGCTAAGAAAGATAAGGGGAAGAAGAAAAAGGTAAAGGAAAAGAAAAAGGTAAAGAAAAAAAAAGAAGAAAGGGAAGAAGAAAAAAGGGAAAAAGAAGGATTATATAAAGGCTACTAAAGATAACATTAATAAAACCTTTAAACCTCTAGCGGCGACAAAGAAGCAAGGTTAAGTCTTATTAAATGGCTAATAGTAGTGGCTTAGGGGCTAGGAGGAGGTAGGTTATAGCAGCTATTAGCTCCTAATCCAGCATTTAAAGATATTTAACGGTTATAAAAGGTACATATTTGTTATAAGCGGAAGATTTGGCAAGGGGATTTTGCAAATCTATAAGGATAAATACCCTAATATAATTAAAAAGGGCGAAAAGAAGCATATTAAGGATATCCCCTTTACAAGTATCGCTATTAGAGGTATAGTATTAGTAGACAGAGAATTAAGCCTAAAAGGTTATATCTCCTTAAAAGTTAAAAATAATGCACCCTATTATACTAATATGCTAATTATAGCCATATATATTAAGGTAAAGGGCGTAAAGAGGTGGTTTATAAGGACCATATTATATAATAAGTATAGATTAGGACGTATTAATAGGGAATTAAAGGGGTATTAAAAGAAGGCAAAGCAACTAGAGCCTAATAGTATACTAAAATATACTAAAAAGCAATAAATGCTAGTAGGGGGGAGAAAGCGGATAAGTAAGAGGAAATTTAGAGGGAGGGATAACTTGGATAACTTAGGGAACGTTCAGTTACAATCTGACTTTAGATCAGAAACTCCTTAATCTGTGTACCTTTTAGTGTCAACTAGTTGGTAATTAGCGGCGTCTACTTTTAAGGCTTAGTTGAATCTGAAATTAAGTCAATTATTCGGTAAGGCTCTAGATGAGGTTTAGAATTTAACTTTGCATAATGCGTAATTAATTTTGGTAAGCGATTAAATAAACACCTCTCCCATTAGGCCTCTATCGCGACTTTTTGTTATGGTGTTATAATGGAGTCTCCTACTCCTACCGTTCCTTAATTGACGCCCTCTACTTAGTTAACGTTTTCTTTACCTTCCCTTACCTCCCGCAGGAGCCGAAGTAGAGCTACGACGACGGCCGCGACAGCCGCGACACCCGCAAGTTTAAGGAAGTCGCGTATAAAATAGACAACCGAGATGGAGGAGGCGATGTTAGAAGGCCTTGTTAAGGCTATTTAGAAAGGATATTATGCAGACAGCTCTTATAAAGCTAAAGGTTGGAAGCTTGCTCTTAATTGTACGCTAGCTGTTGCCCCCTAGGCAGTTAACCTAAAGCAAGTCAAAAGTAAGCACGATAGTTATAAGAAGGATTGGAGGACGTAGAAGGAGCTCTGTGCCCTCTCTAGCTAGGGGTAGGACGAAGCTAAAGGCGTATCTGTCGCCAGTAAGGACGTTATGGATATATACTTTAAGGCCAATCCTAAGGCTATAAAGTTTTGTAATATACCACCTGCCTTCCTAAATATACTATAGGAGCTATTTAAGGGAGTTCTAGCGATAGGGAGTAATGTAAGGTCGATTAATAAGGCAATTGAAAGCTATATAGACCTGAAGCTCCTCGCAACCGGAGCCTTACAGGCGACAGATTTAATAGATATAGAAGATAAGGAGGGAGGTAAGGATAATCTTAAGTTAAAATCAGCTCGCAGCTCTATTAAACGCAGTTAGTTAAGGTTATCTTTAATTAAGCGCTTAAATACTCCTTCTACACCAGAATCTTCCTCCTTAACGCCGAGTTAAACTTCCTTATTAGTAATAAGAAAGCGGGCTATTAAATAAGCTGCTAGAGAGACTGAATCTAATACAAAGCGCTGGCGAATATGGCGAGTTATAGATTCTCTAAAAGAAACAGTAAAGTAGATTACTAGAGAGATAAAAGCTACTAGACAGTTAATCGCCTAGAAGTCTCCTTAAGAGAAGGCTTCTATAGAGTTTATTAAGGAGTTTAGTTACCTAGATCTAGCAGAGCAACTAGTTGTCCTGCAAGCTTTTGAGACCGAGTCGACTGCCAGATTATTCCTTATAACGGCTAGAGTTGCAGGGCTTCGGCGAAGCTTAATTAACGATATTTTAGCTAGCAGGAAGGAGGGCAATTAAGAAGGTAGGATTTAGTGAGATTTAATTAAGATCTAGGTGAGATTTAAGCTAGAATTTGGGTGATATCTAAGCAAAATTTAGGTGAGATTTTGATTGTTCTTCAATATCTCACTACATACGCAATTAAGGAGCAATATATAGAGGGAAAGTATATAGATTTCTATAGTAAATATACCAAATCTACTGTAGATTCTTATTTAATTGGCCTGCCAATTGCCTAGCAGTAACTCTCCTACATAAGTTACGCAATCTCGTTGCGTCTTTAGTTTATAACTACATTACTTTCTTTCTCTGTAAGCCTTACGTCTTCCTTATCTATCTCCTCATCCTCCGTTACTTTAAAGCTATTTAGATCGTCTAAATTATATATATTAATGAAGTTATAAACAGCCGTTAAGGCGTACACTACCTTAACCTGCGTTCTTAGAGGTAGATTGCGCCTACTGGCTTTAAAGTACCTAAATCAATACTTAAAAATACCTATAGTACGCTCCACCACGTTCCTTAGTGCTGTATGCTGAAGATTAAAGAGTTCCTTAGCATTCTAAGGCCTTATATTTGCCTGCGCCTGTTCGCGAAGATAATATCGTATACCATAGTAGGGAGTTAGTGTTATAGGCGTATTAGAGTACCTAGTATCCGCAACATAGTATCTACTAGGTAAGGCTTTAAATTCTTTAACTTTAGCCGAATTCATTACTCTACTATTATAAGCAGTACCTTCCTACCTAGCTAGGACGTATACGAAGTTTATCTGGAAGTTAATAGCTATAAGTACATTCTGCGTCAATCCTCCCTTCCTACCGCGCTATGGAGCCTATTTTTTATACCCACCCTTAATAGAAATAGGAAGATGAGTACTGTTAAGAGCTCCAATACAATCAGCAAAAAAAGGATATTGTTTAGGATCCTCAGTAATCTTATCTAGGGTAACATTTTAAGGAAGTTAAACAACTTCCTTATATAACTTTAGAAGGCTAGGAAGAACTTCATATACAGCTCTATAAGGCAGTAAATTAAAATAAGAAGTTTAAGCTAGTCGCTAAATACTTACTAGTAGATCGTTGCTAAGGAGTGTTAAGTTATCTCACTTAGTAACCTGTACGATGTATTATTACTAAATATTATTAGGAATATCACGAGCTTTTTAGCCGCTGATAGAAGCTTTATATCCTTAAGGCCACCGTGCTCCTGTAGCCAATTAAGAAGCTTCTTAAACACCTTAGGCTTCATCCGGGTGACGCTTAGAAGTTATACCTTATGGCTATAGAGCAATTGCATCGTCCACCTTGTGCCTTGCCACATATTAGTATGCTAAGTACGGACGCCACGCGGAAGGAGTATTATTGCGATTATAAAAGTTAGAATAAGGGCGTCGTAAAATACGTATAGTTGTAACTGCAGCAGTGTCGCGGTTGGGGTGGGCAGAGACGCCATATTATAAGGAGTTGTTAATTGGGCGAAGCTTCAGATTCAATCTAGAATTTAAAAAAGGAGCTTTAAGCTCTAGATTTAAACTGACGCCAAGGCCTTAGTTCAGATTCTATATATAGTATAGCTTGCGGGTTTGACGCGCTTGCCAATCTAGAGGAGCTTCAGATCAGAAAGTTGTCAGATTGACCGAACGATCGCGTCAGAATTAGATTTGAGCTTTAGATCGGTTCTGTTCTAGAGCCTCCAGATTCAATCTAAAGTTGCAACCGAACGTTCCCTTAGACAACTTATCTTTCTCTAGGGATAACTTGGACAACTTAGACTTGTCTTCCTCTAAGGATAACTCTAATAGCTCTACCTTTAGGGATAACTCCTTGTTAGATAAGCCATTAAAGAAGGAAAAGGATAGTAGCTTAGACTTAAATAATAAGGATAATAAGGACGACTTAGGCTTATCTCCCTCTGGGGACAATAAGGACAACTCCTTATTAGATAAGTTATTAAAGGAGGAAAAGGACAGCGACTTAAATAACTTAGACACCTTAGATAACTTAGGTAATTTAGACAATTTAGATAATAAAGAAGACAATTGAGACGGGGAAGCAATAAAGGGTAAAGAAAATTCCTTAGTAATAAAGTATAAGAAGCTAATAGAATTAGGGAAAGGAAAGAAAGCTAAAAAAAGAAAGGAAAAGAAAGAAAAGAAAAAGGAGAAGAAAGGAAAGAATAAGAAAAAGAAAAAGAAGAAGAAAAGGGAAAGAGAGAAAAAGGAAAAGAAGAAGGAAAAGAAGAAGAAGGAAAAGAAGAGGGAAAAGAAGAAGAAGGAAAAAGAGAAGAAGAAAAAGGAGGAGGTAAAGAAGAAAAAGAAGAAAGAGAAGAAGGAGAAGAAGAAAAAGAAAAAATAAAGAAAAGGAAAGAATAAATCTAAGTAAGTTCTGGTATAGTAGTACTAAAGTAGTTCTAATATTAATAGGATATAGAAATCCTAAAAGCAAATTAAAAGATATTAAAGAAATATTATAAGGGTTTCTTAAGGATTTAGGGAAGTATAAATATCTAGCAAAGAGTATATTAAAAATGCTAAAAAAAGGGCTTAATAAATTATATATTGAGATAGAAATAGATACGGAAATAAGTAAAAAGAGAAAAACTTAAATGCTAGTAAAGATTAGAGCGATATAGAAGGAAGTAGAGATTAACTTAAAACTATAGTACTAGCTAGTCTAGTATTATTAAATAAAAATTAATTAACAATCTTTTAAGCTAAATTTTATTATTTTCTACTTGCCTTCTCTAAGAAAGAATTATAGAATAGCTTTAGAAGTAAAAGTTAGCTAAAAGATAGTAATACAGAGGAGATAATATTTATAAAGTTTATCTTATATAAGGATTTAGACGCCCTATAGTAGAATTCGGTTATAGGGTAGAGAAAGCACGTATATACAGCTTCCTATCTACTATAAAGTAAAGAATTTATTAGTAAGGAGCAGTTAGTTAGTAAGAACTTAGCAAACCTTAGCTCTGCTAAGACCTAAACTTTACTATAAAGGGCCTTATTTTCTTCTTATCCTTATCTTTTCTTATACCATACCTCCCCTTCTTCTTATTACTTATTACTATTATATTAAAATATATTTGCCCCTTAGCACATATATAAGTATTTATTTTATATCTTTAATTAACAATTAATATAGTTAATTGCGGCCTTTCCTATAAGCGAGTTTCCCTCCTATAACAGCTAGTTAATAGCTTTAGCCTCTTCTAACTCTAGCTTTTAGTATTAATAGCTTTCTAACACTTATTAAGTTTTTTTTATACTACCTTTATCCACTTAGCGCGTATATACTCTTATAATTCTACTTTCTCTTTTATATTTCTCCTTTTAATTCCTAATTAAGACTGCTCCGTAGCTACTTATATATCCTTCTTAGGTAAGGATAGATAGGCGTACTACCTTACCCCACCTTACCCTGCCTACTTAACGGCATATATTACACAATTTAATTATACACTCTTTTCCCTTAGGATGCATTATATAGAGCTAATAGCTTTAGTATCCGCTAATAGTTAAAGCCGCCTATATTATAAGGATATGCTACTAGGTTATTTAGTAGAAACCTAGCTAAATGTCTAAATAGCTATACCTTACTAGGCTATTTAAACCAGACCTTATAAGTAGTATTCTAAGTAGCTATATATATATACCTATCTACCTATATAGTTGTATTAAAACGGGTATTTTAAGGACGCCGTATAATCTATAGGCTTAGATATAAAGGACTATCTAGCCACCTTACCATTTGCAAGATATTTAAGTGGTAAAGGTCTGGTCTTTTAGGTTAGGGTATATAACTATAAAGGATTAACACCAGCTAGCCTATATTAGGAGGGTAAGTATTATACAGTATCCTATACCGCCTATTACTAATATATCTAGATTACCTAATAGAGCTTCGCTTACTGCGCAGCAGGTTTAGATTACTTAGTATAGCTAATAAATATACTAGTAATAGAGTAATTAGTATTAGAGGGTTCTGCCTACCACTAGTAAGTTACTTAATTGCGTAGGCGGTAGGCGTGCTAGTAATAGAGCAATTAGTATTTAAGAGCTCCGCTTACTATTAGTAGATCTAAATTACTTAATAATATAGGAGGGTAGGCGTGTTAGTAGCAGAGGGGTTAGTAAAGAGCCACTAGTATACTTAAATTATTTAATAATTATACGTGTAGTAGGCGTCTTAAAGTAATAAGTATTAGAGAGCCCTGCTCCCTATTAGCATATCTAAATTACTTAATACGGGTAGTAGGCATATTAGAGTAGTTAGTATTAGGGGGCTCTACTTACCGCTAATAAAGACACTATCTCCTTCTGTTATAGATATCCAGTAATATATATATTAGGCTTTACATCTAGCTAATAATTAATACAAAAGATTAGTTCTATTGGGTTAGAGTAGATATATTAGTGCTATTATTTGTTAAGAAATACTAATATAACGGCCTTATTAGAGTTAAATATTCTAGCTAGATAGGCGGGGCGCCGTTTTAACCACAATTTACTAAAGGTGTTAATTAGGCGGTAGGTCTAAGCTATTATAGACCTTTACTCTATAAATGGTATATATTAGATGCCTTAGCTAGTTAAAAGGCCTAGGCTATAGGCAAAAGCTAGTGGTAAAGGTAGAATTAGCGCGCATTTTAAAATCTAGTAATTCCCCTTAAGTAACAGCAACGAACACCATTTCTCTTTAGAAATTTCGTTTAATTAATTTCTATACTACTACTTAAGAAAAGCTAAAAGCCCCTTTCTAGTATTATATAACCTATAGCCCTAATAATAAGCGTAGGTATACTTTAGAGGAAGTCTAATAGGCCTTATTTCCCCCTAAAAGATAATCTTAAGGCATATTAAGCTTAGCCTATAGATTCTAAATATAATTACAGGAAGAATAATAATAAGGATAATAGGGATGGTAAGAATAAAAATATCTGTAATATGGGTAGCAGTAGGGGAAGCAGTTAAGGTAGTTTATCCTAGACTTTCCTATTATTTTCTAGTATCTATATATATTTAACAAGTAGCAGTAGATCTAATAGTTATTAAAGATACCGTAGCTAACTTAGACTTAGAAGCTAAAGAATATGGAAATAGCAGTAATAATAATAATAAGTTACTCTTACTAGAAGTATTAGAAGAGCTCTCCTATATACCTATACGCAGCTATACTAGACCTATATTGCTAGATAGCAATAAACTAGCTAACAGCTATTATAATAGGACCACTCTATAGCTTAGTTAGGAACCTATAATATTAGTTACTAGTCTAGAGTCTTTAGGAGCTAAGAGAGTAGAGGGCACTAATAAGTTATAAAGACTGCAATTACTACTACTCTAGATTAACAAACGTAAATATAAATAACCTATTAGCTAATAATGGTGGGCGTAAAAAGATAAACTTAAGAAGTACGCCGCCAATGTTAAAGAAGTAGAGACTTAATTAGCTTAAATAATAAGAAAATATTAATTATAGCTCTAATAACTCCAAGAACCTTAGGCCTATAAAGTAATAAAAATTACCCTTTTGTAAAACCTTTCCTCCTAGCCCTATCCTTAACCTCTATAACTATACTAATAACTAGGTGGCCTCTGCTGCGCAACCTACTAGCCCTTCCCTTTAGCGCCTCTCTCTCTATAATACTATACCGCCCTATAGCAAGGTTAGTAACAGTCTAAATTAAGTTCTTTATAATTCTGCTAATAATTTAGCTAAGGCTAAAAACTATAATAAAGGTAAGGGTAATAATGTCCATAAGTATATAGCGCAACTGTTAACACCTATTAGTGGTTAGTTAAACCCAAAGCGCGCTATAAAGCATCGTTTTTAGTAGACTTACCATTCCCTATCTATATATAAGTCATCTCCTATATATAATTACTATACCTAAAAACCACTATTAAACTCCGCTTCTAACTCTAATGCTAATTTAGAAGAACTATTATTCCCAGTTATTCTAGGGCGTAAGAAAAATGGGTCTTATATTATAGAAGTTCCTCTAGATAACCTTCCTTAATTACTAAACTCTACCTCTAATTCTAAAGCAGGACCAAGAAGCGCGTTAAATGCTAGAGGATAGTTATTCCTAGTGGTTCTTAGGCGCAAGAAAAATAGATCCCATACTATAGAAATTCCTCTAAATAACCTCCCTTACCTATTAGGCAGTCTTTAGAGCTAAATCTTAGAAATAAGTTAAAAGAGAAACAGAGTTATAAGATTAAAGACCGCGTTCTAAAACTACGTCTTGGATTAGTATAGGTGCGTTATTGCTTAAAGTTAGGGCCTGGCTATTATAAGTTTTAGTCCTTTCCCTTTAGAGCCGCCCCTTACTTTACCTTTAGCATTACTTTACTACTACCCTTAATAATTTATTAGGAAATATGGTTATTATTATTAGTAAAATATAGTTATTTATTTAAGTTTTTGGTACCTTAATCGCCACTAGGTTAATATTGCCACTTAGTTAGTAATAGGTAATATAATAAACTAAATAATATTAAAATAAATAAATAAATCTCTAGAATCTAACTATAAGAAATATCGGCCTTAATATAGGCCTATATTGGTATAGAATCCAAAGTAACTATTATAGAGACCGACTAAAAGCGGAACAAAGGAAGTCTGCTTATATAAGTAAGAAACCTATATAGAGGACTCTTCCAGAGCCTAAATAGGTAATAAAAATAGATAGTAAGACATATAATGGCAAGAAATAGGGTATAAGTCATAAGGTAGTACTTAACAGTGAGCTTTGTTTTTCTATAAGTAAATAAAACATAGCCCTATATAAATCAGGGATACAGTAATTTATTAAGCCCTTTTTAATAGAAATTATGTTATACTAGGACTACCAGTCATTAAAACCCTAGGTTAAAAGTAATATTTTTTTTTAAATATTTGCCCCTAAGCAAATAAGAACCATAGATTTATAAGGCGAACACCGCCGCTTTTAAAGGCCTATGCGTTAACGTTGTCTATAAAAGCACGGTTCCTATTACTGTTTTATTTCTAGCTTTAACTACTATTCTTCTCCCGTAGCTTTACGCCAACTATGCCACCTATGCTGCCAGTCCTTTTCTATTCCTTCTATAGCTCTAGATATTCTTTAATAATAAAACTATATATAAACCACACCCCTTTATTTTAATTTAAATACTACTATTAATAACACAAAAGATATTGCCACGCCTTTAACTATAGCAAGCTTAAACATTCCTTCCCTATAGCAATATATAATGCTTAAAGGGCTTTACCAAAATCCTTTACACTAGGCAAGGCAGCGCCCTAACTAGCGACATATATTGCCTTACACTCTTTTAGCTTAGTATATATTAGCAAATTAGTCCTTTACAACTAACAGGATTAGGCACTTGTATTTTAGGCTACCACAGCTAATTAAGCCGCCGTTTAATAATCTATAAGGATTAGCTTACAGGATCCTTATTACGGTAAGTAACTCCAGCGTTTAGCTCTACGCATTATTATTACGCCAGCGCTTTCCCTACTTAAGATGGTTATGCAGCGAATATCCTTTTATAAATTGCCTCTATTAACTAACCCAGTAACCTTTTAGTAGTTACACTTATAAGATATATTTTAATCACTTGGCGACCCTAGCATAAAACCTAGGTTAGCAGCACGATTTAACTCCTAGATTAGACAGCGTCATCTTCTAACCGCTTTGGCGTCTTAAGTTATATGCCTATATTGGCAAGCAGAGCTACCTAACATATTATAAGCTGCAAGGATGGAGCCCAAGAAAAGTCTCCCTATAGGTATAGCAATTATACAATCTAGACTTCTTAATAATAGCATTACTATATAGTATAGAAAGTGCTAGGGAGTAAGTATAGACAACCTATTTCCACTATAGACTATAAGATAAAACAGTAAGGTTTAAGCAACCCCTTAAAGCTATCCTATACCCAAGGCCGTTGGCTAAATTACTATAATAGTGCCGTAAGGCGCCAAGATAAGAATTTTCTCCTAGGTTGCAGTAGATTCTGTGCCGTGTTATATTAAGGCAAATAGGGTTAACGGCTGGTATATTAAGGCCAGAATCTAAACTAGTTTACGAGCTAATAGGCTATAAGATAGCCAAGTTCTAGTATAATAGAGTCTCTCTAATAGCAGAGTAAGTCCTTAAAGAATCCTAAGGCAGTAGGCGATAATTAGGTAACAATTAAGTGGGTGGTAAACGTGTTAGTAATATAGCGATTATATTAGAGAGCTCCGCTTAACACCACTAGGCCTAACTATATAACAATAAAGTAGGCAGCAGGCGTATTAGTTACATAGCAATCTCTAAAAAGCCCTACTTTCTACTATTAAATCTAATTATGCAATAATAAAGTGGGCGGTAGGTAAGTTAATCTTATAGCAGTTATACTAGAGAGCTTTGCTTGCCACCACAGACATAGCATTCTTTATTTATGCATCGCCAACTTTTAGGTATATAGGCGACCTAATATATAGAGCTAGAAGCATCTATAAGACTCCAGTCACTACCTATCTACTACCAGCGCACACCATACAAATATTAACTTAATGGTAGATCTGCGCAATCCTAAGCTAGAGCACTAGGTTATTAAGAAACACTTAAGCTGCGTAACAGACTACAGTATATAGGATTGAATTTAAACCTAGTATATAGCGCCTTTATATCTATAATATTTCACTTAAATAACAAACATCGCCACTAATATGCTTATCTCTAAAGCATAAGTGTTAGTGGCTAGAGGCTGCATATAGCATCTAGCAAGTCTGTCTGCATTAGCGAGCCTTAAAAAGGCAATTCTAAACCATTACCCTAGACTACAAGGTATAAAGCTTCTACTTTTACTAGCAGTTTTTAAGTATCACCCCCTTATAGTATATATTTTTTATTTACTAAAATGCATTCTCTACTAGAGTCTAGGACTGCAAGCCCTAATTATATATTTAATACTATAGGTTAGGCCTAAGGACCCCAACCCCAACCCCAACCTATAAACTATATATTAATAATTTTACAGAGGCCCTTACAAACATATAAAGCGAAAGTCTTAATTATCCCACCTCTAATCCTAATAGTAAAAGCAATAGTTTTAATTTACCAGAATGCAGTAGCCTAGGAACTATAGTTAGATCTAATAATAACAATCCTCCCAAAATAGAGCGAGAACTATAGTTAAAGAAGTTCGCCAAGCTTAACCCTTTAATCTATCCTAAGGAGACAACTTTATAATACCCAATAAATGCTAAGCTTTATTCATTACCCAATACTCTATTTCTTCGCTCCTTAATAGAGCCAATAATTATATAAGGATATTTAACTTAGGCCAGAACCATTACCATTAGGAATTAAATATATAACCAGTACCTTTCGCCTATAGGAAACTATCCAACCTTATTATATAGAAGCCCTCCACCTATATTATTCCAAAAACCAATTTCCTATTTACGCGCATTATTGGGTTCCTAATCGCCCGCATCTTTCTAATTATTAGGTTTACCCCAATAAACAAGACAAGCGTTTATAAAAGATAATAACAATAAACTAATTCTGTTAATGAGTAATAACGTCCAGTGGAAGGATATTGCGAAGAAATTCCTAGGTTAAACCTAGGCAAGTTTATAGGTCTACTATTACACTTAGTTAACAGAGAAAGTAAAGAAGGCCAAGAATACTAAGGGGCCTAATATGTCTAATATTAAAGAGGCAATGCAGTAGCAACCATTTGCATTTATACCCTAGTATCCACAAAATAAAATATACGTTTTTTTAACCAACTAATGCTATATCTTAATAACTTGGCTCTGTTTAGTTATAGGCCTTTAGTAGAGTTATATCTCTTAGCGCTATCTAATTCCTAGCTGAAGTTTTTAACTAAAGTACTCTATAAACAATAGAATACTTTAGCGGTAACTCTACCCGCACTAGTATATTGTCCTCTTTTATATTGCTGTATATTTAACCGTCTAATCCCTTATATACTATATTAACAGCGTTATAAATTAGTTCCTAGCCAATAAAGCACCTCTTTTTAAGTGTAGGTGTATAGTACTAACATTTATAGATGTGTTCTTTAAGCAGGTCTAGTGTCAACGTCTCTAATATAGAGAGTTGCCGACAATAAGACGTTGTAGGTAAGGTAGGGAAGTATACGGATCTTAGTAAAGCCATTTCTTGCATAGAACTTTAAAGTTCCTAAGCTATATAGTAAAAAAAGGACTAGGGCATAGGCTATTATAAAGGCTGCTAGGCGACCTAAGGTGTCTAGTATAAGCTGGGTAAGCGCCTAGGGTAAGCTAGATAAGCGCCTAAGAGCGCCTAAGGTAAGCTAGATAAACGCCTAAGGTAAGCGCCTAGGATAAGCTAGGTAAGTGTCTAGCGTAAATAAGTAAGCTACTAGCTAAGTAAAAGGTAAGCTACAGCCTTATCTAGATTAAACCCAAGGCGTATTTCTATAAGTTGCACCTTTGGCTATTTAACGCATCTTTAAATAAATTTATTGTTTGCTTTAGAGATTATATTCCCACTAACTATACTCTATTCTATTAAAGCACCCAATAACTAGTTAACCTATTTATCTATATTATTTAGTCTCTCCTCCATCTTAAGGACCTTCTTTATTACCACCTCTATCCTATAATTGCATTACCTAGCCATCCACTTAAATGTTTTGTAGTTAAAATTAAGAATTAATATGTTGTGATCCAAATCGCTAACGCTAGTTTTAATATCCTATAGTTAACACGCGAAATTTTCCAGCTCCTCCCATTTTTTATTAATTACCTTATAATAATCAGAATGGATATACCCACTTTGCTGTTACTTAGCTCTAAGTTATTAAACCTATTTTCCAAGATCTTCTAAGGTCTTTACTAATATCTTTTATTACTACGCAAATGCTTCCAGCCGTGCCTTATATATATGTTGCCACTTTATAAGACAATTAGCTGAAGTAGCCCTAGCACCCCTCTTTGGGCACCGTTATACGGCTTATATTGTATCGTAAAGAGGTTTAGAAATATTTCTGACTTTTCTACCTTGCCTTAGAGGGTGCAGCTATGGTAGCTAGTTAGTTAAGTAGACTTATTAAAATCGGACGCTAGCTTATATGGTAATATATAACATAAAATTATAAAAGTTCTTAATTAAGGTATAGTTATTAATAATAGGGCTTAGTTATTAAAAAGTAGGAAGAATGAAAACTTATATATCTTATGCATTAGCCGCTCTAATGCCCCCTATAACATTTTAGGCACACTAAGTTATATCTTAACCAATTCCAGCGTCCATACGCGTTATACTATAACCAACTAATTTAGCGCTGTCTAAAGTTAGAATAAGGCCGGAAATATCTTCTATTTCCGCCTTGTTATCCTTTCAGCTACCTAAACATATAGGATTAGGCACAACGGGCCCAGTAATTTAAGCAAAAACTTGTCCTACTATACCGTTAAACCTATAATAAGAGATAAAACCCAGAAACTATACTTTACTAAGAGAAAATAGCGGCTGTAAAGAGGTTCTATTAAGGAAGTCCTAAGCTATATCTAACCAGCGTTCTAGGTTTTGTAGAGTAAGACTAGTTAGTTACTACAAAACCATTCCAAGCTCTATTAGCTGCATCATAATACGGCCAATAGCCTTTATATTAACATCCTCCAAATAAGAAGCCGCTTGAAGTATACTTTTACCTATATTTACTACTTAACCGTTAGCTTTTTATTTTAGTATATACCGTTAGGTACTTACTAATCTTAATTTCCCCACTCCTTAAAATTAGGAGATTTTGGCAATTTAATAAGCCATAAATAATATAAATGCTGTAGATAAATAGAAGTCCTTAGATTACCTATATTTAAAATTAGAGGCTGGTTTTAAATAGAATAGCTATACTACCTCCTTGCAGACTGCGGCAATTTCAAACTCTGCTAATATTCTAAAAGGGCTAGCCTAGATATCTGCTAACAATATGGACAGGCACTCGTATATTAGATATACCATTTCCCCCTCTTTAAATACTTCTAGAATATTAACAATATTAGGGTAAGGTAACTTTAAGCGGAATATAAAATGGTATACGCTTGCGCTTATAAATATATTTTTATTTTATAAGTATATTAGGTTAATCCTAATCCTTATTTACAGTAGGTTTAATCATTTTAGCTAAGGAGGAGAGATAGGGTACAGAATAAACAGTCGTGTAGGGGTAATTGGTAGCTACTTCCAAGCTAGTAAGCTATGTTGTTCCTCTTATTCTTATATGCAAAACTATAGAAAACAAAAATCTATCTTTTAGAGCGCTTTTTCTACTCTAGGAACGGCAGAATACGGCAGAAATAGATAAAAGAGCCAGGATTTCCTTAGTGCGATTTTCTTGGTATAAACTGGACCATAGTAAGCAAAATACCAGAACGAAAAACACCAATAGCGCTAGAGCTCCCCTAGCACTTTAAAAACGGGCCAGAGTGTCCACTTAGCTACTAGTACATGTTAAGCTGCCTAGAAAGGATTCATGTATATAGAACTATAGCGCCATAGCCTAGAGGCTGCATGCGCAGTATTGTACATAGTATAATACAACGGATATAAAAAAATAAAAAATAAAAAAATCATTTTAGCATTTTTATTATATGCTGGGAATTTAGTAACCCGTCTTTATAAGGACATTTTTCTCTTTATTAAAAAATCATGCTTTACCATAATGTATATATATATATGCTTCTTCTAAAAAAAGAATTCTAAAAATAAAACAAGTGCTAGAATATTATGTAAATTTAAAACAGTTCTCTTAACACTATATATAAGATATTTAAAAATATATTTATTTATTTAGGGAACTAGTTAAAAGGCCATTGACGTAGTAAAGTATTTATATTATCTCCACTTTGAACAAAATAAGAGATTTGGTGTATCTTATAGGCTATTTTATTAGGAATTGGAATTGGATTTAAGGACTAAGTATTTTCCCCTAGCCTATTCGTATTCCCTACAAAGACCAACCCTTTTATTATCTCCCCTACACCTCCCACACCTATCTACTTAAAACGCTCTCTATTAGCAATAAAAAAATTGTGCCCAGTATTTACTAAATCCACTAAAGTGGATTTAAATCTTGGAGATAATGCCAAGAATATATAAAGCCTGCAATTCGCATAAAGATATAGAATAATTGGCTTTTCCTAAATCATTTCTAAGAACGCAGAGTCATTAGGTAATAGTATTAGGTCATTCTTACTTAATAGTGCGTTGGTAGTTGGCCTTTAAATAGCTTCTAACTTGGGATTTATTGTACTAGGGCTTGAGGCTCCTAAGTTAGAGTTTGGGAGAGCGCCTAGTAGTCTAATAAGCGGCTCTAAAGGTTTATTAGGAACCCTAAAAAAAGTATAGAATATATCTCGCTTAATATAAAACGTTAAGGCATATTGTTTCGCCTAAATAGGCTGCTAATTATTTATATTTTTAATAAATAAATATTTCCTATCAGCAATATGGGATTGTTTAAACAGTTAACTATATTAATGTATTTTTGGCTGACAAATAGAGTCATTTATAAGAGATGGGAAACTCGTCTAAGGATAGCAACTTGGTATATCTCTAATTATTTAACAAATCTGCTGCACTTGCTAAAGTATAAGGCTCAGCTTAAGCTTAGAGAGAGTTCCAAGGAGAGTTGTGCTAAGGAAGTCTTATACCATATTCTCTATATAATTCGCATTTATTAACTAAGTGATCTTATTAGAGCTAAAGCCTACTCTTTATACAAGGAATCCCAGCTATTCCCATAATATATCGCATAGCTTAACCTCTGGTTTAGGCTTGCCGAGGTCCTTCTAGGGTATTATATCAGTAAGTTAAGGAAAGTGTTGCATAGTAAAAAGCCAAATTTGCAAGTAGCCGAGCCTAAATTTTGATTCCCTTGAATTACTTTCCTCTATAGTGTAAACGCTTTCTGCTGTTTATATACTTATTTAGCTTTAATTTAATCCCAGGTAGGCTTGTCCCATAGCTATCTACACTATATATTTAAAATTATTTAGCAGAAGTCTTTTAACCACCTTAGAGCACACTTTAAGATATTTTGTGTCCTTAAGAAATATATACAGAGAAGGAATCTGTCCTAGAAAATTGCTTAGGCGCTCTAAGATTCCGCTTTATACCTAGTAAGAAATAACAGCTAGAAAGAGTTAACCATCTTTTATAAGATTTTTAATCTCTAGTCTATTATATAACAAATCTTAGGGAATAAGAAGCTTAACAAGAAAAACTATATAAGGATCTAAGAGAGGCATAAGAGCTTTGTTATTATTAAATATATATAACTATGACTTATAAATATAGTTAAGATAGTAAATGAGCTCCTATACAATGTTAGTTATAAATTTTAGCCAGCTTTAGTTATTATAATTACCTCATCACATTTTAAAGTAAGGATATAATATAAAGTGCCCAGCCAAAGTGCTGGCCAAAGCCTAATAAGTAAAAGGAGGTTATTAAATACATTGTAGAGACGCGGCACCTTTTTAAGTAGTTTTTTAATATCTTTTCTTTTACTTTCAGAAAGCCTAGAAAGCCATTTATTTTATTATATAAGATCTACGCGACGCCAGAAATATAGAAGGTGTTAAAATATATCACCGTCACAGAATGGGCGTTTATTTAAATATTTTGTTTAAAGTTCTAAGATATAACTTAACGAAAGGCCTTTATAGATTGGTTTTAGATTACGTTATTCCATACCTTAGGTTAACTTACCATTAAGATACAACCTTATAACCCACTACTTTTCCCTTACAATAAGGTAAGCTTTACTTACTTTAATATAATATTAACTATATAAGCAAACCACCGTAGAGTTATTGTCAAGCAGTAGTTCTAGCGGCTCGCTTTAACAGTCTAAAAGATCTACCTATATTAAGTTAGACTTACGCAGACCTTTATTAAGCATCTCTTAGCTAATTAGAGCCAAGATATAGTGTTCCAGCTCTAAGCGGTAGCAGCCCTCTATCTTAAAGATATTAATTAGTCAGAGAACATTTTCCCAATCTAGGGTCCAAGCTCCTTTAACCTTCTAGTCCTCAAACTTTAGAAATAATAAGTGGATCTTTACATCTCTATAAAAATAACTATGTTTCTTGTTAAAGAGAGATAAGTCACGCTCTAACTCAGAATCTATTATCTTTAACTTTAACCTTTCTAAGTACATTAAAGCATTTTCTAGTTAAAAGAGGTTTGTTTTATTTTTATTACAATATATAAATAACTTTTTTTACCTTAAATACTAACATTATTAAACTATTCTATTATAAAGCTAATATAACGATTCCTATAAGAGTATAGCGCCTAAATTTAGCTATATTTAAGTACTCTTGTATACTTACTAAATAAAGTAACAAATTCCCTTCTACTTAATAATTATATCTTATAAAAACCACGCTATGTAGCTATAAGTGGCTAGATCCACTAGCTTTACAATTAATAACACTTCTTAGCTAAGCTATATTATTCAAGCCTTACTGAACCCTACTTTATAGACGCTGAGTTTACTTCTATTCCTAAGCAGAAGGAGTAAAGACATTGCTTTACAGTAGCTATTTCCACACAATAACTTTAAGAGGCACAACTCTAAGGGAATCTTAAATATCCAAATCAATACATCTTTGACAGTGTATAATAACCCAATTATCTTTACAGATGGCAATTTTACTAGCGCTGTCCCATCTTACCTAGTGTCACGGAGTGAGTATAAGCGATGATAATATATAGCGAAGTAGATATTATTAAGCTATGTACATAAACTGTGTAATAAAGTTAAGACGTTACGTAAGGAAAGGAAAGTAGGAAACAGGGGAAAAAGGGTATATAATGTTCGCTTGGTTGCTAGGTTAACGGGTACTGTGCTACGCATAGGCAGGGTAGAGCTTAGGTGGCGGTTCTGGTAGAACTTAGCAGAATTCGGCAGTTAAAGGTCCTTAAAGTTGCCAGTTGGCAACTCCAACAGTAGAGACGGCAGATTGCGGCGGAATACGGCAGATTGCTATCAGATTGCCGTCTTGTAGTTGGTCTTTAGTTGTTCAGTTAGTAAAAACAGGTGGACGTGTATAAGGTGTCACGGGGGTGTCCCATAACAGTACCCCCCCTTTAAACTTGAGCATCTGCGAGATGGGGCTGTGGTAGTTCTGGGTGGAGTTTATAAAAGTCTTTTACGGCTTATGTAAGTCCTATAGAGTCGGCAGGTTCCTATAAGGGTTTAGTAAAACCTCTCTATTTTATAAGGTATATATATTTGCGTTTCTGTTTGTTGTACTTAATATTGTTAACTCTTTTAACGAGGTACTTATCCTCACCATCCACTTTAACTAGTGGGGGAGGGTCTTAGATCTGTCCAGGCAGGACGTCTAATATAGGGGTGGTAGGGCGGAGGACTAACGTATGGAATATGGGGTGGATTTTAACCGTATTAGGGAGCTTTAGTTGGTAGGCATAAGGAGAGACAACTTTTTTAACCTTATAAGGGCCAGCGTTCTTCCAATTAAGTTTCTTAATAGGTCGTTTTGTGTTTAGATTTCTTATATCTAGCCAGATAAAGTTACTAATTTGGTAAGCTGGTGCTAGGGTTTGGTTCTTATTTGCTGCAGCTTTATAGACAGACTGGGCCCATGTTATTTCGTTAGTAAGGAACTCCTATAGTTCTTCTATCTTCTTTATAAATTTGTTTGCTTCTGCAACTTATAAGGCCTAATAAGCTAGACAAGGAATATTACTAAAGGGTTTAAAACCCATTCGCGGGTGCTGGCCGTAATTAGCTAGGAATGGGGAGACCTTTATAGTTTCTAAGACAGAGTTATTTGCAGTAAACTTAGTAAATGTAAGCCAGTCTATCCAGTTGTTCTGTAGATACGACGTATATATCCAAATATACTGTTCCATTATAGCATTTGCACGTTCCGTTTAACCATCCGTTTCTAGGTAATATTCCGTAGACAACAGTGCTTTAATGCGGAATTAGGTAGTTAGTTCTTTCCAAAACACTAAAATAAACTGGTGGCCTCTATTAGAGACAATTATTTTGGGGAGTCTATAGAGTTTCTATATATAATCCAGGAACAGTTGGGTAATAGCAGGTGCTAATATATTAGGGTAGGCGATTAAGTGTCTTATCTTAGATAGTCGGTCTATAACTACTATAATATTCGTGCAGCCTTTACTTTCGGGGAGATTAACAACGAAGTTAATTAAAATATCCTTCTATCTTCGGTCCGGAACAGGCAGTGGCTTTAGAAAGCCGTTATATGTTTTATGCAAAGCTTTAGCTCGTCGGCAGGTATAGCAGCTAGAGACATACCTTTATATTATATTATGCATGTTTGGCCAGTAGTACTCCTGTTAAAGTAGCTCTAGGGTTTTTCCTCAGCCTGGGTGGCCGGCTACTAGTAGGTTGTATACGTATTTAAGGAGCTTAAGCTTAAGTTTATCGTAATTAGGGACAACTAGGCAGTTCTAGTAGTACAAGCAGTCTCCGCAAACTTTATATTTACTTAGAGAGATCTTTTTAAAGCGTCTAATACTATCTTAAATTAGCTTAAGTATCTCTTGGATAAACTTGTCGTTTAGGTATTTGTTAATTATAACCTATTTAATTAATTAATTAGTTATTTTAAGGACGTATACCGTAAGGTCTTTAGCTAGGGGATTAAATAATTTAGGACAAAGCAGGGTTTGTTTACGGTAGGCGCGCGCTTCTTCCTATACTGTTATGTCTTATAAACGTTAAGTTAGGGCATTAGGTTTTTAACCTTAAACGCCTAGGCGGTACGTAATTAAGAATTGGAATTAAGATAGATATTCTAACTAGTGGGCTTAACAATGACTTAGCTATTTTATGGTTGTAAAGTACTATAAATTCTTATAGTTGCTAAGGACCTTAATTGGAAATCTAGCGCCTTCTAGTTTAGGTTGCTATTGTTCAAAACATCTAATAATGGCTAATAATTCTTTATCGTAGATCTTGTAGTTACATTTAGCTAGACTTAGTCGTTTTAAAAAGTATGCTATAGGGTACAGTACCCCTTCTTTATTATACTAAGACAGAATGCCTTTAGTGATGTAGTTAGATGAGTTAGCTTCTATAACACTCTTTTAGTTTAGGTTAAAGTGTTAGAGTATAGGTGTAGTAGTAAATATAACTTTTAAATAGGTAAAGGCCTTCTTACATTCCTTATTAAAGATAAAGGCTTTATCCTTTTAGGTTAGAGCCATAAGAGGTAAAACTAGGGTAGAGAAGTTATTAATAAACCGTTAATAGAAATTAGCAAATTCTATAAAGGCTCTTATATCCTTAACGTTCTTAGGTTCTTACCAGTTTACAATTACTTTAATCTTCTTTGGGTCCATTTATATACCGTTTATAGAGATAATAAGTCCAAGGTATAAAACTTCCGTTTTATAAAACTCGCATTTATCTACATCTAATTATAGTCTAGCTCTATATAGGGCTTCTAAAATAAGGTTAACGTATTTCCTATATTTAGCTAGGTTATTGCTATATACTAAGATGTTGTCAATATAAGCAGTACAGAAAATGTCCAGGTAAGGTTGTAAGGTATTATTTACAAAGTATTAGAATAAACTTGGGGCATTTATAAGGCTAAACGGCGTCACTAAGTATTTAAATAGTCCATATCTAGTACGGAATGCTGTAAGCCATTTATCTCCTTTTGCGATACGGAGGCGGTTAAATACGTGGATAAGGTTAAGTTTTGTGTAGTAGCGAGCCTTACTTAATCGGTTTAGTGTCTCTTAAATTAATAGGAGCGGGTACCAATTCTTAATGGTAATAATGTTAAGAGCTTGGTAGTCCACACAGAAGCGCAGACCGCCACTAGGTTTCTTAATAAAGATTATAGGTGCAGCTATAGGCAAAGAGCTTGCTCTAATAAATCCTTTACTTAGGTGTTCGTCTAAGTACTTCCGCAACACTTAGAGTTTGTTTTAGGACATTCTGTATAAGGGTCTAAATCCTGGTTATTTTCCTTCTTTGAGTACGATCTTGTAGTTATATAGTTAGTGCTCCACTAACTTATTAGCTTCCTTTCGTGAAAATACTTCTAGATGCTTATAATAGCATACTAGTACTTTTATGGCAGGGTTAGTGTGCTTCTTTAGTGCTAGGGCCTTTTTAATATTGGCTATTATAACGGCGAAGATCGTATGTTTAGGTTTCCTAGCGAGTCGTACTAATAGGGTAGCTCCGATTATATAGATATCTATAAAAAAGGGGGTGAGTTACTAGCTGGCAACTTCCTTTTAATTATCTACTGTTCCTTATTTAACTTTAGGTTTAGTATTAAGTATAGAGTTAGTGTTGGATTTAGGTTTGGGTTCTTTAAGTATCCTTTTTATAGTAGAATACCAGTTCTTCTGGTACTTTTGTATATTAAGCTTAAGTTTAGGCTTTTGCTTAGTTTGGGGTGGTATAGTAATTAGGGTTAGTTTATGTGGTTTAGTATAATTTTTAGGTTCTTGGTGGAATTGGGTAGACTTTTTAGGTATAGGGTAAATATTAGTGGAAATTTTAGACTAATAGATCCTAGTGGATTTTTTAGATTTTGGTTTAAGGTCTAAGTAGCGAGTTATAAGGCACTTCTACTTGCAATAGGAGGCGGTAAATAGAAGCTTAAGGTTGTCCCAATTAATGGTTACCTTATATAGCTTTATCTAAGGTTGTCTAAGTATTACTAAGTAACCTAAAGTGGTAACAAAAAGCTTAATTAGTTCTTTGTGGTTTAGGTATTAAAGTCTTAAAAATACTATATAGGTAATATAGCCTAAGATAGTATGTTTACTATTAAATCTAAATACGTTAATATGCCGGTTAAGGGGGGTTAGAGTAAAACCATTATCTTATATAAAGATCTTGTTGATGAATTCTGTGCCACTAGCTCCTATATTAATTAGGATGCGCGATACGCATAGTCCGCACAGTGCGCGGCCCTTGTAGCCGGCCAATGACGAGCAAGGAGGAAATATACAAGCAGCCACGATTCTGAGGACGAGAGATAATATAAAGACACAAGAAACCAGCTAAAGAATACCCTAAGAAAAGAAGCAAGGAATAACTGGAGACGGTTTATAAACGAATATACTACTAACCCGAGTCTCC
>Ga0307507_10000973_pt1 | contig 63641 bp, 79 predicted proteins | sample 7_EM_MG_FD_207223 | JGI IMG/M metagenome (GOLD analysis project Ga0307507, IMG submission 207223) | Populus trichocarpa ectomycorrhiza microbial communities from riparian zone in the Pacific Northwest, United States - 7_EM | ecosystem: Host-associated > Plants > Roots > Unclassified | place...
CACATGAAGGTCACAAAAACATTAGGAAATATTGATAACATACCAGTAGTTCATGTATTAGCATTTTATGGCAGTGAACAATTTTTTTTTTACCCATTGGTTCTTTTTTTTTTGTTGCCTGCAAGTGCACCAACATGCCATTAGGAAGGAAAAATACATGTAAAGTGCTCTGAGAAATTTTATTAGCATGGACTCATACTTTGATGAAATTGCATTGAGTAGAACTGATTTTATATGCTCAAAATAATGGGATTTTCCTTTCCAATGGTCCAAAAATATGAGTGAATTTGTATGGTTGTGTTTGGCAACAGTCTAGAGCGGTCCCTGCATGTCGGCACCAATAAAATGGATATATGACCTTGGAGCAGCAGCACGAGTTTGTATGGTTGGGTTTGGCAATGAAGCCACAGTCTAGAGTGATCTACTGCACATCATTATGACCATGGAAGAGACCTTGACAAGCAAGGTGACCCAACCATACAACATGCTGTACAGTTCTAGAGTGATCTACTACGTTTCGGATGTAATAAAACGGATATGACCTTCGTGAGGTACGCTGTGATGCAAGAGGTGTCAGATCGGTCGATCTGCTACGTGTGATCTTGCCACGCGAGCTTGACACCGGTAATATCCGAGGGTCGGCATGTCAGCGGCAGAGAGGTGCTCATCAATAAGATCACCAGCGGCTGTTCAGCTGATCACAAGCATTAACATTGTCCATTAGATGAGAGACGACTAGCGAAAGTAAGGTTATTGATTTAAGAATGTTAGTAACAAAGGGCATTAATTAAAAACATCATTGTTATATGAAATTTGAGCTGGAGATGGTCTTTGGCGATGAGGTGATAGCGAGAAATGCAAAGGAGATCTGTTTGTAGAATAAATGTGGCGAGGTCTCCGAGGAGAATCGCCACGGCCGTCGTGAGTAGTTGGATCCTTCACGACGTCGACAAAGACCCCAAGAGTTTGGCATGAGGAGCATGGAACAGATATGCTCTCAGATGAACAGCAACGGAGGAATCGGACACGGATAAGGGACGCGTGAGGATCGACTGATAGGAGGTCGTAGCCTGGTTTGGACTTCGTTGCGGGATCATGGATCGGAAATGGGTAGGTCAAATGTGGAGAGCTGAGGTCCCACCGGAATTCGGCACCCTGACACGAAGCTGGGGGAGATGTGGACAGGATTAGGGATGGTTCAGTCCGAGGTCGATGCTCCTCTGCCAGAATAAGATCTACAGTCAAAATATAAAAATGAAAGCACAAGAAGCAGAACAGGAACTCACCTGCGAAGCCGACTTGACACGGTTTACCATCTTGATGTCTATGAAGGGACTTCGATGTGTGGTCAGAGCCATGTTTGACATAGGTGTTACATCTTGGGCACAGGACTTCACGAGTGCCTTTCGACGCATCGCCTCGCTCGAGTGGAGGCTGGTTTTCATTGTTGAGAGATGACAACCAAAGATGTAACAAGTTAGAAGAAGAATGAAGAGGTGAAAGAGAGTAAGTTGATGCTGAGGATACACTATGTACATCAAAGTGCCATGTTTGATAGGATATGCCGAGGAGGACGCGTCGTTTTGCCTACGACGCGTCTGGAGACGATGGAAGAAATGGGAATGATGGGAATGATGCCATTCCACTGCCGTATTGCCGTGTTTCCTTATTTGGGGGGGGGGGGTAGGTGGGGACCCCTTGCCATCATTCACGTAGCAGATCGACCGATCTGACACCTCTTGCTGTGATGGCTAACCCAACCATACAACATGCTGTACAGTTCTAGAGCGATCTACTACGTTTCGGATGTAATAAAATGGATATGACCTTGGTGAGGTACGCTTTGATGGCTAACCCAACCATACAACATGCTGTACAGTTCTAGAGCGATCTACAACACTTCATTATGACCGTGCAGCAAGGTGATGACAAGCAAGGTGATTACATATTGGCAATATGTCATCATCATCTCATGTCCATGATATCGCACAGTTGGGCTTTGGAACAGGAACCAACGAGTTATACGACCGGTCAGATAAATAATGCTACTCCTCCTTCGTTGCTGATCTTATGCAAGCATCCGCCCGTCTTACCAAGCACCAGCATTGTCCTTCATTCGACGAGCTGTTGACGCATCGCACGCCTTGAATATCGTAGAGTGAGTTCCTTGCGTTCATGATGGTTTGATTTTTTTGAAACCTCGGTCAAAGAATCGGTGCTGGAACTGGCATCTTTACTAGGGCACTTCTGGCTCATCCTGAATGGAAATTCTCTATCAATGAAATTCGAGCCATAGAACCTAGTGAAGGCATGAGAAGCATATTCTCAAAGACCATTAACGATGAACGCGTAAGCATAAACCAAGGGACTTTTGATGCTACGGGAATCGAGAGTGGATGGGCGGATGTCATAATCGTCGCACAAGTATGTTGTGCTTTCAGTCCCCCAATACCTCGAAGATCTAGGGTCACTGAGTAGGCATTCCACTGGTGCCCCGACTATGAACTTGCAGCGGTCGAATTCGACCGCATCCTCAAACCCGACGGTGCGTTGGTCCTCATCTGGAATCTGGAGGACAGGCGAGCCATCATTACATTTTGTGAAGAGTAAGGGTATTTATCTTTTGTAGGGATGGGGCAGAGTGGGTAGCACAAGTCCGCGAGAGGATTGAACGCCATGAAGAAGGCACCCCTCAATTTCGTCTTGGTCTCTGGCGGCAAGTTTACAACGCAGCGTCCTACCAGAAGGCATTTCGAGCACCTCACGAGCAGGCTTGGTCGTATAATCTAGAAGCAACGGTTAATACTGTTATCGACAGAGCATCTAGCAAAAGCTACATCGCAGTTTTGCCCCCACATGTGAAGGCGGAGGTGCAGCAAAACCTTAGGCGAATATTGGAAGATGGGGAGAAGAAATGGGTTGATGAGAAGCTTGGCATTTTTGAATACCCATACGAAACATTGGTAGTCATTGCACAGAAGTTCTAAACCTCCGCGAACTATAACTTAATGACCTCTCACCATCAACTGTCGTATTACATACATAGCAGACTTTTTACGGTCTTTCCATTATAGGAAAGACTCGTCCTCTATTTTCCAATATTTTTCAAAAACTCCCAACACTTCGTCTGAGATCTCTTTTCTTCCTAGGTAAGGCTAGGATGGCGAGTAGTCACTCAGTCGAAGTTCCTGATGGTTTCACCTTACACACGGAGAACACCTCTCACATCCTTCTGTCGTCAAACGAGGCTTTCCTAAATCCAGTGCAGGAGTTCAATCGAGATATCAGCGTTGCCTGCATCAGAACATGGAGCGACGATCTGAATATAACCAAGGAAGAAAAATGGAAACGAAACCAGGAGAAACGATTACAACGTGGTTCGAAGAAGCGCTTCAAAGGTTTTCTTCTGACTGTTTCCTGTGTCAAATGACTGACATTTACTGGAAAACGACGCGTAGGCGAAAACAGCGAATTTGTTGGTGGCTCAACAGAGCCTCCAGAGAAGGACGCGTCTCTGGGAGGGCATCTTCGCGGGACAGAGGTGGCGAATATAGGATCGACTGCTTGGTCGCACTGCTGACAGTTTTCCTCCCCTAATAGATTCGGTATCAACCTTACGAATTTACATTGCTCGAAGCGCTTTCTGCTACTGGATTGCGTTCCATTCGATATGCCAAAGAGCTTCCACACATTAAGTTCAAGGTGTTTTCTACATATATTGTCAGACTTGCCTAATCTTCCCAGATATGTCATAGCCAATGACCTTTCCCCGACAGCGGTAGCTACCATGAACCGTAACATTATGATCAATGACCTTGGGGATACAACTGAAGGAGGGGGTGACCCGTCAAAACCCCCTATAATAATTCCTGGAAAAGTCAGAATCAATGAAGGGGACGCATGGTATGATTTTCTACAAGGCATCAGGCATTTTCATCCCTCTCATGCTCCTACGTAGTTCATTGATGTATAATCACCGTGAAGAGAAGAACCGGGTGGATGTAGTCGATCTCGATCCATACGGAACAGCGGCACCGTTCATTGATGCTGCTGTGCAATGCGTTAAGGATGAAGGTCAGTAATTTTAACCAGAAAGAAAGTGAAGACCAATGCCCTAATGTGACCAGGTTTGCTCTGTGTAACTTGTACAGATCTTTCTGTCTTAGCGACCACCAACTACCCCGAAAAATGGTGCGAGTTCTTCATTGCTTAGACTGTCCGTTTACCAAAATATTCATAGCTTTTCAAACTATGGGGGAGTACCGGTAAAGGCTGAGTATTGTCACGAAGCTGTAAGTAGATATTCTGTTATATTCTGTTTTACCATCTCAAGTATCCCTCGTCACTCTCTGCCTCAGGCATTGCGGCTGGTGCTTCATTCGCTTTCTACATCGGCTGCGAGATATGGACGTTATATCACGCCTTTGTTGTCCTTGTCCATTGATTTTTATGTCCGCGTCTTTGTGCGAGTGGCGACGGCGCCACTAGAGGTCAAAAAGACTCTGACGTAGGTCTCCAGTTCAAAATCTTGCTTCTTGTTGCTTACATTGGATTGAAAACCTCTCAGCAACACTTCAACAATTTATGTCTGCTCGTCTTGTCAATCCTTCTACGAACAGCCACTGGGAAAAGCTGTCGAGAAGAAGCATGACACGAGTGGGAACTCCAACTGGTCATTCAAAACCCATGCAGGCCCATCCGTCCCAGAGAAATGTCCTGAGTGTGATTCCGTGTTACACGTGAGCAGGCTATCTTACCCACATGCTGTTCTCTCATAAAACCAATAGGTTGCAGGACCAATGTGGTCAGGACCCTTGCATGATCCATCATTTCTTGGCCGGATGCTCGATCATTTGGAAAGCAATCAGAGTAATTATGGAACGGCAGTCCGAATGAAAGGAATGTTGACGGTGGCGAAAGAGGTATATGACCCGTTGCTTGGATGCCACCTCAGCTCAATTATTCCTCAGGAACTTCCTACACTGTTTTACTTCACGCCCGCCAAAGTCTCAAGTTTCTTCCATTGCAATACACCCTCCCTGGATGATGTTGTGTGGGTAGTGGATTGTTATTTTGAGTTTCTCCTGCTCACTTATCTTTGCAATAGCTCCGCACTTCTTCATGCAGGTCATCACATCTCCCGATCGCATGCCTGTCCTGGATCTTTGAAGACAACCGCAACCCGTCATGATTTACATGAGGTTTTCCGGTCATGGGTCAAGCTCCATCCCGTCAAACTGGAAAATATATCTGAATCATCACCTACTCGTCGATTGCTCGCGGTGGAACCAAAGTCATCGCCTCACTTTGCCCGGGGTTATTCTCGCTTACAATATTTTTTGCAGGTCCATCGCGAATTTCACCAGGCATCCGAACTCCGTAACAGCGTCTGCTAAGGTCAAACTTGTAAGGTATCAAGAAAATCCAACAAGCTACTGGGGGCCTGGTAAAAAATCTACTCACAACAAAATTGATCTTAAGAGGAAGCGAAAGGATGATGAAGGTGGAAATTCTTCCTGAGTATTTTTTCAAAAGATTAATATTACATAATGCACAAGGTAAAAGTACAAGTGGTATATCGAATGTTGGTACAATAAATTAGCTCAAAAAAGTGAGAAAACATGTGTGACGGCTAGTAGCAAACGAGGATCATGCGGAAACTGATCCTTTTGTAGGCGTTTGGCCAACCCAGGCATGTTGCAGCAGCTCAGCCGCGGATGGACGCGCCTCGTGATTGATTTCGAAAGTGCATTGTAAGAAGTTTTGGGCATCGGAAGAAATATCTGATGGGATGGTTGGCCGTGCCGATGAGCCAATCTGTGAAACAGCTTAGCACGCAAACTAGATGGTGGCGCGTAGCACCTACCTTAAATATCGCTTGCATCTGTGTCAGCTGTGCCCAGGGATGTTCGCCAGTAAGCATTTCAACAACTAGACAGCCTACACTCCAAATATCGGCCTTTCGTGTGTGCCCGGTCTGCTTTACTACTTCGGGTGCCATCCAAAAGACGGAACCTTGAAGAGAAGGACGGTGCAAGCGATTTCCAGTTAGTAAATCTGAAAAATTAATGATTAAAAAGCGGAGTAACATAGGGAACAGAACACTCACTGTCATCAACTTTTTTGGAGATTCCAAAATCAGAAATTTTGATACCCCCTTTATTATCGACGAGAATGTTTGCCCCCTTGATATCGCGATGTATGATGTCACGCTCGTGCAGGTAATTCAGGCCTTGCAAAATTTGGCGGACAAAGTTCCTGACCAAGGTTTCTTCAAAGGCTCCATAGCTCCGCAGTAGAGCAGTCACTGAACCTCCAGGAACATACTCGAGAAAAATGTTGAGATGCTCATCATCAATGGACGAATCTACAAAAGGACGTTTTCGTCAGTAAGGGTTTTACGAACTTGTTATGTCAGCGAACATAGATATTGGACAATGTTGTCGTGTTGTAAATTCTTCAGCAACTCTATTTCGCGTTCCAACGCACTGAGCATACTCTTCTTACGTTCTTGATTGGGTGCGGAACCTGTCGGAAGTTCGACTTGTTTCACAGCCATAAGGAGGCCATTCGAGGCGTCCATTCCCAAGTACACCTTGCCAAACGAACCTGCACCGATGAGTGCACCTTTGATCCACTTGTTCGCTACAAACAATTTTGTGAGACGTAAGAAAAAATCGTGGTAAAATTATTACCCGTTCTGACAGGGATTGCGATTCCCAAACCATCTTGCTCAGCATCGTCATTGAGGGAAGTCCCCTCGCCCCCGTCTATCTCCTCATCTGAGAGAGTTTCGGTACCTTCACCCTCAATGTCATCTTCCGCATCGACTTTGGTCCAGTCGTCTACGCTAGGGGTAGGGAGGTCCAGGGCTGTGCTGACTCTGCGACTCTCAACTTCTGCAGTAATCTCGTCGACAGTCATTAAACTCGCCGTGTCTGATCGGTCACGTTTACTCCTTAATTCCGTCATGTAACTCATCCGTTTTGAGGCGATAGATAACGTTCGCGATTTAGGTCTGGATGATCCAGTGATACCTTGCAAAGATTCGGAGAAGGATTCACTTGGGAATGGAATGGGGGGTAAAAGTTGAGGAGTTGAATCGTTTCCGACGCCTTCACCGTCCTCATGAAGGTCGATTGACCGTCCATCTTCCGTCGATAATGACATTCTGGGTATAGGTTCACCTGAATCGTCGGCAAGGTCGCCTTGGCCAGCCTTTTCCGGCACAGGGGGCGCCGTTGATGAGAAGGAGGACCGAGTTGGTGAGATCGAGGTTCTCCCGTGTGAACTTTGAGTGCTGCTGCTGAACCTTGAAGGTTGATGGAAAGATAAAGCACTGTCCCTCCCTGATACGAGTGAACCAGATCTCAGGATGCTGTGTCTCGCTGTTCGTTCCAAAACTTTCTTTTCGGTGAAGGGGAAATATTCAGTAAGATGATTGGTAATAAGTTCACTGGGAGGTCGCTGCCCGAAGAAGTTTCGCAGCTTCGAGGGCCTCTTGTTGTTCTGGATGGCGGGGCTCAGTCTCTCTGATGTGGGAGAAGGTGGATCAAGGGCTTTCTCTGGGTCATGAACCCCGAGACCGCTGAGAATGCTGATAGAGCTCGCTCGTTTCGTGCTCCTGCTCGTCTGATTAGGGTTTGAGGACCTTACTTGGCCAGGAGAGGGACTGGCGCTACGATCGTCCAAACGTCGTAACCGACGTAGGGTTAAACCGTGTTCCCGCGTCGGATGGTCAGGCGGAGCATGACATATAGAAAGAAGTTCGGCTTCAGTTAGAGGTTCTCCTGTAACGTCATATGAACGACGCATAAATACGGAACGTGAAAGATCAACTTACCAGGTCCATCCTCCTGACCCATATCCAGATATACACCCCAGCCATCGACGCTTAAACCACCCTCCATGCGACTGTAATCCATGCTTCCATCCGTATCTGTACTTCTCGAACCACCTTTGCCGAATTTTTTCAAAACTTTTTCGAGGACTTCAATCCCACCTGAGCACGTGGCGACGTCAATTGTAAAGCTTAAACCATCATCAGGGAGAACGAATTTGACGAGTTTCCTTCGTAAGTCATCAAGACTATATGGGGCGTTGTATGACATAGCACTTGAGTTGAAAGGGCCACGTCCGACAGTATAGGCCTGGGCAGGGGGCGAAGGAGAACCTGACGAGTTGTGTTGTGACGAAAAAGCTTCGTCAATAGGTGAAAGGTTATGTATCTGATGGCTCGTCGGTGGTAGTAAAGTTGGTTGAGCGGTGGCATATGGGTGGCTCGTGGTCGCGGTGGAAGGTCGAGGGGGGATTTTGCTCACGGGGCTACTATTACTGGGCGGGCTGAGTCCAAGCGAACCATTTCTGCCGTGCGCCGTGCCGCCCGTGTTGGGCCGCAAACGTGTGGGAGGAAGGGGTGAGGTGGCGCGCCCAAGTGGAGGTTTCCCGCTTGGGTTGCCAGGGCGCGGGTCGGATGGAAGATGGTGATTGTTCCTGCTACCGGATGGAGGCGTTAAATGGCCCTGGGCTACTGGCGGCGGCGGAAGCGGCTGGGAGGTATAAGGGGGTGCTTCAGCCTGGGTAGGGGTTGCCCATCCATTGGTAGAATTTAGCATACTGCGCCCAGGCCCACGAAGGGGAGGAAGGGGAGGCTGTCCACGAGGAGGAGGGGGGAGGGGAGGTAGATTGGGTCGCAGGGGTCCGGGAATAACAGTATGAGCACTGTTTGGGGTATTTACGGGTGGAACAGAGGGGGATTGGGTAGGATGAGGTAGGGGCCGGATTGTATGGCTTGGATTTGGTCTCGCAGAGTCCGGAGGTTGCTCACGAATAATGTCAGGAAGGTCACCTCTATTTGTGTTTGAACTAAGCTGAAGTGGCGCAGGTCTGCCAATTTCTCTACGAGGCGTTGGTCGTGCCTCTGAAATAGAAGAAACTTTTTCCGAAGGTAACTTGGAATGTGTGTCAATGTTGGGAGCGAGAGGGTTCATCATTGGGATAGCATTTCGGACCAATGCGCGTTGTCTGAGAACCTTGACTGCATTGAGAATCCTGAGTCTGTCTCCGATACTGGAAATGCCCATCTCCTTCAAGGCAACCTGGTCAAGCTCCAGCAGTACGTCGCCTCTGATGTCGTTGTCCTTAAAAACCACTGCCTGATTTCCACAACTAATATCAGTGAGCCAACGCGCAACGTGATGATCTGTCCATGTCTTCATGAAATCAGCGTAATTGACTCCTGGAGGAGGATCCATGAGATTGGTTTGAGAGTTGTAGCTCGTAGTCGCCAAAGACGGTTGTTGTCCACGGTTTTCATGGCTAAGATTCATAAAAGAACGAGCAACCATGGATTGTTGATTTGTGAAGTGTAATGTGGGCGAAGCAGGAGAGGAAGGTTTTGGAGGAGACTGTGAGAGACCATCCATGGAGAGAAAAGCATTGGTAGCAATCATTGTCGACATCCGAGGTCAACCAAGTCAAAGCCAGCTGTCCGCCCAAGAAGGCTGTAGATTGGCGGTAGAGCTCGACGGCCGTAGCAACAAGCAGGCAGCAAGAACAATGAAGAATGGTTTGGCTAAAGGCTTGTGGTGAACACACAAATGAACAATTTGAAGATCAAAATTCACAAAAATGGTTCTTGTACTTATACTCGCTGGCAAGAAGGGATCTATGTATGAAGCATGGAATGATATGTATGAGCTATAGTCTGGTATAGTTTATTTCTACTGCTATTAGAGAGTTATGACCAAATTTCTATTGGACAGCGCTCATGGGTGCCTGTGCCGTGTGTAAGTAAACGTGGATAAATAAACAAGACAGCGCCCAGCCACAGCCCTAAGTACTTTATCCAGTCACCAACGTTGAACACTCATTCCCAGCTCCGCTCATTCCTTCTTCTTTTTTTGCCCCACAACTTGCATTGCCCTCCCCCCTTGTCAGTTTTTTTTTGGCCTGGGTCTTTCCGTTCGACATGCGGCTCAAAATCGCCCTTTGGGCGCTCCCACTGTTTGCCACGTTTGCCTCTTCGTCACCCTATCGTGACGACCTCGCCGACTACAACCTCAATGTTAACAAAAATGCCCAGGCGGTAACCGACTACGATTCAACTCGACCCAATACAACGTACACTCCGTCTCCCAAGAACTGGCGAGCTCTGCCTACCTATACCATCCTCCTGGACAAGTTCGCTGACGGAGATCCAACCAACAACGACTTTTTCGGCACTCAATTTGAATATGACTACCGGGAGACCCAACTTCGCTACGGCGGCGACCTCCAAGGCTTGGTGTCCAGGTTGGATTATTTGCAAGGAATGGGCATCAAACTTATTTTCATGTCCGGAACTCCCTTTCTGAACATGATTTGGCAAGCCGACAGTAACTACCACTTGTTATCCATTCTTGAGGACGCCTCTAACGTCATCGCAGGTTACTCCCCTCTGGATTTCAGCGTGCTGGATCCCCACTGGGGGAATGTAAACGATTGGCGGAGGGTCATTGATCAAATTCACGCACGCGGGATGTATTTTATGGCTGATTTTACCGTTGGCACTATGGGCGATCTGATCGGTTTTGATGGGTATGTCCACTACACGTCTCAACCTTTCTCCCTTTACCTAATTACGTCTCCTCCGCAGACATCTCAAAACAAGTACACCTTTCAGTTTGAACGAGTATGACGCAGCGTGGAAAGAACCTCTTTACATACCCTGGAACTTTACGGAGTATGCTGATTTCAATGTTGGTCTTTATTTAAAAACGTACTTCTGTTGGGTCACTCATTTAAGTAACCACAGATTAACAATCAGCGCAATTTGTCATGCCAAATGCCGAACTTTTGGCAAGATGATGGAACCACAGTCAAGGTGGAAACAAACGGGTGTCTGATGTCAGATTTCGATCAGTATGGCGATATGGAAGCTTTCGGTGTCCATCCTGATTGGGAGCGTCAATTATCCAAATTCGCCTCCGTGCAAGATCGACTTCGTGAGTGGAAGCCAGAGGTCATGGACAAAATCAAAGTTTTCTCTTGCATGGCCATCAAAGCGTTGGATATCGATGCCATTCGTATTGATAAGGCCACTCAGGTCACAGTTGACGCACTCGCGTCGTGGGCGTCCTCTACTCGGGCCTGTGCAACAAAGCTAGGCAAGACAAACTTTTTCATCCCTGGGGAGGTTACTGGTGGCGATACATTTGGCTCTCTTTACCTGTGAGGATATTATTGATCTTCAAATTACCTGATCTCAATCCATTTGTTTGCAAAGGGGACGAGGTCGCACTCCGACTCAACATCCACCTGGCTTTTTGGCTGCAGCGAACATTACATCAACTAGCAACTATTTTCTTCGAGATCCTCCCCTTAATGCGCTGGATGCCGTCGCTTTCCATTATTCCATATATCGCTCCATCTCGCGTTTCCTTGGGATGGACGGTAACTTGCAGGTCGCTTATGACGTTGACGTCAACTTCGTTACAGCGTGGAATCAGATGTTTGTTGACAATGATTTCCTCAATCCGTCTACGGGCCTGGTGGATCCAAAACATATGTATGGGACAAGCAATTTTGATGTCTTTCGGTGGCCAAGTCTGGAAAACGGAACCCAGAGAAGCGTTTTAGCAACATTTATCACCAGTCTTGTTATGCCAGGAATACCTCTGGTACCCGTTTTCCATTAGCCCACTGGGTTTTGCTGACCGTCATTTTTCAGCTCTACTATGGTGAGGAACAGGATTTCTACCTTTACGACAATGGTGCATCAAATTATCTTTATGGGTTAGTTGTATCCTAAGACTTCTCCAGTTTAAATTTTAATGTCTTTTTCAGGCGTCAAGCGATGACGGGCACTCTAGCTTGGAAGCGACATGGCTGCTATACCCTTGGATCAGAACAGTATTTCAACATGCCACTTGAAAAGGCATTAGTTGGTTGCAAAGATGACTGGAACGCCCTTGATCACTTTGATCCTACCGCAGATTCTCGCCGCATGTTTGCCCAGTTTTACTACCTCCGATCAGTCTATGGGGCTCTCCAGGATGGCTTTAACCTGGTTCAACGCGGAAATTGGACTTACCTTATTGAAAGGCCTGGATCGAATGGCACTGTGACAGAAATGGGTCTGTGGTCCGTCTCTCGGTCGGCCCTCGCCGGTTATCAAACCGTGGGGGGAACGTTTAAAGATCAAGTTTGGATGTTATACTCCAATGAGAATGCGACGAAGACTTATACCTATGACTGCAAAAACAGCCTCTGGATTTCGTCACCATTTGTTTCAGGCACTAAAGTCCAGAACTTGTTTGCCCCCTATGAAACCTACACTCTCCAGGATTCTCTTTCGTCGTTCAATAATGATAGCAAAGCTCCATATTTTGGTTGTCTTCCGACTGTCACTTTAGATAGTTACGGATTCAAGGCGCTGGTTCCGGTAGCCCAGTGGACATCACCTTTGCCTGCTCTCACAAAATTCACGCCAGGCCACGATCATCGCATCCCCGCCAATTCAAGTGACGTGAATGCAACAACGATCGACATCTCGCTTGAATTTAACGTCGCCATGGACTGTACTAGTGTTACCAACAGTCTTTCCTTGAACATCTCATCTTCGGGAAAAGGTGGGACGCCAACTGTCAACGGCGTTCAATGCGGGACTGTGCAAAATCCTGATCCTAGCAAAATTTCGGGTGGCGGTGTGTCTGCTTGGAAATGGTCGGCAACACTGCAGAACGTTGCAGATGGTGTTCTCACAATTACTTTGAACAATCCCTCCGCGGCGACTGGTAACCTGACGACAGGAGTAAGTCACTACTTTGGCAACTTTCTGGTCATCCTGAGAAGTTTTTTAGGCTGTAGATCATCTGCTTGTGAGGAAAGGGAGTTCTAACAATGTGATGGTCTTCCCAGAAAATGATTACGATACGAGTGGTGCCTTGGCGTTTTCAAGTGGACAGTATACCTTTACTCACAAGGCATATGGCGCGGATATGTTCCGATATTCGTGGAACTTTGGCAAGAACTGGACTGTCTGGAAGAATTGGGAGGATACGACCACGATTAATTCTACCTTTATCGCCGGCGCCGGATCGTTTTGGCAAGGTGATCACATTATGGTTCAATGTGAGCAGTAAGATAACTATCTGAACATCGTGATGCTTATGGACTGTAGATTGGAGTCAGGCCACCTTGTCAGCCGCTGCGGTCATCCACGCTGATTACGGCTACTCGGGCGCGAAGAGACGAGTGCCACAATTTTTAGTTCGGGGACCTTTTAACAGCTGGGGTTTTGATCAAGGCATCGCAAACCAAATGGAGAAAAATTCCGATGGACAATGGGAGTTAGAAATCATGGCAACATGGCCGACATACATGCAGCTGAACGTTTGGGGATTCGATAATTATTATTACGGTGATGCGGATGGTGACGGTGTTCTCGATCGTCTCCCGCCCAACTCAGTTGCCGCAAATTATTTGAACATATCTGCCCCACCAGCCCCCCATCTGGCATGGTCTCTCATCGTGGACGACGCCACAATGACCTGGTCTTTGCAGCCTCGAGGACAGGCGGCTGTCGGAGCCATCATGTATGCCCTTCTTCTTTCTATTCCCCTCATTACCGGCACGCTCGCCGTTGTCGTCTTCATGTGGACGTTCTACGGCATCAAGCACAACCAGTACGGTGTGAAGGCGAAGAATCATACCAATTACTTCCCTATTCTAGGCGCATTTGGGAAATCAACTTCAGACTTGAAAGATTCGACTCCGATCTCTGAGAAGCTGTTCGGCAATAAGCACACCACCGAGATCATCGGTTGGCCCGAGGATAAGAACAAACGGCGAAAGGTCCTAATTTCCACACTTGAGTACGAAGTCATTGACTGGAAAGTGAAAGTCAAAATTGGTGGTCTCGGAGTCATGTCCAGTCTCATGGGCAAGGCAATGACAGATGTTGACCTAATCTGGGTCGTGCCTAAAGTGAAAGACATCGAATACCCAGCAGGGGACCCCGCAGAACCCATCGAAGTCATCATATTTGGCGAGCCATATCTAATCGAGGTCGAGACCCACGTTCTGGACAATATCACCTATGTCATTCTTGACAGCCCAGTTTTCCGTGCTCAAACAAAGGCTGACCCTTACCCCGCTCGTATGGACGATCTTAGTTCCGCAATTTTTTACTCGACATGGAACCAAGCAATTGCAGCCACCATTCGCCGTAATCCTACAATTGATATCTACCACATCAATGATTATCACGGCGCGCTTGCTCCCCTTTATCTGCTCCCCAAGGTCATTCCCGCATGTCTCTCCCTGCACAATGCCGAATTCCAGGGTCTGTGGCCCCTCCGTACCAAGGAAGAAATGAAGGAAGTCTGTTCTGCTTTCAACATAAGTAAAGAACACTGCACGAAATACGTTCAATTCGGCAACACATTCAATCTCTTGCATGCCGCTGCATCTTACATCAGCACACACCAGAAAAGCATAGGAGTAGCGGGTGTTTCGGACAAGTATGGCAAGCGCAGTTGGGCTCGATACCCCGCACTCTGGACTTTAAAGCACGTCGATTCTCTGCCGAATCCTGACCCAAGTGATATAGCTGCACTCGATGAGAAACCTACTAAAGCTCGTGACGTCGAGATTGATCAGGTCGCTGAAGCCGCTCGTCCCGAGCTCAAACGACAAGCGCAAGAATGGGCAGGCATTGGGCAGGACCCAAATTCGGATTTGTTCGTTTTTGTTGGGCGATGGTCAAAACAAAAAGGTGTCGATCTCATTGCTGATGTCATGCCGTCACTGTGAGTCTTTTCGTAGTTTGTAAACTCTCTCATTGATCGTTTCATTAGACTTGAGAAACGTCCAAGTATTCAACTGATCGCAGTTGGACCTGTCATTGATCTATATGGCCGTTTTGCTGCAGAGAAGCTTGCCAGGCTCATGGAATTATACCCCGACCGCGTGTTCTCAAAACCCGAGTTCACAGCGCTACCCCCATATCTCTTTAGTGGAGCGGATTTTGCGTTGATACCATCTCGAGATGAACCTTTTGGTCTTGTAGCCGTCGAATTCGGTAGGAAAGGTGCACTTGGTGTCGGCAGTCGCTTAGGAGGCTTGGGATTAATGCCTGGTTGGGTAGGTGTCACATCGTCGTTGAGAACATTTCTAACGCGTGATCATTCTTCTAGTGGTACCCAGTGGAATCAAGCGCGACAAACCATATGTTGTCTCAGCTTACAAAAACTGTCAAAATGGCCTTGAAGTCGACAGAAGAAGAGAGAGCTATTTTGCGCGCACGGTCTGCCCTTCAACGATTTCCAGTTGTTGAATGGCGGCAGCGCATGGAAGACTTCCACAAGCGTAGCATCAACACCAGCCGCAACTTGGCTGGCGCGAATGCATGGCGGGAATCTGATTGTGATGGAGGTGGCGTTCGTCCAATGGCCGAAACAGATGATTGGGACCCCGTCAGTCAAGCGTATCCCTCTCAACCTGATTGGGACAGTCGTAGTATCAATGATGGTCCTCATGTGCATACCCCTGGGTCTCCCGGTCAATGGAGTCAGGAGAGCTTCACTCCCGTTGGTGATCAGCACACCCCACGTCTTCACCCAGAAGGTCAACGGAATTCTTACGCTACCGATAACGGCGATGATTACTTCACACAAAGAAGCCGAGCAAGCATGGCAAATAGCGTGACTGATAGTCCTCAAGGCTATACCGACTTCCTTGAACGAGCGAATAGAACAATTGCAAAGGACCAACGACATGCTCCTGATCCATTTGTTGATGGCGGACTGGCTCCAAACCGTCCTTTCGGTGCACACTCGCGTGTCTCGTCTGTTGAATCTATTTCGTCTATCGTCGAAGAGAAGTCAAATTCGCCCCTCAACAAGGCCATCGCTTCTGTCAGCACCTTACATTTTTTCCAGTGCCTCTTCTTACCATATTCTTTTAGTTCACGGACGCTGACGGCGGTGTCGCCTCGGAGTTCGTACAGAAGCTTCAGGGACTCAGTGCAAAGAACTCGGAGCATGAGTTGTCCATTGAGAAATTTTTGGTCAAAAGCGAGGAAGCATTCTTTGGCAAAGTCCGGAAAGATAAGTTGTCAAGTGCCGCGAGTGTGCGATCCTCGCAACGCGACTCTGTATGGGGCACACCGTCACCATCACTCTATTCTCGCCCAGACTGTATGTGTCTGACCTCGTCTCCGCTCATGCAATTAATTAACTTTTCAACGATCCTAGCTCCAAATATGCAAGCATTCACTTCTGATTACGATGGTCCCCTTCACCACGATGCTGGCCCGCCTGAGACCGTTCCAATGACCGGACTGCAGATCACCTTGTCCAGGGAACTTGGAGGCTGGCCTCTTTATACCATCATTATCGCCCTTGGCCAGGTTTGTCTTCACAATGTCATCGATCCTCGTACCTTGTCTAACCTCGGATAAATCAGATGCTGAGTGCGACTAGTTTCCAAATTACCCTCCTTACTGGTCGTAACTGGCAGGATAATCTTCAGCTTTATGTTTTGGGCGGAGTCTTCTTGGCAGCCTCTGCCGTCTGGTACCCTATGTTCAGACTCAAACCATCAGTTTACGTTCTCTCAGCCCCCTGGATCTTTTTCGGCCTTGCGTTCTTCATGATTGGCCTACCGTCCGTCCATGCTGCCCTAGCGCCAGCACACAGGGCACTGGCAAATGCGGCCACTTGGTCCTATGCCATTGCATCTGCCGCAGGTTTCCTGTTCTTTGGCCTCAATTTTGGTGAAGAAGCGGTGCGTTTTCATGTTTCAATCAATTATCAGGTCTCACGTTGGATCAGGGCGCTGCTACGGAGGTCTGGACCCTCCGGGCGTGTATTGTTCAGGGTTCTCAACAGATCTGGGTCGCTGCCTTATGGTATTGGGGCAATTCTCTAAACGGCCGACCTGATGGCTATATTCCTCCTTGGTATATTTGTGTCGTTGTTTGGCCCCTGGCACTCGTCAGCTTCGTGTTCGCATATCTCATGCTCTACGGATTGCCAGGTTATTCAGCCGATTTATGTGAAGTAGTACACTCGGCTAATACCCTTTTCCAGAGTACTACCGTCAAACTCCGCCCAAGGTTCCCCATTTTTTGAAAACCCTCCTTCGCCGAAAATTGGTTCTATGGTTCTTGGCCTCTGAAATTCTGCGAGATTACTGGTTGAGTGGAGTGAGTAATGCATAACTATAGCCTCTACGCCGCTGAACGATGTGTGTTTAGCCATACGGTCGTAACTGGGGCTTCTTGTGGAGTGCCCCAATACCGAAGTGGCAAATTCTCCTGCTGGTCATCACTTTCTTTATCGGCGTGTGGGCTGCAATGTTGTTGGTACTTACGCACTTCAGCAAAACACATACATGGCTGTTGCCCGTCTTTGCTGTGGGTTTGGGAACTCCAAGATGGTGTCAAGTACGTCTCCTCTATGTGGAACTAATGGTTAATTAACTCGCAATTTTAGATGCTTTGGGGAACATCCTCCTTGGCGTTATACATCCCATGGGCAGGTCACGCTGGGCCTTACCTCGGCCTCTCTCTATGGCTTTGGCTTGGTGTTCTCGATGCCGTCCAGGGAGTAGGACTAGGAATGATTCTGCTCCAAGTAAGATCTAACTAACCATCTTTTTTCGTTACTCAATGAAAACCGCAGACACTATCCCGACTTCACGTTTGTGCCACCTTGGCATTTTCCCAGATTATTGGTTCAGTTTGTGTGATGGTCGCCCGAGCCACCGCCCCCAATCGTATTGGGCCTGGCTCTGTCTTCCCCGATGCAGCCAAATGGGATTTTTCTGACGGTCTGAAAGGTAAGTTGATATCATCCTTGATCAACTTGCAACATTCCCATATGAGAATCCAGGGAGTCCCATGGCTCTTCCTCTCTTCTGGATTGCCCTTATCTGCCAAATCATCATTGTTATGGGCTACTTCTGGTTCTACCGGAAAGAACAACTTGGTCAGTACACTAGTTAACATCCCCCGACAATCAAACTGACCTTTCGATTCAGCACGTCCATGATCTCCTCTTGCTTCAGGCTGCGGATATTCTAGCTATCCTTGGACATTGTTACTTCCAACTACGAACTTGGCATCACCTAGATAATAACATAGAATATGAGACAAAATATTGTATATACGGTTTCTACACCCTGACATTCCTTACCCTGAGTTTATTGCTGTGACTTGTTTGGTATAAATGACTTGTCACTTCAGATCGCATACAAAGGCATGAAACTCTCATTTACCCTAACTAAATCAAAGCCTGCGCCTGTTGCGACTGTGTCTACCAAGCTACCGTCCCTTTTCGCAACAGAAGAGGAAGGAAACAATGATACACTTCCGCCATCGAAGGTACAGTTACCCCACGTCGAGGCTTCAAAAGCTATAAGGAAGCGTATTGAAGCAGAGAAGAGAGTCGACAACACCGTTTACCAATATGATGAAGTTTGGGACAAGATGCAGGAAGCCAAGCAGAAACAGAAGGAAGCCAAAGAAGTGGACGCAACGCAACGCAAGGTATGTGATCTTACATACTGACCTGCGTATTGCATTTCTAAAAGCTCAACAGCCAAAATATATTCACAGTTTACTTTCATCTGCTGCTACTCGCAAGCTCGATTATCTCCGTGCGGAAGAGAAAATGATGCAATTGGAACGTGATGCTGAAGGCGACGAATTTAACGACAAGGAGTCGTTCGTCACCCAGGCCTATAAGGACCAGATGGCCGAGGTTCGCAAAGCAGAAGAGGAAGAAAACGCAAGGGAAGGTATGTACTATAAGATGTTGTTTTCCTTGCCAGCAACTCAACGGGTATTTTAGAACTGCGGAAAAAACAAGATGGTTCATCAACGGGAATAGCTCATTTTTACCGCAAACTCCTCGAGGAATCAGAAAAGAATCATGACGCAACCGTTGCTGCAACTCAGAAACGTGTTATTGGCCCTCAAGGGCCCAATCCTAACTTAACAATAACTAAACCGGCGAATTTTACACCCACATCGGACATAGAGCTCGCGAGACTCGCCAGAGAGCAAGGTAAAGAAGTAGAGCTTAATGACGACAACCAAATCGTTGATAAGCGGGAGCTCTTGGCGGCTGGCCTCAACCTGTCACTGCCCAACACACGGCGACTTGGTTTGCAAAAAGCTCAGCAGAAGCCAGGGGATGCATCACCGATTCATCGAGCGGCGGGAGTTGCGGCAAGTTGGAGGGAAATTAATGAGCGTAGAGCCAGAGAGATTCAGCACCAGCTGGAAGCTGAGCGAGAGCGATCACAGAAGGAGCAGAGAGAAGTCGACGAAGAAGCCATACGGCGAACAGTCGCCAAGCGAAACACTGAAGTTGATGTGGAAGGTGCACGGGAACGATATCTTCAGAGGAAACGACAGAGACTAGAAGAATGCGCAAGAGAGTCAAAGGCCAATGCTATGTATATGATTACGTGAATAGGTTAAGTCTTTGACGATGTATCGTATATAATAGTCAATGTGAGCAGGAACATGTAGCATTAAGTCGGGAGTCTCCAACGGAAAGCACCATTCTATCAAAGGCCCGAAGAACAGAGGATAAAGGTGGGCGATGCCGTGGCTCCTCGTGCAACATAGGCCGTATGAGCTGCATGAGTTCCGGAACATTGTAACCTGTCAGCTGAATAAAGAACCGGAATGGATCAGCGGTGAAAAATATCCTACGGGGCAGACTGACCTTGCATGCACGCAAAACGAGGACACCTAGCGCCCAAATGTCGATCTTATATGGGTTGCTGCACTCCCCACGTTCGCATTCGGGTGGTATCTCAGTTCCACGGTACCCTTGGACAAGAGGATCTAAAACGCCATCGAACCGCCGACTGAGTTCGTAATCGATGTAGGCGTAATGACCTTCGTAGTCTGTTAACAGGTTTCTCAATGATATATCCAAATGTGCAATGTGATGCATATGCATAAACAGGGCATGCTAAAGAAAAGGCTTTAAAAGCACTACCAGCAACTTATGATTGTGAAGCGTTACCTCAATGCACTGCCTTAAAGAAGCAAGAAAAAGTCGAAGGCAGCATGGGCCAGAGTCAGGTATAAGCTGTGAAGACCATTCCTCCATGACGATGAAGGCGATCTGATCCTCGGGAATGTCAAAAAGATCAAGTACAGCTAAATAAAAGATATGTTTCATTGTATATCGCATTAACCAGATAACACTAACGTATTGTGTGGTTCATTGGATTTTGTTTGAGGGGAGGCTGCGAAAGTAGACGGATAACGTCGTACTCGCGACTATATATGTGGACAGCCTTTGCCACGAACTTTTTCTGATCGCATACTCGAGTTCCTCGGAACAAGTTATCAGGCTAAGGAAATTATATTAGTAGCTGCGCTACACCCGAAGATGACTTACCAAGCCCGCATCTGGGCACAGAGCGTCATCGTCAATAAAACCTTGCTCGCCACGACATTCTGAGAAGGGCATCGGATAGAAAAGGTGCGACGACACGGTCTCCCCCCTGGAGTGACGTTGATAAAAAAGTTTCACGTCCCGGACAGTATCAAGCTGGAATCCTCTAGACTTGAAGACACAGCGATATTTTTGCCAGTATGGAGTGACGCGTCGGTTGACGTCGTCTTCGTCGAAAGAGGAATCCGAAGAGGCGGGAGAGGGTGGGACGTCGAAACTGAGATCAGCGGTGAAGATTGGGCCTGGCATACGGGAGAAAAAAATGCAGGAACAGCAGCATCTAGCGTCGAGGTTATATATTCAGGAGTCGGTTTGGAACAGAATGATCTTCCCGATAAAGCGAGTGGCCTAGAGACTTGAAAGTTGATGAGCATCGCTGTGGGACAAACGCACCTCGTTAGGACAACTTGTCCCGCTCATCGTGCGACTTGTTTCCCAGCTTTGGCCCATTGGAATCTTCCATCGTGCACATTTGGTGCACATAGCTTCTATGGAACAAGGCACAAAGTCAAAGAAAACCGTATTTGTAGGAGGTATCAGCGATGATACCGACGAAACTGCAATTTATCAAAGTTTCTCGACCTTTGGTGAGCTGCTTGATCCACACCGCTGCCCACACTTACCCTGTCTTTGAATTACAGGAGAGATCGTGCAAGTCCAGCTTCCCTCTGCAATCACAAATCAATCACAACAATCTCGTTCGTTATAATTTTATGGTGAATCATCCTCGCCTCCGCTGACTTCATTCAGAGGCTAAACATCGAGGATTCGCGTTTGTCACCTACGGCTCGTCCTCGGATGCCCAAGATGCAATCGACAACATGGACATGAACGAGTTGCATGGACGAGTCATAAAAGTAAACCTGGCAAGACCAATGAAGGGCCAGCTAGAGGCATCTAGTAACAGAGCTAGTATGTGTCGTCGTCTCTTCCCTTCGCCAATATTTTGACTTTGTTCAGTTTGGGAGTCGGAAGAATGGTTACAGCAACACGTTAAGCCTTTGGCTCAAAGTGGAGGTTCGTTTCGTGATTTGTCTTTCAATAGCCTGGCTCACCCGTACCCAGGCGTCCAAGGTCGTATCGCACAACAAGGTGAACAAGAGGACACCCAAAATAAGAGTGACGAAGACATGGAAGAATAATGTATTACGCGCTTCTGTCAGCTATGTATAAGAACATGGCCTCATCTAAACCCAATTCCGGCTCGTGGGGGGGCACTCGATATGGGGGAGTGGTGGTGGTAATCTTTCAACGACACCTCTACAAAGGCCCAAAGTTCAGAAATAGTGTAATAATCCCTGTTGACAATGTCTCGGTGAAAATGTAACTTAGCTCACAAAAAAGGGCTCGAGATACGTATTCAAAACTCCTTTGGGTTATGTATGTCAGATTCCTCAAACTGAGCGCGAGCGCGTTTGATATCTTCTTGCATAAACAACAGCTCCTCTAATCTCGCAAGTTTCTTTGCATCCGCAGGCCGCGACAGTGCTCTTCGAAGATCTTCAATGGACAGCCGAGCTTTTCGTGATGCCCCCCCAGCAGTCTGGCACTGGGGACTAATATTAGCAGAGCATATATGAGGTGAGGAGAAACTGACAACATCAGTAATATACTCAATCAAAATTTCCTCCATTACGTTCACAGTATCGTTTGACGGGTTTCGGTCATCTCCAAATCCATACATAAGGTTTTTCACTAGTGAAGTAGGTTATGGGAGAGTTCTGATAGATCCAACTGTCTTGTCGCACATTCTTTGTTGAAAAGGCCTCTAAGATTGGATTGTTTCCTTGAACCACGACCTGCAAGACTTCCAATGCTAGACAATGTTACGTTTTCTCTGGGATAGTTGGAGGCATATGTGGCAAGCGTGGTGGTGGTTCTGGATGTCGCTGGAGGAGGCACCGGTGTTTGCGCAGCTACTTGGGTAGATGCTTGAGGAAGTCGTTGGATATGCGGAGCAGGCTGTGCAACGTAGCCGTATGGATAGGTTGGCCAACCGTATCCAGTAACGCCAGTAGCCTGATACGGGTATGCACCTGGAGCTGGATGTCCATAAGCACCGTGAGGTGGCGGGTACGCGCCATATGGGTAAGTCGTGGTTGATGGAGGAGGATGGCCTCCAGCTGGAGGAGTGTAAGGAGAGAAGGACATGAATTTTGAGTTAGCAACAATGCCTCTGAGTCGTCACATTACATAAAATCACATCTTATCTTATCTACGACTACTCTACATTTTCTCCCTTTCTTGCCGACATTTCAAGATGCCTCGCACTTTCCATCATCATCTTGATCTTTTCCCATTCAATTTCAATCAACTGTCGTTCGTCTAGCCATTCACAGATGCCATCAGCATCTCCGAGGTCGTCTGGAGGCTGCTTGCCCCCTTTGTAAGCGACTCGATAAAATTCCCCAGTCTGACTCGCTCCACGGAGTTCCTCGACCTCTCGACAAACACATCGAAAAAGGGCGTACTAGTTAGTGCAATTTGTTAGTCTTATTCACCAGAAAGACGCGTTAACACTAACTTCCCAGTGTGAAAATTCGTGGAAAATCCTCGTCCGCTTAGCGCAGAAGCGTCCCAAATGGAATTCTAGAGTCTCTTCACTTCCAGTATCCTTGTTGGAGAAGAACAGTCAGTGTCTCAGGAGCACTCCAGTCAGAACTTACATCCTTATCGTTAAACCCTGCCCTTTCATACGGGCTTCCGCTCAGTCTTCCTAGCAACGTCGACGTCCTTCTGCCGAGGTGGCAAGCATCACAATATGGAACAGAAAAGTCAAGATGAACTAAATCCAGGTCTGGAAATGTTTCTAGTGCCTCTTTGAAATCTGGTCTCCAGACGGAGGAAGCGACTAAAGAATCCCTCAAGCCCGAAATCTTTCGCCTGAGGACTTGCAGCGGTACGGAAAAATACTCTTCGTCTGGAATTGAAGTTCGTTTTAAAGCCTGAACCCGCGATGATAAAAAAACATTCACCTCGCAACTGCTTGGCCATGATTGAACGGCGATCTTGCGGAGATTGTACAGCGATATGTACGAAAAACTGAAAAATCTTCTTAAATTGGTGAGAGAGATCTTGATGCGATTCCATGCTGAACTCGGTCGGCAACTGTGGCATAGCCATCCCGTCATCTTCAACGATGAAATCGGAAGAATTTTCAGAGTCAGACAAAAGTTGGCTCGGGCTGCCGTCGCATTCATGGTCAATGTGGGGTTTGGCACCTGCGAATGGTCGCTCTTTGTCGGTCTCTTCTTCGTCATGAGAAGACGCTGATGGTGATACCTGTCCGCGTTTCCGCACTAAAACACAACTGTATGCAATGCCTGGCACTATATAGAGAAAGTAATCTTACATTGAAGCCTTTCGAGGTTACGCTGAAAAGCAGTTTTTTTGTCGCGGGCACGAAAACGATTGTCCAGAATATCTGCAAAATCGGTTGAATTGTTATCTAAATAAATAAAGCATGAGAGTGTACACTTGTCATCGACCTCATCAAACCTTTCATCCTCAACCTCTTTTCCAGGACTCATTTGTGCACGGCGTCCCTTTAAAAGTCGGCGTCGCTTGCTGGGCTTGTCGTCCTCACCAATATTGCCGCCGTTTTCTTCTATAACTTCACGACGCCGACGAGTCGAAGGTTTTGTAGACGAATTTGAGGTCGGATCTTGTCGTGATTCATGTTCAGAATCGCTGTCGTTGACGATGCGAGACAGACGTTTGCGTCTGACTCCTCCAAAATTTAACTTATCCGCTGTTTCTAGATCGTTTCCCATTGACATTTCGGCTTCAAACTTGAGAGCACCAATATCTTCTGAGGAAGAATCATCTGCGTTATCATTCTGTTTTCCAGGACGAGAACTCAGGGCTTGGGTGAACCTAGTGCACGTAGGAGAGGGTGTGGTAAAGTTGATTAACGTGGTTTGCTTAAGACGGGGTGGACTTCTCTTCTTCTTTGGAGGCATCAGAGACGGGTAAGAAATGGTCAAGAAAGGGTGGAGACCGGAGTATCTACGTAATCATAATCACAAGTTGTTTTTATGTAAGTACTTTTCCCCAACTTTTCCCCTGGCAGCACCTTTGTCAATGGCAAGTACGGATTCAACGCGACGAAAACCCCCTTCACGCATAGATACCAGTTTTTCCCGAGAATTTCAACATGATCAATACGCAATGTTGGAGACACATCCTCCCCTTTCGCGCCGACCGCCAACACTTCCGGCTTTCCGCCTCTCTTCGTCACCAAGTGCAGAAGTGCCTTTTAATTTCTTGCCACCCCAAATTTTAAATTCTAATTCAAGAGCAAGAAGCGAATCTCGCAAGCTACTTTCCCATGTTCTAACTCAGTTGTCGAATCGCAGGAAACCTTCACTGATATCCCAGGTCATTAGTAATGCAGGTCGTTCTGGGGGCGACAGCAGCTTAGATTTGCTAGTCGAAAGCCTCAGAGATGCTGTGAGGATCAAGAGTTTAGGACAAAATCCAGGTATTGATAGACAATCTGCGCTTCAAGATGGCCTCGAGCATGACGCGGACAACATCTTTTCGACGGATGCCACCTTTGAACTAATGGTACAGCTCGAAGACGTGTTAATCATGTCTGTTTCGCAGGGCTGGCGTATATTTGACGAAAGGTAAACTTTTCTGTGGCATTTACCATTTTATAATTTATGTGTATCGTGTAATCCTTAGCTCTGTCTTGCAGGAAGTCACAAATGCTGCTGATGAAAGAAGCTCTTCTCCATTTCGCAGGTCAAGAGCCAGCTTTCAGGGTAGAAAACCTTCCCGCTCTCCACCTCCTTCAAAGGAGGTGATACAAGTTCCTGAGTTACTATCCTTGTGCCTCTCAGTTTTGACTTCTATCGTCGCGGAAGATTGCCGATACAAGATCATTTCTCCACGGCCATCTCGTCCTCCGAACGCGTTGCAGGCTCTAACTATAAATGTCGCACAGTTTCTTATTCACGCAAATCGCCACGATCCACGCGTTATTTCCCAGATCGGGTTTGCCATGATTCCAGCATTTTCGACCTTCCACCCAGAGTTGCATCCTCGTTTATTGTCTTTCTTTGAGGAAAATCTCATCAGGCCGGCCCTTCAGCACCTCAGGCAGATGCAGGGTGTTGAGGAAATTGATGCCACCCCGCTTGACGAAGGTGAGGGAACATCTAGCTCTCCGAGACTGGAATAAATAAATTATATCGCTAATAGAACCAATCTAATTATACAGAAGATGTAGGTGCTTCAGTTGTGGCCATTCATGTTGACGGCGTTGAAGATGACGACGGGAGGGAGGCTTCTCGATCCCAGCGATTCAAACCTACTCTGAAAGTCCGATCTACCAGCGCCCCACACCAAGGCCTGCATATGTACCAGCTAGCTTCTCTAGTTTCTCCGCTTCTGGCGGCAATTTTGGAATGTGTTGACATTGAACACCCTTCCGAAAGCCATAGTGATCTGCCATATCGCTTCTATAGGCTTCTCGACCTAATTTTGACCCTGAAGGTCGATGCGTACAACGATCTGTTCCAAGTTGTGGCATATCACGATTCGAAGTCAAGGAAACTCGCTGCGACTTATCTGGCTATGCATTGGCCTAAAGCCACCGGGCATGTCACGATCAGTGGTCCCCTTTTCCTGGAACACGACGGGGGTTTTGGACAACCAGCGAGGACTCGCAAGCAGGCAGACGACCACCAATTTTTACCATGGAAGTTTATTCACAGGGACGATTGGGTCAGCTTCGATGGTAGTTCTCAGCATGACTGTCGTTCATGCACCAAAGCCATCTACGGATTTGGGCTATTATGTCCTTTCTGCATGTGTGCCGTCCATTTTGACTGCTATGACTATCCGGAGGGAAATCATCTCATCCAATATGAGATGGAGACCGACTCCCACGTGCAACGAGTGGCGATGTATCGGTTTTCCACAAATTTTTTTGAAGGAAGGGATAACAACGCGGGTATCATCCATGAAAATCATCACGCTTTTAGGCAGGTCAACCTTTTCAATATTTGCCTTTGTTACGTCTGCCGGGATCCTCTTTGGGGATGTGCGGCCCAAGGTGTGAGGTGTGACACATGCTCATTGTGTGTACATGCTACCTGTTTGTCCTCCACCATAGCGGTATGTGGTGCGGCCAAAATCACCTCAAGGCATATGGTAATCGAATGGCAAACATTGAGACGCTCCTGTCTTGAATACTTTGCCGACATTTTTCTGACACAAGAAGGTTCAGAACTACTCGGCTATGAAGAAACTTCCATTTTCTGTGGCGTTTTAGAAACTCAACTGCAAATTCTTACCAACGGAATCGCTTTAGGTTCCATTGTTGTTCTGCAGAATGGCAAGAATGTGGCTCATACCAAAAACTACAAAGTCGATGAATTTGAGTTACATCAAGCGCTCAAAGTCTATGTGGATCGTCTGGCTTCAAATAATCTGCCTTGCTCTGCCGCTACAAAGGAATACATAGAGGAAAACTTCTTGTTGTCGTCTAAACATTCAGTAATGTTCGACCTTTCCAACCTTGTCTACATATCAACATCCTTGAAGGCACCCCTTTTAGCCGCACCGGATCCACCATCATCAGACTTGCTGAATGTCGCTCAACTCGACCAACCTTCCAATTCCACTGACATAGATGCCCACCCCTACGAACTTTTACCTTTGTCGCATCTGCGAGAGGTTTTGGACACCGAGTTCAACGTACGCTCGATTGGGGCTGCAAAGCTTATCTTACGACATCTGAATCATCTTGCCTTCTTCGATTGGGTGGATCAGAGTCCTTATCCATTCGATATGTTCAGAACGGATCAGAATGTTGGATGTATATTTCCCTTACCCCTTGGCCTCGATTTATCAACGGATGTGGAAACTCTCGTCTCTGCGGTTGAGTCATGTCTCACCGATCTGGACCTCTCGGTGAACGAGTTCGCCCTCCTCCTTGTCGGCCGCAAGCTGTGGCCCAACGGCTTGATGTCGGAATACGGATTGAAGAGGGTCGGCAGAAGTGTTATCTACTGGCTATTAGCTGAGGTGGGGGAAGAGAAACCGACGTTATACTACGCGTACTGATGTTGTCATCAGGATGATAATCTGGCAATCGTGCTCAGGGACTTCGTAGCCAAAAAGGACGCTTTTCCTCGACTGAGATCAACAAATTGGTTGACATCGTGGCCTTTCTCGAAAAGTTTGCGCCCTGGAACGACGTCTACTTCCAGCAATAGCGGCGATTACATCGCGGTTAGACGATTATTGACGACACAATACGTTCTTCCTTGGCTGCTTGCTTTGCACAATCAAAACGCTGACCTATATAAAGATCTTCTCTATGATACTTGCTACGAGTTTGCGGGAGGTCAAGGATTTGATCCGTATATACTTGGTCCTAACCTAGCAGATCAAGAACAGGTCAGAATGGCGATTCATTCTCACATTTTATTTCCACTGATGTTGGCGTTGGAACAGTTGTTCAGGCAATCTGACAACACTTTCCGATCGATTCTCAGACTCTTTCATGCCTCTGTCATTTTCAGTGTGTTCGATGGTCTTATCCTCCGCTGGCTGGAATTTATCACGGCTTCAAATTTGTATTCCAAGGTTGGTCACTTTTTGGTCACTTTTAGAATATTAGCTTGACATGGAGCCATTTAGCCCATGTCTTCCCTGTCCCGGCTGTTATCCCACGAAGCCGGAACTGTACAGCGATTGAGTAGCCTCATGGATTTAACATCCCCAACCGTTAACCAGTCTGGATCATCATCCGTCGACCCACTCCGCGTAATCGTCAACTTTGCCCACCAAACGCCACAAGGATTGTCCATCAGCCTTCGCTGGCTTCTTCTATTTTCTCGTTCTGGAATTGACATACCGACCGCAATCTTCACGCAATTCTGCTCCCTCGTCACGGCTCAAGAACAATTGATCAACGTTCAGGTGTTGGTGCAAGCGGTCATGTCCTCTGTTTGGTTGAGATCTCTAGGAAGGCAGGATATCCAACAAATTCTCGCCGCTTTGCATGCTCAGTTCTCACATAACATCTTGGAATCCCTAAAGTCTGCAAAAGAAATGCTACCAGCGTGGGACCTTCTATCACGATTAACTCCCTTTTTACTCAACTCATTCCTTCAGGCTTTCTATTATCCGACAATCGCTTGCGTCTTGCTTGCTATTGTACGGCTGTGATAGAAATCACATTGTAAGTCTTGGGATGATCCTAATGGAGGAAATAAAGGAGTTTCCTTCGAGGTCAGCGGATCAACATTTGCATGGTTACCTGAATCTGATATAAAATCTCAGGAGAAAACTGACTGTCCGAGGCTCTGACTTTGTGGATCCAATTAATGTCGAACCATCGCTTTTGAACGCCCTTGGAGTTTACGCGGAATTAGATGTGGAGGAGGTCTTGTGTCTTATAGCCAAGTTCTTGAACACCTTCCTAATGGATTCTCCCTTTTTGGAACCATATGAAGTTGATAATTTTATTCTTCGAAATGGAAAATTTCTTGCATCCTGGTATGTGTCAAGTCCTTCGTCGTAGGTTCTCCTCAAACCGTGATGTAGCGCCTGGAAGTTCTATAACATCCAGCGGCATGACGTAGCATCTATACGGACAAATTTCTTACTGCGTACCCTTGTTGTCGACGCTGAGCCATTTCAAGATATCTTGTCGGGTGTTTTGTCATCCAGCAATCACTGGGAGCAACGGTATGTGCCACCCTCAAGCTCTATTTTTAAAGATTAGACGATGGTAGCAAATACAGGCTTTTAGCTACAAATTGTCTGTTCCGGTTTGTGTCCGACGTAATCAGCCCAGCTTTTTGTGTCGAAGGGAGGCAGTGGAGGTCAACTGTTACTGACACATTTTACTGCTACTTTACTTCTCTGTGGGCGGATCCAAAAGTAGGTTTTTGTTCCTTTGGAAAAGTTGCCCTTTAACATCTTTTGAAAGGAGGAAATTCGGTTATCTGTTCGGACTTGCTCAGCATCATTGCTTCCTGCTCACCTTCATGCAATCTCTCAATGTTGGAATGAATCAATGTCAAAGGCTCCGATATCTGAGCGCCTGAGATTGGCTTCGTTTCTCCTGCGGCTTCGCCCTCATTTTCCTGGTTGGAGAGGTTCGCGAATCGACATTCTACACTCTTACAGAGCTTGACCTAGATCTGTCCAGTCTTGTCTTGGGATGTCATCATCGAAACGCTTACAGAATACGACTCCGATGTAGGAAATGAAATTCATCTCGTCTCCGACCGTCAGGTGAGTTGAAATCATCTTCTGACTGGACCCCCCTGCGTCTAATATATATGTTTGGTCACAGTTTGATCCAGAAATGGCGCACCTTCGGGTCAGTCGATCTCCTTTGAAGAAAAGGTCTGCGATAACAACTGTTGTACAGGTTGCCATCATCGTTCTGAGTTTACAGATGATCGCCGACGGGGTCGAAATCGACACGTTTTCTCTGCTAAAACTGAAAGTCCAACTCGTTCGGGCCATCGGGTTTACTGACATTTCAGTGTTACCACTCGAAAACGCTCATTCGATTCGATTACAATTTGGCGATGTCTCAGAGATCCCAGAACTCGCTTTCCCCTGCATCGAAGGGCTAGTATCTGTCCTCGACGCCACCCACCTACTCACTCTGCCCTCTTCGACCTTCGGCATCATGGGTGAACAGTCCAGGTTCCTTGTGGGGTCCATCTTTCTAGACATATCCCTCAGCATCGTCGCAACAGCAAAGGACCTGACGGTTTTCCCGGTCTTGACGCTGAAAAGTCTTCTCGAATCCGTCTATATTATCATTCACAAGCATGATTTTGAAAGCAAACATTTAGGGCCTCTGCAGGCTATTTTGCGACGAGCTGTGTTGCGAACTGTCGAAATGTTATCGAAAGACATTAGCTATGACGTTCGCCACGTCGCTCTATCTGTGTGCCAGGCTTTCATCAAACAATGCCAGAACTTCATGGGATCTGTGGTCTAGTGAGTTATCATTCAATATCTATTAGGTACTCCCAGCGACGTTCTTCGTAGCACAATTTTCGAACATGTAACAGAACTTGTCGACTCTCAGAGCATCCAAAATCAAGACGCTCTAGCTGCTCAGGGCAAGCTCCTCATCGGGACCACACTCCAGTCGTATGTGCCGGTTTTGATTATATTTTTTGGGCTCAACTATTGACAGCTTTTGCAATGACGGCCTGTTCATCAACCTTTTGAAGGTCAGTGTGGCGCGACTTTTTCCACCTCAAATCAATAATACTTCTCCCCCTTTAGCGCCAGCTGTCACACAAGTTCTTTGCAGTTCTTAAACAGGTCTTGGAATCGTGGAGAACCGACCAAGCGTATGTCACTGAGAGCCTGGGCGAGGACTTACTACGTGACACCCTCAATCGAACTGTTGACGCCGACCCTGCTGGCTTCCAGATGCTTCTGAATAACCTTTTTTCTTACCTTGATATTGTATACCGACCTCCGTCCAATATTGATGTTACATGTGAGCATTCATATTCTCTCACAGGTTTTTTTTAATGCCACAGTCGCAGTCATTGGGCAACACATTATACAGCTTGTTCGTCGTATGTGCGACCTGGAAGAGGCGGACCCTTCCCCACTTGTCAATATTTTCGCTCTCCTTATTCAGAGTGAGCCAAGGCATTACAAGGTCGGATTTACTTCTGAAGGAATAAAACCACTCTTTCTTACCACGACTTTACAGGAATTGCTGCCTTCCATAAACACAGTTCTCAGGGCCGCATTGAACAGACTCTATGTGGACACCGCCTGCCTCGCCCGCTTGAGCCACGTCTCTGCATTCCATCATCATCCAGGTCCGGTCCAAGAATCTACATCTTCAGCTGTTCCAGTCGTGAACGTTCTTCTCGAAATCCTTCTTGATGGTTTGCGGCTGAAGGCCAGAATTCTTCCTATGACACTGAAATCTATCATCGAGGTAGAAGTACTTGATATCAGCTGCCCATTCTTGATCATTTGCTTTTACAGAGCTTAACAAAGCTAGCACACCCGGCCTTCCCGCCGTCGCCTGCTGAACAGCCCAAACTTTCTGCAAGTCTAATTGATGGAGCCTGCCACTTCCTTGAACATCACCTGTGGCTTGACGAATATACGGAGAATGACTGCCTGGTATCTGTTGATGTCGCAAGGGTACTTCTGCAAGCCGCCAGCGAAGACCCCAGCATTATGCAGAGGTTCTCTGGCCACGGCAGTGAGGTGAGCTGCGAAACCGTACACCACACAAAAGATTGAATATGTGTATCCTGAATCCAGAAGTATTCGCGACACGTTTTGGGTGTTCGTTCTTGGAGCATGCTAATCCTCGCAGCTTTACTTAACCCCAGAGATGACTGGCCAGCAATGTTGTTTTCGCAATTCAGCAGTTTCACCCAGGTTTACATTCTGACCTTGCAGGTGTATGTGCAGTCTGGGTTTGGTTCCCCTGAATCCGCAACGACTGACATCAACCATGCATATGTTGCCATAAAGCTGTGGCTGATGCTCGCACAGCGAGCGTCTTCGTTCTCAGAGGACAACGAGGTATCGATATTTAGGGTCTGGAATGAGCTTTGGCCGCCTTTCGAAAATGTTTTTAGCGCACTCGAGATTGAGGCCCAAGCTAATTTATCAACGGTAGGAGCTCGATATCCCTGAAAGACAACAACATGAGATAACCCTGAGACAGACTCTAGCAATGCTCACGTCCACCTCTATTGCTGAACTTGTGATTTATGCGTGCTCGCTGAGGGCATCGCTCACGCTGGAAACTACAGCCCATCTTGCAGTACTCAATCGTCTCCGAGGTCTCAACCGTGGCGAAGGTTCATCTAGCAAAGTGAGTCAGACTTCTGAGTATTTTACTCACGCTTACGTTCACTGCAGGCCATCCGTGCGCTTCGAGGTACATCTGAGGGCCACTTGGAGGTCTCTCTGGACGTCCTTTTGCAACAATGCATAAAAGACATTGTCGCGACTGAGAAACTACGCGTTATGGATGTGAAACGGGAGCCTGGCAAACCAGGGGTTGAGCGGCGGAAAGACTTGCGATTCCAGTAGTCGTCGTAAACCATCCATTGCAGAATATATACGGAACAAGAAAAGAGGATTACTTTGTTTCACGCCGTTCGCAACCTTGCCTTCTGTGCTTTCTTCTTGTTTTCTTTGACTATTGTATAACCCACGAAAACTCCAATAGCTGACAGACCAAGAACGAGGAGGACAGCAGGCAATCTGATAGCCCACTCCCTTGAAGGAAACCAATCGTGTATTTGGCTTGATTTCGGAAAGAAAGGCTACGTTGTTCGTTGAATGAGATGGCCACGGAAGAAGTGGAAAGGGGAATAATATACCAAAAGCAAGGCCCAGGCCGTATAGTAAGTGAAGACGATGTAAGCTGCCAGCAACATGACTCCTCCGAGAGCTTTGTCGCTTGTACCCTGTCCGAAATCAGGCGAATTCATCTAAGTGGAGGTTGCGATGCTCACCATTGTGTAGAAGACACGTTGGAAGTGAATGGTTATTTACATAAATAAATTTGAAGACGTGAGCAAGTACGTGACCAGGTTCAAATGGACGCAAGATTCTCATTTCTTAGATATCATGGATACCCATGCCTTCGCTTCACTGGCGCACATTCGCATTCTCCTCCTTCCGGTGGGTACAATATCACAATCATCGTTTGACAACTATGCGGCAGAAATACGAACCTTCGAGACTCTAAGGTTGGGCGATATTCCCTCAGACAGCAAAGATGAGAGAGGCACGTCCATTTCGTGATAACAACCCGCAATCTAATGGATCGTATCTAGCTCGGTTTATGCCCAGCCCATTATCGACAGGATCCCTGCATCTGAGCTTCCCGTCGCACCCACCTCCCCATTCGCATTTGCCTCTATCGCTCCTGCGACCTTCACACTTCCCACTTGCTGTAATTGGAGTCGCGGCCTGCTCTCAAACAGAAACGCTTTCTTCTACCTTTTCTCAGTTTAATGCTTCCTTGCTCGATATCTTCCCCTCAGGCGCGATCTTTCCGCTCGCGAGAACTTGTTTTGTGTTTGAAGAAAGCGACGGGACTACAACGCTTGACCTCACTGAATGCCCTCCAGGTTTAGTCGTCCTACCCAGCATGATGGGAAATAAGAAACTTTACATTGGCACCTTATTGGCGGATCTTTGCTCTCAAATACTGGGAGAAGTGGGAGTGCTTGTGAGTCACGCATTCAGGTGAAGCTTTAAAGCTCCAATTTTTCCCAGGTTCAAGCAATGGAAAGTCCTCTTGGAAATGAATATCTTAATGCCTCGTTAATGCCAATGATCCCACCGCTCTCCGACATCCCTTCACCATTGGATAGAGGAGATTCTGCAATTCAGCTTACTTCGCACAATAGTCAGCCTGAAATGTCGAGAGCAAATTTCAATCTGACCGCTCCACCGCCGATGAAGCGCAACGTGTCGTCAGGTCCAGTCTTTCGCCAGGCAAGCCTTGGAATCCAGGCACCCAAAAAACGTTTGAGCACGATTGGAACTAGCTCTTCTCATGGGAGACTTTACAAGGTGCTTGGTGATTTTTTTCTCTTGGCAGGTCGGATAGAAGACGCAACTATCTGGTGCGTAGAGCTTGTACTTATTATGCCCTTGTATTGACACGAAGCCAGGTTCACGGAAGCCATACAGCTTTTTAAAAACTCGAATGATTCCGTGTGGCATGCAACAACACTCGAAGGGATGGCAACGATTCTCATCATCGAGGCCTGGTCTGCTGGACATGGTTTGGTTGGTCTTTCCATGACTTGATTCGCCTGTTACTACACTTACTTCTGTTTTTGGTAGCGTGATTCCACAGTCCCTTCGAAGGAACCCTGGGTCGAAGCTTGCGAAAAATTGACTCAAGCAACAGCTCTATATCACAAGTCGTCTACATCAGATGGGGAACAGATCCACTCACTTTTAACATACCTTTTCTGTTCCTGTGTTCTTCGTCACTCATTCCTCCTTTTTTCTGTCTGGTCAGCAAAGGGATGGGGTCCGCCCGCATTTACCGCGATGTTGCAACCTGGAACTCGACCATACTTTCCACCTACGTTGTCAACTATGCAACGTGACGCCTGGGTTCATTTGGAGCGGTTAAGTTCTATCTCGGGGGTATCTCGTTCATCTATTTCAGCCACCCTTTCCCAACTGCATGGTCCATGGCTTCTACACTTGGGCCCTAGGGAACGGGTGTCCATTCTGGAGGCTATGGCTTCCATATACTCTTGTTTGGGGTATATGCGCAAGGAAGCATACATATTGCGTGAGGTTCTGGGTTGCCTTTTGGACCTCATGGTGTGCGGCCGAGAGGAAGATGGGTTTTCAGACTCTTCTAGTGTCACATCAAGTGCAGGTCTGGGTATTCAACCTATGTCTGGGGTTGGGGTTGGTTGGGGTAATGTTGGCATCAGGCTCAGCGAAAGCGTGGATGGGAACAGCAGTATTCTGCATCTCCTCATATATGTTTGTCAGGTGCTGGGTATCGACCTCGAGGCCGTTCAAATGATCAACTCGGTTGATAGGGTGGCTTCTTTGGCTAATGACAGGGAATCAATTTTGAAGTATGAAGAAGTCATTGAAGGGTTTCAGGAGCCATACGGGTGGCCTGAGCTGCAAGTGGGTGTAGTTAGAGAGGCTGTTGCGGTCGCAGAAGCACTACCTGGTGAGAAATGACACGTATTCTTGCTTAGGAATGACAAGAACCTTCTTAGACTTTCCTTCTGTTGCGCAATTTGCGTTGTCTTCCTTGAAAATTCTACAGTCTGTATTATCTCCCGGAGATCAGTTTCACCTTTATTCCACGTCTACACGGGCATTGATAACGGCTTCCCGACGAGGAGATGCAAGATCTGTAGAATACTGGTCAGGACAACCTGTTATCAGTATCGAGCTTGCGCCGTATGTTTCTATGATGGCCTTCCCCAACTGCCTTCTTACATCACCTTCATGGGTAGTCTGCCTTCTGTTCGTCTTCCCGTCGAAAAGCCCTGGTCAGCGATACAACTTAAATTTGGCGATCCAACTCCACTTCTACAAGGTCGCGATCCCTTTTTGTACAACCCACGCAAGGCAATGGTGGACAAGGTAACCAGGTGATATAACCTCATTACTGGAATTTTAAGCTGTCCGAGAGCAGGAAAAATCACTAGTGGTGGAAAATGAAAACCTGGACTTTCTGGTCTTGTTGCAAAATCCCTATATTTTCGACCTTGAATTAGAAAAGGTCTCTCTGAGGTATGTTCTCTCCTTTGCCAGAATGGATTTTTAATTGCTGGACCCAATTTAGCACGTCTGGGGTGGAATTTGATTCGGAAAGCGTTCGGGTCGCCATTCCAGCGAATTCTATCCATCAGGTAATATTGTCGGGCAAGGCGCTCCAATCTGGGGTTCTCACTATTCGTGGATGCATTGTTCAAGCCCTTGGCGGAGTTCCCAGAGAATACATTCTTCCCTTATACAGCAACGAAGAGGAGCAGAAGCATCTTCGCAAAAGAAGTCTCCAAGCGTGTGAGGCAGGTCGTCCCAAACACCCGGGTCTGGCATCGTTTGCAGGCGTCAAGGAACGAAAGCTTAACGTTACACAAGGGATTATTGAACAGTCCAATATTACATCCTTTCGGTTTTTGGAGTGCAAGGTTGTCCCAGAGCAACCCTTGCTGAGAATACGTAGGACGTCTGTGACTCATGGTGCACTGATGCTATACGACGGTGAAAGGCACTTATTTTTCGAATATGGGAAATTACCGGTCGCTGACGGCTTTTCAATAGCTCTACGATTCGGCTAACAATCGATAACATTTCTTCTATTCCTGTCAACTTTTTGCGTCTCGCATTTGAAGACTCCACGATAGCACACGCGCAACAAGCTCTTGCAGAAGGAAATCTCTCTGTTTATGATACATACGAGACAGAGCATGATCTCATCAACAGACCTGTGTTCTCATGGACTTCTGATGAATCCAGACCCATTGCACCAAATCAGAATCTCACGCTTACTTTGTCGTGTTTTGGCAAAGTCGGGTGGTTCGTCACTGTGTTTCCACTTCTACGTAGGCTGACCAGCAAACTAGTACGCACGGGACGATACATATTTCATACGCCCACCTTGCCCATCAGACCCCGGCTCCCAAGGTTTTCTACCTTCGTCAAGTGTCTTATCCTCTGACGGTGACGGTTTACCACATGCTTGAATGTTGTAACATGGAAATCCTTCCCTTTCCATCATACGCAGGCACCGTCCATAAGACTTGTCATCCAAGGGAGGGAGTGACTAAGGAGCTTGTGGTAGATCAAAGTTCAGGCTGGTGTCTATTCTCTATTGAAGTACGGAATACATATGGATTGCCATTTGATGTCAAGTTTGAAAGGATACGAGATGGTGTGTGACTTACCAAAGCATATCAGAATTTCCACTCAATCTCTTGCAAAAGGAGCAACAGTAACATCAATCTTTGCGACCATTCCCCCGGGATCCATGTCAAGGTATATATCATTTGTTTCATACAGGTGGATTCTACTGAGAATGTACAAGGCTTGCGATACCTCTTAACAAGATTGTGCTCAATGAAGAACAACTTTCACGTCCAATACCTACCCTATCTGATAGGCAGTTCGTCGTCACAAAAACCAGCCTTTCTGAAGCAGAAGTTAGAACGCAGCGAGAGCTTTTCTGGTACCGAGAAGAACTGTTTAAATCCGTACGTGGTCACTGGCAAGAGGTAGGTTTATCCGCAACAAGGTATCAACTCCTCCTTAACGTGTTAATAGACGGGAGGAGTAAGAACGGGGGAGCTTTCTCTTCGGGATCAGCGATTGTCTCTACCAATGCTCAAGGAGCTTCGCATGGAAACGGTCGAAGTGACGGTGGAGTTAGCGATGTGCGAAGACGAAGGTTCTTTGCTTCAGCAGGGTGGTACAAAATGCTACCTGAAATCGAGCAAATTCATTCATCTTTGCACACGTATTAGAAATTTGTCAGGTGGGATGAGTCGTTTACCCCAGGGATTTTGCGTCTGCTAAACCGTTCTTGGTTACATTTCAGATTCGTCGCTGGTCTTCACGATGGATATTGAAGTAGACCCGTCAGATTGCGTCGTGTGTGAAGGTGCCCTTACTGATATAGCCGTTGGTCGCATGAGTGCCGGAGAATCTCGCGAGGTTGTAACGACGTTGTGCTTTCTGGCTGTTGGCCGGTTTGAAGTCTCAACGCTGGTGCGACCTTTTGGGCCGCTTCCGATGGGGAGAGGACCAGCAAGAGCCCAGCTGACGGCCGTTGTGCTGAACCATGACTAGACGACGTATTAATCTTAAACAAGTGTTATTGCAAGACACGATATGTAGTATGTATCAGTCGTAGTCAGAATCCTCCTGGCTAAAAGCCGCAGAATAGGCCAAGATAGTGCCGTAAACAAGCCTAGGTTTCGTGTGGGCAAGTGGTGGTTTCGAAATTGAAGATGACATACCCTCCTCCTGCGACCGACATCACACATGCTTTAGGGTCAATAACATTGGCATGGGCCAACACCGTCGGAAGAGCGAAACCTGTGACGACGATCATCGAAGTGATGAATCGTCCAACGTCAAGTGCACCTGAATCCTCATAATCTGCCGCAAATTCATCAGCGCCACAATGTGAAAACAACGCATTGGGCAAAGGCGCGAGTACGAAGGTCAAAGCTTGATAAAGAATAAGTCGGCTGGTTAGGAATGCCAGGGGTTGACCGTACCAACAAGTAGAGGTAGCCAGTTCTGCCACAGGGCGCAGGACAAAATAATCAACAAGAAGCCCACTGCGAGGACAAAGGATAGGAGAATAACAGCTGGGACTCGATGAGCTGGCGAGTAGAATGAGAAATTCAGAATCTTTACTTCGTAGGCCTGCTGGCATCGAAATTGCTGGTGAGTTGTGCTAACGAGAATATTATTACATAATCATATAGTTCATCGTGCTCGTCGCGAGTGCCGGCTCGTGGATACATTTCTCTTTCGAGAGTCCATCAGTGTCCCCATCGTTCCAATTTCATCGCCTGCTCCCTTCACTTCCCCGCACTCGGGTGTTATTACCAGTGCAGTGACTTCCGAATTTTCCTCGCACCCATCATCCTCAACCAACGCTTCCTTTGGGGGCACCAGCCGTTCTCTCCACGCTTTTAAAATGTCTTCCCTGTCCTTGGTTAATTCCCATTGATCAACGTAATTCCAAGCCCTTTTACGTGGCGTAGTCCCAGTAGGAATATCCTCTTTGGTACCTTCTGCAGCAAGGGCGGAGCTTGCATGTTGAATAGAATTCAGGTGGCGTTTTGTCGCATTATAGTAGGATCCTGATATTCTTCCAAGATCGGACGTCTGCAAACCAAAATGAAGATATGAAGATATGTAATTCGGAAGTCAAAATACTACTGACCGTCGATGCGATTTGCTTTGAAAATAATTCCACATGCTGAGACGTAGATACAAGCCCTTCTCGTAAAATGGAGTGGTTCGTTTCAAGACCAGTTTGCAAAGTGTCCATCGCCTCAAGTCTTGCTCGCTTAGTGTGAATTTGTTCTTCAAGGGCTGTTCGGTGAAAATTGAGCATCTTTATAAAAAACTCTGCGTGAAAACGCACCATTTTTGCCTGAATTAATTGTCAATAGGAGTTGACTGCGTGTCCAGGACGAATGGGATTTAACAGAGTCGTCCAGGGACCTCTCAAGAGCCCCCAAGCCGCTCTTCAAGGTATCTCTCATACCTTGAGCTTGCTGGAGAAAGAAATGGGTTAGCACTTGTAAGATCTCCACAAGAGGGTTCTTACTTTGAAAGTACCATCCCTTAGTCGCTTAAGATCTTTGCCCGTCCTGTTAATTACAGATTCACTGCTGACAACTCTGCTTTCCATGTCGCACCAGAGCTCGTGCTGTTTTTTAAGCGCTGATTGATGTGATTCTGCGGCCTTGGCGTTTCCGGCCTGTACGTCTTCGATTGTGGTTCTCAAGAACACTTGTCTTTCATTCAAAAAGTCGCCCAGCAGCCCTGATACCCGCTTCACCAACTCATCCTTGGCTTTTTCAGCATCCACTCGACCATGATCCAACAGTCGACTAAGCTCTTCATTATGTTGTTTGAGGCGTGCAATTTCTTCAGATGCTGCGGTATTCGCCAATATCTTGCCCTCCGAGATAGCTTGACTGTCCTGAGTAATGTCGTTTGTCGCTTGTCGCAAGACGCCATCCATCAGAGTATGCAGAGCGTCCAGAGATGTTTCTATCGCTAGTGCTTGACTGTTGCTAGCAGCGAGGGTTTGACAACACATTTGCTCAAAGGTTGTTTTCAGCGTTTTGACGCGGCCAAGCAACTCGGATTCAAAGTTTTGGTGATTAAGCTGTAGATCACGGTACGCCTTGTCAATTCCTTCTTTCTCGAGATTATTCTGGGACTGAATGAAATCCAGGAGTTCACGGGTGCGACGGAATTGGTCATCAATCTGTTCTGTATGGTCGAGCAATTTCTTGAGCTCTGATGATCGAAATTGTTCCGTTTCGGATTGCAATTTGCTCATACTTTGCGAAAATGCTCGAGTAAAGTCGGCCAGAGCATTTGCAACACTGCCGACTGTTGATGTAATGATGCTTTCGTTACTCGTAACGATCTGCATGTTTGTATTCAGAACGCTTGCCTTCCGATCTTTTTGGACGTTGGGTCAGTGGCATCGTACAATATAAGCACGTTTACTTACCGAGCTTCTCAAACAATCTTTGAATGTCGGATAATCCCTGGGCAGTGGTTCGTTTCAACCCGGTCGCGACCTCATCGAGGACGACTTCAGTGGCTTGATATGTCTTTCTAACAATCTCCTCTTCTTCCAGCGCCCCCATCGCCGTCTCCAGTTTTCTTTCTCGATCAACCAAGGCGACCTCTGCCTCCTTCAACTTGTCTTTGGTTTCCTTCAATTCGTTATCTTTCCTCATGAGCAAGGCGATACTTTGTTCGAATTCTTCCCGTACGTTTCTCATCTGACTCTCCACAATTTGTACCCGCTTCTTTGCCTCGAGGATTTCCGCCTGCTTCAACTCTTGCTCAGCATTGAGCTGATTCCATGACTCCTCTGAAAAAAATATCCCGTTTTTTTCTCGCGCTGCCAGGAGATCAGCCTTGAGACGCTCAATCTCACCAACATACTCCTTTAGCAGGGAGTTTCTCGTCATACGCTGATTGAGCTCTGGCTTGTTACGAATGGATTTAGCCCGTAGAGCGTAGTCAAGCGTAGACAGAGTTTCCTCGATGTTCGAGCGAGCAGGGGAAATGGTTGCGATGATACAGGTTTTGGTACGACCTCCGAGTGAGTCTTGAAGGAGGCGAGTTAGCTTCGATTCACTATAAGCAACATGAGTGGTGCTCGTTTGTAGTTGGAGCTGCATCTCACCGATATGGAACATGTTGGGCTTTATCCACAAGGGCATTGATGACTCTGCCCAGAGTTAACAGGCTTTGATTAATCATTCCGGCCTCACGGGCTCGTTTGTTCTCAGCCCCTGACCTCCCAATATTTTCTGACCCAGCCAAATCGACAAGGTGGAGCTTGCCAATTTTGAGCAAATCTTCCCCAAGAGTTGTTTCCTTCGTGTGCACTGTGATCGAGAAAACCGAATGTGATCGACTGGAATGGTCGTTGAAGTTGGTTGCTGCAATTTGGCGTCGTTCACTTCCTTTGGTCAAAAGGGCTAGTGCGTCTTTGGAGTTTTTTACAGGAATTTCTTCCAGACCCTGGATAAAGACACCGCGTTTGTGGGCATCATCATATATCTTGAGTCCGCCGTCTGGAACTTTGTCTTTAGCGGCCATCCCCATCGGTTGAATCGAACCTATCGGGCCGCTCAGGTCGTTCGCGAGTAAGTCGCGAAGTTCTTCGTTGTATAATTCCACATACGAAACTTTCACACTGTAGTCTGAACGGGAGGAGTCCAGTTGGTGAAAAAGTCGGAAAAGCACGCGAGGTATCATGCCAGCATTGGGGGATGGGTTTCCCATTGGAGTAGAGGTGAGGTCTCCTTGCATTGTATACCTGTTTTGAATGTTCATCTCATTATTGCGACAGTATGAAGGAATCAGAGTACGCACGTTTTGCCAGTTCCAGTCTGACCGTAGGCAAACAGCGTACAATTGTATCCCAAGAACACTTGGTCAAGCATAGGACTGACAACATCATGATAAATCATCGCTTGGTCGGCTTCAGGACCAAAGACTAAGTCAAATGGATAGGTTCGCGATGGTGGTAAAGTTACGACACCCAAACTGGACAGAGGGACAGACGCCTCTATGGATATCTCCTTGGATTTCGCAGCGTCTGAGCTGACGATGATGGGTGAATTTTCCTGAACCTCACGATCTGAACGACGTCGACATCGAATAACAACCTGGATATTGGCGGCTGCACTGTCCGAGGCGCCTTTCCCGCTGGATGAAGCCGTAAGGCTGTTAGGACTGTCGTCAGCTGTATGTGAAAGAGTAGGTTTGGACATGACGGAACGCGATCGCGGTGGCGGAGGTTGAGGAACGACAGTGTTGTTGTTTAGCCTAGCACGAGAGGAGGCTGGGCGACGGGTAGCCATGTCGGAGAGACGATGTATGTGACAGTAAGTGTCAACTCGGTTGTCGTTGAATGGACGCGTCGGTCACGTGGGCACGACTAACTTAATTAAATAACAATATTTACTTTTCATCCCATTCACAATGGGCAAACGAAAAAAGTCATCAAGAAAACCTGGCCCATCAAAACAAAAGGTCCCCCTTGGTGTGTTATAAAATCTTGCTGTCGAGGACGCACTCACAATTACTTAGACACTGCGTTCACTTGTTTATTCTGCCACCACGATAAGTCTGTCACCGTCCGCCTGGACAGGAAGGAGGGTGTTGCCCAGTTGGTGTGTAGGGTGTGTGATCAGCGGTATCAAAGCAAAGTAAACCGTGCGTTCAGCTATCTTCAACGTCGTTTGCTCTACTCATCAATGTTCCCCAGATCTCACAGAACCCATTGACATCTACTCTGAGTGGATTGATGCGGCAGATGCAGCGCAGAGAGAAGAACGTGTATCTCGCCGTCCCGCTGCCTCTTCCAGCCGACCAGTCCCAGCCCCAGCTTCCGTGGATAGTGATGAAGACTAGTTTTTTACCTGGGGCAATACGTAGACACTGTGCAACCCTGTAATAATACTGTACATCTGCTGTACATCGTTTATGTAGTACCAAAATAACAAAATTCCTAGTTTGTCGCGTGGCAACAATGGTAAATACCAGGACCCCGGAAATTCCTCCAAAATGCTAGATACTAAAAACGCTGATTTTCGGATTCTTGTCCGTACCAATTTTCACGGAGTGTGTCCGGATTTTATCTAGCCTATGTCATATTTTCAAAAGTTTGTCCGGACTATGTATCTAGCCTTATTTAGGGCCAAAACTTGTCCAGAATGTAGTATCTGGCCTCTGGAGTGCTTAAAATTGAAAAAAAAAAGCTTGGAGTGCAACTTGGGGACCTGCAGCAAAGCGTCTCGAGCATCTGATACCTCGGGAGGTACTTTTTGAAACTTTTTGTTAACTCCAATCCAATTTGATTCTTTGAAAGTAGTCTCCACATTGACTACAGTGGTGTGTTGCATGTTGGAGGACATGAGAGGTAACAGGTAGGGTTGATTTTGGTTTATTGCACATTCGATGCCACCCAATTTGGTACCTGATCCCTCCTTATGAAGGAATAAAATAAAGTGCATCGTGACGATTTCGAACTCGCGACCTCAACGACGGACAGAGCACTACTAGAGGCTCATTATTATTGACCACTGCACTACCTGGCAACACAATTACATGTCCGTTTATGTATCTAGGTTGTCAATCCGTTCCCAACCCTGTCCGGTTTCTGTATCTAGCATTTTACTGATTTCTTCAAAAATCTGTCCGTTTCGAACCTAGCCTAGCACCCTCATTTTGAAAATCTGTGTCCGAATCGGTATCTAGGATTTTGGAGGAATTTCCGGGGTCCTTAAATACCTCTCTCACCTCACGCCGCCTGTCGCGAATCAGAGGACATCCGTCCACCGCGCGACGTGTTAGAAGCTTGCACACCAACAATTTCTTCCCCAATTATCTTTCCGCACGATACAAAACGCTTTTGTTCCGCTGGATCCCACAGTAATCGGCCATTATGGCAAGTTCCACTAATATAAAGGTTGTATGTCGGTGAGTTCCTACTTCTCTCATCTTGTAGGCGAGGTTTTTACATCGTTAACCCCAGTTTTCGCCCCGTTAACGCGATTGAAGCGCGTGAAGGTGGTGAAATCGTCGTTTCCTTTGCCGACAACCTTCAGTCGGTGCAGATGAAGTCAGCCCAACTTGGGTCTGGACCCGAAAAGGATGGCTTTACGTTCGATAGGGTCTTTCCAATGGGAACAAAGCAGCACGAAGTATTTGACTATGGAGTCAAAGAGTATGTTCTGGCAGATCGTGTATGCCCATCAATCACTTAATCTATATTCTGCAGCATCGTCAAAGGTGGGGATTGGCGGCTGCCTGATTTCTAATTGGATTCGTTACTATCAAGCATAAATACTCATCTTCCATTGCAACAGACGTTTTAGACGGGTATAATGGTACAGTCTTCGCATACGGCCAAACTGGTAGTGGCAAGACCTTCACCATGATGGTATTTATTCATTGCACATCTGCTAGGCCTTCGCTGACGTACACCTTTGCTTTCTGTTAGGGAGCAGATATTGATTCAGATGAATTGAAGGGAATCATTCCTCGAATAACAGAACAAATATTCCATTCCATCGTAGAAAGCGATGCGCATCTTGAATATCTCGTCAAGGTGTCATATATGGAGATTTATCTGGAAAGAATCCGAGATTTACTTGCGCGTAAGCGTTTAAATTCTCCATCACGCAGAGCTCTTACTCTTACACGTCTTTATTGCAGCCCAAAACGATAACCTACAAGTACACGAGGAAAAGTCTAAGGGTGTTTACGTGAAAAATCTTTCGGACTACTATGTTAGCAGTGCGAGAGAAGTTTACGAGATTATGCGGACGGGTGGAGCGGCAAGAGTTGTTACATCCACCAGTGCGTTGTTGCCTTCACCGTCTTTACCTTTTAAAGGCATCTCACCTGTAATTCAAGACATGAATGCCGAATCCTCTCGCTCACATTCCATCTTTCTCATCACCATTCAGCAGCGGAATACGGAAACGGGGGCTCAAAAGACAGGAAATTTGTATCTTGTCGATCTCGCTGGTTCGGAAAAGGTCGGGAAGACAGGAGCTTCTGGACAAACACTAGAGGAGGCGAAAAAGATTAATAAATCACTCTCGGCTTTAGGAATGGTGATCAATGCGTTGACCGATAGCAAGGCAAGTCAATCCTGGCATTGTATGTTCGTCCTCGCTTATCGCATCTCTAGGCTAAACATATACCGTACCGTGATTCTAAACTAACGCGCATTTTACAAGAATCTTTGGGAGGGAATTCTCGGACGACGCTGATCATCAATTGCTCACCATCTTCGTACAATGAGGCGGAGACTCTATCGACCCTTCGCTTTGGTATCCGTGCCAAGTCTATCAAGAACACCGCACGCGTCAATGCTGAGTTATCTCCTCTGGAACTCAAAGGTTTACTCCAGAAGGCTCAACTAGCCAATACATCGTATCAAAAATATATAGCAGCTCTGGAAGCAGAGCTGGCTATCTGGCGCGTGGGCGGACATGTAGAAGAGGTCGAGTGGACCCTTCCAAACAGACCAGGGTCGTCTCAATCATCTGCAACATCCCCTGTAAAGAAGCCACCCAATTCTACAGCCCCTTCAACGCCTTCGGCCTCCTCCCGCAGTATGACACCTGTGAACCCTGTTATCGAAGGATTGAGAGGTGACTTAGAGAGTCGTCCTCAAACACCAACCGTCATAGGACTAGATAAGGATGAGCGGGATGATTTCCTCAAGAGAGAGAATGAACTCAGTGATGCACTCGCTGAGAGGGAAAGCTCTTTAGCAGCAGCTGACAAACTTGTCAAAGAACTGAAGGAAGAACTGGCATTTCTTAAAGAGCAAGAGGCGGCTGTCAACCAGGTCAGTCACTTCACAAACAATTCTCCTTAATGAGACTACATCCCCCATGTAGGAGAACAAATCTATGTCCAGTCAGCTGAATGAATTAAGGTTGCAAGTGGAAAGGTTAGACTACGATAACAAAGAGGGGGTCATTACCGTCGACATCCTCAAGGAGCAAAACCAAGATGCCAGAAGCGAATTAGAGGAGCTCAAGAGACAAATAGGCGAATTGAAATCAGCGCAAAAGGATGCTTCTGCAGAGGATAAGGAGAAGCGCAAACAAGAGAAGATGGCGATGATGATGGCCAAGTTCGACACGGTTAGTAACATATTTACGACGCTCTGTTTTAGTGGGTTCATTTCGTCTGTTCTAGCAAGGCGCCTTTTCCGAGAAGGACGAACAATTACGCCAGATTCTGGCAAAACTGGATAACACTGACTCCCCTAAGTCGCTTTCCCAAGAAGATCTTATTTCGATTCGACGGCAACTCTCCGAGGGGCAGAGCTTGGTGAGGGAAACCATTGACAGACTCCGCCAAAGCCAAGAGGTGAATGAGATGGTCACACGACGTCGTGACGAGCTGGAAACTCGAGTATCAGGGCTCGAGGCAGAATATGAAGAACTTCTTGGTAACCTCCGTTCGACACAATCCAAATTTCGATCTTGATCTCATTGTTGGAACAGAGAAGACAATTCATGACGAGGAGACAAGCAATGTCGATGTCGCAGAATTGATGGCGGATCTCAAGGTTAATGTTCCACCTTCCATCCCACTATCTGCTAACCATCCTGTAAGAACAAACTCGAGATCCAATATGCTGCCAAACGTGAGGCTCAGCTCAGCGAAGCGTCTGACCTCAAGCAACAACTTGAGTTACGGAGCAACGAGGTCCGAAGTTTGAATGCTTCCATCGACAGCTTGAAGAGCGTAAACGAGGAGTTGAAAGTAAGTCGCTTCACAGCTCACCAGCTCTCGACTCAAAATTTCCATAAAGCGAGCTTTCGCAGTGACATCCGTTGGCATTGAAGGTGGTAAGAACCTCGCAGAAAGTGCACAGGATCTCGAGCGGACTCGAAAGGCGATCAACGTTCAATTAGCGGAGTTTGATGGTGTGAAGAAGTCGCTTATGCACGATTTGCAAAATCGCTGCGAGAAGGTACGAAGTCCGCTTGGGTCTACTCCGAAGTATGTATCGGATGAGTTGCGTCTCTTGCTAGGTGGTAGAATTAGAGATTCAGTTGGACGAGATCAAGGAGCAGTATAACAACGTGATCCGCAATAGCAACAGCAAAGCACAACAAAAGAAGATGGCTTTCTTGGAACGCAACCTAGAGCAGCTGACTTTGGTACAAAAGCAGGTTCGTTACTCTTTTGTATATGAAGAGCGCTTCGGTGAATTCTTTTCCTATAGCTGGTTGACCAAAATTCTACACTGAAAAAGGAGGCTGGAATTGCTGAGCGCAAATTGCTTGCTCGCAACGAGCGCATACAAAATTTGGAAGCTCTCCTTCAGGACGCTGATCGGCGGCTGTCAGTGCAGAATCAGAAATTTGAGGCGCAGCTTCAGGCTGTGAAGGAACGATTAGATCAAGCACGAGGTGGGGGAAGTTATCTGCCAATTTTTTCCATCTAACAAAGTTTTTAGCTCAAAAAGCCGCATCTTCTCCTCTCAGTTTCGGACGCATCGCAAAGCCACTTCGGGGCGGAGGGGGAGTTGCGGTTTCCCCCTCCAACCCTTCACCAAATGTGGGGGGCGCCATGGCAAATCCAGTCAACCGTTTACAGAACGAAGAAGGGTGTGTATGCTCTTTTTTTTTATTGGCAATTCTTTGATTACCGCAATGCATACCTGTATTACAGAGCAGGTAAGTTCCCTAATCCTAACAACTTTAACCCCAAAAACCCTAAACTTGGATTGCAGCGAAACGAGCATCCTGGTTTTTTAATTCACGATAGGCGCCTTATCATTCTTCTGGAAGTTATGGGAACCAAAGTATACCTACCCGAACCCCGTCACGGATCCCCCCCAGCCTAATGTCAAGCTTGTAATCCAAACATAAAGTGTAGACGGCAAGGTGTGGCAACAGTGTACTGGCGGTCAAGGGCTGGCGGAAGTGGGTGAATATTGAATACTTAGAGAATGTGCTCGTCAGCGGACTCAGCATTGTAGAAATTTAGGTTCCGTTTAAGCTTCCGGACAACAGCGAAGTCTCAACAAATCGAAAAAGGCAAGATCTTGGCTGATCTCGGCTCATCTTGAGGTTATAGCTTGGATTGGCAAGATCTGCCGATCGACGTTCAAATCCCACGATATCTAAAATGATATCCCCTCAACGAATTGGTTCACAAAGCACATCTTGTTTGTCTCCAAGCTCCTTGGCAGCTAGCTGAAATGCAGAGGAAAAGACTAGGTCCAAACTATGTCGCGCTGATATTCAGCGATTGCAAACCTCTGTCTGCTTATAGGTTAGTTCGCGGCGGCATATGGCGGGGACCTGAAAGTTCCCGATATGGACATGTCCGGCCAGTGAGCTAATCCGCTTTTATCCTGTTGAAACATCATACATTTCATATTGCCTCCGTGGATTTAATTCCGCGTCCCTCTCTTCTCCATTTCTGTTCAAGGCTGTCTAGCCAAGACCAGTAAAGGGTCTTCTCGCATTTCTCTGCCTTTACATACCATCCACCCTCCTTTACTTACTTGCATCGCTGACGCGCTTCCGAACGCAGATTCGCGTAAGTCGCGTCGTCAACTTTTTCTGTCTTTCAATCTTCCAAGTTTCTCTTAACTGCTGCTAGAGCCACTCACTCATTGCCTGTGAGCACTCTCCTCTTCCTTTGTGCTCACTCAACATACTCATACTTGATTTTAGGTTGGTGCCTACACTTTGAGAAAAAAACTCTTTGCCTCTATTCTCTGTCAAACTAGGCTTGATAAATCTGACTTTCCATTGCTAATATTGTGATTCAGTAGGTTTTCTCGTCTTTCTCTCCCAAATTTTCTTTCTCACTGCGATTCTTTTTCACCTGTAGCGCATTGGGTGGGATTTCGTTTATCTAATGTCTGGCAAAACGTCTCGCAACCCATCTGTATCCTCGACGGCTTCTGCGGGACAATCTCCCCTTGGATCCCCAAGTCATGTTCGTGTCTTGATAAAAGTGTGTTCTTCTTTCACTAACCCATCCTCAGTCTCAGTCACGAAGGCGGTTGAATACTGGATCTGGAAACGCGTATTCCACCAAGAAGGGTCTAAATAGTGTATGGCCGGTTGGTTATGCCAGCAAATAACGCTTCTGCTTAAAGACTAAATATTAAAAACCTCAGGTTTGGGGAACTGCCAGTCCATCCCAGCCGAGAACCAATCCGGAAACCGTCTCCATTCCGTCTTCTCCGATTGACATGAATTCGCGCTTTGGCTTGTCTGACAATTGGAAAGCTACTAGTAAGCCCACGAACGGATCATGGGAATGCCACGAAGGCCCTAAAGACCGTGACTTTGTTAACACACCGGTGTGACCTGCCTTGAACTACTAAAAACCAAGCAACTTATGACGTTTCAAGAGTAAACCGACAGTAGAAATCCATGCAAAAAGGCATGATTCTGGTACAACTCACAGGTTGGCGCTCCCGTCGACAAGTAGAAATGTGAGTATCTCAGTGCACATTATATTAATCCCATGACTCCTTATCGTTTTCGCTAGGGGCGGTCAGTCAATATGACATTTGGGCAGCTCTCGCCCCAGCACCTCAAAGCTACTCTGGTAGACCCCGCCGATGTCCAGCGTAAGCCGCCTTCCCCAATTGGGCAGTTCGAATTGTCCATCTATCCCCCTCCACCTAAAACAAGCCACCTACCGTTATCCAATTCTGACTCCATTCAGATTCTCCCTTCAGCGGTTGATGCCCTCCCTTTGACTTTGCGCGGAATGGCCGCTGAAGAAGATCATACCCTGCAGACAACGCATCAATCTTTTGCACATACCCTTGGTCCCCCCCTCTTGCAACCTTCTCGACCATCCTTCAACATGTTCTCTCGACCAGATTACAGCGGTTACTACGCTCCTCCACCAGACCGTTATTCAGATTATTCTCTTAGGTATAATGCATATCGACCCATGCCCGAGCCTGCGATGTATTCTTTGTCTGCGATGCCTAATTCACTCCCTCCGTCCACTTTGTACTCAAGAGCACCCCCCCAGCCCATCGGAAATGTGCACCCGGGGTTTACTATGACTTGTGGGGCATCCCAGCGACCCGCCTTCTACCCTCCACCACCCAATATGATGTTTCCTCCGCAAATGATGTTGCCCCCTGTTCTTGGAAGCTTAACGGCAATGGGGGTAAAAAAACAGGGTTCCCAGGTATAGATGTTTACATGAGGAGCTCTATGCTGTGCTAACATTTCTTTTCAGCCGTATGGCATCCACTCGTCTTCCACCCAAACCATCCCGTATGGAGTAGTTGGACACCCAACACCTCATCAAATACCATTTTTACCAGGAACCTCTAACCAGCCTTTCGGGTCGCAGATACCGTTTAGGCCCGATATACCTTCTTCCCATTCTTTCCCCTCCCCCCATCGTATACGTTTTGGTCGTCGGTATCCTATACCTGAGTTAATTTCATCGAATCAAAGCCCTATTCTTGAAGAATTTCGCTGGAACAAAGCTCGCAAGTGGGAGCTGAAAGTGAGGATAATAAATTACCGGGGAATTTTCTCCAGTTCATTGATTTTTTTTTTTTTTTCATTTTCAGAACATTTTTGGTTATATCAACGAGTTTAGCGGTGATCAGCATGGTTCTCGATTCATCCAACAAAAATTAGAAACCGCGAGCCCAGAGGAACGACAGGCTGTCTTTGACGAGATCATTGCAGGAGACCCTCTAGCTCTCGTTCAGGATGTTTTTGGCAACTACGTCGGTTGTGTCATTAGATCGACGGGTCCTGTTTAACGTGATTTTTCCCCAGGTAATTCAGAAATTAATTGAATATGGCACATGCCTTCACAGGAGCGTTCTCACAACCATAATGGAAGGGAGTATTTTTCGGCTCTCTCTACAGGTGTATGGCTGCCGTGTAATTCAGAAGGTAAGTCGAATGTCCATATGCCACCTGCATCCCACAAAACCTTATCTTGAATTTAGGCAGTTGAGCACATCTCACTTGAACAGCAAAGTCTCATCGTTGGCGAACTTGAACCGCGTATTCTCGAATGCGTCAGGGATTCCAATGGAAATCATGTACGCACGCTCTCAAATGACTTTCAATTCGACGGAGTAAAAGATGTCCACCGCAGGTCGTTCAAAGGCTAATTGAAAAAGTGCCCTCGGAGCAATTGTCCTTTGTCGCCTCATTTCAGGGAAATGTTTACGACCTTTCCAGGCACCCTTATGGCTGTCGTGTGCTACAAAGATGCCTCGAGCATCTCCCAGAGGAACAAACGAGGACCCTGGTGGATGAGCTTCATCAAAATGCTGTTGACCTGATGAAGGATCAGTTTGGAGTAAGTGACAACTTTTATCATTGGTAGTTGAAAGCTGAGCGCGTCGGGAAGAACTATGTCATCCAGTTTCTCGTTGAACATGGTCAAGCTCGCGACAGAGCCCTGATCGTTTCAAATCTTCAGGGACGGTTGTTGCCTATGTCTCGCCATAAGTTTGCATCCAACGTTTGTGAAAAGGCCCTCATTTGCGCAGATCCACAAACCCGTCGGGCTCTCATTGAGGAAATGCTCGCGATCGCTCCAGAAACCATCACTCCGACCATGACAATGATGCAAGATCAATTTGCCAGTGAGCAGTTTTGACAATTGGCAGACAAGCTCTTACTTTGTGACAGACTACGTCCTTCAACGTGCACTTCTTGTTTCGGAAGGGGATCAGCGTGAAGAATTGTTTAATACAGTTAGGCAACAACTGGTTAGCACGCGAAGGGTTTCGGCTGTAGTCAGCAAGCACGTTGTCTCTAGTAAGCCCTGTACCGCACTTTTGTTCCAGGTGTTACCGTTAACATCCTTTCCAAGTTGAGCGCTTGCTGGAAAAACATTCAACCTCGAAAGCAGGGTCGAACGAATAAAGCAAAAACCACCGGGCAAATTTTAACATGTTCCACTGTGTATGTTTGCCTAGTAGCGGTTCTGATACCAGCCAAGCGGTGAAGGCCAGTCCTTTGGATATTTGACATTTCATGCATAGCCAACACCTCCGATGGCCACATACTTACTCTAAATCGCGTTTAATTATATCTGTACATAAAAATATTCTCCATACCTAGTACACATACCTAACTTGCGTCGGAATTTATATTCCCAACAGCCTATTGAAATAAGGGTGACGTGGAGGATTTAGGACAAAGGTGGCCAAATATCGGCACCCAACTTTCAGAGGTATTTAGCAACCTGGGTTCTCACTGGTCATTGGATCCTCGTTTCCCTGGCTCAGCAAGCGACACCTAGGCTACAACGTCGACGAGAGAAAATGAACGGTGTTGAAGCTGCTGCCTCACTTTTCGCGCCAGAAGAAGCAACAAGTGATCCATTTGCAAGCTTGGGAACAAATCATTCCACAGACCCCTTCTCTCCAAATGGCCCTTCAGATTTCCTGCAGACAATATCAACCAAAGCTGACCGCTTGGACGGACAGTCTACTTCGCTGACGGAGGCTCTCTCCTCACAACCTAACGAGCGTCCCGAGCGGTTCTATTCTTATCCTTCACAGCCAGGCGCCAGCGGGCAATGGGATGAATTTGGCTTCGGCTCGACACAAGAAAGTAAGCCCATGTTACTTTCATTATTTCATTACAGGGACAGACCGTGACTTGTTGCAGAGTTGGGAAATGTAAGTCGTGCACCCGCTGAAGTTTCGCATAATTCGTACGCCCCCGCATCCATGCAACAGTACTCGCAGCCAAGTTATAACGTTTCACTCCCTTCCAACCAATATCAACCTCAGCTTACTTTACCGCTGTCTTCGGCGATTCCCAGTTATGGCTCGTATCCGACGGGACAACACGTATCGCAGGTTAATGCAACAGCAGCCCTACCACCAGCCGCAAGCTTGGAACAACCTCCACTACAACTTTTGCCTTCTTTGAACGCTGGACATTTAACTACCAATCCTTATTCCGTTGGTTCTTATGTCTCACACGACCGAACAACTGAGCTCCCACGACCCATGCCGTCCTTGGCGCCACCACCACCACTTCCAATCTCTTCCACAATCAATCGTCCGAAGGTCTCAAATGCATATGATCCACCCTTTCCACCGGTTTCATTCAACCGGCGAAATGGTCGTGCAGCCGTGAACCAGAAAACAGCTGGCGCATATAGTACATATACGCTTAACCAGGAGTCGGAGTCACAGATTCGTACTTCATCAACATACACAGGAGAGTACGGTCCATCGAGGACATTACCATCTGTTCAAAACGCCATTCAAACCGAGACTACTTCCGTCTACAATCACAACTGCGTCGCAGAAGCTCAAGCTCCCCGTTGGGATATTGTAAATCAGGCCGTATCTGAATCGGGCTCAACGTTAGCTCCAGGAAACGAGCAACATGGTTACGGAATGTTCGATCAGACTCGCAAAGCTGCTCTATCCCATAAACCTGACACATATAGCAGCGGCGAAAATGGATATTCAACAGGTTATCATCACAGTACTGCCACACAGTCCGCTGCAGTTCCCCTTGGCCCTCATTGTGGAGAAATGTCTCTTACAGATTCTGTGCATGAAGCAGCACTGGAGCGGGCTTCTCTGCACCTTCAGCAAGAGCAGTCCACTCGCTCATACTCAATAAACACTGATAACAGCGCCTTTGATGACGATCCGGCGGTGCCCACGCAGTACGCCCACGACTTACATCATGCCTTATCTGATGCACATTTACCTTCTCCTGTCGATGATCAAAGAATGGGTTTACCTTGCCAGCCCTTCTTCCCTGACGAACCAATTTCGAAAGGGCTTATAACATCGCAAATCACCCATAATTCGTATGTGCATCATTCCGAAGTCGTTGAATATAACTCGTTTTCTTCAAATTCACGGAACCATGATAACACAGTAAATCCGTACTCTCCCAATGCATCCCAACCCCCAATAGCTTTCACTGAATCTTCATCCGCGCCCTCTCTCCATGATGCCCATGTTTCAAAACACCCTTTATCCTACGAAGGCCCTTCGGATTTGAAAAGTAGCTCCCCGTCGAACAGCGCCCTGAATTCACTAGAGGATCCCTACGCCCCCACTAATTTTCAAGTAAACCAGGAAACAGAATACGGCTTGTCCACTGATCCCAATTACACATCACCAACCCAAGACAACCTTCGCAAACCAACGCTAACCACGATATATGACCACCACCTACCACAAGAGGTCGCAGTTGCTCCGCCTTACACGCCTTATGCACCCTCTCCCTCGCTGATCGGCTCAAATGATCCACTAGCTCGTACAACTGCAAATATACCGATTGTCAGCTTCGGCTTTGGTGGTCGGCTAGTGACATGCTTTCACGGGGCAGACTCGCTCAACACAGGCTTCGACATAGCACTCTCTGCACGCAATTCTACGTCCCTAAAGATTCATGGCCTCAAGAAACTTATTCCAGAGTCGGTTCTCGATTCCTCAGGAAGGTTATATCCAGGGCCGCTATTGTCTGATCCTGGTACTCCCACAACGAGTATTGTCAGAACTGGCATGTCGACGCAGACCAAGACGAAAAAGAGTCGCGTGATAAAATACCTCGATGACCGAGGAAACGAAATCCATCAAGGGATCGGATACTTGACGGGCATGGAGAAGCGCAAGGCTGAGGGAAAACTCGTTCTCGTTAAATTGTTGAAGATTATGGTAGAACATGATGGTAAACTGCTCGGAACGTAAGTATTTGACCCACTGACTCTATTTGTTGACTCCCTGAGATTGGTTCCTCAATGCAGCACCCAGGGTGATACCGCCATTCGATCGGCTCTCGTCCCACGACTTGAGGTTACTGCACAAGGGGCGTCACTTGACGTGAACGGAATACCCAGCCAAGGCTACTCGCCACTAATGCCAGATACTCATAGAGTGATCCCTGAATTTTCATCTCAGTCTAACGGTCCAATGTCGACTTCGAATGAAATCATATCACCTACCCAGAAGTTTTCTGCCATAAATCGGATCGAAGACTTCCTTTTGCGTGGGGAAAGACATCAGGCATACCAGTACGCGTCAGATGAGAAGTTATGGCCCCACGCGATGATCATCGCAAGCAGCATCGATAAAGAGTCCTGGAAAGCCGTTGTCAATGAATTTTTGCGGGACGAGCTGGGAGGCTCGAGGAATAGTGACAGTCTTCCGTTTACCAACAGTCGAGAAAACTTGAGAGTTGTTTATAGCCTTTTTTCAGGCCAAGGAGCTGCTGCAGTACAAGAGTTAACATCAACGTCCATCTCACATCGCTCAGGGAATCGGTTACAACCTTCCGCAGCCTCCCTCCTCGCTCCTAACGTTTCTTCTACCTTAGCTGCTTCTTCCCCAGAGTCGCTGTCCAAATGGACGGAAACCGTCTCCATGATCCTTTCAAATCCTATGACAATTGACAGCTCCGGAGCACTCACTGCCCTTGGGGATCTTTTGTTCTCAAATCAATGGACAGAGGCTGCCCATGTCTGGTATGTAGTTATACAATGCCGATCAACGATAATTTCACTCATTCTCAATTCTAGTTATCTTCTATCACCGCAAACATCTCCCATGGGCGGAATTGGATCTCCTTCAACGCGAATCACACTTTTAGGGGGAAAGAACCCACTCACATATCCAAACTTCACCAAAGACGCAGATCCATTTATACTTTCCGAAATTCTCGAATTCGCCCTTTCTCTTGTTCCTGTTACAAAAGGGCAAGAACCTTTCCATGGTTTGCCCCACCTCCAACCATACCGATTTATCCAAGCGCTCTCTCTTGCCGAAATGGGCGATATGCAACTTGCGAATAGGTTTGTTTTTGTTTCATGGTGCCTGTTGCTTTGCATGAATTTTATTACACTTAGGTACTGCGAGGCTATCACAACTTCGCTCGTCCGCGGATCACCGTACTATACCACAACTTTCTTGGAACAACTTCGAGGACTTTCGGAGCGCATCATGGGTGTATCTCATACCGGCAAGTCCGCCTCGTGGATAGGAGGAAAATTAAGCAAACCCAGCCTCGATACCATTGGTGGTTGGCTTGAAGGCCGCTTCACGAAGCTCGTTACTGGCGAAGGCGACGCGTCATCAACTTCAGAACAAGAAACCACGAAAGCCGAAAGCCGCTCTTTTTCCGGTCCGTTCGCTCACTATAGCACTATCTCCTCCACGACTCCATCTGCGAGGTCATCACCACAGCCATCTCATGTTGATGTCAATGTCCTTCCGCCACATAGAACCGCGTCAGCAATGGCGGCAGCGTCACCATACATGCACCCTCCCATTGATCGCGCTTCCTCAGCAATGGATTATATGAGGCAGAAACCCTCTTTGGGACAACATACACCCGCGGCTAATGGGCTCCACTCCACCCCATCAGGCCCTGACTTCAAACCCCATCTTCCAAACAATTGGTCCGCTCCTAGTCAGTCCCCAGTCGATTCTGGTGAGAACGAAACATCCGTTGAAGAGCCATCATGGTGGGGGTCTGGATCAACGGCTCGGACGCCGACCGCGACCACATTCATGCAGGTTGACTCGTCAACCGCTCGAGTGAGTCCAGATGGCTTCATATCTCTCATGGACAGTCAATCGTTGGCCGTCGGGCCTTCGCCGCCTAAAAATCTTGAAGGCCAACGAACCCAGAAGGTGCCAGAAGAAGATGATGATCTTGGCCTCGGTAACCCAAAGAGAGCGAGTGGTTACAACGACCAGTCTACCCCAGAGTCAGCTTCTCCCAAAGTCGAAGAGCAAACGCAGACGACTACGTCTAGCGAACCAACAAGTGGAAGGAATCAACCGACTTCCGTACCCTCAAATGCTCCTGCAACGAATGGTTACTGGTTAAGTCGTTGGTGGAAAGGAAGCGAATCGTCACCAGGGCCGATCAAAGCTAGTCTTGGAGAAGAATCGGCATTTTACTACGACAAGGAGCAAAAACGTTGGGTCAACAGAAAAGTACGTCTTTCTCGGAGATGTCTCGAACGTTAATTAACGAATGCATCAACAGGCGAGCGGAGACGAAACACCGAAACCATCATTGCCTCCTCCCCCACCATCTAGGGCCCAGACCGCCTCGCCAGGGATGGGTGGCACCCGACACCCTATATCTGGTCCACCAACCCGTGCAGCGTCGGCAATTGACCTTAGTGCCTCCCCTCCGTCCAAAGGCCCCATGCGCGCACGGTCGAACTTGGCTCCTCCCGCCGAATCCGCGCCAAGTACACCTTCTGGCACAAGACCACCATCAGGAGGTCCCCCTACTGGAAGACCCAAATCGCAGGCGTCGAAACGGAACATACGAAACCGTTACGTTGATGTTTTCCAACAAAAGAACGGAGGTTCTTAAGAGTCACCCAATCTACTTTATAGTTTTCTTTATTATAGATATTGTTAACCAACAAGCTTGAGAACGCCTACAAAAACAATTTAAACGGATAGCCTTTTGTAAACTGTCAGAAGCGAAATCGCTGATTGCAAGGCTTAGAACTGACCTCTATTTTTTACTCGGAAAAGAGAGAGCAGGACGGAATATATAATCATGATGACTCCGGTCCACAGATAAACTTGAAGTCGTTGTCGTTGCGGCGATGATTGATATGGAACAATTATGATGAGCATGAGAAAGGAAAGGGCCAGGAGACCATCTAGCAATGTTAAAACGACATATCAATGGAAGAGGATGAAAGGGGCGTACAGATGAAGGCAACAACGTGAACCTCTTGCCCGAACTGGTTTTGGTAGCCAGCAGCGATCCAATTACCATCAGCGCCGCTGTAGGGAGAACCTCTGATCCGCGTGAACATGTAACCTGAGGTCATAACCAAGGAGACAATGACAGTCCCAAGAGCCCAATACCAACGATTGAGGAATACTGAGGATATCATCTTGAGAGTGATAGCAAAGCCTAATAGTCCGATGGCGAAGGTGGCCCAGCGAGCCCAATCAACGGGCTCTTGGTATGGGATTGGAATGGGAGTGTGCTTTGAAAGATGTTCAGCGAGTGGACCGGGCTCAAAGCCACTGAAAAAGGTGTCAGCAGAAGCGATGTAGATAGGAGAGAAGGGCACGTACTTGGAGAAATCATATTTGGAGGGTGATAGTTTACCATTAGCAGGTTTGCGAGGTCCTTCTGCTGGGGGATAAACAAAGACGACGGGTGCTGATGCAAGGCCGAGCTGGGGCCAAAAAAAAAGAATAAGAGAAGTAGACAATGAAAAATGGACGTGTGTGTGTACAGACCTTTTGGAATACAGTTGGTCCGTCATCAAAATCCAAGGTTGCAAAGAAATGGTTGTCGCGATTTTCAGCAGGAACCTTTGACCAAACGTTTGCAACGGTATTCCAGGAGGGATCAAACTGCTTGCATGGATTACATTTGCGCCTCTTGTCGAGGGCGGTGAGTTGAATAGAGGCAGACCAAGTACGTTTTGGAGAAGTAAGGATATCGAAAGAGCTTGAGTCTAGTTTAATGAGACCGTTGCCGGCTGCTGCGAGATTTTTGAGTTGTTGGTACTCTGAGGTTGCGAGACAGAGAGGGAGAAGAACTAAGAGGGAGACAAGTAACTGCATTGTCGAAGAGTGCTAGTGAACAGTCACTGTAACGTGTTAATATACTATTTATTTTATTTTTTAGTCACACGTCTCATGTCCTCTCATGCTCTCCTTCTCCGTCTCTTCCTCTCTCCCTCTTTCTTTTCAGTTCATGTTGCCCTTCGTTATCTACTGCTCTATGCAGATAATATCGGAATAACCTACTATCTCACACGCAGGCTGCGCGACCTCGATATTCATGATTTACATGACGTATGGGGCTTTATCTGGTACGCACACAAGCGCTCTCTATATATCTCCAATCCCATTAACACCCCCAAGCCACCTTCTCGTCACTCACCCAACTAAATCACGCGCTCTTGAGTCTTTCGTTGTAGATACTGCAAAGCGATCCACCCACATAGCCTTAATCGTTCGTCAAATAACCCCCCTTCTGCATCTCGGCTTATTAATTGCGTCTGCAGACCTTATGGTTTCTTCAGGCCGCCCTACATGATCTATCTTCTCGTCGTGACTCTCAATCCTTTGTGATATGCCAGCGTGTCCTGCATAAGTGTCACGAAATCATTTTTAGTGATCCCCCGGCCCCTCGCCTTCTTTCGTCTTCGCCATACGCCAGCTTACATCTCCCAACATATGCACCCCGTCACAAAATTAAACATCACGCGGGACCTGTTTTCGTTGGTATTGGTGTTATCTTGGCGGGTGCACCAGGAATGCCACAATTGGTGAACTTTACTGGACAAGTTGTAATTGAACAAGGACGAGCAGACGAGGAGGGTGATAACTTGAGAGGCGTCGAACCCCATGCTGACGAATTGGTCCCAAACACATCTGAGGCAATGGTATCTCCAAGCCATCCAGGCGACAATCAAGACGGAGTCAACAGTCCGCTTAGCTCAGAAGACACCCCATCCTCTGGCCCTCCATCTAGGACTGAAAATGTGCAAAAACATGGATCATTGACTCGCAGGCGTACGATAGCTGGTGCCCAGACGGTACCAGCGCTCCCTCTCCATTTGCATACCATCCGGAGATCACGAGCATCTGAGGATCCTCTAGGACAACTCGATGCGGAGCTCAACACAGCCCCTTATCAATCTTCACCCTCTCTCTCTTCAGCCCGAACACCATTACGCTCTGTAGCTTCAAATCCAGCAGATACCTTTTTAGAGCAATACGATCAGCAATCCCAATCCCAACTTTTACGAAGCCACTACTGTCTCTCAGAGGTCTGTGGGTTAAGTCAACCTACTCATACGCATTAGATTGACTTAATTTATCAAGGTCCAATTTCTCCTGAGCCTGGAAAACATTTCCAATCGATTACTTGTCGTCCCTAGGCCAGCTCGTGTCAGCGCTCTTCGAGCAGAATTGACGGCCTTGAACCACAAGCTTCCAGCCGAGGTGAGACGCCCCAAATTTGCTGCATACTTTTTTACAATCTCCCTTTCATTCAGGTTTGCATGCCGATGTGGTGTTCGTCCTCGGATACGCCGCATTCGCCCGATGGACGCTCCGAACCTCATCACCGAATTGTTCGAATACCACCTGGTGAAAGCGTGGTTTTGAATTCAGCAGAACGGGCACCCTACCTATTGTTAGTGGAAATCCTCATCGACGATCTAGATTTCGATCCTAGCAAGCGAAGTAATAAGGATGTGCTGAGAAAGATTGCTATGAAGGAAAGTGCGCGTAAGGGTACCGCATCTGACCTCGTGACCTTTGATCTCCTGCCCTCTTCAAGGCACCCTCCGAAGTCGCGACCCCCCAAGGATGCCGATGTCGGACAGCTTGCGCATGAACGGGAAAAACAATCTCCACTCGTCATGGTCACCTCCGAGCCTAATACATTGCCAGGTATAGGTGTTGACGAAGAAATTGACTTAGTTGAACAATTATACGGTGCTGATAAACCCCTTCGTTCTCGAACTGCTGACCTATCCGAATCCATCGTCTTGCCTCCAACTCCCAAGAATCGAGAGCTCGACATGGCGGCCTGGGCTCGGTCATCCCCAGTTCCTTCTCCGTATGTGGACGATTCATCGTTTTCCAGTAGACGAGTTCCAACCTCGCGAGTATTCAACTCGACCCCTTTGCCTATGCCGAAATTGAAAATACAGGATTATGGTGGTATCAACGAGGAAACACATATACTTTCGCTCGACGACTACTCGGAACGCATGAGAACGGCCGCCATTATGCTGGCTCAGCTCAACGCTAGTCTCCTTCGAGATCCAGTCCCAGTTGCAAATGGTTTACCCGCGGATGAACAACGTGAGAACCTAGCATGCTCTGTATACATTGCTGAACAACTCTTTAGAACGCCGAATGCGAGGGAGCCCTCAGAATGGAGCTATTGAGCAGCCTTCGTACCCAATGAAGCTGCATTATGTGGAAGCTGCTGCTATTCGAGACCGCATAATGAAGGAGATGTTGTCTTTGGAGGAGGAAAGAATGGAGCGTATGCGAGAGACCGACGGAGGGATTATGGTGCAGAGCGGTGACGTTAGCGGAAGCGTTAAATCTGTAGAGGATGAAGGGATTATTCGTCGCGAACTGAACAAGGTTGATCCTTCAGCCCTTGTCTTCAGTGAATCATGGGCAACCAAGAAGGTATGTATGTGCCTGGCCTGTATATATCGCATAATCACGAGCTTTGCTGTATAGAGTCGGATACGACAAGCCTCTCCGTATGGCCATCTCGGTTATTTTTTTTTACATACTACTGGAGATTTGCATCTAAATGGGCTTGAATAGCAAACTGGGACTGTGTCTCAGTCATTGTGAAGACTGGTGGTGATCTGCGTCAGGAGCAACTTGCGGTACAGCTCATACGTGAATTTCAAGGGATTTGGGCAGAGGAAATGTGTTCCTGTTGGGTTAAATAGCAAGCCTGCATTCGTTCTTTCTCTTTGCCATACTGATATTCTTTGAAGTTTTCGCATTTTGATTACAGGTAGTTCATCTGGCTTAGTAGAAACCATAACCGACGCTGTATCAATACACTCCATCAAGAAAGCGGAGTATGCTAAAAGGTTTGCTGAAGGAAGGCTTGGTCATGTAACATTATTTGATCACTTCAAATCGGTGAGTTTCTGTACTCTCCACTCAGCAAAATTTTAACGGCGAACCGGAGACGTATGGCGACCCATCGTCGGCGAAATTTGCAAGAGCTCAACGGAACTTTGCGAAGTCTCTAGCAGGTGCCGTTTCCGAAACAATACTCGTGACTGACACTAAGTATAGGGAGAAGGTTATTCCGTTGTCACATTCCTTCTCCAGGTCAAGGATCGTCACAACGGAAACATCCTCTTGGACCGCGACGGGCATCTGATTCACATTGATTTTGGGTTTATTTTGAGTAATACCCCAGGAAATATGGGTTTTGAAGCTGCGCCATTCAAATTGCCTTCTGAATACGTCGAGGTGTTGGGAGGACTTGATGGTGTTGCATATCATGAATTTAAGCGACAATTCCGTGAGGGTTTTGAAGCCACTCGAAAGCACTGTGATCGAATCATTAGTATGTGCACGCTTTGCACAAGTGTATTTGTCGCTTCTCATACACCTACCCTCCAGCACTGGTCGAACTGATGCAGAAAGGCAAGCCACATTTCAGCCAAAACCTACCCTGAATATTTATATTTTCCAGATTCGACATTACCTTGTTTCATAGCTTCTGGGGACCAAACAGCGAACCAGCTCCGTGACCGATTCCAACCCACGCTCACACATTCTTTGGTTGGAGAATACATCGATCGCTTGATTGACAGTTCTCTTGGGTCACATTGGACACGACTATACGACTCGGTATGATCCAGATATCTTGCTCCCAATCGTATTTCTAAGCTTTCCAATCAGTACCAATATTATTCGCAGTCTATCCTCTGATCTGCGTCAGTTTGAAGAGCGATGTGACATTGGTTGGCCTAACGATAGTAGATTACATATATCGCAGCGTACATAAATAAAGCTACCTCCCATACGCCGAGATTATCCCAATTCTACGAGAACAGCTTGTCATATCGATTCAAACACGAATACCATTCATAGTCTATGGGCGAATTCATCATCTGCTAATTTTCCCATTGTAGGTGAGATGCCTACCAAAGTTTTGTGCGGAATCACACCAACACTTTCCCTTTTTGTGGGAATCGCCTTGAGGACAGTGTTGGAATGGTTCGTGACGATAGCCTAGAGATTTCCTTTGTATCGATTGACACAGCAGATAAAAAAGAGAAACTTACCAATATCGTTGAAGAAATGCTGAAAAAAGAAATCAGTAAACAAAAGCACGTTGGAGTATAGAGCATACAATTTGTTCCTTCTTGGCAAATAGAGCTGCCCCAATGCTATGGACGGGAGCATCTCCCCAACGCTGGGTAAATCCTTTCATTAGTAAATGTGATAGAGATGCTGTTGATGGTCATACTTCATAATAAAAACCACCTAGTTCATCTAGATGTTCGAAGAACTTCGAGTATGCTTCACCTCGCCAAAGGTCAAGGTCGCCGATTTCGAAATTACTCCAAACTATATTTCTCCAATTAACAAAAACTCGCATCCCGTCGTGTCCAAAATGGACGTACAGTGGCACCGATTGTAAGTCTCTCCTCCGTCATCCGAAAGGAAAGCCATTGCATTGTCAGGCGACACCAAATTAGGGTATTTCTCTATGAAACCTGAATGAGGAAGGTGAGATGGAATTCCGCGGAAGAAGTGAATTCCCACTTTTTACTGCGTTCCAGAGTGTGGGAATAGTTGCTTCATATTCGTAGAGAGACACGGTGAAGCCTGCGTCCTACAGTTTAACGGCCAGAATCCAGAAGAAAGGTGGATATATACCATAGACTTTATTCTGGTTTTGCATGATCATGAACGGATCGTAATCGAGATCACAGAAAAATTTGATGTCAGGCCTGTGAGGAAAAGAAGAGGTAAATGCAAGCATGGACCAAACGACATTCGAGCACATACTCCACTCTGTCGCATTAAGACTCAGTCGAATCCCAGATATAGGCAATGACGGGCTCACCTCCAATAATATTTGTATGGCTTCAAAAGTTCATGTCGATAGAAGAACTAATTTTGACGACATTCAGCATCTCGCGGAGAGGGTAACAGAAAACTTCTGACCCCAGAATTAAAGCGACACATATTCCGGTATCTAAGTGCATCATAAGATAAAGATGGCGAGGGCGAAGCAAGAAGACATACGGAACGCTTCCTGTAACGGGGTGCAGGGGTTAAAAAACGAAGGAAAGATGATTCCCACTCGCACCTCCGTAAATGACATTGTTTTTCACCATGTCGTTCCG
>Ga0307507_10000974_pt1 | contig 63623 bp, 84 predicted proteins | sample 7_EM_MG_FD_207223 | JGI IMG/M metagenome (GOLD analysis project Ga0307507, IMG submission 207223) | Populus trichocarpa ectomycorrhiza microbial communities from riparian zone in the Pacific Northwest, United States - 7_EM | ecosystem: Host-associated > Plants > Roots > Unclassified | place...
AGATGAAACCCCCCCCCCCCGCGCAAACGCCCTGTGTACGCAATGACCCGGCCCAGAATGCAAGCTACCATTATAGAAAATCCCAACATTACACTACCACTTGAAATAAACACCCTCGTAGATGCACATGACCCTCCTTCTATGACTGAGGAGCCTGAATATCTAACAACTGCATCCACCATTTTCTATTGGAAATCCGGTATTGACAGTCGGATCAAAGTAGTCAATTTCAGACTCATCCTGTGCGAGAGCTTGTCTTGCGATGGCTGGAACAGCAGTCAGTAAACCTAGAAAATATCAGACGAGGAATTCGACCACCATACCCTCAAAGGCAACATCAACATTTGCACCATCCTTCGCCGAGCACTCAAAGTGCGGTAACTGGCCTTTAGAAAGACAGTATGCCTGCGCCCGCTTATTCGACACCTGCGATACATTAGCCTCGCTCGCACTCTGCCTGCTAGCTACCGAAGAAGAAGAGAGAAAGAAAGCATACCATCCGCTTAGACTCATCCACATCAATCTTGTTCCCAAGCACAACCTACACAATCAGCCATTAGGCTCTGAAGCCATTAAACTAGATGTTAGAGTACTTACGAAAGGAAATGTATCTGGATCCCTCGGTGAGGCTTGAATCAAGAACTCGTCCCTCCAAGAATTCAAATTATCAAAGCTCTTTGCATTATTCACATCGTAAACAAGGACACAACAGTCAGCGCCTCGGTAGAAGGCCACGCCTAGTGACTGGAAGCGTTCTTGTCCGGCGGTGTCCCACAACTATCAGTGTCCCCCCTATCGATCAGCCCACAATTTGAACGAGAGGGGAGAGGGAAGGAAGAAGCATACAGTCAAAGTAACAAGTCGATCATCAACCATAACATCTTTTGTCAGAAAGTCGGCACCAATGGTAGCTTTGTAGCTCGCGCTAAAGTTTTTGTTCACCTAGGGAATAGTCTTTAGATTCCACATGTGCGATGAGTTAAGTGTCTAGAGAAGGAAGGGTACATATTGGTTCATAAGCGATGTCTTTCCGACTCCGCTATCACCGAGGATGATAACCTACCGTCCACGCACGCCGTGGCTGTCAGTTCGTGTGCTCGTGGGAATAGACGCAAAAAGTTACCTTGAGGAACTTCTTTCTACTTGCCATAACTGTGTGCGAGTAGGTTTGTGGAGGAGAGAGGGTTCGTAGAAATGAGGGGTTGAATATCTAGAAGAGTTTGAGGAGAGGGAAAGTATGATAGGAGAGGGGAACGAATAGGGTACGAGTAAGTATAGCAGGAGGAGATAGTCAGGTTATGATAAGCGATGCCAGCAATGGGGTTTAAACCACCTTACCCTCTCATCAATATCTCTTGGCGATTAAATTGGGTGGTTGCCTAGGAGGCTAAGCTAAGCTAAGCTTGATCCCAGCTTCCCTCTTTCTTTCCTCTGAAAGAGTGTGATTCGCAGTGCTTGCTTGTATTCTCCATCCATTGACTGTAACTGTGGCAGAGACAGGATACCACGTTACGGACAGCAGCACTTTAGAACTACTGAGGTTGAGGTCCATACCGTGAGCCTAGAATCACGCTCCTAAAACTTCACATAACACCGGTATTACCCCCCAACTTCTTTCCCGTACAATACCAGTACCGGTATTTCACTCACTGTGCTAGCGCAACACAGATACCGCTGACGAAATGGTTCCAATACAGGCGTGATACGTATTATATGATACTATACCAGCTAACTTACGAGTTACCCGCACTCTGTCATCACACTCAACCATAGGAACACTATAGACCGGCACCACAACTTCCACCAAAGTCATCATAATCCCCATCTCCCCTCACGATGTCCTGGAGAACCCCCTTCCTAACATCCCTCCACTCCCGTGACATTCGTGAGAAATCCCACGACAGCTTTATCAGCGCCTACACCCGCCTAGCCAACCGCACCTCCAACCCCACCACAACCTCCCTCACCTCCGACCCAACCAATCCTCTGGCCCCAGACCAACAACTAATAACCGACCTCCTAGAAGCCCAGACTTCGAAAGGGCTGCTACAATCACAACTTGCCGCGGCGCAAGCCGAGGTTGTATCGCTGCAAGGGCAGATCAAAGCTCTTGAGAAGGTGGCCAGAGAGAAGGAAAGGTTGGAAAGGAGGAACGTGGATTTAGAGAGTGAGGGGCGAGCAAAGAGCCGTGCTATTCAGGTTTTTGCCCCCCCTTGTCTTGACCAAGATGTTTTGGTAGAGGGAAGGGGAATAGGGCTGATTGTGGTGGCGATGGGCAGGATTTACAAGACGAGATGTTGACATTGACCGTGGAACTGAATGTCCTGGCGGACAAGGAGCAAGCTACGAGGAAGGAGAACGAGGATCTGGTACAGCGGTGGATGGACTTTGCGGAGACCCGGGCGGAAGTTATGAATCGTGCTTCTAATTGGGAATAACAATCATCATAGTCATACCAACTTATTGTATAATCATCGTTTGGACAACAGCATTCCCTTTCATTCCCCTCATCCCCGCCTTTACAACGACTAAATTATTTGCACGGCACAAAAGCTATTGGCAGATAACGGACTCATAAGGGGGAGAGGGGTATAATTGGGGGTATATTAGTACATCCAATCACACGAGGAATACATTAAAACAACATAGCTAAACTACCGCCTTCTGCGATCAGAACGATCGGAAGCCAGAAACTCCCGAAGCATGCTCCCGTCCACCGTCTGGACGTAATACTTTCCCCCGGTATCGGTCCAACTGACCGAGCCCGAAAAGTACTCCTTCTCCTCCACTCTTAGCCGGCTGACCGGGTTTTCCGCATTGCGTGTCGTGATAACGTGGTTTGTTGGAACGAAAGGCTTCAGCGACAGGATTCGAGCACCTTCCTTGAGGTCCAGGAAGAGGTTCAAGAGTCGCTGGTTGAGCTCAGAGTCAAACACGTAGTTGTTTACCAGCACCACGTCCGCTCTCTTGAGTGCTTCAGCTATTCGTGCGCTTTCCAAAAAATCGCCCTTCTCCAGCCTGAATTTGCCCGGGTTAATCCCCCACATGCGACACCGTGCCGCAAGTTCCACCTTTTGCCTATCCGCCAGCCTCGTTGCGTTCTTCATGATTTCGCACCCGTATGCCTCACATCCTGTTTCAAGCGCCGCATGTAGTACAACATTCCCCGTCCCACTCCCAAGGTCGACAAACACCTTTCCAGGTCCGAGACCTGATTCCCTAAACAGCTTGGTGGTGAAGTTAGGCAGGAGTTCGCCGTAAACATTGCTAGTGAAAGCTTCGTAATCCTTCAGCGACTCAACTTCTGGTGCGACAGTCCGAGCATATGCTTGTGACAGAATATGCTCTACAAGAGGGAATGGTAGAGATTTCATCTTGGCGATATTCGCCTTTATGGTGCCGTCCCGACGGTACTTTGCTATTAGGTTGTTGTATTTATTAAGGTTTTCGAGGAAGTCCTGGGCTTTTTCGTTGCGGATTGCTTTACGCATGTTATAAACTATTCCGCCAGAGCCGCCCGACAGAGTGCTCGTAAGTAGTTCGTCAGATTCCGGGGGTGTCAACAGGTAAGTTGCTACATGTTCTGCTGTGTTAAGGATATCTAGATCGGGTGAAAACTCGTCAGGCTCTGCTAAGCGAACAAGCTCGTACCTAAAAGCCGTCAGCTCCAGATTTATACCACCAGCATCTGAATTTAATATACCTCTCTGGATATGTCACCCCTGGGTATTGGAGCTTGACCGATAATAGTTTCTGGTCCGTTTTCCGAAAAACTAAATACCACCATTAGTGACAAATCGAGAAAGCGCAGCGGTTTCCAACTCGTACTCCGTGATGGACCCTTCCCTCCTTCCTTCATTCCCATATTTGCAATCATCTCTGCATGGACAAAATGACCCTCCTCAGGTTTCCGAGTGGGTGAAGCTTTGCGAAAGCTAGCCGGGTTCACCAGCTTCCTCCCGTTGCCAACCACACTATCCTCCTCAGCTTTCGTCCGCTTAACAGCTCTCCTCCCCCTCTCCTCATCACTACTCCCCCCCTCCTCATCCTCATCACTCGACTCCAAGCGCTGAGACAACGGCGATCTCGATGACGACACAGCTCTTCTTCCTCTCGGCGAGGTCGTAGATTCTGGACTTGGCGGCTTTAATAAATCAGACGACGAGGAAGCCCGCTTGACTGACTTCTCCCCATCCGCATATTTTCTCTTTAGAGAAATGGCCGACGAAGCCCTGCTCCGGGGTCGGGAATCTGGAACCTCCAGAGTCGCCCTTCCTGTTTTACTATCTTCCCGAGACTTCTTCTTGATGATGCTGCTGGCGGGCCTGGGGCGGTCTGACGGTGGTTTGGGAGCTCGGACAGTTTTGACGACGTACTTTTCCTGAGCGATGGGCTTTACGCCTGGCAAGCTGAACTGAGAGAAGAAACTCATCGTATCGAAATCCCCAGCTCACACCCTTTAACAAGAGCAAAACAGTAACCACGACGCTGCTCAGATGGCCGGGTTTGATTAGTAGATCTAAGGTGGCGGAAACAGGAACCACCACGGTGGAAGACCTAAACTTGACCCAACCCCAGATTCCAAACTTCCAACCCAGGGCGGTGCCCGCTAACCCTTGAAGAAATAAATGTTAATGAGGGGTTAAATGTCGTCTTAGAAGATTTTGTTGTAAATCGTTCCGAGCCGCTAGGGTGTCCTCGAAGGAACTTTTTTGTTCTGATGTGGGGAATACCGGTGTTATCTCGAAGAGCAAGGAACAAAAAGGGGATGAGATGAGGAAGATTACAATCTTTCCCCTGGCAAACACCGGTGGTAGTGGGAACACTGTACTGTACGACACAAACAGGCAGCAGTCAAAGAAAGTGTTTGTTTCAGGTTGATTTGAATTAAAATAAAATAAAAAAGTGAAGCTGGACAATAAAAAGAAAAAGAAAAAGAGAAGAGAAGAGAAGGGGGGTTGCAGTTCAAGGGTGAAAGAGGTGGAAAGAATAAGAGAAAAGAAAAAAGTAGAGACAGGGCGGAGGAAGGAATTGATGGAAGACTAGTAGAAGCTTCGTGCACGCGTGGTTTTCCTTTGGATGTTCCCTCCCCTCCCGTTATTTTATTTTTTTCCCCCTGTCATGAAAGCAAATGCAAGCTTTGTGGGTGCCAACCGCGCGTATTTGGCGCCAGGGTAGGGTAAATTTTTTCTTACCTCCTTTGTGTCCTCTCCGTCGCCCAATCATTCTATGATACCAGTATATTCCAGCGAGGGGCGCGGCGGCCGACACCGTATGGCACAAACTGCACATCATCGGAGAAAAATTTGTCCTGATAGGGTAGTGTAAGGGGGGGGGGGAGTGTGCCCACTCGTAATAACAAACTTGAGGTTACCGTATGTCTCGCACAGCAGAATTTTTCCCTGTACTCGAGTACACAAAGTGAGCCTTCGGCATGCCGAGCACTCACCATTTATCAGCCCGACCCTAGTACCGTAGGTTATGTAGCCCCAAGCCGTAGTTCATAGAACTTTGTAAGCTACCGTAGCGCTCGCTCTACCGGGCTTTCGCTAGGGTGCCGGTGCTGTGCTCGTATAGTACGCACAGTCCTCGCAATGGCCACGACGAAACTGGCGGGTGACGACGAACAGGGGTACCGGTATATGGTGGGCAAAAAAGGAAATACCGGTGGTCAAAGTAGGGTAACAGAGAAAATTATGATGCTGGTGGTTATGATGCCAATCCCAGTTCCTCACCCGCCCACTTTCGTCGTGGCTGCTGTGAAGGCCGTGCCTTGGTGTGTGCTCAAGTTTGTCTGACTCTGGTCTGGTTCACGGTATCCAATCCGAAGATGCAACCAAGAGAGGCCAGTTGAGCTTGCCGCAGCTTTCGGTGTGTCGAAATCTTGGCGCAATGACTGGAGCAAACGCCCTTCTCTGAGTCCCCAAGCCAGCTGGAGGAAGTTCGACAAACCTACCCTTCATGCCTTTGTACGCGTACTGTCCTCGAGTACCGTACAGTGTCCGTACCAGTTGCTCTACCGGTACTACAACTTTGAGCGAAATCAGGCTGCACTCGGGGTCTCAGGTGTGATAAGTTCAGGAACATACGCTCACATGACCAGGCAGATGCCAATCAATCTGTCTGTCTCTAGGCTGCCGGGGGATGGATGTGTGTGCCTGGCCTTACCTTAACTGCGTAAGGATTGGCTTATCAAGAACTCGGTTCCCCCTTCCGTGTTCCTGCATCCTTGACCTATGCCCTGAGCCCTGGCTGCCTAGCCATCAGACCTGCTCACGTGACACTCTTCGCCAATGATTGCACATGCAGCGAGTGATGGAGGGCGAAAAAGTCGATTGAGAGCCCATGGTGGACGTGTGTACTGTACAAGCCACTGGCACATGAAAGAAGGGGGCGGAAAACCTCTTCTGGTACGATAGTGGTGTGAAAGCCGGCGTTATGCTGACTGATCGGAAAACCTCGTGGAATAAAACATATTATAGAGTTGCAGATGCTAGGAATCCAGGATCCTTGCGTGCCACTCACTTTCATCCGGAGACCCGAATCAGACATCTGGGAGAACTTCTCCCGAGTACCGGTAGTTCATATGAGCCAGTCTGTGCTGGCCCCAATTTTGCCACTCTTGCCGCGCGATATCTTGCTATTGGTGAGATACCGGTACTATGACTCCCCCATACCCGTACTACCGGTGGTTCACCCCGTCAAACCTCGTTTTTTTCCCACTGAAATTGACTGTCCATGTTAGCCAGCACCCCGCAGGGCCTCGCACCGATATCTTTTCCCAACCCCTTCTACCACCAGCGGTACTACAGGGCAGCAATTTCGATACTTTCATCAGGGGTCCACAAGCTACATTCGAGTTTCCCACCGAGCACTTCCTACAAATTACTCCAGTGCCTTCCTCAGCCATGTTCGAATGCTTCCTAGCTCCCCTCGCTCACACAAACGCGTACCTACATGCTTCCGCTAAGAGCCTAAGTTATGACCCACCTCTCTTCCAAAGGGATCACACTGATGCCAAGGATTATTAGCAACTACAATTACGTGTGCTATTGGCCACCTTATATCGCAGTTTCGTTCGACACAATTGATCTATGTCAAATCCCTCAGCATTTATCCTTTGGGAACACGGGAGAAACCAAAACTCTAAGATTGCCTCCCATGCCCCTGAATTCTGCTTTCAACGCATAAAGGGGAAACTATTCAACAGGCCCGTACCGCATGACAGAGGGCTGGCCTGCGCTCATATCTCCTGGAGGGTTTCGGGTCTAGCTTGGAGTAGATGCACAGTTTATAGTCGCTATTAAACATGAGACACCAGGCTACATGATGGCCCGCACGGGTCACTAGTATAAGGTGGTAAACACTCGCGATGTTCCCCCTGATCAAGCTCCTAAATCCTCTCCATCCCGGGCCCATGTTTCTACTTTCGGACACTCAGATTGGGAATCGCGGTTTAGCATAAGATGGAATAAGGTTTGTTGCCTACGGCTCACCGAATACCTCACCTGTATTGCTAGTTTTCCTTCGGAGCGATTGCCCTTTCTTATTACCAGATAACACCAGTTATCCCATTTTCTCGACGATTATTAAGTTAGGGCAGGTCTTCCAGTAGGATCGCAGAGGTCCCAGAACTAGAGTGATGGGAAAGAGTGGATGTGAGAAATCAAATTAACCGTAAAGTCTGCAATATACCTTAAGCTTATTTACCGCATCTCGGGGCAGAGGAATATCACTCGTCGAGATCTTCATGCTTGGCATGGAGTATATACGACGCTCCATATATTCCCACAAGAAATAACCATACAAGCCTATATCCCTGCAAAGCTAATGGCAATGCCAACTCTAGAGACCCTTCTCATGAAGGAAATCACGGGCGTCAGTTTGAGTTAATATCCAAGATATATCACTCGACATGCCCAGGCCTTGTTTCCATTAACTCGGTTCCCGGAAATCGCTAGCCATTCACACTGCCACGGTCAGGGGGGATACCAAAGCCTAAGTATGGCACGCCAATGTAGAAACCAGTCCAAACGCAGATCGACCCCCCGTTAATTCCATCTGCCCATGCCACCAGCAAGTCTAGGCCTAGCCTTCCGCACGAGAACGCTCAGAGAGCCCCAGCCCGAGATGCCTCAATGTGACTGACTCCGCAAAAGATACGCTAGGCTCACCGTCCCTGTTATTTTCAGGTATGATAGGTAACTATGAGAAGACAATGACCTGTAGGTTCGTGCTTTACAGGTGGAGGCCTGAAAACCTTACGCGGCACATTCGAGCACATAAAACCAGAGCTGCAAGATACAGAAAAACAGAAAGGCTCTATTAGCTAATAATGCTTCTATAGGTTACACTAGACACTAGGCTAACGAAACCAGCGACTATCTGCGAATAGAAAGCATCTGGGTAAGAAATCTAGAACAAAACGGGGCATTGGGCAACAGAGTTCACCACTAGGGAAGCACAAGCTGACAGCCTGTGACGAGTGAGAACCGGTGATGACTAAGGGTAAGGTAAGATCGACGCACTGCACACAAGTTTTATTAATTTTTAAAAAAACGACTCCTCTCTCGGCATCGCCCACGAGTACGGTATCTTACCTGTATGTGCCATATGGAGCTGTTGGGTCCCATCACGAATCCCCACCCATCGATTACTCAACGCCGAAGCACAAAACTTCGAGCGCCAATCAAACGCGTGCTTGAGGCTCAAGCTCACGTGTTCGGAACCCCGATATCTATTCCTATGTTCCCGACACCCTACCCTGCAATAAGTCTACAAAATGCCCCCACCCTATCAATCCCCCAAACCTCCTGACGACACATTCGCTCGTTCATTTGTTCGTTTCCCCCCCATTCGTTTCCCCCCCGTTCGTTTATAATATTCATTCTTTCCTTACCCCAGTTGGCCGGGGTCACAAAGAACAAAAGGGGACATGTCAGTTAAATCACCTACGGCCTCCTCCGAAGCCCTGCGGGCTGCAACCCTCAGTTTCAATCAAAAGTCACTACCACAGAAATCCTCGTCTAGCGCACTTACCGCCGCAACCAAGGCTGCGCAAGTCAGGTCATCCGTCAGGCCGAGACCTGGGGAGATCGGATCGTCAATAACCCCGGAACGAGGTGTCGCAAGGCGGAGACAGGATAATACGACCAGTCCCATGTCGCTCGACCCATCAATGGTTGCTGCAACACTGGCAGCATCTCGGCATAGCACTTCGCCGGGCAAGGCCTTAGAGAGAGAGGAGGTTGTTTCTGTGAGGGCCCGAAGAAAACATTTTCAGGAGGAACTGTTCCAGGAGCCTGGCAGAGGTGAGGGCGGCGGAGGGGGACTGTACAAGATATCACCGGAAAGGAGTCGGACGAATACTCCTGACCCTGCAGTCGATTCGTCTAATATTGATGACATTTCTTCATTAAAATCATTATTTGAGAAGAACTCGAATACGTCGAGCCCGGTTATACATGCCCCAAAGCCCGTACGAGGAATAGAGAATGCATCGTTGACGGCAGCCATATTAGCTACACAGCTCTCTCCCTCCACTTGCGCTTCTACACAGAGCTCTAGGAGAGGTAGCCCTGTGCACAAGGCGCCCAATAGGGCCTCCCCTTCAAGAGGGGATGCTGTGGGGAAGCTTAGTCTGGATATAGTGCCAAAGTTATCACTTCCTCCGCTTTCACGGGGGTCTACAGTATCTAGTGTGTCTAGGGAGAGTGATCGGCCTAGATCCTCAACAGATAATGGCAAGGCAGATGCACTTTTGGCTGCTACATTGGCTTCAAGCCCCAAGCCACCAGAGAGACTAGAGCCCCCGCGACCGCCTCCATCACGAAGAAAGGAGATCAAGAAGGAACCCCAAGTAGTAGTTCGCGAAACTTCTTACGAGCCGGAGGATGTATCTGATACCGACTCCGACTCCGGTTCACGATATGGCACTGCTCGAACATCAATGAGTATCAATGCCAGCAAAGCCAATGCCTCCGCCATTTCTCTCCCACAATTGTTTACTCCCCCAGGACCTCCGCCTCTCCCCCGACGTCCATCAATCTCCCAACTAAAACTCGGAGATGGGCCAGCCCTGAAAGCCGCCCAAATGTCACCAAGGACCTACTCAGCCTTCACTTCCCCATCCCGTCAGTCGTCCACGCGCCCAAGCCCTATCCCCCGCCATCGGACCGGCGACTCTATCTTAGCAGCCTCCCTTGCCCCCTCTAGAGTCGTCTCTCCCTCTCCGCGAAAACCACCCGCACCGCCCGCACCCCGCCGCCGCCGATCACTTCCTCCTCCACCAAAAGGGCTCCGCGAAACAATGCGTAAACCTAGAACACCGCCCAAAGAGCCCTCTCCTCACCGCAGAAACCCCCACCTCGTAAGGCATCCTCACAAACACAGCAAAGGAGAAGGCAAACGCTGGCGACACTTTGTGACAGAGGGCGAGCGGAAGCGCTACGACGGCCTATGGGCCGCCAACAAAGGCCTCCTACTACCCACCTCGGCACCACCACCCCCTCCGCCCCGTGGCAGAGCCACAGCCCGTAACTTCGAGGACGAGCAGCACGAATGGAGCTCCGCTCCCACATACGCGGAGCCATTATCCGATTGCGTCGATTCGCTTATCGTGCGAGACATATGGCAGCGTTCTAGACTGCCAGACCACCAGCTCGCAGAGATCTGGGAGCTCGTGGGTCGGGAGGGAAAAGCCAGGTTGAGTCGCGACGAGTTTGTTGTCGGCACTTGGCTGGTGGACCAATGTCTCAAGGGGCGGAAACTGCCTGCGAAGGTGCAGGACGAAGTCTGGGAGAGCGTCAGGAGGTTGGGCGTGAAGGGGAGGAAATGATCGATTACGAAAAAAAAAGTAGAGTTAAAAGCCGAGGGAAAGAGAGATCGTGAGATTTGAAACTACTGCAGTTAGAAAACTTTGAAGTTAATCATTAATCGACCCGAGGGGTTCTTTTTTTTAATTTTAATTTTTTTTAATACCATGCAATAACCTCGCCTTGATAATTTAAATAAATGAATAGGCAAATCATTCATCCACATCCAATAACTCAAGCCGCGACGTCACTACTGCTTCGATAGTGGAACCCACAATAATAATAATAGCACCATATCGGTATCGTACAACAATCCCACAATCCGATGCTACCAAGGTATAACCCTTAGCGCCAGTCACTACATACACACAAGAGCAAAAAATAATAAAAAAAGCTTCCGAAATAATAAAATAAAAATCCCAAAATAAAGTATAAAAAAAATAAAACCCCTCATCTTTTTCTACTCCCAAAAAGATAAAAAAATAAAACAAAAGGAGGATTCACCACAAAACAACAACTTTAACTTTAAAGGGGAAAAAATCCGAATCCATCGTCATACAAGACCATCCATTACACCTCTGACCGAAACGAAACCTCTCATCACCCCACCCCCCTTCCCATACAGTACACAGTACACTGTAGAAACGGCTATATATCACAATCAAACGTGGAAAGGAAATAGATAAAAAAGGCAGATTATCCACAGACCCCACGATCCATAATCCCCACCTCCCCTCCATGTCTGCCTACCTCCCTCAACCGCACATCACCTCTAACTAACGCAAGGGAGATAGATAAAATATGAAATACGAAGGGAAGAGAAAAAAGAGAAACGACAATCTCGATCCTACAATATAAACTCTCGGAGGGGGAAGGAAGAGAGAGGTAACAAATCAGACTGGGCAGCACGGCCACCAGTCCGGGGATAAGGCTATTAGAAAAGAGAACACAATGGAAGAAGGAAGTGATAAGTATGTCATGTGATGGCTGGTTGGGTTGCTGTTGCAGTTGTGATTTCCCCCGCGCGCAAAGGAAATTTTTTAGGTAATAAATGACGATGGGGCACAGACCAAGGAAATTAATTTAGGGGGGGTTTTTTTTTCTGGAAAAAAGGAACTTTGGATCGGCGGTTTTTCATTGAGAGGGGGTACTGAGATCTTGACGAAGATGATGATGATGTTGAAGGTAGAAGTATGAGAAGGGTATGATACAAATGTATAAAAAAAGATTGAAAGGAAACGATATTGAATCTAGTAGATCCGTCATACCGAGGGAGTCAGATCGAAGCGGCCAGGAAGGAAGGAAGGAAGGAAGGAAGGACGGAGAAGAAAAAAAGAAACAAAGCAATCGGCGCTTTCCGCCCGCGTGCGAGTCTTGTATTCCAGTTCGAATGTGAGGGAAAAAGTAAAGTCAGCGACTTTACTTACTCATCATAGACACACACCCAGGCCTCCCAGCGACCAGGATCCCCAACAGCTCTTAGTCTGCAGGGTTGACGTGGCGGCAACACAAGCCTCGCCTTCCCAGCAGCAGTGTCAGCCAGTTTCCCCCCTCGCCTCATGTTCATTTCCAGCACAATAACCCGGAGAAAATCTCCATTTTCACGAACTTCCCTCGGTCTTGTCACGGGACTGCCGTTAGAATCGGTAGATGACGGTGAGGAGGATGAATGCTTGTTCTCTGTGAGGTCGGGTCGGTTGCTATGGTACGTTTGCATCTGAATGGCCCCGGTGCATGGCATGTCCGGGGCCGGATTGGTCGGGTTAAGGTATCGGCGGAGAGCGGGCGTTGGGGTGTCTAGTGTGGGCGCTGGTCGTTTCTCATCGGTGAATTGGGGGGTTATCGACAGGATGCTGCGGGTAAGATAGTCATCTGGCTGAATGAGTGGTGTTGATACCGAGATGGACGAGAAGCTTCGAGCAGCCGACTTTAACACACGGATGGACGCTGTCAAGTTTGATTTGAAGTTCAAGCGACGAGTTATCCTTTTTAGCGCGTCTTCGGAAAAGAAACCGATTTCCGGCTCCAGGGTTGGCACATCCGAGACGTCGTCATCAGAATCCCACATGAGAGGATGGTCATCTTGGGAGTCTTCTGGCGGTGATGAAAGCCCACGAAACCGTCGTGACAATGGTGATGAATAAGCGCTGTTCCATGATAATGTCGATTCGTCATCGTTGTCTAGTGATGGAACGGACTCGCTTGAGCTCGACCTAAGCGACAACTGACTGTCGCTAGGTGATTTCTCGAGTGGAGAGCTCTCATAATGCTCCTCGTCAGGAGGGCCCAAAAGAACGGATAATACTGATCGTGTCGAATCTCGTGATGGGTCTCGTGATAATTCCACCGACTCCAGGGCTAGGTTTTCTTCTTCTTCCTCCTCCTCCTCCTCCTCCTCCAGTGCGTCGTCAAATGGGGGTGGAGGATGAGCTGGTGTTGGTGGTTCAACAAAGATATCCAAAGCACTTTTTTGCTCTCGCAGAATTCTTTGTTTCCTAGAACCTGGGGGTGGAATGGCCGTCACAGCTAATAACGCTGCTACTGCTGGTGGAATTCCGACATGCCGTTGTGTGCCCTGTTTCTCCCTAATGAGTCCCGAGCCCTTGGTTGGAATAATCATGGGCCTGGAAGAAGCTAAGGACATGGGCAACAACTTTTTCGAGGAAGCTCTTAACGTATCCATTTTCTCGTAGATAGCAATATTATTATCGTTGAAGTGATGGCGAAGTGATAGATGGGATTCCGTGAACAAACTTGGTGGTGGTGGGCGAAAGGAGGGCTGTGAGGTTGCGATAGCTGTAGTGGTAGAGGTTGTAGTGGTAGAAGGAGAGGCTGCCCGAGGAAGGTGGTCCATCTTCGGAGAAGGGCGGATAGATGGCTATAGATATCGGAAAGCTGGCGGGTGGCTCTGGTTGCTGGGGCTGGGATCCTGCTTACTTGCAACCAGCCTTGATAGGGTGGAGTTATGGTCGGGAGCGAAACAGCAGCTGAGCGTCGCCCGGACGCAAGTTTGTTGGGGTCTGGGGTTGTTCCCTTCACTTTTGGGTTACCCCTTCTCACTCACTGGCTCACACACGCCTCCTTCAAGCTTCAACTAGTCTAAGTGTAGAAGTGAAGCTCGTGACCGAATGATCAGTTTCGGCCGTGCACATATAGCCCAGATGTCGAGGTGTCAAGGTCCCACGTTGAAATCAAAAAAGGGTAAGTACGGTAGCTCGTCCGAACCGGGTGAGATGAGTGACCGGAATGTTCACCCTCTATGTTTTTGTCTGAGCTGGTTGAAGGTAACAGTGGTAGGAGCGATTCACTGGCATAAGGGAGAGAGGACAGGAGGCAATCGGTCGAAACGAGCAAAGAGGGCAGACACGGTAGGCTTTTTCTATGATAACGGGTACCAAGTTGGAAGGATAGTATATTCGAGAGAGGAGGAAGATGAGTGGTGTGCGAGCTCTCTTTGCTTGATTGATAACTGACGGAAAGAGTTACGAGTGAGTGGCCTCCGACACACCTCTCAATGGGTAAAATATATCGGACGACAGATAGGCTGACACCTTTAACTATTGGAAATGGTGTGAGGTGAGAGTACTAGTAGTGTGGATGGCTGGATAGGGATGCACTTGAGCACCTGTGCTGGATGATTGACTCGCAGCAGGAAGCAAGCAGGGACGGACGGTGATAGATAAGTAACCGTGCTGGGGGGACAGAGTGTGTGATGATTTGGACAGGATTGTTGGCTAGCTAGCCGGTTTAGTTTGTCTTGCCAGGCAGTGGGTTAGAAACAAGCTGTCGCCTCTCTTATTTTATTTTTTTCCTTTCCTTTTCCGCAAAAGCAGGCATTACGAGGCAAGGAACACACTGCAACCGCAAGAAAGGCCAGGGGTTGAAATGCTCCCCTTCACACAAATCCCGTACAGCTCGTAAATACCCGCACCACGATACTAACAGATTGAAACTTTTACAAGACATTTTTGGACACGCCAACTTTGCAATACGTACAGGGCACTGGAAGTAGCCATGAAAAAGAAAGCAGAGCAGGAGAGGGAAAAACAAACATACAGCGCATTTAGATTGTGAGGTAAAAGCAAATAAAAGCCGCTCCATCTCTGCTCTCCCTTTCCATGCTTGCTCTGTTTGCCTTGCCTGCCTGCTTTTTTCTCTCCCAAGAAAGGTATCGGAATACTCAATGAGGTATGACAAAAATCTGTTCTATATCTCACCAGTCGTAGGATCAATCCCTCCTAGATTCGGTATGGTGGAGAGATACGGTAGGGGGACTTGGCCACTAGGTAACCTTGAGATTTCCCAAAGCAGTACACGTCTTTCCCTTTCTTTACCCAGCTAAACCCCCGACCAGAACAGAATAGGATTGATCACCACGCTGAGAGAAACTTAGTATAAGCTCAATTTCTTTCATCATCTTCCATAAGCAGTCAGCGGAGCTTGTTGAGATCTTAACCGGTTGAATCTTTATGCCTCCGTGGACTTCAACGGGGCAGGAGGATTACCGGCAGAGATACATGTAATGTGCGAGCACATGGAAGAACCACGATTAGTAGAGGTCCAAAGGGTGAATCGCTATACGGTACCCATAATGTCGTGACGTTTGTAAAACGGACTACTATTGCACACAGCTAAAGATTGGCTAGAGCCTCAGAATTTTGGTGGGTATGCAATAGCAGTCTATTTTATAATACGAACGCTGCGACATTTCGAGCACTTCAAGCGTTCTGTTTACGAGCCAAGGTGACTACAGCAGAGAGCCCCCCGGTTCGCAGGGTGGTAGTAAAAGAGAGACAAAATGCTAGGAAAGGATCAACACAGCAACCCAATGAAGGTGACAGCAAGCCCACATCATACGTAGGGTGGGGGGAAGAAGCAGGGAGGCGGAAAAGAAGGTAAAAAGAAAACAAAACAAGAACAAAAAAAAAACATCCCACTGCACACACCAGAGAGGAAAGAGCACGCCGGTTGATCTCTGAACCCACCCAATCAGACCCGATTTATGCATGCTTATCAGTTATCCGCTATCTCGCTGGTCCTTCACACCTTCGCAACGTGAGCTTGACCTAGATTACTCTGGGTCCTTTGTCCAAATTATGTGGGTAATTCCCTTCGAGAAGATTTCCGTGGTGGTGTGCTACAGATATTTGGAACCACGCTGGTGGGTGTATGATAGCAATGTAGCAGGTGTGTATTATGTCACACAGCGACGGTCCCCAAGAGGGCCGGTCGTTGTCGTTGTGTTGCTGGGCGGTGCTACACCTTTGAGCGTCTCACGAGACCCTGAAAATTGACTTTCAACTCTACTACCGGTACTGATACCGGCACTCCGCTAGGCCAACTGCTTAGTTCCCCTCTCTCTAGCCTCTATTCCTGAGATTCACAAGGCCTGGATCAATTTTTCACTCTTGAGAAAAATCAGAGCCACAAAGCAGGGCCCATTACGAGAAATTAAGTAACGATATCAGGGTAACCTGCTAAAAAAAGGTGAAAAGAAAAAACCACGGGGGAAAATGCCTCCTTTCATGGAACACTCCTAGCTGGACGGGGAATATGGTGCTGGGGGTGCCATGGGCCATGGTAGCACTGGCATCCTGAGAAAAGAGAAAGGAGGAAAAAAAGGCAGCCAAGGTACGGAACTCCCGTCCCTCTGCAAATTTCCGTGCAAAGACCGCCTGAAAATAGGGATTAACGAAATTTATGATGAAAAATCTGTGCGTATATAGAGCGCCAATGCAAAATACTGTACCTCCTTCCGGGTGCTTTACTACTATTCTCCCGGGGCAAGTACGCACCATCTACTTCGCAGCATCACCCAATATGAAAAAGCCTATCAGAATACATGTACCGTACAATACAACAAACCGACCGTTTCCGCACCTCATCCAAAAGCCTCACCAGCGCAGTTTGCAATGGCGCCTCCCTCGCCAACCCCTCTTCTCGCGTAGCTACTCGCCAGCTTGACGGTGAGGCGAAGAACCAGACAGGTCCAAAATAGACTAACCCACATCCCCATACTGCTCAAAGGGAGAAAAAATAGGAGAAAAAGCAATGCCTCGAGAGAATCTGACGACAGCATTGATTTTATTCATTGCGGGGAAGGGGAGCGAAACGAAACAAATCCCTTCAATTCGAGCAAGTGGGGGCAGAGGCCAATGAGGTGCACCGAGGTTTCTTTCTTTTTCCCTCTGGATAAAAAAGGAAAATGTCCTGGGTCGGTCGCGTTTGAGATGCACGTGGGGTGGAGAATTTCAAAATGGCCTTGCCCTTTTGGAAAAGGAAAGAATGGGGTTTGGGGTCTGTTTGGCCGGTTGGTTATCGCAGGGTAGGGCGGATGTTTTCCGTTTCCCCCGCATTATGTGGGGAGGATCTCAGACAGGGTATTTGAAAAAAAAGGAAGCGCCTTCCACGAACGAGAAGCTGCTGTGAGAATACTTTGACCGGGGGTATTTGTGATACTGATAAGTGTTAAATTAAATACCGCTATGGTGCGATACTGGTATTTGTGCAAGAATGGAAGTTGTCAGACTAAGCATCGAAGAGAGAGGGGATATAATCAATGCGGTAGAGTTTCTTTGCTACAGTGCCGGCAAGTGAGTGAGACTAGAGGTGTTTAGTGATTGAGTCATGGTCTAATGGAGGTCCAAGGGAAAAAAGGGATCCCTTTTTTTCAAATTCCTTGTTCATGTGTCCTCAGGTACGACCATTCTGGCGGACTATGTGCCACGGTACTCAAGTACGGCTACTCGTGCGGACGTCATCCCGGACATAGACTATCTCTCAAGATTGGACAACGTTTGCAGGAGGGCGCAGGACAAGTTCTTTTTTCTGCGTTCTTCCCGCCTAAACTCAGGACGCCGTGGCGCCGGCCGTACCAGAGCCCGGCACCATATATGCCTCAATTTCCCAAGGGGATACCCTATAATGAACTCCCACTATGACGGCCAGGAACATTTGTTTGGTTATTTCCCGTGAGAAGCGTAGACGAACGCGTTTATATTCCTTTTTACGCTTGAGAATCCACACATCTTTAGCAATTCGAGTTATGAAGAAGTTTGTCCATCCTAAAGACACTGCAGATATGTCGCAATTGATGCGTGCACCGCAGTTACCATTCTGCATGGCAAACCTTCTCCTTCCCCTCCTCCTCCCCCTCCTCCCCCCTCCTCCCTACCATTACCGCCAGAAGGCCAGACACTCGAGTATTCACCAGGAACACAGGTTGCGCAGGAACATGCTTCAGGTGAACAGCCTCAAATTCTACATTATGCGCAATCCCCCTCCACTGCCCTACCATAATGCTTTTTTTGTATATCCCCTTTCACTTTACTTTTCTTTTTTTTCCCTGCATAAAGCAAATTTGTAGGGCGCAACCAACCAACAGCCTCCATTCTCAAAACATCCAGATAAACGAAAGACGTAGCCCCACCGGACCTAAATAAAATTATATCAAACTGGCCCTACCCTCCTCACTCATTCACACAGCGCTGTTGCTCCTGCCGCTGATTGTTGCACACCGCGACATCAATTTCTGTATATCCCAAGATTCCTTTTCCTTTTTCACATCATCATGGTTCCTGTGAAGGAGCCCCAGATTCCACAGCCTTACGAAAACCCGCCTTCACGGATTAGCATCAGCTGATACCCAGCCCATTCCTTAAAGAATAACACAAACCGGGGTAGGGCACGTTACGCTACATCAACAGTGGAGATATTATTTATTATATATTTCGTCAAACCCGGGAGCACCGCTATGGTGCCGTAGCACTCGACGTTGAAGAGGAAGAAAAAATAAAAAAGGTGAATTATGTCATTGCGAACCATTCCTCCGGTCCGGCTTCCCCCTCCACCTCCAACCCAGACGTGTTTCCAACCAACCGAACCGAGGAGCGGCGCAGCGAACCGTTTTTATATTGCGGGGTGAAGAGGGGGGTGATGCGTGTTCACCTACTTGGCTTGTCTTGGAGGCTTATTGTTACATCTCCCGACGGCGGCCAGAGCGGCGGTGGGGGAATTGGAAATTCGCGCATTTGGAGAACGTTGATATGGGCGATTGAGAATACTTTTGGATTATATAACTTACTCATGGTAGGTAATTGCTGTCCACCTTCGATATCATAGATAGCGCACCTTTACTCGATTAGACGGTGAGTGAGGATGAGTGATGGCGTAAAAGGAGATAAGATGACTGTGGGGTTGGAACGAGATGAGTAAGGGGTGCTGGGGTGATGTGCTAATGTTTGCACTTGTTAAGGTTCGTTGTTACAGTGGATTTCGCTGTTGGGATTTGGTACGATACAATCCTGACATTGACAACTGGATTCTGAGCGCTTGTCAGAGTATCATACCCGCCAACACGGTGCTTGGACGCAGCACGAGGACAAACGACTGGGAGAAGTTACACAGCGACTTCATGAAGAGCTCCGGCTGCTTCATCAGGCCATAACACAGGATGATTCTAGCATCACAATATCCACTTGGCAGTGGCATGAGAGCCTAACTCCCGCCAACGGAAAATTTGCACAAGGGGGAACCGGAAAAAGTTTCTCCCAGCTTCCAATTGGTAAAAAAAAAAAGCAAAAAACAGAGCCACTCGGGGTTTACACAGAAACAAAAAGAAGAGAGAAAAAAACTAAAAATAAATAAAACTCTTCACTCACTCGCCCACTCCTACGTCATTATATGTGACAAGGCAGCTCCTTCGCCTCCCCGCGGATAATAAACGCCCTATCAACATCCACCTCGTCAACCCTTTCTCTAATACTTACAGTAGGTGGGCTCACAGGGAAAATTTTTCAATAAAAATGGAAATGATTGGACTGGCAGAAACCACCACCACAACCACCACTGCCGCAAGCATCCTTCGAGAACCCACCACATGCATACAATTACCACATCCGTACTTCATACCCGCAATAACCCCAGCAAAGCAAGGAAATCTAATCTGCATAACGCCGTACTACCGGGAAGCAACAAAAAAAACAAATCTAGATATCATATCTAAAAGCTTGAAACCCGCACCCCCTGACCTGATCATAAATCATACCTCATCACTCCCCGCCCTCCCCGTGTTAGAGCTCTACTGCGCCAATTCATCCGTGAGTAGGGGCCACGCCGTTGTGTCCACAAGTAAGCAAAAATCTAGAGTAGCCTAGGTGGTCCCAGGAGCCAATCCCCTGTCAGGACAGGGCACGACAGGGGGGGGGGGTGGAGGGATTGGATGTGATATGGTATCTCTCATCTCAAGTTGGCATTTTACCCTTTACCATGATATGGATAGATAGATAGATAGATGTGTGGATCTGCGCTGTCGGGTGGGACAGGGAGGCAGGCAGGCGGTCAGGCAGGTACGGGTATGCTAGGCAGGGTAAGACATCACTCACAGGGGGATCAGGAGGAGTTAGAGGGTGGTAAAGTGTAAACAAAAGGGCTGTTTTGTTAATTCACGATGTGATATATGATAACCCTCGCGGTGGATGTGAAACTGGGGGAGTCGTGACCTGAAGGTCCTGGACCGCCGACGTGGTACGACGCCGGCAGGCCAGTACGGTGCCTAGGGGCGGATAGCTATGCGAATTAACTTATAGTACTGGCTTGGATAAATCATGGAGGGATGAATGAATGAGTAAGCTTGCATACAGCAGTATCATACATAACATATGATACTCTGCATACCCGTATCTGCCATATGTACAAGTAATGAACTCTAAGATAACGGTGCCGTACCGTACTCGAGTACCGTGCACGCAGTCGGAATTCAACCCATATAGTATAGTACAGTGCAGCATCCATCCGTCCACTTACATCCACAGGCTCTCACTCAGTGACACTCACTCACTCACCCATCTCCTCCTACGCAGGTGTAACCCACCTCACCTCACTTCAACCAACCTACTGGTCGAGTACCCAAGCAAGCCCAGCAAGCCAGCAAGCATCTGCATACCCGCCTTCCAAGAATCCCATTCCAATACAATACAATACAGTGCGACATCCATCCATCCATCCGACCAGCCAGTCAAAAACCAAATACCACACACCACCACATCACCAATTCACCCTCAATTCCTCCAACAAAAAAAAAACAAGAAAGCAAGTGTTGTAACAAAACAAACAAGATAAACTACACGAGCACAACGCAGCCCTCGTTCTAGACCACACCCATCCACGTGCCTTCGTGCATGCACCTATGATACCCGTCTGGTTGCCCACGGGCTGCCTGCCGGTCATGACGGATAGAGAGATATAATATATATATAATTATCATACAATAAAAAAGTATTATATGTATGATAATATTATACGAAATGGGTAAGTCAAGCCTGCTGTGATCACACAGATAATAGATATAATATCTACGGTACCGGTACCAATATGCAGGGACGACTCGAGTAGGTACGAGCTGCAGTTCTCAGTGCCGTTTGCAGATTTATAGCGATATGGTATGGAGGTTTCAAGTGCCGGGTTATTGTATTATAAGTTTAGTCTTATCGTGTTGGTTTTGTGATTTTGTCGGGGTGGGTCGGAGGGGGGAGATAGGGTCGGGGTATTGCGGATCTTATCTGATCTGATACTCTGATATGAGGTTCCTGACGGAAGGAAGGGAGGACGGAAGGGAAAAGGGAGTCATGGGGTGCCAGTGGACTGTCTGATTGTGTTATGGGAGGTATCATAAAAATCTTTTGGTGGTGGGGTTGGATTAAGTTGTGTTTTGGGAGTGTATCATAAGTATATTATGAGGTGGATGGATGAACTTGGTCTCCAACCGAAGGCCTAGATGCCGGACCTTGGTGCATGTATCATACGGTATCATGATTATTATCGTGCTCTATAATAAGTACCGAGCGGGTGTCACGGTTGAGTTCCAGTAGGGGGGGCAGTTTGAGTAGCGTACCGTACTCCGTATCTCTTCTGTTCAGTTTGTTATATTCAGGCTCCAGCCCAAGCGTCGTTGCTGATATGCACAGTTCGTGGTTCTCACCGTGATATGCAACATGCTGTAGAACCTTAGATTAACCTAGATTTCATATCACAGATCCACCGACAAAACTGACAGAGCGAAGAATCAACGAATAATCCTCTACCGCACTCGTACATACCCGCTACTAATTAATCCTTTACAGCCGTACGGGCAACTACCGGTACTCAACAGTACCTATCCCACCAGAACGGCAGCGATCATCACAAACATTACCACAAACAAACCTCACCACACTCATAGCAAAAATAGAATCCCAGGAGTTGATCTCTATACACCATCCATTCATTCATTACTGCTATCATAGATACCGTAATCTACTTCACCCACCGCGCTCAATTCGAGAAAGAGAGGACAAATTATATAATAATACGTTCAGAGGGAGACCACGGTATAATACGACAACTCACAGTACGGCATAACGTAAATATAAATACTCGTATCTTTAAAACGTATGGCACCGAAATCAACCCTCATGAATACTGTAATTCATTTTGCTTACATAATACTCAATACCGAGTAAAGATTGGGGCTTGGCAAAAGTGACTTCTAAAATAACTACGGTAGATTTGGACCATACATGAGTAATTCAAAATTTTACTATCGTATCTCCACTAATATTGCTCCAATTGAAAAGTAGAAAACATAAAACTGGAGAGGAGTATCTTCTGGGTACTTCTGTGAAACTATATCTTCTCAAAGATGTGCTTGTGCTTGAAATCTTTCGAAAAATTATTCTTATATTGGTTTTTGGCTGATTTCAAGTGCCCGGCACAATACCCGTTATCTCCTGGATTACCGTACCGAGGCATTGCACATCTGCGAATTTGTAGTACCGGTACTTAGCGGAGAGTTGCTTATTAACATATGTCTCAGGCACTAACAGTGGCGGCACAAAATTTTGCAATGTCTCAGCAGTCTAGGAGATACCGTAGAGAGGTAGGTAAAATTAGGGCAGGACTATACTATATGTGGCAGAAAAAAGTGAAAAAACATCAAAGCGAATGGCAATCAAACCTGATTCCTCTCGCTAATTGGCTAGAGAGCCGGGTTGTGCTGCCCAAGATGGTATAGTTATGCGAGTCATCACATTGGCAACGGTCTCTATTAGAACAGATTCTACGGTACGGTAGTTAGCACAGCGATAACGCCGACGGCCACCGTTCTGGACGTCACGTGTTTGTTGGCTTACGGTCCACGACACAATGATATGCGGATTGTCGGACCTATCTCCTAGACCGGCAAGACATGAAAATGTTATTATTCCACCCGTGCTATGATAGATTTTGAGACAGTGATTAATAAGCAACTTTTTGTTAACGACCAAAATTTCAGAACAGGGCTGATATTAGCCACATGATCACATTTACGCTGATATCACTAGGGAATACCGGTGCTGAGTTCAGAAACTCCTTCGTCATCTACTAGACTACGGTATGTCACAAACACTGGCTGATGGGTGGCACACAATCTTCAGTGTCCTGCGGGTCTAGGAGATAGATCTACTCGAATATGATAGAGCAAAGAAAGTAAGTTAGATTCCGGATTCTCCTTGACCCGGGTAGTAAGCAAGGGCATCCAAGTCGAGGGCTAATACAGAATTGTCGCCGGTTAGTAGCGGGAAGAACGATGGGTTGGGAGGTGTTTGTTAACGGGGCACGTGGAGTGCATCGTGGGGTGCGGTAGGTCTTGGAGCACGATGCGTAAGCATCCAAAAAAGCGGTCCGTGCACCGTATTTACTCGTTAAATCCAACCATCTCAGATCGGCATCAGATCCCCCCCGATCGGAGGCAAAGCACTCCGAGAAGGGACGGTGTTATCCGGACAGAGGATAGCTGAGCTGACTAGATCTCATTAATTGGTTAGTTTTTACGTCGTTAACCTGCTCTGCTAAGCCTATTGCGGTTTAGGCAGCGGGCTCAGCTGGGATGATGCGGATTTAACGAGTAAATACGATGCCTTGGAGTCCGAAATTTCCTCCTCTGGAAAAGGGGGGAAAACCTGCTTTGCGAGATGAATGAAACATCGGATCTTGCTGACTGGGAGAGGTCCGCTTATTCCAGGTCTTACGGTATGGGGCGGGTGGCGGGTTTATCGCTCCGGGGTTTCTTTATTTAAATCCATTGTTACGAGCACGAGCAGAATGGAGTGAGAAGCATCTTAATCGCGCCAAGGACTTTATCAGAGATCGTACGGAAAGGACTGCATTACCGCTTTAGCACACCTGTGTCATAGAAGAAGGCTACCATATCATACAAAACACTCCAAGTAAGGCTGTCCAGAGCTTTGGTTAAACACCCCTCGCTAGCTGCACACCCCCACAAACAAGATCTGGAGGCCTTTTGGGCAACCACCTATGATTACCCCGGTCAATCCCCGGTAGCCCATTCTGGCAACTCCGTCTCATACCCCCACTGCCCATCTTCACACTCATATCTCTTAGCATGCAGGTAGATCCCTAATTCATGCGGTCCTGGGTCGGAAAACAGTTCAGTATCACAAACTTCGCATCGCTTTCCCGTCAGTTTTTCCGCCTTGCGGCCCTCGTAGTCCTCTCTTTATCCATCAACCCATTAATATACGAAGAAAGACATGGGGTAGGGCAGGAGGGAGAAGTAGTACATTATCTCGTCATACCTAATCTCCTCCTCCCTGCCGACTTTATTTAGTTTCGCGATGATCTCCTCGTCCTCACCTTCGCCACCTTTTCCGAGGGCTGACCCCCAGACGTTGCGGTTGCAGTATATCTGCAGGCTTATCAGTCGCATTCCTCAAAAGAATCCTATTAAAGTCGTGGGGGGGAGCGGCAGACCGGATCATTGGTTATCGGATGTCCCAGAAACTGCAAATGAACTCTTATCTGATGTGTCCTGCCAGTGAACGGATGACACTCCACAATGCTATAATTCTTCTCCGGGTTATACCTTATCCTCCTGAACAGCGTCTTTGCAGTCTTCCCGCTTGCACGGACCCGGTTTAAGCCTAACTTTGGGGATACCGAGAGGATGGGCTGGTTGCAGGTTACCTCCTCGGAAGGGAATTCGCCCTTGACACGGGCGACGTATTGCTTCTTTATGGTGCGGGTTTGTAGCTGTCCCATAAAGTCGTTTGCCGCTTCCGGGGTTTTGGCCATGAACATTAGGCCGCTGGTTAGTCTGTCCAAGCGGTTGCATGCTTTTTTTTTAAAACAAAAATGCTTATCGTTAGTACTATGAGTAAAGGAGGGAGGAAGGGCCAGGAGAGGGCGTACGAAGCGGAGCACGGCCGTCACAGTCATGCTTCATAATCTCGATCACCGTATTAAAATTATACCTCCCAGCGGGATGAACCGGCACTCCCGCAGGTTTATTAATAACGATTAATCGGTCGTCCTCATACACTCTTTCAATTGGTTTCGCCGTGACTGGAGGTTCATGTCTGTGGAGTGTATGTACAAGCATATCCCCATTCTCGAGCTTTGAGTCCAGACTCGCAACGATGGTCTGCAGAGGGGCCAAGTGCGCCCCACCCTTGCTCCTCCTCCCTTTAACGCCCGGCCTCGCCCCACCTTTATCCTTCCGAAGAATGCTTATGGAGCCTTTTTCTATCGCTGATTTCTAAATTCAAATTAGCAAGGTAGCCCATCAACCAATGCTCAAAGTGATATGGAGGGAATTGAGGGGGGAAAGAACAAACATAATACTCCAGCGGCCGATCTCTAAACTCTGTCGAAAACACCTCCAACACCGGTTTCCCCCTCCACCGCTCCTTGCAATAAGTATTATACGAAAATTGATACGGCGGCACCCTTCTTAGCCCGCCCTCGAAAGAATACTGCGGCACTGGCGGCGGATTCACAACTTTTGATGGTTTGGACGTATCGTCCTTCTGTGCATCCATTGATACTGATAGTTTCCCTCCCGTCGACTGTCCTTCCCCCATCTCCGAAGATGGTGAAGATGAGGTCGAGGATGGTCTCAGTCCTACTTCCTCCTTTGAACCTAATATGGTTGGGGATAAATCCGCAGATGATTTAGAGAGTGCGGTATCCATGACACACTTTCTTTGGGATACTCTGATGAGTTCTCGAAGTGTTATGAGGAGTTTGATTTTTGTATGCATACAAGTGAGGGTGCTTCTTGCTCTTTTTTTTTTTTGTCTCCTATGACATGATACCGGTACAAATGCAGCAAATGCATTGCTGCAGTAGGGCAAGCGCCCTCCAAAGGATAAAATGGCGGGAATTACCCGGCCTCGCTTAAGTTGATGCTCATCTGGGCAATAAGCTTTAGCCTGATGAGGGCACTCTAACCTCGGTTCGCAGGGGGGGGGGGCAGGTTGGCACCGGCATTATTCATTTTGTATTTGACAAGTCTCTCCAATTCATTCACTAAACACCAACATCACCCCTAAATTCCTCAACCGGCCAACCAAACATACCCAACCCATTCCCGCAAACCGGCCAGACAGAAAGCAGGAGGAAAAAGGGAAGAATGTCATCAGTCAAATCACGAACAAGGAGTGATTACGGTTACTTCCTCACCTACCGAACGCGATGGAGCGACAACGACATCTATAACCATTTGAACAACGTCGTTTACAACATCCTGTAAGAAAAAAACCCCGACCTGTACAGGGCAAACAAAACAAAGGTGAAGTGCTAATAGAAAGGTGGGGGACTACAGCATCGACTCAGTGGTAAATTCATACCTGATAACTCACTGCGGCATGATGCCAACGACCAGTCCCTCCATTGGCCTGATGGTGTCTTCGAGCTGCACGTTCGTGTCGTCGTGCGCTTTCCCAGCTGTGCTGGAGCTAGGGCTGCGGGTGAATAAGCTGGGCACTTCGAGCGTCACGTACGAGGTCGGTATATTCGAGGAAGGGGTTGAAGGGGTCAAGGCTGTGGGCGGGTTCACGCATGTGTTTTGTGATAGCGTTCATCGAAGGCCTATGAAGTTGCTTAGGGCTTATAGGGAGGGCTTGGAGAAATTGCTCGTTAGGGCTGGCGAGGAGGAGAAGGAGGAGGAGGAGGAGACTGTGAGGTATAGGAGTGCAAAGTTGTGATTACGGGTGAGATTCGTAAGAGCTGTGGGAATTGTTGGGGGGCTGCGGTACGAGAGGTGTGCTACAGTATTGGAGGGGAGGGAGTGATCATGTTGGGTGATTTTTGTGCATGCTGAGCACTATTCCCGTATTTGTATTTACAGTCTATTGAATGCAACATTTGGGCTATACATATGATTTATATCTACTGCCGACGATTACCCAAACACTGCCTACCATGAACAAAAGGAATCTTGGCAAAGAGCATTTACGCCTGAAAATGTAATCGAGAAATCAAACAAATGAGAAAACACCGCTATTGAGGACAGATATCTATGAGAAAAGACGCAATGAAATGGCTATAGCCCTTTATAAGTTTTGTGATGTGACGCGCGCCCCCATTGAAAAAGAACAAACGCCGTAGTTAGACAAAGGATCAAAAAAAAAAAAAAAAAAAAAAAAAAGGCACGGTATGATAAGTGAAAAATTTACAGCGAACCAAAGACCTTTTTCCCTAGTAGTAACCTGCTCTTTTTTTTTGTGCTGCAGGAGCAAGTTAGCCACTGCGCTCGTGTTAAACTTGGGGGGGCAGGATATTCACCTCTCTTCAGATTCATCTGCAATCCCATTTTGTGTCCTTGCAACTACGCCCAGGTTGGAGAGATGGCGGCCTAACGTATTGTGGAAAATTCCATGACCCTATAGAGTATCAGTATTTGGAGCCACGAATACAAAAGCCAGATGTTCTTACTCTCTCCCCTGCCCCTTCTTCCGCTGGGTCTAATGGTGAAGGTGGGAAGCTCATGCTGGTGTTGGATGATGGCGAAGGTGGTGATGTCATGGGTCGCATTATAGAGGGTGGTTTCAAGTGATACCCAGTGCTTGGTCTAGAAATCGATATTGAGGTGTGAGTCGACGAAGCATATTCTGGCGGAGTATCGAACCCGGGATGATCGCTGTCAGCGGTAACAAAACTTGGGTTGGTGCCAAGGGAACCGTTATTAGCCATCATCCTGAGAGGGTTAGGCTGGGTCTTGCTGGGGCGGTGATGGGTGAGTTTGTTCTGTAAGATCGCGCCGGTGTGGGAAATAAGAGCACGAATTATATCCTTCTTCAACCTTATTGCTAGATCTAGATTTGACCATGTCTTATTGCGATACTCCAACATTGGCATGCGGAACACGAACTCGTGAACATCCTCGAAATTACTGTCACCGCGCCCCTAAGAAAATGACATGAGCTTTAGCACTTCAGACTAGCGACCCCACATGATACATACCTTATAGCTCAAACAAAGCACCACACTCGGGATCTTAATATATGCCAAAGTCATAAAGTTAGAAGCTCTAGACATCATTTGCGAGAGCTCATCTGACCTCTTCTCGTTTCTATCCCCGTGGTTACTTGACCTATTGAAAATCTGTAGCTTTTTGTTTTTTTCTATACCAATGAGACTTGGTGCGGGGCCTTCTGTGGATTTCCTCGATTTCGCCGATAGGGATTCGACTGACGACTTGTGACTTGGAGCGAGGAATGTTCCTCTGAACCCAGCATTTGAAGCTTTGAAGCTATTTGATCTTGGCTTTGAAGTCGAGGATGAAGAGCCGGGCCTATGGTCGGCAGTAAGAGATAAGGTAGGCCTGAGCCTAATTTCTACCGGTGACATATCGCTTTTAGTTGAAGAACTATCGTCCGTATGGAGGCCGTCATGGTCTTCGTCGGATTCATCTGTACCGGACCCGTCGGGGATCGGCTTCATTGAATGTACCAAAAACGGCGAAAACCCTCCGTTCTCGAATGCCTGTGTACCGACTCCCGGGAAGATGTATTCGAAAATTCTATCTCCGATTTCACGCTCAAGTTGGATCTTTAGGGGGAAGAGGTTGACTTCGAAATGGTCCATAACCGGTATTCCGGCGATAGCTTCAAGCATGTGCCAATAGACGCGGAGAATTTTCGTCTGCCGAACGTCGGCAACCGTCCGCGACTGATCAAAGAAGGGCGCGATCATCTCCGGGTAGACCGCATCGGGCAATAGGTTATACCCTTCCATCATTTCAACCTCAACAGTATTAAAGTTTGACCCATCTGCGTTATCCATGCGCTTGTACCCAGCATTCATCAATCGTATTTCCATGAGTGGATCTGCCTTATCACGAAGCATGTGCCACACTATTTCCGAGGCGGTTAGGTACCACCTTAAGACACCACTTGCCTGCGATGTCCTATCCTCATGCTTTCGTTGGGCTGTAGTAATTGCCTTCATCATGAAGAAAAGTTCTTCCTCGCAGCTCGCCAAGTCCTCATCAACTGCAACACGGCCTCGCCAGCCCTCGATATCGAGATTTTGTGAGTTAATCTGGAAATAGGTCTTAATCTCTTCCAATTGATGGATGCGACTTTGCAGACGCCCGACCATTTCCGGCGCTCCCGTTAAATCGCTGAAATCGGAAGCGAGCATAATCTTTTCCAATTTCTCATTCCGCAGTTTTTCAAGTGGTTCCGCGTATAACAACAGGTCTAGAACAATGATATACATCCCAAAATACTGCGAGGAATCGCACGATGCCTCAACCTTCGGGAAGTCGACCCACACATGGTCTATGCGACGGTCAACATCTAGCGGTCCACCTTTAGCGGAGAAGGTTTTCTCCCCACCACTGACTTGATCACTATATTTTAAACGAAGCGAGTTGTATTTGTCATATCTCAGGGTGGCTGAAGTCCTTTCAACCACACGGGAAAACCCGACGGGGAAATTTTGGAAGTCGAACATGCTCTCAAGCGGGACCCACGGGGGCCATGAAGAGCCACTGGGGGCACCATACCTATTGGCGGAATGCAAGGACATGGATAGGGGTGCAAAGTCTTGACGCTGGGACACAAAGAATTGTGTATTTTCCAGATTGAGCGCGAAACGACGCTGCACCAGACCGCTAACCTCATCACCAACCCTATCACGATCCATAATTGATACAACTTTCAGCTGCATACCTTGTGCAGCGACAAGAACTGCGGCGCCTTTGTTCTTCTCGCTTTGCATCTGAATTTGAGGGGCAATAAGCCGGATATGATAGCTGTTCAACGGTAGATAATCATCAGCAACATCTCCTGTGAGGTCGTCTCTGGCATATGTCCTCGTCGATGCGTCGTTCTCTTGTAGATCATTTGGCTTTTCATCGGCAACAACATATTTGTTATCGTCATCAAGGAGCTGCTGGATCCGGCTCTCGAGAGTCATGCTATCGGTGTCACCATTTGGGGTTGAGCTAGGGCCAGAAGGTGTATATTCGCCCGTGGTTGATGCATTGTTCCGACCAGACTGTTTCTGTTCCTGTACTATGTCGAGGATGAACTTGACGGCTCGACGAGACATATAATATACGAAACCGCGTCGCTGACTGACTTGATGGATATACTTCAAGATGACGTTCCGAAGTGAATTATTCCACTTGGCCTGCATGTTATGTACTATAAACCGATTATCAAAGTCGCTCACATAATCAAAAGGCGAAGAATCCACCCCAATAAGCTCAGAATCGGCATCTGATTCGTGGCGCTCATGGCCCGGATTTTTGTTCACACAGGGCTTATCACCGCCATCGAGCTTACTGGACATTCTCCGCAGCATCCTCTGGAGGAAATCAAGTTTGTTGAAAAGGATCGAGCTTTGTTCGATGAGTTCGGAGGACTGTATAAAGTCTTAGCACTAAACAAATTAGTCTCACTGTACGGAATATTACCTGTGCTTTTAGCTCTAGATCTTCAGGGTTAAATTTGATATACTGAGCCAGATTATCTAGAGCCTCCTTGTTCTTATTCATCTGTTCATTAACCTTTTCAAGCCGGGCTTGAACAAGCCCGCATTGTATTTCTCGGGGATCTATCCCGTTAGATGAACGTTTCGAATAGGGGCGGTGATATCGTCGCCTACCATTATTCTCGGACATGAGACAGTCATGAGTTGGCTCATCACCAAAAGGGCTGCACGGATTCGGTGTGTAACCGTTCGGGTCGGTATGGTCTGTCTGTCGGAAGTATGTGAACCTCGGGGTGAAAGCAAGAGGCATGATCTTGGTCTTGGGTGTTTTGTTGTTTGGCAGTACCCAATCCAGTTCAATGAAGTCATCCATATCAATCCAAGAATAATCGCCGTCCGGAATGGTGAATTGCGACTTATCGCCTGAGTATCTGATGGTTTCCGCTAGGCCTAATAGTGGGTTTTCTGCTGCTTGCTTCATTAGTTCATCCGGTGTTGCATCGGCAATGAATGCCGAAACAGCCCTGATATCTGCAGAGTGGAAGTCTAACTCGGCTTGGTTGATTCTCATCGCAGTACTCTGTTGGTTAGGTAGTGTCTCCTCACGCCTCTGGTGAATGTCAACCATGAGACTATCTAGCTTCGCTTTGAGGCCAGTTGCAACAACCACATCTTTCCCGATCTCGTCCTTGTCGTTGTGCTTGTACATATGACTTATAAAGAGTGGTGATATGCAAAGCTTATATTTGATAGTCGCAAGGTGCCGGCCAAACTTCTTGTTAGATTTCTCGGGGCCAGGCCATAAAGGACCTTGGCGAATGGGCAGTGACATGACACCAGAGAATAGACCCCACCATGAGAAGAAGTGTGTGAAGAACCTAGGTGTAAGGTGAATTGTGTTGTAGCTTGTAGACGGTTTTGTATTCGCTGGGGACCAGTCCCTGTCGATTGGAGATAGGATAGCCAAGGAAAGGTGCAGATGATGGCTCCTGAACCCCCGAAACGCATCATATATCCGCCCCGGAGGAGCCTTCGCATGGGTGGGGGCTTTGAGGGTCACTTCATAATGAGGTTTAAATTCAAAGGATCGCGTTTTTCCTTTGCAAGCACCCAGCTGATCTTCAGTGATCTCTTGTTCAAACATAAGCCCAACCAACCACCTGACCCGCCCCGAAAGTTTCATGATAACCTTTTTGAAGAGTGCTGCGCTCTCATAACTGCTGGAGCTTAGAACGCTCTTGTTTTCAGCTGGCGTAGCACTGTCGAACTCATCTTTGGCATTACGGGCAAAGTCTGGAATTGCCAAAAGGAATTCCTCGCTGTCAACTACCATGAACTTCCGGGGATCTTCATCCCTACCAATCTCCCAACTCACATCCCCTCTCCAACATAGAACAAACCCTGCACCAATGCCAGTGATCTGGTAAGGATCCCGGGAGCCTTGAACCGTAAGCACGATCCTAAAATAAAATGAAATGATATGGGCTTCGTGAATGGTTACCTTTGAGCGTTAAATGAACATCCCCATCCCCCTTCCATTTCACACTTATCTGTGAATGTAAGACAAGGCGTATTTTATCCCAAAACCCAGTTCTGTCTGAGGGGTCAGAGTGAGGCTTTGTGAAGGTCTCGAACACCATCATCATATCTTGAATTGCTGGTTGATAGGATGTGCACCAAGTGACCCTTGTCGCGAAGGAAGTATTAATGGCTACCACAATTTCTGAATACGACTTCACGGGAGAAACCGTTCGCCGTACATCAACAGCAAAGCCACCCTTCGAAGAGCCTAGACTACTGGTGGGTGGAACAATATTCACCCTCACATGCCTCATAGACTCCGGGCCTCGGAGTTCCTCAGCTAAAACAAAGTCGGCTTTCAATGACCACGCAGGCGATCTATTGGCCTGGGAAGGCCTCATTCGCGGGACGTGGATAAGGGGTAAAGGATAGTCTCGCAGGAGAATCCGACCCTCGCCGAAGCATACTTTAATGCTTACTGGCACAAGAAGTGCGAACTCCGTATCTTCCGGGAGACCCTTGCCGACTCGGTGCATGAATTTGGGGAGCTGATCAAGAGGAAATGAGGGCTTATCAACGACAACCTCAACATCATTAAAGTAGGCCGCCATGAGCGCAGGGCGCATTGGCAAACCGAGGATATTCTCTGTGTCTTCGCCATCATATGGAACGTCATCGTGGCCCCAGAATTGCTCCCTGGACTCCCTCATTCGATTGCTGTGATATTCGTGTGCCCATCTCATACGCTTAATCCAGGCAGCCGAGTTATGTTCCCGAAGACGTTCCCGGGCTTCCTCTACAGACACAGATGCATCATCAGAAGGACCAGCAGCGCTTTCCGGGTCATATCGCATGTTTTTTGGTCTACGGTGAACTGACTTGGGCCTCGCCTCCGGTGACTCGGCGCGAGCATGGTGTGAACTACCGCCCCATGTCTTAGTCCTCCCCCTAAACCTCGATGTAGATGCTTGAGGTGGATTCTCGGGCTTCAATCCAGTCCGCGTGGTCTCTGATGACTTCCTTCTCTCGTTCTCACCCATCTTTTTGACCTTCGCATCAAATGCAGCCTCACGGGCGAGTCGTTTCTTCTGCTCGGAAAGGCCCAGGCGATAAATTAAACCCAGTTGAGTCTCAAACGGATCATCTTCGAGTTCAAGAAGAAAAGCTTTGGTACTCAGAGATAACCTCGGCACTTTCTTTGCTGACTCCGCCTTTTTTTCCAGAATGTATTCGTTAGTCCCAGTCCTGAATCGATGGTGCATCTGCTGACAAGCTTTTGCAGTATTAACCACATTGTCGGTCACCTTGTATAGGACCAGCTGGTGGGGGATGGCTAATCGGACAGCATCGGCGGATAAATCAATAGACTTCTCTTCTTGAAACTGGTCGCCGTATTTACGCCTCCCCTCCCTCAGATCGACACGGAATTGCCTGATACTGATCATCCGAGCCCAGCACTTCTTCACCTTTGGCGACTCGGCATAAAGCCGAACATTCTTCGCTTTAAGGAATGGGAATCCCCATCTATGCCGCCCGGCATCTAGTCCAAATACCTCCAACATCATAGGTGGGTCATCCGGCATGCTTGATTTGACACGCACATGCTGGACCTTGAAGTCCATACTTACATATTCGCTGAAATCGGAGATTGGGCTTTCCATAAGATCCATGCCACCCACCATCCCAGGGTGGAGCGTATCCGCCGGCTTCATCTGGGGATATCCCGCCTCACCCCCAGCTGATGTCCCTCCGAATGCCTCCAGAAGTACTTTAGTAGCAACGATAATTGTATAATGTCGGTAGAGTGAGTAATTGAGAGAGAGCAATTTAGAATGGGAACTGATATGCAACACAGGGCCTTCTGCATCGCCGGAGGTAGCAAATGCGATATCAAAGTGCGGTACGTTCAAAAACGGTTCCTGCTCCCAAGAGTCTGGCGAATCAACCATGTAGCCTTCTAGGCCTCTTATATGGAAACTGAGTTTCCTGCCATCTGTCGGATTCTTTGACCCAGCAGGTGGCAGTTTTGAACCTCTAGTATCATCGGGAGAGAGAGTCCTCGAAGCCCGTCGTCTAGGCGGCGGCTTGGATCGTGATTCGCTCTTGCGGGCTCTGTATTCTACTGTCCAGGAATCCAGTTGTAGTGCTACCCCCCTAGTGAATTCGGATATTTCCTCATCTGCTCCTGCAACCTCCACACTGAAATCAATTCCTTCCATCTTGAATTGGTCGATCCATAGCGGTATCCGGCGAAGAAAATTCGGATCGCCATTCGTCTCGGGTCTGCTCAATTTATCTGATTTCACATTGCGATGAAATTGGCCAACCATCTGTTTGATCCCTTGAACAATCTCGGGTCGGACGAGACGAAGGGAGAAGGTCTCAAGATGTGCGTGAGCAGTTACCTTAACTTCCGGGGAGGCGTTAACCTGGAACCTGACATCAAAAGCATCAGTTTGGAGAAGGTCATGCTTTTCGCCCGAATAGGCTTGATAGTAGAGGTGATGGGACGTGATTCTAAAAGAGCAAGACAGCGAGTAGTCGTTTTGGCCTTCTGATTCATGCGAGGAGTCCGCAACTGCAGATATTGATGAAAGGCTAGAGATAAGCATATCCATATCACCGACCGCTCGGCGTTGCGGATCGTTGGAGGGCAAAAGAATTCGAATAACCGGCTCGTGAACGGAGAAATTAATGCTCGCTTTCGGAAGCAGCTTCGATATAAGGTGAGTTCGCTCCCGGGATCTAGACGTAGATTTCCCAGGTTTTGACTGAACAAGCGCTAACAAGATCGGGAGATGCCTCGGCTCAAGATCAATTGAGGGAGAAGTGACAACTACGTTAGCAAAAAGAATATTTGTGTTCCGGTTCGACTCCGACTTTTCAACTAGCTGGATCGTCTTCGATGGCAAAGTCGTCTTGGAGGTCATCGTCACCATAGGGATATAAAAGATTTTATCTTTCCGGACACCATCATCAACGCTCACCGAGATTGATATCGCAGCCAACAGAGCCTGGTGAGCGATGTCTTGAGGAGAAAAGTACCTGACCCACAATATTAGCATCAAGAAATCAAATCTGGGCTTTGGGAGGCTAACAAACATTCTGTGCGCTGGCGACTTCTGATCCAAACGATGGACATCCATTGCTAGTTCCTTCATACCCACTAGGACATTCAGCGGCTTTCCCGACGGCTGCACCGTCCTTACAGACTTAGATATCAGAAGGTATCCGATAGCAAACTGAACCTCCTTTAAACCGCGTAGCAATGACTCTAGGAATTCCTTCGACTCCATAACCGTCTCTGTCATTCGCTCAGTTGTGCTACCTGGTAAAGACATTTCCTCCAGAACTGCTCCCAATTGGAGTTTGGACCCTGGCCTCCTAGGTTTCTTCGTAGCAGGAGCTCTGATGGCCCGCAATTTAACCAAACACCCCAAAATCTCGTCAAGTGGTATGGTAATTTTCCCAACCTTAAGCGCCATAGCCGCATCTCGGAACACATCCAACCCATTCTCCAGCAAACCGTAGATATTGAAGTTACAGTGGTCCAGAATCTCAATAGGCTCTTTCTTCTTCTCGGGGAAGAACAGAACACTCCTAGCAGTAAACATCCATTCGATTGGATTTTGATCCTCTTTCAAGTCAGTGGTGTGGTCGAACATACGGTTCCTCTCGGCGGTCTTCCGCCGAGTATCTAGTATCATGGTCATACTCCCCACCTGTACACTCCCGACATCTGCGATAGACAGGTTGGTATTCGTAAAAACAATATCCACCATCTGTAGCCACTTCACTAACTTGTGTACCTTCTTCAAAGACTCCCTCAGCTTGCTAATCCCCTCCCAGGCTCTGGTCTTTCGCCTTATCCCTCGCCCCTCTTCGCCCTTCAATGTATCCTTCCGCCCTCTTCTTTTCCCCTTCTTTTCCACTTCATCTGAGTCACTTTCTTCCTGTGTCTTCCTAAGATCGACAGAGAATTGCGAGTCCGAGATAACAATACTAATCCATGTTGGTTGAGCAAACGTAGGTCTATGCAACAAAAGACCTAGCTTCCGAACTTCCAGTTTGCTACCGTTCTTAGGCTCATAACTAATACGTTTAAAGGAAAAGTATCCAATGCGCTGAATCGATATTCCAGTCAGAATTCGTAGGACCGCAAAGAGCACGAATGTAGCCAGGTAAGCCAGTACCACCACACCGAACAAAAACGTCGGCAGATGGTATGCTGTCGCCATGATTTTTGGAGCCCCAAGACTTTCTTCCTAAATCGCGAACTATGGGAATAAGCTCTTAGCAGCGAAGAAAGAGAGAGAGGGAGAGGGAGAGAGAAATGGCGGGGGCCTCCAGTTCGTTTGTTGCTGTTTGGTGGATGCTTTATTAAGCTCTCATCATCGGTAGTGCTGGGCCGTTTGTCTAGAATTTGGGTTCGCTGAAGATCAATGTGGCGTTCTTGGTGGAACTTTTGGTGGAGATGCAAAAAAGTCTGCAAAGTGTTGAATTTGAGAAAGGATAGAGTGAGATAGAACTAGGTCAATTCCTGCATTCCTGGTGGAAGGGCGAGGGAAAACAAAACCCTTCCAGCACCCCTTTAATCGGATGGAGATGAGCTGTTACGAAGCACCCGCGAACCAGAGCAGACGTGCTGTTCTTTGGGCTCGGTTTATCGCCAAGAATTCCTTTCTGTTGTGCGAGGCTCAAACTGGCTTGGCTCTCAACCCGGGAAATTGGTTGCGCTTCGGCCATGGAGTTTTACAAACATTCTCCAGAGAATATCACCTGCTTGGATGTCACGATTACTGGGAAATCAGCGGTATACTCGAGTACATATAAGCACAAACCAGTGCCGCCTTTGATTCTGATTTTCGTCGCCTATTTTTTTTTGTGGGATAAAGCTTTCGCTACCTATTTTCCAATGATATAAAGTATCTTTTGAGCAGCCAAATTCTCGGCAGCTCTGACAGCACCCCTTGAACTTCCCTGCCACCGGACCGGAAGATCTGACCGCCCGCTACCAATTTCGGAACATCCGTCCGATCTATGCGAGCGACAAAATATAAGATGAATCATGCCCACAAAACCTTTTGTCTTTGTCGGAGCACCGGTATCTGGCACAGTAATGGAGTACCGGTAATGGATTCTTGAGCACTATGTTAACTTGAATAAGAGATGTTTGTCCTAGGACGTCAAACTTTCCCCTCTAAGTAACGCGTTATTTTGTTTTGCTTGCATTTTCTCCCGTCCTCGCCAAAATAGGAAACTTGGACGTCCTAGGATAAACCCCTCTTGCCCAAGTTAATACAGCAATTTATTTTTCTTCCACAGACTCCTTCTTCCGCCTCTCCAACTTCTCTATTTCCTCATTTGTAATTGCAATATCTGCCTCAACAGCCAAAAGCTTCTCCTTCAGCATACCCGCGTACTCCTTCCTTGTCAACCTCTTGACAGGACTCCACTTTGAACGGATAGCACGATCTAGTATACTCTCACTTGGCTCCGGGTTCTCCAGTTTTTCAATTTCCTCTTGCGTATGTCTCGCATCGGCAACGTTATAGACATATTGTCCCCCCAACCCTACCAAACCCCAGACAATGGCGCCCGGGGCAGCGTTTGATATTTTACCTGTAATAAATAAATAAAAAACAAAGAAAAATATTAGGTCGAATTCATCGTGAGACTGCGGGTGTGCCTGATTCAAAGGACCGGGTATTCATACGCAATATTATCCCGAGAAAACCACCAGCAATGGCTCCGGATGCCCCGCTAATAAGGACCCTGTCCCTGGGTATTATCGCTGTACCAGGCGGGGAGGCATCGTGAATAGCACGACACATTGTCGATCTGGCAGCTGTCGGGCACATTAGACACCAACCAATATTTTGTAATCAACCAGAATTGGTCACATACCCCAATAGGTCCAACCAAGTATAAAAGTGTTTGCACCTGTAAGCACGGCGAACGTCTTAGCATGTGGGGTTGATCGGAGAATACCAATCACCCCTCCAGCGAGTGTGCCTGCGAGTCCTGCTCAGGAGTTAGAGAAAGAACAAGCTTGCTAGGGACCCAAACCGCATGCCGATTAAGCGGGGACAACGGACCGGTTGCTGCACCAACCTTGAGGGCAGGGACGAGGATTGGTTCAGGAGGCCCGGACCGGGAGGAGCTCTGCATGGTGGTTTGTTGTCGTTGCTGAGACTCTCTAGCTCAGGATGATGACGAGGAGCCTAATTACCGGTAGCAGTAGGGTGTGTGATGCGAGGATGCAACAGAGGGAGGGAGGAAGAAATCAAAGCTCAGAGGATAGAGGATAAGGAAGTATCTGTCAACAAGCTGATATCTCTTGAGCAGCAGAACCTGTTATTTGCGAGAAGGTTAGACAGTGGCGGGGCCAATGTTAAGAGGGGAGAAGCAACAAAAAAAAAGAAGAGAGAGAGGGAGAGGGAGCAGACTCCAGGTAGCTCTCAAGAGGGCATACTCGGGGCAGCAGTAAAGTATTGGGACAACCAGTCGTCTGAGCGTAATTACTTTATTTGGAGAACGAGGATCGAGTTGGGTATTTCCATGAGCCTTTAGTTCAGATCTTGCATACTCAAGTACTCAAGCAACATATAGTAACAATTGATATACTTTCTAGGAAGTTTGCATGATTCGGCCATTGATTCACTCCCATGCAAAATCCTGTAAGTCCTAATACTTTACCCCTGCCCCAACTACATTGCATACAGGCAACCGATCAGCAGAAGAAAAAAAAGAAAACCGATAGAGCACAGTGATTTTGTGCCACTTGCCTGTGTGGCTTTCTGCTTCTACTAGTACGGTACGAGTACCGGTACTTTTCTTCCGCTTCTCTTCTCATGCAGAAGCTCGAGGACAGACTGGCTTAATGAACCGGCAATTGGCTCTTATAGGAATTATAGGCAATGGCGCAGCGTGCTTTAAAGGGAAACTTTGAAATTCTAGTCTAAGGACAGTCGGCAAGAATGCCAGATTGCAATCAAATTATCTCTGACCGGTCACTCGATTTAGTCTAGACGATGCACAGTACTTGTATCTCCATCCTCAATTATTAGTATACCGACAATGCTCCAAACAAGATCTTCCTTCCCAGTATAATTATATATAAAAATAAAAAAATGCTATGTATGATAGGAGCTCTGTGGTCTGGCGGTATTGTTGGTGGTTCATCAAAACCCTAGGGTTGCTACTGGGGCCATGGCCCAGTATGATACGATAAGGAATGTCTAGTCCGCGGTGTCGTATTGCCAACTGCCTTTCCCTTTTCTTTTGGTGGTTTCAATACTGTGGTGACCCACTTTTTCTGCCACACACACAACCTGGCCTCTCGTCCCACCACCAATCGACGTTACCTAGAATACCTTCGCTCTGCTGAACCGTTACCCTCCAGAAAGGCCAAAAAAAAAAAAAACCTCCCCTCCATTTCTCTCAACTGTGACCTTCCCGCTTCTTCCCCACACACTCCCACCCCCTCCCACTCTTTTCTCTAACTCAATCTCCTCGACAGACAAACAATTTTCCCTCCCCTTGCTAAACGGAGAGATCAGTTCTTTTAGCATATTTATTCTCAGCAAGCGCGCTTCCTATATAAAGCGCGTTCGCTATTTTTGCAATCATGGGTAGGCACCGAAATTTCTCTCTTAGTTTCCGCTTCGATCCGATGCGCACGACGGATATCGGTGCATGGCTTTTTCCAATGGTCATTATTTGGCTGACTATCATTTGCAGCGCCGCCAAAACAGAAGGCCGTCAAGATGGGCCTAGGCGAATTCCTTGGGGATCAGAGTATGTCGCTGGACCCCTCCTCTCTGCTTTGCAGGACCTTGCTGCTTGGCGGCTCCTTTTATCGATAAACAACATGCTAACGTATCCTTCCTTCAATAGGCTTGGGTTCCTGGGCTGATGAAATGGAGGACATGCCCGCCCTTCGTATGTGCAATGCTTTAATTTCCCCATTATTTTCCATCCTCTTCATTATTTTCTTGTTATTTCACTACATTATCATCTGATTCTATAACTGTCCTATAGCCTCCTCTGGTGAGTCTGATCATACCTAGTTATATGCTCACTTCACTGGCTGTGGGCTCTCTTTCCATTGCTCTTGGTGGGCTAATATTTTTGTTTTCTAGATAATCGTTCCGGAGCTGGATATGGCAATCGTCGTGACTATGGTGGAAACAACAGCTTTGGTGGAGGTAACTCAAGCAGGAGCTGATCTTCTACTTTCCCTTCCTTGACAGCTGTTTTCTAACCCTTAACCTGTCTAGGTGATCGTGAGGACCGTTACCCGCCTCGTCAAGCTATTCCGCCCCCCGATAAACCCCCCTTTACTGCCCATGTTGGGAATCTATCCTTCGATGTGACCGAAGCACAGATGTCTGAGTTCTTTAGCTCCTGCCAAGTCGAGAACGTTAGGCTTGTTCGCGATAGAATAGATGAGCGCCCCAAAGGGTTTGGATACGTGGAGTTCAAAACCAAGGAGGGGTTGATTGCAGCTGTCAATATGAGCGGCGAAAGCTTTTGTGGTAGGGGTGTGAAAATTAGCGTCGCTGAGCCACGTATGTCCCCCCTAACTATGAAGCCTCCGGCAATATTGGCTGACTCATTTTTCTATAGAGAAGGATCGTGGCGATGACCGTACCCAAGGAGAATGGCGTCGGAGTGGTCCACCTCCCCTCGCCGACCCCCCACGTCGGGGGAGTGAACGCGGTGACCGCCTTGGGGATCGCTTTGGAGAGGGCGGAGACCGTGGCGATCGACGCCATAGCTATAATGATGCATCTGAGAGAGCACCTCCCCGTGAAGCCCGGGAACTCGACTGGGGGAAAAAGACAGCTCTTCCTCCTACACCCACTGTGAGTGAGCATGGTGGCCGTCCTCGTAGCGGGGATCGTGAGTATAGAAGGCGTTCCCCCGCTCCAATTAGCGAAGGAGGTCGGGGGGGCTCCTACCGTGAGCGTCCACAAATCGAGAGGCAACCGACGGCACCCGAGAGGAATAACGCATGGCGTAACACCGCTCGCCCGGATCCCCCGGCTGTCCAGGAACCGCTTCATGGGAGCACTCCCGCCAGTCCCGTCGTCCCACATACCCGTCCCAGGCTAGAACTCAAGCCTCGAAGTGAACATCCCATTGAGCCTGGACCAACTTCCGCGGCGTCTACTGGCGAATCATCAAAGGCAAATCCATTTGGCGCAGCTAGACCTATTGATACATCTCAGAGGGAAAAAGAGGTTGCGGAGAGGAGAGCAGCTGCCATTGTTGCCAGAAAGGCCAAAGAAGACAAAGCCCGTGAGGAGAAGAAGGCCCGTGAGGCTGAGAAGCAAAGCGAGGCCGGCACTCCAACCGGAAGTAACAAAAACTTTGCACTTCTCAGAAGAGCGTCGGCAGGCCCTGAGGGAGCTGCCGCAGAGGGCGAGGGCGAAAAGGAGAAGGAAGTTAGGGTAGAGAAGAAGGATGAAAGACCACCTAAGGTTACAACGGGTAGCTGGAGGGCCACCAGGACAGAGCCAAAGGATAAGGATGCCGCGAAGGAGCCTAAGCTTGACACTGGTAGGGCCTCAAATTTCACAGCCACTGAGGAGGATGCCGATGGTTGGACTCCAGTCTCATCCGGCAAGCGGGGGCGTGGAAGCGCAAACGGTACAAAATCTTCGACGGGTTCTTAAGTGCTGTGTATTATGGGTGCCCTTTTTTTTTTAATTTTTTACTCAAAACGGAAATTTAAAAGCGTGTTTCTATGTCTCTTCATCACTTGCCATTCTTATGTTATATTCTGTTCCGTTGTTCCCTTCTCCTTCGCTCTCAGTCGCCTTCTTCACATTTTCTTTTCTTTTTGGAATCACAAAGCTAGAGCGTTGGGTCTATTTCCTCCTGTTTTTCCCTTTTATTCTTCTCTCACTTGACGACTGAAAAGAAAAAGTGCTGGAAAACCCCCCAAAAAATAGCTCGGATCCCTTTTCCTGTATTACATTACAGCTTCTTGTTCCTTTTAAAAATGAGAATTTGAAAATATTTATGACATGTTATTCCTTGTGGTGCAATGTATTGAGCCTAAGCTGCGTGCGGCGTCATGGCCATCGCGCAGACTGCGGGGCCACCCGCCCCCTGTATCGCTTTATGGTCAACTTGGTGCTTTGCGATGTTTTTTTCTTCTTTCCTTGCTTTTATTTACTCTTTACACTACTGCTACAGCGAGTTATGATACACGGCAGGGCAGCAGAGCGGAGCGGAGATGAAGTCATGGATAGATGGTGAAATGCGATAGAGATGAGCTGAGATATGTTGCTCCGGCTTGGCCAAAATATTGGGCTCAACTATTTTGTATTGCTGACAACTGAATCTGAATAATATGCTCTGGTTGATACCGGTCATAAACCATCATTCGGCGGAGTATTGTGGTAGCATCCGAGGTTCCCATACACCGCATCATAGTCCATGACACCCCCAAAAATTCACCATACATTGTGCTACATCCGCCCCAAACAGCCTCCCCTCCTTTCTCCCTCTTTCCTCCAAATCTAATCCACATTCCAATCAACCTTAATAGTGTCTCCAGCGATAGGGTGGTCACCCCGTTGTGTGTGCTCTTGTTTTATGTTTTCGTTCAGTAAGGCTTTCGTTCTCTAGTTGTGCTCACCCGTTTCCCAGCTACTCCCTCATTTAATTGATTGCCCGTTAGGTCGCTCGCTCATTCGCTCTTTTATTTATTTGTTTGTTTATTTATGAATCTAGGTGGTGTGTAGAGAGTGGGTGCTTAGGATACCGGTGACAGGGTATCATGTAGTTGTCCGAAGTGTAGGGAGGTGCTTTTTTTTCCTTAGAAGTGAAATTGAAAGTGCTTTGTGCCCAAGGGAGTATTCTGATTCCAAGGGGTATTCTGATACTTCAAGGTAGTTGATTTGATGCGACGGAAGTTTAGGAAAAGAAGAAGGAATAGGGGGGGGGGGGGGAGCTATTGCAAGTGATCTTTAGTCCTCGGCTTCCTTCCACAGCCTGAGCAATACCATACTCTTTGGAAACTTCTGGATCTGCACTCGATGGAGAGGAATAGAGTCAAGGAGGGCAATTGAGGGCTTTCTTCCACTCTGAAGTCAGAATGAGAGCCACCAAAAACCGAAGTAATGGCTCTAATCATGGTTTTGAATCTTCTAAGCGCGCTCGAGAACGATAGGTCTACTATATAGTCCGGCGTGTCACAGTACTCGTGGAGGGGCGAAGGGGATGTTTTCCGGGCCGTAGAGGGTTTTCTTTTTGGATATCGTGTGAGAGGGCTCATGTAATTGTATGAGTATTTAACTAATGTGTTATTTCTGTTGCTTGAACAACCATTGCTTCATTGGGAGCACCGCCTTTACCAATATCACGTAGAACTATGTTACACCGATGATATTAATACTACTTGTCTGCCAAATGTACAATATTGATAGGATATGAGAATTGTTTACCTGAAGTGCAAAGCAAGCTAGTAGTAAGTCAGTACAGTAATTCTTTGGTTGTGACAAACGACGTGCTACTGCATAGTGCCTACCACCATCTGTGCATACTGTGATTACTCTCACAAGCCCAATTTTTCCCCCGCCACCCTCTCCATTTCGCACTCAATCGTTTCGTGTGAAACATGACAAGTCTCGCGCTTACAGGCCATATTTTCCACTCGAATTGTGTATACCTTTCCATAGTCATTGGTCATAGAGTCGGTAAATGCATCTTTCCGCATATTCTTCCATCCATATACTACTAGTATAACTTCTTGGCCGCTGAAAAAGCCTCGATTTTGCTCAAGTTAAAGCTTCCTGCCAATTTTTGGAGCAGGCAACGACCCAGAATATGGGACTTGAAGGAGGCACTTGTGAGCGTAATAATTGAAACTTTTTTTTTTTCACCTCTGGACCTTTTAATCCACCGTTCTGGGAGATTTGGTGCGACAATTGGTCTCTCTACTCACGATGGGAAGGTTTCTAGTTCCACAGTTGTAAATGGTGCCCTAATTCCTTTGGCGATGTTGAACTTTCGCTGATGAAGCTGGAGGATATTATTGTATGGCTGGCTTCAGGCAATCCTGTTGTTGAAGAGTCGCTAAATCTAAATAAATTTCTTCCACTCTCTCCCATTTCATCTGGCTCTACTCTCGCTATGATATGTCCCCCAACTTGCCAATCACTATTCTGGACCAGATGCTAAACCCTTGTCATTAACTCCTTCCACTTCTAAGTTCTTAATTGGGTTGCTAATCCACGCATCTCTAGTGTTATATGTTGACCGCTTAAAAGAACATGGTTTATCATTGTCTCTTTGCTCTACATAAATGAACAGGAAATTGTTGGAATTTCAACTCTTTTCTTCACCTCATTATTATTACATTTATTAGAACCTTACACAATCTTCATTTTATTTCATACCTTGACTTAACAAGTCCTTCTCTTCTTTAATTGTTAAAACTTGTTTGACCCAGTAAGCGGAAAAGTTATCGATAGTATTATAATTATTATTATTATGATCACGTCCGCTGACAGTCGAGACAGGCCAGGCACCAGACCCTGCAATACCAACTACCGGTATTGAATGTTTCTAAGTGGGTAGTGTAGAATAGCCATTCCTTTCCTTTTTCTCCGGGCAGGCATCTTGGGTTTTTACTACTTTTATCGTTCTGTTGCTCAAAATTAGGATTCAGAGTTTCTACTCGCTCTCAAAGCAGTCACGTACCGTAAAATCTCGAATAATTGAACAATGTGCTACGTCGTCGGGAATTCCCTACCTCGGAAAAGGGGCGAAGATCGCGGCAAAAAAAAAAAAAGAGCTGCTTAGCCCTTCTGAGAGACATAAAAAAACAAAAAACACACCGGACCTTACCGGAGGAGGCAACTCCAACGACATAGCACTCCAATCCCTCAGTGGGATGCCAAGCCCTGTCAGGCCCCCCATCACCCCCTGTCACTCTTCTTCCTAGCCACCTATCGCTGACCTTGGTCAGGTCCTTGGCCATGCACCACCGGTAGACTGGGCGCTGGAACTGATGGGTCTTGACAACACCGGACCTTACTACCGCGTATGTACCACCAACCGGTCCTAGCCGTGCGCAGACCTGCTCTATATCCGACCAGGGGTACCGGTGAGTAGCAAAAAAAAATCGGAAGACGTGCGCTCTCACAATAACCGCCGTGCGTTGAAGTGAAGATTTGGTTGATCGGCAGAACTAAAAGGGTCGAGCCTTGAGGGAACAAGGTCACTTGGGGGAGCTGTGAGGCATGATAATCAGTGTGAGTCACTCTGACTATACTTATTAGTGCTCAAGTACCTGATAACCTTCGCCCGTCTATATCAGTAACATCCTGCACAAATTCTTCAAGTTCCTTTCCTGTGAGCAACCTAGCCTAATGTGCATTACTTTTCTTGCTAATGACGTTCCGGTTGCCTAAGATCTCCCGAACACAACGGGACAGCATGTGGACAGCAAGCCGATATTGATATATATATCTATTTTCCTTTCTTGAGGTTATATTTCTTCCTCACGCCGGTTCCGGTCCCCTGGGCCCCTCCATATTGTCTTGAGGGCATACATCACTGAAAAGGCATCAAAGCCCAAGCAAATTATATACATCGTACAGCGAGCCACTAAAATAAAATAAGATCTCATGTGGGCGTATATCAGCGCCCCTTGGAGGCTAGTATGTGTACACTATGGGTAGTAGACCGAGCCCACCATGAATGCCGGTGCTGAATCAAGGACTTCTTGGGCGCGAAGTATCCTATGCTCACTTTGGATGTTGTCTTTATTTATATGCTTAATTCTTCATCCGATCGTACTCAGCTGGGCTGTATCAGCAAGCCTGTACTGCCGCATTTGGGCAGTACAAAATGCTGGTCCTAGGCTAAGACAACCACATATCACGCCTTAGATGCACCAAAAAGTCCCCGTAGTTGTCTGGGTAGTTGCGGTAGGGTTAGCTGTATCTTCGGAGATAATTAGGAAAACCCTTTCTACGACTAAACACTGAGTTCTATGAAGCTCGAGCTATATTTTCTAATCTTTCCTGCCACAAAGAACTAGAGCACCCACATTCCGCCCTCAGTCAGGTCGAGTTACGTAGCACTTCGTCCTTCGACGAAAATTCGTTTAGCTCGGGCTTTAATAATGAGGTCCAAGCAGTAAGTGCTAAGTAGCCTCCGAATTTGGTGATGGACGGTCGTTGGTGGAAGTTTAGGATTATTTGCACCTGAATTTTACGACTAAATCAACCTAAAGTGAGGATAACCCTCGTGAGGGAAGCCGCAGAATACTAAGGCAATGCTCTTGACATACTCCCCAAAGACATTACACCTACTGCGGTTGACATGTAAATGATGCTTGCAAATCGTTCACTGCTTTTGCTCCGCTCAGCCTTGAACGTTGACATCCAGCGCACTCCTTTGTGGCTATGCAACAAAAGACCTAGCTTCCGAACTTCCAGTTTGCTACCGTTCTTAGGTTCGTGGTTGTTTCGATAGCGCTATCACGAGTGGTCACTCGCGCACCAAAAACCAGTACTGGAGCAAAATTGATGTGCTAAGCCGCAAGCCGTGCGGAGACTGTGGGCTTTAGAGCAGCTAGCCCCCCACCGTGTTTAAAGTAAGTATAATAGCATTAATATATCTTCTGGCATATAAAAAATCCGATAAAGAGATTCCGGGGTTTTTCCTATTAATTTAACCGAGTGGTAAGGAGTGACGTCACAAGGATTTCGAGGCATTACAGCCCTGTAACTCATGATTGTTAGGATGCTATGCACGATCGTGTGGCAATCGACGGAAATCTGCGGTGCTCGCACGATGGGGAATTGAGGTGATAGTACTTTGAAGTGACATCAACTCAACTGGCTAACTGTGCTGAGCCGCTTGAAGAAACCGGGGACGTACATAGCGCTCTGTAGACCCTCCCCACATTGGTCGGAGGCACAGTTGAACGGAAACCAGTTGCGCAACCTGGCGCCCGTATGTACCCATTAACCAAGACATGAGTACCACGGCAGATCCAAGAAGGAGTGAAAGCCGAACGAGATAGAGGAGGCTAGGATCAAAACCGGCCGACCGCTATGGCTGGATAAACCAGCCCCAGCAGTTACTGTACTAGAGCACTAGTATTTCCAGAGGAAGATTAGAGTGATCCCTCATGATCAGCATCGGCTAAGGAAAAAAGTCGAGAACACTCTGTAGCTTCTTTCTGCCGGTACTGATAATGTTACTATCCTGTGAGCGGGCTCAGGGGCCCACAGGATCACCAACTTACTTTTACTAATACTTGCATTCACAATTAGTACCTACCTAACTTATCAAAAGATATATCATTGGACCCTCAGGGGGGTACATCGAGGTGGACGGAGGTGAATCAGGAGTCAGTGGAAATCTCGCGATTAACGTGGGGGCGTGGCCATCTGGGCCAAAAAACAAGCCCCAAAGCCACCAAGCCTAGCAATTGTATTGCGCCAGACTTACCCTTGCCCCTGGGTGAGTACACGTACAATGCACGGCGAAGAACTATAATAGGAACTGGAAGGGGCACAAAAAGCTTCTTGGCCGGGTAATAGCAGGAAAGCTCTCGTAACGCTAAACCTAAATAGGTAAAAGGTCAATATTGACAAGCTCTAACCGCTCAGCGACATTTCCTCCTTGCCTCGAACTTTGTTTTTTGTGCCTCTGCAAACTTCTGCATTCTCACCCCCATCCTTTCTTTCTCCCATTTCCCGAACAATCTCTCTTGCCTGTGTGCACAATCGGGCCTTTACTTGTTTTCAAAACAACATACATTCCTCCGCCCCCTTCCGGCACACACAACAATGCTTCCTGAACCTCGTTCTCTCCACAACCTCACCCTCGAACACCATCATACTCTCCGAACCTCTGCTTCCAGCGCTTCCTTACGTTCGAGAGATGGTAGTCTGTCCGCTCAAAAAATGCCCATAGAATCAAATAATTCCGGCAGCGGCAATGTCCGGGTTGTCGTTCGAGTTCGTGGCTTTTTACCAAGGGGTTTGTTTGCGCAAAGTTTCAACTCCATTATGCTTTTGCGCTGACGAATATACTTGTTTAGAAATTGATCGCGGCGCGGCCAATTTAATTGAGATGGATCCGCGAAACCAATCTACTACACTTCACCCACCCCCCCATGACTCAACCAAGGCGAATGCGAGGAAGGTTATGGACAAGAAAGTTTTCACCTTTGACAATTCATTCTGGAGCTTTAGCCGTGATGACGACCATTATGCGGACCAAGATGATGTCTATGATGCGCTTGGAGAGGAGTTTCTGGACCACAATTTCGAGGGATACCATACTTGTATTTTCGCCTACGTATGGGCCTCCAACTCAATTTAGTGGGAAAACGTCGCTAACTCATATCCCAGGGTCAAACTGGAGCTGGAAAGAGTTACTCGATGGTTTGTTTGCGCCTTAGTTCAACGACATCGGGAATAAAAGATGCTGACGAGTGATGATTTGTGAAGATGGGCACCCCCGAACACCCCGGCCTCATTCCTCGTACTTGTCGAGACTTGTTCGAGCGTATAGAATCCAACAACTCGCCGAGTGTCAACTACTCCGTCCGTGTTTCGTACTTCGAGGTTTATAATGAGCATGTTCGTGACCTTTTGGTCCCTCGTCGTGATCCACCGTACTACCTTAAAGTCCGTGAATCACCTACGGAAGGTCCTTACATCAAGGACTTGACAGAGGTTCCAGTTAGAGGTATTGCTGAGGTTCTGAAGTGGATGAAGATGGGGGATAATAGCAGAACCGTTGCCAGTACCAAGATGAACGACACTAGTAGTAGAAGTCATGCGGTTTTTACACTTGTGTTAAAACAGATTCATCATGACATGGATACCGACGAGACTACCGAGAGGGTTGCTAGAATTAGGTAGGTTATTGCTGGATAGCAGGGATTAAGATAGTAGCTGATGGAGAATAGGCTTGTGGATTTAGCAGGTTCTGAGAGAGCAAACTCTACAGGTGCAACGGGTGCTCGGCTGAGGGAAGGTTCCAACATCAATAAGTCTCTTACCACGCTCGGGAGAGTCATCGCGGCGCTAGCAGATGACCCTCCTCAGAAACGTGGAGGGAGGAAGAAGGAAGTTGTTCCGTACCGCGATTCTGTAAGTCCCTTCAACCTTTCATTCCTCACTGTTCCAGGCTAATCCTACCTTCCCAGATCCTCACTTGGCTTCTGAAAGACTCCTTGGGCGGTAATTCCAAAACCGCTATGATAGCATGCATCTCCCCGAGCGACTACGACGAAACTCTCTCGACCCTGCGCTACGCCGACCAAGCCAAGCGCATCCGCACCCGCGCCGTGGTTAACCAAGACCACATCTCCTCCGCCGAGCGCGACGCCCAAATCGCCGAAATGCAGGAAACCATCCGCGCGCTCCAGATCTCCGTCTCGCAGGTCGCCATGACAAAGAAGCAAAACGACATGCAGAGCGAGCAGCTAGAAATCTACCAGACGGAGGTGGACAAGATGCAGCGCAAGATGGAAGAGGCGAGGACGGTGGCCGAGTGCAAGATCAAAGCGCTGCAGACGCAGAACGAGGCGCTGAGACTGCATCTGAGGCTCGCTGTCGAGAGCTTGAAGAATCCGATCCCCACCGTCATTCCGCCTAGCAGGCGGACGAGTATTGGTGAGGATTGGGAGGAGTATAATAGTGATGCCCCCGACGAGGTGGGCGGCGACTGTGACGACGGTGGTGATGATGATGAGAGGCGTGAGATGGAGGCTAGGCTCGAGGATCTGCTCAAGGATTTGGGAATGTTCCGCAGGAAGGTCTCTGATGATAAGAGCCGGTTCCTGGGGGATGCGCATCTGAGAGAAATTCACGTTAACTAGATTATGGAAACTATAATGATTATGCATGACGGATGGATGGATGGACGGACGGACGGATGGGCAACGATGGCAGGCGTTTGGTTTTTTCTTTCTTCCTTCCAACGTATGGCATAAAGAAACGGGCGGCCCCAGGTGTTTCCCCCGCCTAATTCTACGTATATAGTTTAGTCATTCCAACAATTATACCAAATTACTTTTCTCCCTCCGGGGGACGAATTCTAAACTCTCCCATAAATTGATTTATTTCACACAACTCTACCAAGGATGCTTTCCCTTCTCTTTCTCCTCTTTTGTAAGTTACAAACAAAGTAAGAGACAAGTCCCAGTCCCAGTTCCAGTTTAACCAATCAAACATCAATCCTCTTAGCCTTCCCTACAAGACTCCGACTAGTATTCAAGACAAACATATCAGGCCCCGTCTCCCCATCCTCAACAAGCCCCTCAATAGTCTTGGCAACGGTACGATTCGAAGTGATAGTAGTGAAGCCCTTCTTCCAGCCAGTCACGAACACAGCTCTATTCACAGTACTCAACTTGGCCACAATCCTTTGCTGCAGTTGATTCTCGGGAGTCCAGTCATCTTCAATGACTCCAACCGGTAATTTCAACTCCCATTTCCCTCCCCCACCGCCACCCCCTGCATTCTTATCGTCAAGTCCATAGGCGCTCAACCCCTCCCATTCCCCTTCCTCCGCTTGTCCTTCCAGGATCATTCTCATGCGCTCCTTCTCGCTGGGGCTGCCGACGATGTCTACTATTTCCACGAAGCGCTTTTTCGCCGTGGCGGTGGTGAGTAGGTCGCGGGAGTGTAGGAGTGGGTATATTTCCTCGCCCATACGGCGGCCGGAGGATTCGAGTTCTAATTGGCGCTTTATGGCGGGGTGGAAGCGCTCTTGGATGGGCACTGGGCCGTGGGTTATGTCTGAGACTAGGGCTAGTAGGATGGTGACGTCGAGGTTTATAGTTGTGGAGGTTGTGATTAGGGGCTTTACCATTTCTTGGAGGGCTTCTGTGTCTGTTGCTGCTGGTTGTGATGATTGTGGAGTAGTAGTAGTAATACTTTCAGTGGATGCTTCTATTGTAGTTGCCGTCGAGTCCTCTTCCCCACCAAGGATGACCCCAGAGCCAAGCTGTACTCTGGCCCCTTCCGCTATAATCGCCTTAAGAAACCCCCTCACCGCAACCCTCTCCTCCTCCAGCTCTCCCTCCCCTTCACCATCTAACCGTAAATTCGGCAGCCAGATAAGCACGCTGGGGTGTAAATACTGCACCCTAAAGCACCTACTCGCCTTCACCAACCCCCTAACACACTTGACGAGCCCAACCTCCCCCTCCGCATCCTCCCACCCACCTTTCGCCAGCGAATGCATAACCCTCTCCGCCGTGATAGTGGAAACTTTAATCCAGACAAGCCCATTCTCGGCGACCACGTCCACGCTAACACTCCCCTTCTTGCCTTTCCTGTCCTTAGCCCCCCCACCTGCCCGATCACCATCGCTGCCCTCCTTATCGACGAATCCAAAACTTTGACAAATCCCACGAACGCCCACCTGCGCACGCGCACATTTCCACACAGCCTCTAGGTAGCCCAAGTTCGAGCTGCGCAGGGAGTGTGTGGATTCCGGGGTAGGCAAGGTAGCGGCGAGGGCTTCGAGCGTTCGCGTTTCGCTACGCAGCGAGGTCGCGAAGGGTCGGATTTCAACTTCTTTTGTTAGCGAGTGGCGGCGCAGATGGGTTTGTAGCGACTCTAGGGAGTCTAGGAGTCGATGGGCGCGGGTCACGAGAGCTGCGGCGAGGGGGTTTGGGGAGTCGGCGTCTGAATCCGAGTCTATTATGTCTTCGGAATATGAGGGGGGCATTGCGGTTGCTTGGTGGAGTGCTGGTGGTGGTTGGGGAGGTGAGGGGTGAAAGGTGCAAAGTGCAGATGGGGGGAGGGATAGCGGGGACGATGAATGCTGGCGGGGTGAGGCTCAACTCGTTGTGGAGATCCCGTCTTGGCGTGGGGATGAACGTTTGGTCGATGCTAATAGACTGAGCCGCTATCTTATCTTACCGCCTAGTAACTCGGCGGCGGGAGTATCTAGCAAATGCTCTCGAATTCGCAAACTCGCGAGAAACCTTACCCGTGATCACAGCTAATATCACATCCCCATTCAACACATAAGAAACCCACCCAACCATAATACATTTAAGCAATTGAGATAGAGAGTAAAAACACACAAACCGAAGAAAATACTTGAAAACATAGAAACTTCACACTCCCCTTACTACCCGAATGTTAAGAGGGATCTATTCCTTCTTCTTCCCCGTCAACCCTTTTTTTGACTCCTCGTCGTCGTCATCACTATCTTCATCTCCAGTCCACCGGTCATCTTCTCCCACAGAGAACATTGTCTCCCCTTCCACTGAATCTCTTCTATCCAAAGATCGCCTAACTGTCGTGGATGACTGCACAGGTTGCAGTGGCCTGGAAGCCTCGGCATTGCGAGCACCAGGCCCCATCTCTTCATCGCGACCGTCCTCGGAGTCAACCATACTTGCGATTTCAAACCCATCATCATCCTGGGCCAACTCGTCACTCATGGCAAACCGGCGATTGTTGGCAGTTGGGCGCCAAAGATAGGCAATGACAGACAAGTCTACAAGGTAGACCAAATTGAGCCATCCGTCAAGGACGAACCACCTGGTTTTCCAGTGTGTAGGAACAAAGTCCGGTGAGCCATGGCGGGTGAACGTGAAAGAGTTAAGGAAGAAGAACGCAAAGATGACCATGATGGATCCGATAAGCACCCACCAGAGGCGCTTATACATGAGCAACTTAGTGTGCTGTTTACGGTCAAACAAATCCTTCATGGTAAGCTTAAGTGAATTGAGAGTCCAAATGTAGAATGCTGTAAGAGTTGCAGCAAGTGGTAGAATAACGAGCATGACAAGAGGGCCAGCACTATCAGGTGTGATAGTCAACGAGGCGATAGCGTAAACCATGCCAAAGAGGAAGTGAGCAAGAGCTAGGATCCGGACCCATTTCATCATGGCGCCCAAACTTGGCCTTTACATCGAGTTAGCATTGATTTGCTATTCGCCATTATTGAGCCTTACTTCACAACGCCATATCCCATGCACACAATGAGTAGCAAGAAGAATGAGAACGAATTCCTTATGGCGTTCAAAATTGCAACGACAATCATCAAGATCTTAGCACCAGTGTTAGATCCATGAATATTCATGTAGTCGTAGAACGCCCAAGTGATTAGCATTTCTAGCATCAGGAAGATCAGAATCGCTGTAATGTAGTTTTGCACCGGCACTGTTCTTCATTAGTACACTCCCTCTTTTGCCCATCTCTAAAAAACCAAACTCACAAATGTCTCTCCGATGCTGCACATATAAGAATGCCCACAAGGCGCTAATAAGCGCATACACAATTGTAAGACCCCCGTAGAATGGCAACTTCGCAATTTGTGACGCCGGTAGTTCTCCATAAGAGTTCTGGAAGGTAACAACACCATCATACTTGAGATCACCGGGGGAGAAAGCGTTCGACCAAACGCAGTAATATCCCGTCCTTTTGATTGCGTAGAAAATCGGCTCGACTTCCTTTAGGTTGAGTTTCATATTGATTATGCTTCCAGTGGAGTTCTTGTTTGTCCCCGGTTCTAGTATAAATTTGCCGACATCGGTCGAGTTGCAGAGCTCCGCGCGGACAGTCTCATCGGTACAGATGTATTTTTTCTATAATTCCCAGTCACCATTAGCCCCCGCATCCACAACAACTGGAGGGCCGCGCGGGAAAAAAACATACAGCGTAAGAGTCCTCGCTAGGATACCGCCCAAGATACTCCTCATCGTTCCACTCGAAGATGATGAGACTGATCGAATGATCCTCCTCATGGGGCGTGAACTTAATGGTGATGGCAGGATCGACATTTCCGCCCCACGCCTTCTTAGTATACATTCCCGAGCATTGCTGTTCTTCGCCTCCGCTTTTCTATCCGCCCATCGAATCGGATCCATTAGCACTCCTAGTCCTCCGAAAAGATCTACCATCATCCCAAGATATGTGAGACAGCTCAGACGTACCAGGGGGAACTCGTTTGCAGCCGCGAGACTGCCCGCGAAAGCAGCGAGCAAGCCAGCTTGCAGCCAGCGATGCATTTAGAAAACGTGAAGATAAGGCAAATCAGGAGAGAGGGGTGTTGTTTGCTGTTTTTGCCGTTGTTTCGTCAGAGCGGAAGGAGATTGGAAGCTGGAGCTCGGAAATAGAAATCAGGGTGTTTGGCTGAGAGAGTTGAGGACAACAAGGCCTTTGTCGTGCGGCTCAGCCCCCAAGCCGCGTCACCAATCGTCACTCTATCTTCACATTGCCTGGAGAGGAATCTCTGCAATTTCTAGCTGGTCCGGTGAGCGGGAATACTTTCTCATATTGATGCTTAGATTTAAAGTCCCAAATTTATCATCACGGGGGTCATTCTCGGTCACTTGTAATCACTCGGTATTTGGGCCCGAGGTGTCTTAAATTTATGCATGTTGCCAGGTGCACACAACATCTACCGGTAGCAGATCTTAGGGGTCCAAGGGCCCTAGTTGCTCACAGAGGACAAGAGGGCATTAACAACGCAGCAACGACGTCACCATCCGTCGAAGAAATGGAAAATAAGGCGGGATAAGAGAGGCATTCAACCCTCGGTAGAGCCGAAGGAATGTAGCGGAATCCATACGTATCAAACCCGGCCAGGTGCCAGCCGCAAACGGCGACACCAAGAGCACCGTACTGCACAGTATATACATCCATCCTACCGCCAAACACCCCCGGTCGGTACTGGGGCCTTTCCACCACCCCATTCAATGGCACCTAATAACCCTTTCTCAGCTCGTCCATACTAGATTCCCAACGTCAGCGATCCCAGCACCTAATACTAGCGTCTGAGTAGGAAAAACATACGAGAGTCCGTTTAGGATCTACCACTCCTATATTAACCCAAACCGCCCAAGACCCCATCATATTTGCCATAAGCACATCTGTGAAGAGTCGGTCCCCTACGATTGCGACCTGGTCCGCTCTCGTGACGTCCGTCTTACTCGTCAAGTGCCTCATGATGTCAGGGTAACATCCCGGTTTCTAGTCACCCTCTCAGCCCATCTCCTCTCTCACAAACCACACTCAGGAAGTCTATACCTTAGTAGAATGACGCAGGACTTTCACCCCGGTATTCTTCTCCAATACTTCCGCCTAGCCAATTCCATGTCAGTTCAGAAACCCTTTCCGATTCAAATATGGTGGAGACACACAAACCTCAGCATGGCCAACATCGTCATCGGTCCCTGCCGAATTGCTGACAATCAATAACCGATCCCCATATTCCTTTCTCAGCTTCTCAAATGTATCTTTATACGCCGGGTAAACCTCCTTGGAGTATGGCACCGCGAAGCAGTTATCTTTGTCCAAGATTACCGCACGGATATCTGCTTTCAGTGCCGTGGAAAGGGGGACGGGTAAGTGGTCGAAGGTGGGAATTGTCAATTGTGGGCAAAGGAGTGTCGGAGACTTTAGGATTCTCAAAGCGTTAAGGGTTGCGGAGAGGTTGAAGGGGGCCATGGTAGGGATTGGCGAGTGAGGGTGTGTGATGTAGGTTGGTTTGGGGATGCGGACCAAACCCTTTGGCAGGTATAATGGGTGCTCCGTAAGGGTGTGGCTGATTTGTTCCTGATGGTATTTGTGGCGCCGAGCACGGTATCTGGTTGTGAGATCCTTTGGCGCATCGGGAGGGACAGTGCAGGTGTGGGAAGTTCACAACTCAGGCCCAAGGGTCCATGTGCTAAGGCGGATACCGGTAGATGATTGTATTAAATTAATTTGGTTGCATTGGTTGCAAGATTTAGTTGGAACAAAAGGAAACCCCCGCTCTGATATTTGGCAATAAAAAGTATCATAATCGCCTCTCATTCTTCTTGTTACGCGCTGGGGCACTGCGGGGGAAAGTCACCTATCCTCGAGCATGCGAGTGTGTCTTCTCGTGCGTCATTCTCCTATCTTGGTTGCGGTAGCAGTCGAGTACAACTGTGGCCCACAAAAACAAAAAGAACAAAAGTGTGGACGTACTGGGAATCGAACCCAGGACCATCTCAATTTTCAAGACCTCGGAGAAGTCATTGCAAATGAGATATTATACCCCTAAACCATGCGCCCGTGGTAGAATTTATCCTTTACCCGGGATGATAAGATGATAACCAATCCATTCAGTTTTCCGGCAAAGTCTGAGGGACTGTTTGGCGTGGAATTTAGCCGCAAACAGTGGTTTGGCAACTACGGTTTGTAAGCCGACCAGCCATAGTCCGTGGGGGAAAAGGAAAGAAAAAAAAGACAGGGGCAAGTTTTGGGACGTGCCTTTGGTTTGTTCGCAAATGGTGGTTGCCAAACCATGGTTTGCCGCCAACAGCCCCTAAGATCCGCCGTACCTTTTCCCATAGAACACCGGATCATCCTTCCCAAGCAAGTCCCTTTTCAAAACAAGTCACCGTTGTGCAAAATCTCTGCCTTATATTATTATACAAGCACTAGGCAAGATGTTTTCGTGCAAGGTGAGGATAGCAGGGATGTCTAAGACATCAAAGTTTATTGCATAGGAAAACAATGCAACATGCAACCACAGGGTCTTGCTGTTTGGGGCTTTTGCTTCCCTTACCACCGCTAAAGGACTTACTTGGCAACCCTTGTAAGAAAACATCTTGCCTAGTGCTTGTACTTCCCATCAATCGTGTTCATGGAGGCAAAATCTGGAGATCTCTCCAAGCCAATCTCGGATACCAATGCCAAATAAGCGTGGGGTAGGAAATCCCACCCTTGGGAACTTGGGCAGCCTTTTTTTCTTCTCCGTCTCAAATAGTCTCACGAGCGTAGAGATTTTGGGTTGGGAGTTGAGCCGGAGATATGATATAAGTCTGGAAGGGAGCTACGGATACAAGGTCTCTGAGTGGGTACTCGTAATGTCCTGACGTTTGTGAACACGACCACTATTGCATGATGCCAAGATCCAGGCAAAAAAGCTGAATTTTGGCGGTATGCAATAGCAGTTGTGTTCACAAACGTCAGGACATTACGAGTAGTTATGAACCTGACGGTGCCAGGGATGGTATTGCCATATGTTTCTTCCTGCCCGGCTCAGGTCTAGCCTGCATTTTAGCTCGAGGGTGGTAGGTGGGCCCCGGGTACAGGCCCAAGCTAGAGTTTGCCAACAGTCACATTCAATCACTCGTACATTATCTCAGACCAACTGTCTTGTGGTGGTAGGATGGGAGGGATATTAAAAAGTGATCGAATTGATGCTAATAAGATTGCGGATACAAGAGCTATAAATAATAGGGAGACGGGTAAAGATATCTGAGCTTTCTAGGCCATACTTTATGGTGATCTCTGTGATTTTCCTGTGCTGCGAGCGAATCTGGGAGCTTAGCGAGAGAAAAAGGGTAAAGACATCTGAACATGGTAACGCCTGGACACAGCTAGAGAGTGATAGCGAAACATGTTCTTCTAGGCCAGAAGAGAAGCCTCTAGATCTATTGCTTGGCTATTCTGGTATGAAGGGGGCCTGTCCGGGTGGACTTCAGTACTCCTCGGGAAGGCCCAAGTGCTAGACCCAATAGAGAATTATTATTATTATCATTGTTATATATCATTATGCTTATGGACTCGTAGAGTTATGAGTAGTAAATTCAAACGTAATGGATGACTCGGACATGCTACAACTCCACATATGATAAACCAACGCAATAGACTAGAGAAGTACATCTTTTAAAGAAAAGATAGTTAATACCCAACCCAATATAAGCGAAAACGTACTAATTTTACATCAAGCATGTATCTAAGCAGCACTTGTACAGGTCATTGAGCTAAATTTTTAATATTTAACAAAATAGGAGCCGCCTGCACCATTGACAAAAGCAATATTTAGGCCACGCAATATGAAAATCCCACCCTAATAAACCTGTGTTGTACACTTGTACAAGTACTCGCACGAGTACTAGTACATCTGCTTCTTAGCTACAGCTTTGATGTAAAATTAATAAATTTTCGGTTGTATTGGGTTTGGTATTGATTTTTTTGTACAGTAGGATCTACAGTTGATCTTGGCTGCTATTCTTGGGAACGTGGGGTCGGTATAGTTATGACGAACAAAGCCCTAACTTGATACAGTCCATGCCGTATTATTCGTGATTGGGCCTCTTGACTCTATCGTACAAGTACCAGATTTACCCCTGCAAGCAAGGTATGCCCGATCCCTGATAATGGATCTACAAGTACCGAGCTTTTACGGTGCCGTATCATTTCCTTAAATCCGCCACGGAGGTCTCAACAGAAACCACTGTCTAAACTACAATGGGCTTAGCAGAGTAGGTTAACAAAATAACGAACACCGGTCAATGAGATCAAGCAAGCCAGCCCGCCCCCCAAGCCATACCCTGTCCCGATAACACTACGAGTATCCCTTCTCGTAGTGTTTTATCTCTAATCGAGGGATCCGAACCCGATGGGGAATGGTGGAAATAATACGGGTACGGTATTTGAAGTTGGCAAGGGGTTGACTTGTATTGTCTAGCACAATGGCGCACAGTGAATTCTCATTGGTTGCTTATGAAGTGCCATCAAAGGGAAGGCTCATATCTGTAATACCGTGTCGTCCTCAAACTCGGATTCAAGGCTACGCACGTGGGTACCAACCATACCGGTACCAGCCAACACAGAACAAGTGACAATCCACGACTGAATACCCAATATTAGCACTACTAAAATCCTTTGATGGGTTGTAAAAAGAGAGGTGAGTATACTCAAGCAGGGGGGGGGTACAATGGATCGTCGGGCGTGTTCCGCCCTATTGTTACTAGTACGATCGTAGGGCTAGCATCGAGGCTGCGTGGGCACGAACCTGAGGGCCGCGGGAGGCTATCTTAAGCTCTAACACTCTCCGGTCCGGTTTGTAACCAAGAATACCAGCCTGTTGTAGTAATAGGGATAGAAAAAACTCTACCGCCTTAACTGGAGGGGACAGCCGGACACTTTTACGTTGAAATAAGAAGCAGCTGGGGTGAAACTTACAATTGCGCCAAAGTCGGAGGCCTGAAAGGCTTAGTCCTAGCTATAAAGAGCTAGTCAATGGCGTTTTATTGCGACTTCGGGACAAACTAGGATAAAACTCTTACTTGAATGTGTGGACGTGGGTGATCGGACAGCCAGGGATTAGGGAGGTCTCCGCGGATGCTTGAGCGCGGATGAGACACTCTTATAGCAGCGTGGAATTGGTCTTAGGAAAGCAGAGAAACTCACCTTTTCAGGCTTGTAAATAACACGCTGCTATAACGATGTCTCTTCTGCGCACAAGCATTTACATCGGCCTGGCTGTCCGATCACCCACATCCATACCCGGTCAATGCCGTAGGACTCGGTGTGGTGGTAGTGCTCCGAGCACAGCAAAGCCTGAGCCGCTCATCATAACTGACAGAAATGATGTGAGGAAGAATTTCTAGGGTAGATGTGATCACGATCGTTCGACTACTCGAGTACTCGTACCGTACTCGAGCAGGCTGGTGTCCTGGGTTGCAAACTGGGCTGAAAGTCTCGCCTACCGGTATTGAAGGGATGGTATTATAACTTAGTGTAACTCAAATATTAATGGCGCAAACCGCACAGCTCAGTTATCGTTAAAATTGTCCAAGTTTGCTCGAAAGGAGCCAGTACATCCCCGCCCCCAAAGCGATCTACCCGAGTACTTTCCAGTTCTTACTTTTACACACAGCACTCGAGTACTCGAGTATTGAAGGTATCCCGTCCCCGCCCCGTGTTCCAGCCTCCGCCGGGAAAGCCTGCCTGCCTGCCTGCCAGTGATACGATACCTGCGCCCCACGTGTGAGGTGGCAGTTTCGAGTGAGACTCTGTGCGCGCTAAGGGCCCACTAGCCTATGAGGATGTGGAATTTTTTGAGATAACCAGCCGTAACTTTCCGGGGGGTCAGCTTCTAGGCAGTCACAATTGTGGGAGGCGGGCTTTTATTTATTTATTTATTTATTTATTTACACTGTGTCTGGTGGTTCAGGGTCCTGTAGACATCTGCGGATTCGCTTGTCGATCGGAACTAGGATAGTATCAGAGCTAGCCCAATTGGGGAGATTTTTTTTTGGGGGAAAGATGTGAGGGATTGAGTTGTGGGGTACGGCTCAGTGCTTGATGTTTAGACTAAAGTTAGAATGGTATGATACAATATGTACTCGAGTACTAGTACTCGAGTACAATAACCGGTACCGTGGAGCATTTACTCTTGCGATTCGCTGGCTCCGTCGGCGCAGGGTAGGTTTAGTTTGGCAAGCTAACAGAATTGGGCACGCCGGTTCATGAGATCCAACACATCCTGCCTGAAAGCTGATCTTATACCGTGATGGGAAAGCACTACGGTATAGTACTTGTAACCCTTCGACTCTCTGCCTCTGGAGCTGAAGATTAGAGGCATGCACTAGATAGCGAATTGCAAGATACTGGTACAAGTGCTTTGGGGTGCTGACAAGCCGCGGTTTTGAGGTGGCTACCCTTGTTATGATAAATTGCTATCTTATGAATCGACGTTTCCCTTGTTTTGCACTCGGATCGTGAACACAATGGCATGAATGACAATTTAATAACAACTCCCACAATGGCATACCGGTATGGTATTTCCGTCGATCGCAGGTGTTGAAATCAACAAAACAACATCAGACCGTCACACCATAATGTCTCTCGTCAAGCTCTTGCAGTGAACCACCCCACCAACCCCCAATATTTCATCACCCACCGTAAAAACCCGCACGAAAAAGCACACTCGGGCTCCACTCCTCCACTAACATTGGTCAAGTCCCAGCCTTTCCCCGCCACGCTCTCACAAAGTACTCGAGTACGGTAGCCATGCCGAAAAACTAACCGCGGGCTGAATATCAAAAGCAAAAAAAAAAAGTGATGGGAAAATTCGCAAGTCACTTTGTGTGTGAGCAAGCAAAGGAAAACAACATAAAAAGCCCTCCTCCTTCCGTCTTGTAGTGCAGGCTCTCTACCTTTCTTCCACTGCCACTCTCGCTCTCGCTACTCTCGCTTTTTTTTTCTTGCCTCTTTTTTTCCTTTTTCCCTTCACGGCTTGCAGGATTGATCGATTGAGATTCCTCCACGTTCGCTATAAAAGGTGAATTAAAAAGAAGATAAGATAAGGATGCGTTCCTCGAGTATTCTCGCGAAATTGGTTACGCTCGCTTCAATCGTTGGGATTGTCGCAGCCGCGGGAGATCCGAGCCTGACAGCGGCTGGGTCCCCTACTACTACTATCAGTGCGAAGCCATCATGTACAGCCAGCGATGGATGTATATCTGAGCCGCTTCCGAAAACTGTATGCTGACCTACCCTATCCTCTCCTCTTCCCTGGTATTCGTCACTAACAAGGTGGATAGACAACGGATATTCCGAAAACCACCTGCAATTCTTGCAAGACTACTTCCTCCGCGGTAAGTCAATTTTCCCCTTTTAGCCAGTTTGAGAGTATCTAGGTCTTAAGAGTTTATTTGCTGATTAATCGATTGATTCAGTCTACGGTCACTCCTCCTGTGATCACTCCTGTGATCACTCCTGTGGTCACTCCTCCTGTGGTCACTCCTCCTACGGTCACTCCTCCTACCTCGAAGGGTAACAACACCGTGACGCCAATCTACCCGCCGAAGAATTCCACCACCCTCACCACCCTTCCCTCCCCGACTGGTGGGAAGAATGTTACCGGCACTACAAGTTCCAAAGCACCCACTGGCAGTAGCGGCTCCAGCTCTGGTGGTGGCTCCGGTGGTAGTGGCTCCGGTGGTGGTGGCTCCGGTGGTAGCTCTGGTGGCTCCGGTGGTTCGACTGGTACGATTGCTCCCGCTGCTACTACCACCTCCCGTCCCTCTGGGTCTACTGGTGCCGCAGATAGGAATGGCGCGAGCATGGTTGCTGTGGTGGCGCTTGGGTCGCTTGTATGGCTTTTGGGATGAATGGGATGAATGTGGTGGATAATAATGTTAGGATGGACTTGATGCGTTTTAATGTACTTTGGTAATGGTTAATGTTGATTAGTATTGAGATTTAAATGTGTACCTGAATATTAATGAGTGCTGAACGGCGTGGCCTTTGTGCAGATGTGTAAAAGGTGTATTTCCTTGATGACTGAACTATCGATCTAGTCACTATTCATCTGATGGTGAGGGATCGCCTCGCGATTGATTGACGGGGGAATTCAAGAAACCTTCCCCCCCAGCCAAATTACTTGCAAATTATTATCGGCCTACTTGGCGTGGGATTGAATGGCTAGAGGCAACCACCGATAAAACGAAATCTACCACCGCCACCACACCAATGTAAAGACTGAAAAGAGGGAGGCACCGCCAACCCAGCATGCAGCACTTACAGTACTAGTACACAACCAGCGCGAAGTATGATCCAGTCCCAACGAACTCATTGATAGCAAAGCATGAAAGGTGAAACTCCCTTCCGCCATAGGGGTTAGTACGCAAAACGACGAGAGATAGAACGGACGAAATGGTAGGAATATAGGGAATTACCAGGCGATTGATTGGTTCTATGAGTTTCAAAAACGAGGCAGTGGGCAGTAGGGTGGCAAGGGGGCTAGAAAAGAAATTCGAGAGTAAGGAATTTGGCGGAAGGAAGGTGACGCTTAAATAGCAAGTGATTTGGGGGATATCATAGGATATTCTAGGAATTGGAGTTTGGGATTGTGTGCGCATGTGTGGTGTGATTACTGAGGGTATGAAGAGGTGGTGGTATCATAAGGTCTTGAATCGGTACTGTACTGGTGGACGGGATGTTATATGGAATATAGGTAACTTATGTATTTTGTGGGAAAAGCGGGAGTTATATTTGTGAGTATGTGAGATATGATTGTATGATAGAAGGAGATATTATCATAATATTATTATAAAAATTGAGAGAATAAGGCATATTCTATTATACAGTGTTTGATAAGCTTACTGGCCCGCCTATGATATCTACTGCCTTATGAGCCAGGTGACAAGATTGAGAACTTGGGAAATATAACTGTATTCCTCAATATTCCTTCTGTAATTAATTAGATAGGATGAGCGTTTTGGTCTCGCAACCTGCTATCCTGAATTACGATTACATTTCTAGGAGTCATATGTGACCACTTATAGGCATTTTCAAAGTACGGTAGATAATATCAAGTTGGCTATATATTTTACAAGCACGTGGGAGCCAAACATATTAGTGAGCCTGTATATGCGACTTTGTGCTGGTCATCTCTTATTTAACTGTAACTTTATTATGTAAAATCAAAGCATTAGTCATTCTTCCTTACTATTACTATTATTACACTAATCAGTAAACTTATTTTTTGATTCCGTTCCGCTATTACAGTGTTTAGTAGTAACTACCCCCCACGGATTTGTACTAGCTAGCTAGCTTAATTAAACTTTCCAAACGTTACCAATATCAGAAAGTGCTATGCGGTATGATACTTGTAAGTAGCCAAGACTGTCTACGGCGGACTATAGCGACCAAAACCGCCACCACCCCCAAATCTTAAAACTTAAAAATCTTAAAACTTAAAAAGTTCCTCAACCATCAAAATTCCACAAGCGATAAG